>ERZ1699650.35-NODE-35-length-112455-cov-9.902544_pt1 | contig 112455 bp, 99 predicted proteins | sample MGYA00581512_ERZ1699650 | MGnify/ENA primary metagenome ERZ1699650 (study PRJEB42348, sample SAMEA6618698) | metagenome | isolation source: Polyester-degrading enrichment culture growing on monomer terephthalic acid, Te | collected 2019-05-17 ...
CCGCAGCTCCCGCAGCTCCCGCAGCTCCCGCAGCTCCCGCAGCTCCCGCAGCTCCTGCAGCTCCCGCAGCTCCCGCTGTTTCTCAGCGACATATGCGGTCGGGTCGTCGCCAACGGCTTTTTGGAGGGCGTCGCGCAACCCCTCCGCTGTAAGCTGAAACTCATGTCCCTTGAGGTCACGATCAGGTGGCTTGGGTTGATTATGCGATCACTGTGCTTGGTCCCCGGTTGGTTATCTTTCCAAGAACTCCACCGTTCATCATCATCCCAGATGCCGTTTCACAACATTCTGCATCGGGCGTGGTTTGCGACCCAGCAGGCGCTCAAGTGTGGGATCCACCATTGCGAATTCCCCTGCCCGTGCGGCGCGGTAGTAACCCAGAATGACGCTTTTTACCGGTTCCGGTAGGTTGGCTCGCCCCAAGTTCTCGATCATTTCTTCTTCGTTGATGATCTGGCGCTTGATTGTTCTTCCTGTCGCCCCGCTTGCCATCTGCGCGAGGTCAGCAAGGTCAAGCCCCTCGCTGCCGGTGAGGGGTGGCGTCACGCCTTCGAACGTCTCTTTTCCAGCCAGCAAAAGCGCATCGGCTTGAGCCAAGTCTTCATGGGTCGTCCAAGCCACCTTGCCATCCGCCGGCCACACCAAATTGCCACTCGCAAATCCCTGCGCATTCATATGCATGGCGCTCTCCGCATAGAACCCATGCCGCATGGACGTCCACGCCAGACCTGAAGCAGCCAACATTGTTTCCGTTGCGGCATGATGGCGCCCAGGCGGAAAATGCGACTGCGCATTGGCCGACACCTGGCTGGTGTAGAGTAGCCGTTCGACACCCAGTTCCTTGGCCACAGAAATCGCGGTTTCGTGCTGTTGCAACGGGTCGCCTCCACTGGAAGCTGCATTTGAGGACACCAGCAGTACTCGGCTGGCCCCTTCCCACGCGTGGCGCAGGCTGTCAGCGTCTTCGTAGTCCCCACGCCTTACGCGTACGCCACGCGCCGCGAGATCGGTCAGTTTTTCCGGATCACGTACGCTGACTCCGATTTGGTCCGCTGTCACGAGACGCTGCAGAGCCTCAACCACAAGTCCGCCGAGTTTTCCCGAGGCTCCTGTAATAATAAGCATTGTCAGTCTCCATTTTCTGAAACGCACCAGTTGGCGCAATACCTAGTGATGATCGACAAGATGACTGTTCTGCATTTATAGGATAAGATACCTAAATTGGATTGGACTGTTCTCAATGAAGAACAATGTTTCTGCTGATGATCTCACCGTTCTTCTGGCGGTTGTCCGTGAGGGCGGCTTTCGTGCAGCTTCCCTGCGGCTCGGCATAGCAGCCTCAAAGGTTAGCACCACGGTCTCGCGCATAGAAACGCAACTTGGCACCCCTGTGTTGCGCCGCACAACGCGCAGCCTGCACCTGACGCAAGCGGGGCAACTTCTGGTGGATCGTGTGGGTCCATTGTTATCCGCAGTGAACGCTGCCTGCCATGACGTTGCAACGCTTGGAGGGCAGATACAGGGGCGTTTGACCCTCAACGTGCCGGGGGCGGTCATGCCGGATATATTGCCGCCTTTGCTTGCCGCATATCGGACGCAGCATCCAGACGTGGAGGTGGAGATCACGGTAGAGAGCGATCTCGTCGATATTGTTGCGGCAGGCTGTGATGCGGGCATTCGCTACGGCAGCGTGCTGGAGCAGGACATGATCTCGATACCGGTCGGTCCGCGCAGGCAACAAATGGCGATGGCCGCATCGCCAGCTTATCTTGATGCATACGGGGTGCCGCAGGTTCCCAAAGACCTCACCGCCCACCTCGCGATCCGTTACCGGCTGGACGCGGGCCCTTTGCTTCCATGGACGCTGCAATGCGAAGGACAGTCCGTGAAAGTGGAACCCCAAAACGCGCTTATCCTTAGCGTAGGCGCGCTCAACACTGGGCTCCGATATGCGCAAGCGGGAATGGGAATCATATATACCTTCCGCAACTGGCTGGAGGATGAGTTCGAAAGTGGAAGGCTGGTGCCCGTGCTGCCGGGCTGGTGGTCCGACGTTGAGGGGCCATACCTCTATTATCCGAGCCGCTTTGCTCCCAAACCCCTACGGGCCTTTATCGAGATATGTCAGGCTACACCCGCAGACGCGTAAGCATTCCCTCGCCAGCACGTTATCCGCTTATAGGAACTGCCGAGTGTCGATATGCTGATCTTCCGTGGTCATTGATGCGAAAACGCTTTTACGGCCCAGTCAATAAACACGCGCACGCGCGGCGACAGGTATCGGTCGCGTGGGTAAAAGATCGAAACAGGGGACGGGGCCGGTGGAGTATCGCTGAGGAGTTCGATCAAGCGCCCTGCGGCAAGATCTTCGGCAGCCGAATAGCGCGGTTTTTGGATAATGCCGAGGCCAAGCCGGGCGCAATGTGCTAATGTGTCTGCGCCGCTTACAGTGATTGGTGTCGGGAGTGAGACCGTGCGCAGGATACCATTTTGAACAAATTCGAGCGGCAAGATAGACCCTGTCGCGGTAGAGCGAAATCCGACCATCTGGTGGCTTTTGAGTGAGTCAATGTTTTGCGGTGTGCCGAACCGTTCAAGGTAGGTTGGGGCCGCGCAGGTCACCTCTTCGAGGTCCGTCAATTTGCGCCCGGTCATGTTGCTGTCGGCCGGATCACCCACCCGTATCGTGCAGTCTACACCTTCGCGGACCAGATCAACCAGTCGATCTCCTTCTCCGATATGGATCTCAATGTTAGGAAAACGCGCCATGAAGTCTGGCAGCGAAGGCAACAGGAAATGCCGCGCTAGGACACCATGGGTTTCGATACGCAGCGGGCCTTTCGGCGTGGTGCCTGCAAAGGCGTCTTCGGCATCTTCAATCTCGGCTAGGATTGACAGGCAGCGTTGATAATATGCTTCACCATCCAGCGTTGGGCGCACGACCCTCGTCGTACGGTGCAGCAGGCTCACGCCCAATCGGGCCTCAAGTGCTTTGATCGCATCTGTGACCGTTGATCTTGGCAACCCCAGATCAATTGCAACGTTGGTAAAACTTCGCAGCTCTACAATCCGAACGAAGACGTTCATGGCATCAAGACGGTCCATTTATTATCCGATCATGCAGAACAGTGATGACAGATTATAGTAGATTATCCAAACTATAGAAATGCCTATTGTTCCGAAAAAGTCGGCATAGGGCCGATCAGCGAAAGGATAAAATATGGCCACTAACGAAAACAGAACAGCATTGGTGACCGGTGCTTCACGTGGGATTGGCGCGTCGATAGCTGAACGGCTTGCAGCGGATGGATTCAACGTCATCGTCAACTATGCAGGAAGCGAAGCCGCCGCACATCAAATTGTCGAAAAGATCGAAACAGCAGGCGGCAAAGCCATCGCAGCTCAAGCCGACGTGTCGGATGCGGTCGCTGTCAAGCGGATGTTCGACTCCGCAGAAACAGCCTTTGGCGGGATCGACATCTTGGTCAACAATGCGGGCATAATGAAGTTAGCACCTATTGCAGATAGCGATGACGCTCTCTTTGACACTCATGTCGCAATCAATTTCAAAGGCACGTTCAACCTGTTGCGCGAAGCTGCAAATCGCCTGCGTGACGGCGGTGCAATCGTTAACTTATCGACGAGCGTCGTCGGATTGAAACTTGAGACTTATGGCGTCTACGCTGCGACCAAAGCGGCCGTTGAAACAATGACAGGCATTATGGCTAAGGAACTTCGTGGGCGGTCGATCACTGTGAACACGGTCGCCCCTGGCCCAACAGCAACGCAGCTTTTCCTAGACGGCAAGCCACAAGAGGTCGTTGATCGTATGTCAAAAATGGCCCCCCTGGAACGGCTCGGGACACCGCAGGATATCGCAAATGTTGTGGCGTTTCTCGCAGGACCAGACGCCGCTTGGGTCAATGGCGAGATCTTGCGCGCAAACGGCGGCATAATCTGATCTTCCGCACTGGAGGCGTATGCATACTAATACGCCTCCAGTGCCATGCATAAAGTCCGATGCTTGAGCCGGTCTTCAAGCGATACTCTGGCATTTCGCAGGGACGGTATCGCAAGGATCAGCAGGGAAAATGAGCATAGAAACGATTACTTTTCATCAAGTAAATTGGAAAAAGCTGCCTTTGGACGCTGGCGCAGAATCGGTCGAAATGGGCTCAATGCAGACCTTAGCTGCAGCTTCGACGAAGGGCCGCTTCTACCATTGGGTCAGAAATGCTTGACGTTTGGGTCAGAATTGAATGACGTGATATGTGCATTTCCTTAGGTTTCCGCAGTCGAAAGAGTCAAAGATTCATGACGTTCCACAATACACCCAAACTTCTGTTTTTAAATATTATTACAGAGCTTGGGTGAATTTGCCCCCAGTTGATCCCCCACGCCTTTCTGGAATACGCAGGAGCGCTTCAGCAGCTCTTGAGCCCACGCTTACATATATTTGGCAACAAGGGCGGATTGTGGGCTGACGCTGTGGTCTGCACGAATGGCTGCTATGCGCAGATAGCGCCCTTTGCAAAGTTTGACCCGCTTCCCGACAGCGGACCTTCGTGCAGACAGCGGCGAACAGCAGCTTAGAGCCCATATTGACGGATGCTGCGACGAGAATGGACGACAGCTTCGACGCCCCGCTGAAGGAGCCGCCTACCGTCAGCCTTTGTCCGACGCTAGGCGGCGTGTGAACCACAGCGCAATCAGGATCAACAGTCCGCCGAGCAGGAACGTGATCTGCAATCCATCGACCATTGCACCGTAGGTGGCGTCCTCAATGGTGGTGCTTCCGACGCCGGCTGAGAAAACGGCTCCCATGACAGACCCACCGGAGATGAGGCCGATGTTTCGCGACAGTCCGAGCAGACCTGACACCGCGCCGCGCTGGTCGGCGGAAACGTCTGCCATCGCCATCACGTTGTTGGCGGATTGAAACATCTGGTATCCCGGTGTCAGGATCGCGATTGCTGCGATATAGCCGACGACACCGAACGTCGCGGGCAGCACCGATAGCGCAAGAGCTCCGGCGGCAAGAGTTCCCAGCCCCAGCCTCAGAACGCGCGGGGCACCCCAGCTATCGACCAATCGACCTGACGGCACGCCGGTGCAGATAGAGACCACCGGCCCTACCGACATCACGAGACCGACAACCGCTTCTTGCAGGCCGAGCGCGACGGCGAGGTAGAACGGCCCGACGAGCAACGTGGCCATCATCAGGTTCGCCACCAGAAGGTTTGCTGCAAGGCCGGGAAGTAGGCCACTTTTGCCAACAGCGGACAAACTCAATCGCGGCGTTTTCTCGACCGGCTCGACTGCTGGCAGAAACTGCACAGCCAATCCGGCGGCCAACAGACCCACCGGAACCAGGACAAGGAAGATCGCAGGCCATCCGACCCAGCCGATAAGCACCCCGGCCAGAGACGGACCGAGCGCCGTGCCCACCGCTGACATCGTGCCGAGCAATCCCATCGCCTGTCCAGCGCGGTCGGTCCCGACCGTCTCCCGAACAATGGCGATGGTCAGTGTCATCAGGAACGCCGCGCCGACCCCCTGAAGCGCTCGCGCGGAGACCAGCATCCACAGGCCGGATGCGAGGCCGCAGAACAGGGATGCAAGCGAGAACACGGCGAGACCGATCACAAGCATCCGTTGCCGGCCGAAAACGTCCCCGAGCCGACCTGCGATGACAACGAAAAGCGTCATCGACGCCAGATAGGCGATGACGATCCACTGGACCTGATGGAATGGCACATCAAAGACCAAAGCGAGTGTCGGAAGCGCGATATTGGCGATGCTGGTTCCCAGCGAGGCAAGTATCATGGACATGGAAAGGCACAGCAACGCCACGCGCCGCCCAGTCTTTGTTTCGGGTGATTGGGCTGCCTTCATCTGTGTGCTCCACTTGCCAGAATCGCTATCGACAGTCACTCTACGAATTCAAGCTAACTTGAGGTCAAGCATGAAACTTCTCGATATCGGTGAGGTGTCGCGCAAAGCCGGTATCCCGGCGTCAACACTGCGCTACTACGATGAAATAGGCCTGATTTCTTCGGTCGGGCGTCACGGGTTGAGACGACAGTTCGAACCGGATGTGCTGTTGCAGCTCGCGTTGATCGCGATGGGGAAGTCGGCGGGCTTCTCGCTGGACGAGATCTCGGCGATAATCGGTCGAGACGGCAAGCCCAACCTGCCTAGGAAGGACCTGCACGACCGTGCAGATGACCTGGATCGCCACATTCGCGAGCTAACCGCGCTGCGCGATACCCTTCGCCATGTTGCCGACTGCCCCGCTCCGTCGCACATGGAGTGTCCAACGTTCAGACGACTCGTCGACCTTGCCGGAAAACGGCAAAGAAAAGGGGTGAAGGTTCATTTGCAGACTTTGGGTTAGTCGGGACGGATGGCCGCTTTGTCCCGCACTGCTGACCTTGCCGCAAAGCGCAAAGAATGTCGGCAAACCGCCCGACCAGCGTGAGAAGACTTCGTGTACGAGCGGCAATTGACGGTTCTTTTGGGCTGGCTGCCGCCATCTAGCGACTGGGAACTGGTGCGGAAACGCTGCGACCCTGCTGCCGCACCGCCGCATGTCCGTTTCAGCCCATAATGCCAAAATTCGGCGATGCCGCTAATGGCCGCTTTCAAGTAAATATACTATTCCCTCATGTCTCAAGCATACTTCGGACGTGACACAAGTTAGATAAGGGACGTCAACGAAAGAAAGTTAACCTACATTTTTGCCACTCATTTTTGACCTGCTGAAGCCTTTTAGGCGATATCGTCAAAATATGTGGTGGAAATCAAAACCCCATTTACGTCAAAATCTTGCATATAACTGGACCAAGAATAGACATCTGCCACATCGGTCATTACTCGCGAGGATCGAATACCATCTACGTAATCGACGTTTAACACACGGCCATCATCGAAAACCGTCTCACGGTCAGTCAGCGTTGTGCCATCATCTGCAAAGGTCTGTGTGTAACCCGCCCAGTTGAAGGCGTCTGCGGTATCAAACACCGTCCTTACCGACACTGGAGCTTCAGCATCGTCGAAAAAACCCAGAACAAGGCCTTGAGAGTTTGTTCCGATTTCCGTGTGTGATCCATCCGAAAAATCAATCTGTTCAATATTAATCAGGGTATCCGTACCCTCATCCAGCCCCGAAGAGGTATTTGTATCCCTAACGGTGAGGTTTGCATCAAATTCGAAAATAAAATCATCCGATTGCCCGTCAAGAAGCACGGTGTCGTGGCCTTCACCGCCGTCAAGCAGATCGTTCCCTGCACCACCGCTTAAGGTATCGTTTCCAAGACCTGCTCGTACTGTGTCATCGCCAGAATCAGCGCGACATCATCTCCTTCACCAACAAAATCACCGCCTTGACCTGCGTAAAATGCATCGATTAGGTCTGCAGACGTTGAACCCTCTACAACCACCCCATCGTCGTTTGCTTCAAAATTGAAAGAGTTTGAGAATGCCGACTGCACACCGTCTGCTGACTCTAACAAATATATTAGCCCATCACTTGTCTGCGGTCCCTCAAGATTGGTAAACCCAAACGTCGCCAATGTGAAAAAGAGGTCAAAACTATCTGCTATGGCCGCTTCAAAGGCCGAAGTTGGCAGACTCCAACTATTGTCTCGATAATAGACCTCCGCCCTCTCGATAGGCTGCCCTTCATCGTAAACAACGGCGACAAAATTTTCGCCAAAAAACTCGAATCTATCTACAGTTGGATATCCCCCGATAACATCGCTGAATATTTCTCTATTCACATCTAGGACAGTTATATCTGGTGTTCCAGCTGCATCTTCAAATTTAGCAGTAAAGGTTTCTCGTGGCGGAAGCAGATTCGAGTTGATTATAAAAAAGCTATCGAAACTGGCGATGGCATCCATACCTGCACCAAGAATTTCTGCGACTTTTTGAGCAACCTCTGGGTTACCAATCCGAGCACCGAGAACAGTGACAAAACTCCCATCTGCGCTTAAGTCAGCGCGACTAGCGGAAAAAGTTGCAACGCCGACCGAGATTGAGACAGTTTCACCACTGAAATTCACGCCACCTAAATCGACACCAAGACCTTCAAGTTCTCCTTCAACGCCACCTTGAACCGACACGACGCTATCGAAATTCCTGCCTTGAGGTCCGAACCTGAGGGTGATCGTAACAGCCCCTGCTGATGCTAGCGATGTCGTCAAATCGATCTCATAAACGTCTGCTAAACCCGACGTTACGCTACCCGAAACTGAAAAAATTCCGACGCTTCCCTCAAGCCTCCCGAAATCCGCATATCTCCCACTCATTTTTCTTTCCCTAACAATTCTCTAACAACACGAAAACCTTCCGTATATGGCCGACCAACCTCCGATACGGAACCTCGATTTGCAGGCCGCGCATACTCGGCAGAAGCATTAAAACTGCCACCTTTAGCAACCCGGCGACAGCTACTCACACTCTTTGCAGCGGCCAAATATGCACTGGATGTTGATAGGCCCAAGTGACTTGCGCTCCAACACGACATTGTGAGCTCTCCTAAATTGCCAGCCATATGTCGCAATCCCCAAGCATTTGCCGCATCAAGTTCATCGACGCGAACTGGTTTTGTGGGGTTATTCGGGTCCCTAATAGAACGACCGTTTTCACGATTAAACTGGCTAAAATGGGCCTGGTCTTTCGTCAGTGTTTCACCTTGCGCAAATTTGGTGCGAGTGCCCGCGCGTGCCGCGTATTCCCACTCTGCCTCGGTAGGGAGGCGATAAGCATCAACACTCAGCGCACGATTAAGCCATTGAACATATTCTTGCATGTCAAGGTAAGTTAGATTGAAAACAGGGTCGCGGGGATCATCGGCAATCACGTGCCCGCCACCCCAGGTGAGGATTTTGGGGTCTGGCACATGAGAACACCCGCCAAATGAAACACAGGCCATCCATTCTGCGCGGGTCACTTCATTGCGCCCGATAGCAATCGGAATATCAATGGTTACCTCGTGTTCAGGGCCTTCTTGTTGCAGTCCACGTGGTTCACCCTCTTTAGGTTTATTCCACAGTAAGTATAGGTATTCAGACTGCTCTAGCGGCGCGCCCATGATAAAACTACCCAAAGGTAGAACCACCATTTCGGGACATACATTGCAGTCTTGGAATGTATCAAGCGGCGCGAGATCACGATCACCTGCCAACACCGAAGGTCTGGTCGCCTGGCCGTCCGCTGTGGCAACTGAGGCCAAAAATATGAATACCAGAGCAATCGATTGGTGTTTCATTCGAAACGGAAAACCGACTGACAACCAAGAACCGCTTTGCAAGAATTTCATATAGATTAAGTTTCCCTCAATGATGTTTTGGAAAGTCGTTCTAATCGTCATTCTTTGCATGACACCTGATCAGTCTCTATTTTATGAATTAGTTCATACTATCGCATAACGGGAAACCCAAGTGCAATATTTAGCGACCAGCTCGTTTTGAAGAATACTGCATGCTTGTTCAGCAAACATTAATTTTTCATCAATCACATATTTCTTGGGATGCTTATTGATCGTATATAAGCAGCCATTCATACAATCACGCGAAGGTCTGGAAAGTCCCGTATCTTGCCAATTCGTGACCCGCGCCACGAAGGTCTGCTATCTCAAATTTCTGTCGGAGGCTGTGAGTCCGCTCTGGGGCTGAAAGCGGACAACTTCCCTTCATTCAGCGAATTCTATCCTGCGTTGAGGAAAGGTCATAGGGTGCAAAAATGCAATCCCGCCGCCCTAATCTGCTAATTGAACGTTAAAGCCGCTTTACGATCCGATAGGCAACTTCGCGTGCGCTGCCTCGTATCAAGGTGCCAGCGTCCAGAGAGGTAAGCCAGCCAGCATCAACAAGCGTTTTAATCGCGGCCTTGGCGACCTTTAGTTCTCGCAGGCTATTAGGGCCGGGCTGGATAATCTCACTTGGCACAATGTCTGGGTGTCGCCATTTTTCCAGCAACCAAACCCGTAAGAGTTCAGCCTTCCCGGTATCTGCGGATATGAGAGCCGCATCTTTAAGGCGCAAAGCTTCGTTCAAATAGAACTCTGCCAGATCCACGGCATCGGCCATAGTTGCGGCCTCAATCCTTGGCGCTTCAAGATCAGACCATAGCGTAAGAACCGCCGCGATCCTTGCCGCTTGTTCCGCTGTTTTCGATGCGTAGCCAGTGACGCCTTCATATTTGCCGCCACTACGCTGGCCTATCTCCACCCGATCCGAGAACTGAACCAACACTGCGCGTGCTTGCTCAGGCAATGGCAAAACGCGCGGGGATAGTGCGCGTGTTTGTTCATCCATCGGCATTGCCGTTTCGAGAATGGCCGTTAAGCCCCAACATGCCTGAGCATTCAAAATGAGAGCGAATTTGAATGAATTGCAGAAAGCATATTGGCCTCGTTGGAAAGGCAATGCGTCGTGAAAGGCACCTCAAAGTGCCAAGTCTGGCTGGATAAGTTCCAACTCTGGCCGAACATCATAGAAATGAAAATGGCTGGGGTGGTAGGATTCGAACCTACGGTGCACGCTACCAAAAAGCGTTGCCTTACCACTTGGCTACACCCCAACCGTGGGGCGCGTAATACTGCGCGTTGGCGGGGGCTTCAAGAGGGTTTTTGCAAAAATATGTTCTATTCTTGTGCGGCCTCTGCGCGGCTAAGCAAATCATCGTCGCCAAGGGCGCGGCGTTCGGAATCGACGAGGTTTTCGATGGCCTGTTCGGCATCGGCGCCTGTATCTGCGGCCTGTGTCCGGGCGGGCGTTGTGGCGGGGGGCGCTTGCGGGGCAGGGGTGTTTGGCGCGTCAGATGCGCCAGCCCATGCCGCAGTCCCGTCGGGCAACAGCAGGCGATAGGTGGGTTCGGGCAGGGCGATTCCCTCGGCGGTAAAGGCGGCGATGGTCAGGCGGATCGCCTCGCCCTTGGCCAGAACAAGGCTGGTTGATTTCTGGTCGATCCAGCCGGTTACGGTCATGTTGATGGTGCTGTCGCCCACCTTGTCTATCCATGCGGCAGGGCCGGGCGTGGTTAGGGTAAAGGGCTGCGCGGCAACGATTTCCATGGCCAGTTCCCGGGCGCGGGCCAGATCGGCGGCGGGATCAATGCCAAGGGTGAAATCAAACCGCCGTTCGTCATTTCGCGAATAGTTCACGATGCGTGATTTGAACACGGTCGCATTGGGGATGCGAATGTGGTTGCCATCGGGCGACAGCAAAATGGTGGCCCGGCTGGTCATGCGGATCACATTGCCGGTGTCGCCTTCGATCTGGATCAGGTCATTGGGGCGAAACGGCTGGCGGATCGACAACAGCACTGATGCGATGAAGTTTTCCACTGTGTCCTTGACGGCAAAGCCGATGGCCAAGCCGATAATCCCCGCGGCACCCAGAATGGTGGACAGCAGCGCCGTGGCCCCCAAAATATCCAGGGCCATGACCAGACCAGCGATCAGCGCCAGAATCACAACGATCTGGCGATAGATATCGGCAATGAATGCATTGGGCGCCAAACGGTTCCATACGTTTTCGCGTCGCGACAGGAACAGTCCGAACAGAAAGATCACAACAAAGGCGATCAGTGCCACAGCCAGAATCGGCAGGTAATTATAGGCTGCCCAGGCCCGTTTTTTCAGCCGCTCCAGCATCGGGTCCAGACGCGCGCCAACATCGGTGGTTTCCACCACCTCGTTTTCGATCGCGACCACGCCATCGACGCGGGCGGCCAGATCGTTCAGCCGTGTGGCTGTGGCCGTGTCCAATGTGGTGCCACGCAGGGTAACAATGCCCGAGGATACGCTGACGGTCACATCGCTATACCCGTCCAGCTCGTGCAATATGTCGCGAATCCTGTTGGCAATGGCGGCGTCGCGGGTGGCGCTGTCTTCGACGGAAATCGTGCCGGATGGCTGGCCCGTATCCTGTGCCTGTAACGCAGACAGGGGCAACAGGCAGATCAGAATGCAGGACAAAATACGGGAAATCAGGCGCGTCATTCGGGAAAATCCGGTCATGTTTCAATATGCGGATGGTAACGCAGGCATGGGCGCAGGCAAGCCCGATGTCGCAGGGCAAACACCGCTTATTCGCGTATTTCGTCCGGGTCCACACCCCATAGGGCACTTTTCGGGCTCCACCCTTTGTATCCGCCTGCGATCAGGCGACACCAGTCGGGCGTGCAATCATCCAGCCGCGCGATCACGCCCATTTCCAGCCGCGCGACCTCGGGGGCGGTGGCATCGGGGCGGGCGCGCAGGGCCAGCAGGTCGGCATCAATGATCACGCTGCGCACACCGGACAGCAGCGAATAATGCACCCAGCCGCCTTGCCCGTCACGGTCGCGGATGCGCCGCCAGTGGCCATGTTCTGCGATGATCTGCACGGGCAGGTCCTTGCGTTTGAACACCCAGTCGATGCGATGCGTCAGGCTGGGCCCGCGGCGCACGTTTGCCTCGCTTGATTTGATCGTCACATAGCGCGGCATGGGCAGGTTTGTGACCTTGCCACGTTCCTGTGCGAACAATGGGGGGGCGAACGCCAATAAAATAGCGAAAGCGAGTTGGATCAGCCGTGTCATGCGATTTGCCTGCGAAATATTGTTGCGGGGTTCTTGTGTCCCGCCGTTTACTCGGTCACTCTGACAAAAAGGCGCATGTTTTGGAAGATGGGGAGGGCCTGAATGCCAACTGCACGTCCGAGTGTTGTCGTGACGCGACGCTTACCAGAAGCGGTCGAGACACGAATGAAAGAATTGTTCGACGTCCGGTTGCGGGATGACGACACGCCCATGACGCGGGCAGAACTGGCTACGGCCATGAAAGATGCCGACGTTCTGGTGCCCACATTGATGGACCAGATCGACGTGGGACTGATCGCGCAGGCGGGGCCGCAATTGCGGCTGATCGCGAATTATGGCGCAGGGGTGGACCATATTGATGTGAACACTGCGCGCCAGCGTGGCATTCTGGTATCCAACACCCCCGGCGTGTCAGCGGATGATACCGCCGACATGACCATGGCCCTGATTTTGTCGGTGATCCGGCGCATCCCCGAAGGGCGCGCCCTGTTGGAAGGCGGCAAATGGGCGGGCTTTTCCCCCACGTCGCTGCTTGGCGGGCGGGTTGGTGGCAAACGTCTGGGCATTCTGGGCATGGGCCATGTGGGTCAGGCCGTGGCGCGGCGTGCGCAGGCATTTGGCATGCAGGTGCATTATCACAACCGCAAGCGCCTGCGCCCCGAGGTAGAAGAATCCCTGCAAGCGACGTATTGGGAAAGTCTGGACCAGATGGTCGCACGGATGGATGTGATTTCGGTCAACTGCCCGCATACGCCCTCTACGTTCCATTTGATGAATGCCCGGCGGCTGAAACTGATGAAACCCGAGGCGATCATCGTCAACACATCCCGTGGCGAGGTGATCGACGAAAACGCCCTGACGCGGATGCTGAAAGCGGGCGAGATTTCCGGCGCGGGGCTGGATGTGTTTGAACATGGTGCGACATTGAACCCTGATCTGGTGGCGCTGCCCGGCGTGGCCCTGTTGCCGCATATGGCATCGGCCACACGCGAAGGCCGTATCGAGATGGGCGAAAAGGTCATCATCAACATCAAAACCTTTGCTGACGGGCATCGCCCGCCGGATCAGGTTGTGCCTGCCCTGCTGTGACCGGATAATCGGGCGAATTCGCGCTAAAACAGCGAGGAAACGCCCGATTAGGTCCATATTTCTGCCTGCTTTCGCGCCTATCCTTTTGGGGAATGTCGCTATTGGAGCAGCCCTATGTCGAAGTTTTATGCGCTTGGATTTTTCCTGATTGCTGGCGGTGCCTTTGGTGCCATTGATTACAATCAACAGGCCATGAATGCGGGGGAAACCTTGCAATCCTATGGGGTTAGCCGCTACGCGGAATCGCGTTTGGGGGCCGTGGGTGGCATTTTCACCGGCGCATTAGAGGCAAAGCGCCTGAAACAGCGTCAGGCAAAACCCGCCAGCGTGCATCTGCCCGAAGCGCCCGAAGGCTGGACCCGGCGTGATTGGCGCGACACGGACAAAGCCGTGTTCCTGCCCTATTCCGATTTCAGCATGTCCGACCCGGATCCGGAAAATCCGCCCAAGTTCGACTATATCGAACTGGCGGAAACATACCCGGCGCTTAGCCTGATCAACCTTGCGCAAGACGAAAACCCCGACGCCAATTTCATCGAACATTCGATGCGTATGCCCGAAGACAAGATGCTGCACCGCGATGTGTTCATCTATCAAAAAGGCGAAGAATTCGTTGCCCTGCGCGCCACCTATGACCCGCGTTTCGACAAACCGCGCCCGATGATGGAATGGGTGATGATCGGGCTTGCCGCGCAAATGGGCGGCACGCAGCGGGTCAAGGGATATGCCTATTATGACGGTGTGCCTTTTGCCAAAAGCAAGACAATCGTCAATTCCGAATATATCCCCAACGGTATCCGCGTGGTCACATCCGAAATTTCGCGCAAGATCAAGGTCGAGGCATGGTCAGCCGCATCGGATGAATCGGTGCGCGAACTCTTGTCGCTTGTGGATTATGCGGGGTTGAACGCCATGCTGGACGAACCGGTCGAGGGCGTGGCCGATGTGCCGGACCTGCCGCTGGACGAACAGCTTGCGCAATCCTCGGAAATTCTGACCGTGAAAAAGAAACAGGAACTGGCAACGGCGCTGGCGACCGTTGAAAAATTCAAAAAGAATTCCAAAGCAGCGGCCGGGGCGGGCAGCATTTTGCCCGGTGGTCTGGGCGGTGCGGCAGGGCATATCGGTGCCTTGCAGGCCATGGAAAATATGAACCAGATGCAACCCGTTGATGGCGATGCGGCAATGAACACCGCTGATGGGCCGTTCGGCACTCTTTTGGATGATATGAAAACGGCCCCGTCTGATGCCACGCCACCTGCCGCTGATGCCGCAGCACTGCGTATCCCCGTCAATATGTCCGACTATAACCCCGAAAAACTGCACCCGGTCGAACAAGCATTCATAAAGCAGGGTGTTCATGTGGCTAAACTGCATGGCGATTCTGGCAATCAGGATGCGGCGCGGGTGATGGAAATGCGCCGTGGCATAGTCAAAGGCGGCTGTGTGCATGATCATGATCTGAACAGGGTGCATTGCAATGACAATGCAATCGCTTTTCGCAATGCACGCGATCAGGGGGGCCAAAAAGAGGTTTCCGATATCGCGGTCAAGCCGGATACCTCCAAGGTGCCTGCCCCCGTCACCTTTGTCGCGCCGACCGGGCTAAGCCAGAAAGAGCGGATGGCGCTTGGCATCCGGTTGATGAGCCTTGGTCTGAAACCTAACGATATCAAGGTGAGGCAGGACGGGATCACGCCAGAAGCCGCCGATGAATGGTCACAAGCGCGCGACGGTATCCTGCCCGAAACCCACCCCGCCTATGCCCTGCGCATGATGGAAGTCAGCAAGGGTTTCGCCCCCGGTAGCTGTCTGGAACTGACCAACAGCAAGGTCTACTGCGAAGACGCGGCAAAGGCGATGCGCATCGGGCTGGCCTTGCAAGCGGCCAAAACCGCGACGGGCGAAAAATCCGGCGATGCGTCTGGCAGCGGCGTAAAGGTCAATCGCCTGAATTCGGGCAGCGCCAAAACCGCATCCAATGGCGTGATGGGTAAAAACTGCGACACGCAGGGCGCATTCAAGCGCTGCACCACAGGCAACTGATTTTCCTTATCATCCTGTAATCCTGCCAAAACCGGCCCGTGTGCCCACCACGCGGGTCGGTTTTGTGCATTTTGAAGTCGGTTGAACCGCGCAACGGCGCGCCGTGATGCGGCATATCTGGGACAAACATATCCCAAGGAGTCGCGGGCATTATGAAATCGCATGTCAAAGCTCTGGTCGTCGGCGGCGGCGCCGTTGGAACCTCGATCGCCTATCATCTGGCCCGTGCGGGTTGGAACGATGTCATGTTGCTGGAACGCGACGAACTGACCAGCGGGTCCACATGGCACGCGGCGGGCCTGCTGCCCCTGTTCAACATGAGCTTTGCCACCACCCATATCCACAAATATTCGGTCGATTTCTATAAGACACTAGAGGCAGAAACCGGCCTGAACGCGGGGTTTTCGGTGGTGGGCAACCTGCGCATGGCACAAACGCAGGACCGCATGGATGAATATATGCTCTATTCCTCGATCGCGGAAACCTGCGATGTGCCCCATGAATGGATGACCCCCGCCCAGATCAGGGAACGCTGGCCGCTGGTGCGCACCGACGATCTGAAGGGTGCGATTTATCACCCGACCGACGGCTATATCAACCCGGCCGATGTGACCATGGCCATGGCCAAGGGTGCGCGCCAACGTGGCGTGGTGATCGAACGCCGCTGGCAGGTCGACGGGTATGAATGGACGGGCAGCGAATGGCGCGTCACCGTCACCAAGATGGTGGAAAAGGGCGGTAATCTGGTGCCGTCGGATGAACAGACCGTTATCACCGCCGAACATGTGGTCACCGCAACGGGTAACCATGCACAGCGCACGGCGCAGCTGTTGGGCATCAAAATCCCGGCCATTCCGGTGGAACACCAGTTCATCGTGACCGAACCCGACCCCCGGCTGGTGGAATATCGCAAACAGGGCGGCGAGGAACACCCCGTCCTGCGCGACGCAGATGCCAAATGGTATGTCCGCGAGGAGCGCGGCGGCTGGATCCTTGGCCCCTATGAACGTGGCGCGCCCGCAAGGTTCGAATTCGGCGTGCCTGATTCATTCCGCGCCGATCTGTTCCCGCTGGATCTGGACCGGATCGAAGAGGAATATATGGCGATGATCCATCGTCTGCCCACGTCCGAAAATGTGGGGCTAAAGGATGATTTCAACGGCCCGATCTGTTACACGCCCGATGGCAATCCGTTGGTCGGCCCTGCGCCGGGCCTGCGCAATATGTGGCTGGCCGAAGGGTTCAGTTTTGGTATCACGGCGGCGGGTGGCACGGGCTATTACCTTGCGCAGATGATGGTCGAAGGCGAGGCCGAAATCGACATGGCCGCGCTAGACCCGAAACGATACGGCGATTGGCAAACCACCGAATATGCGGTGCGCAAAAACGAAGAATGCTATGAACATGTTTTCATCCTGCACCACCCCGACGAAGAACGCGAAGCCGCCCGCCCCCTGAAAACCACGCCCAACTATGATGCGCAAAAGGCGCTTGGCGCGCAGTTCGGGCAGGTCAACGGCTGGGAACGGCCCAATTACTATGGCCCCCTAAATGCGCCCGACAGTTTCGACCATGACAGCCGCAGTTTCCGCCGCGGCGGGTGGTGGCAATACGCGGTAGAGGAGGCCAGGGCGGTGCGCGAAACCGCCGGGTTGATCGACGCCACGGCATTCACCAAACACAGGGTAACAGGCGCAGGCGCGACCGAATTTCTGGACGGGTTCACCTGCAACAAACTGCCCAGGGTGGGGCGGATCAACCTGACCTATGCCCTGACCGATGCGGGCACCACCCGCACCGAATATACCATCGTGCGGCAGGGGGATGATGCTTATTACCTTGTTTCTGCAGGGGCTTGGCAGGCCTATGACCAGGATTACCTGTTAAAGGCAGCCGAGGATTTCATGGCCAGAACAGGCAAGCCGGTGATCGTGCAGGACGTGACATCCCAATACGGCGTGTTCGCCCTGGCCGGTCCCAATGCCCGCGCCATTCTGGCCGGGCTGATCCGCGATCCGGACCCCGAAACCGCCCTGTCGAACAAGCGGTTCCCGTGGTTGTCGGCCCGCCAGATCGAACTGATGATGTGCCCCGTCAATGCGATCCGCGTCGCCTATACCGGTGAATTGGGCTGGGAATTGCACCACCCGATCGAAATGTCGCGCTATCTGTGGAACCTGCTGATGCAAGAGGGCGCAAAACACGGGCTGAAACCTGTGGGTGCGCGGGCGCAAAACTGGCTGCGTCAGGAAAAATCATACCGCGCCTTTGGCAACGAATTGGGCCGCGATGCCACCCCCGCCGAAGCAGACCTGCCGCGTTTCATCGACCTGTCCAAGGATTTCCACGGCAAGGAGGCGATGCAGGCCAAGGGCATCCGTTCGAAATGTGTGACGCTGCTGATCGACGGCCCTGCGGACGCCGACCCATGGGGGCGCGAGGCCTTGTATACGCCCGATGGCATCCGCGTTGGTCGCCTGACCTCGGGCGGGTATTCGGTGGCCTTTGGCCAATCCATCGGCATGGGTTATGTGCGCCCCGAACAGGCGGTCGAAGGCACCAAATTGCAGGTCAAAATGATGAACCGGTTGTGGGATGCCACCGTGACCTGCGACAGCCCCTATGATCCGAAAAACGAAACCATTCGCAAGGATGGCTGAGTAATGACAGGCGCCCTGAACCATGGGCGCCTGTTTTGCATTCCGCGTTAGGCGGCGTTCAGCGTATAGAGCGCACGGCCCGGAAACAGCCCTGCCAATCCGCCCAGCAATCCGGCCATGATCACCACAAATTCGACCGACCCGGCCAGATCGGGGGCGATGCCCCGCGCCATGCCGCCAGCGAAATTCAGACAAAACAAACCCATGACGGTGATCAGGGTCAGGTTCTCACCGCGCAGGTGCAAACGGTTGCCCTGTCGTGCGATCAGAAAACCGGCCTGTGCCGATTTCCCAACCCGTATGCCGATGAAAAAACACACCGCCGCAACGGGCCATGCCAATCCGGGGTTGGGCATGGCGGCAAGGCTGCGCAGGGTCAGCAATCCGATCAGTGGCAGCATATAGACCAGCCAGACAGGCACATGGCGTTCGCGCCGCGCCCGCATGCCCAACAACAGCAACAGGATAAAAAGCGGGTAAACCCAAACGGGGATTTGCGACAGGATGGTCATTTTTCAAGGCTCCGGAAACAGGGGGTGAATGTGATATGCCCCTGCTTGCCGCATCCGGTTTTGCCCCGCCACAGGGCATGCGTAAACGCCCTTTGGATTGCGCGGCTGACCGCCCCCGTCGCCTGCGCATCGTGGATGACAGGGGTGGCGTTAGCTATTGCGCGGTTAATTCATCGAAACATTCCAGTGCCTTGCCTGCATACATCGTGGCAGGCCCGCCGCCCATCTGGATCGACATGGCCAAAACGTCTGACAGTTCCTCGCGGGTGACTCCGGCCTTCACCAATGCTTCGACATGCAGGGCGATACAGGCTTCGCAGCGGATGGCGATGCCAATGCCAAGCGCGATAAACTCCTTGGTTTTGAAATCCAGCACGCCGCCTTCCTTGACCGCTTTGGACATGGTGCCAAAGCCTTTGGTTACCTCGGGGATGGATTTATACAGCACCCGCAACCGGCCGCGGGTGTTATCCAATGTATCGGTCCATGACATATGTTCTACTCCTTGAATGTGTGTCAGGGCCGTCAGATCACGGGCACGGGCGGGGCACCTTGATCCTGATCAGGTCGTGGTGGTGAAACAGACATGGCAATCAGGCAGCAAGGGCGCGAAACCTGATGCGGTGTTGTTCCAGCAGGGATTGATCAGGCAAAAACCGTTTCGGAAGCTCCATCCGGGCGCCAGCGCCCCGATCCAGAATCTTGCGGGCATTCGGGGGGAGGGTGGGCGACAGAACCATGCGCCAATCTTCGTCAAAGGTGATCAAATGACGGTCGAACGCGCGGTCATGCAGGGCGTTCAGGCAGATACCGTTTTGCGGGTTCAGGCGTTCGGACGGTGCTTGCGCCCATCCCACAATATGCGAGGCATTCAGCAGTCGCACATCCTCTGCGCCTGTAAGGGCGCAGCGCCGCGCATAAGAGGTGAGGATCATATCGCGAAACAAGTCCTGCCCGATGCGTCGTTGCACGGTGGCCTCGGTTGTGGTGCCGGTGGTGTTGGCGTGGGCGAACATGGTTGCGGGATCGTCCATCCGGCCCGCAACGGCTTCGGGATTGGCGCGATAGGCGGCCAACACGCCGGTGGGGTCGGCCAGAAATCCGTTCCACACCAACCGGTCCATGGCTGATGCGTTGGCCATGCCCTTTTGCGGCAGGCTGGAATCCAGCGCTGCAAGGTTGGACAGTTTCAACGCAACCGCTGATGGCGTGCGCCCTATCCGCATAGCCAAGGCCATGATGCGCGGGTTGCGGCTGTGGAATTTACCGAAATCCAGCACAAGGTAAAGCGCCAGTGCGGCACGCACTTCTTCCTCTGTCCAGTTGCGCCTGATCGCCACGGGGTTCACCCTCTGCTCGTCCAGAAAAGATGCTGCCAGGTCAGGCGTTTATGCGCAAGCCCTAGGGTTTGCGTGCAACAAAGGCCATGTTGTTGGCGGGCATTTCCAGCACCTGCACCAGTTCAAGGAACTGCGATTGCAGCCAGTCGATCACATCCCAATCGTTTTTGTATCCAATCATGGCGTCTTGCGATTGCAGCGAGGCGTGGAAGGCGGCGTCGCCATCCGATGTGGTTTCGCCGTCGCGCAGGAACGGGCCATAAAGGATGAACACGCCATCGGGGGCCAGCGATTTCGCGGCCTCGGTGATCAGGGTGCGGGCCTGCGGTTCAGAAATCAGGTGCAGCAGGTTCACCGTCAGGATCAGGTCTTGGCCTTGCCAATCGGTGGACCAGCCAGCGGTCAGCGCATCCAGATCGGCGGGGGTGTTCAGGTTGTTCAACCCCGCGTCAGCGCCATAGGCAGATTGCGAGGCGCGCCGCGTGGCATCCACGTCGCTGGGTTGCCAGATCAGGTTTGGCAGGCGGGTGGCCAAGGCTGTGATATGTTGCCCGGTGCCGGATGCGATTTCCAATGCGCGACCCGTGGCAGGGGCATGATGGGCGACCAAATCGCAAATGGCATTGCAATTGCGTGCAGCCGAGGGCGCAAACATCATGCCGTTTTGGCTGGATTGCGGCGCGTCGGGCAGGGTCAGGCGGTTGGTCATCGGATGCTCCTTTCGCTTTGGGTGCCACGGGTGGCGGGTAGAGGAAAGGGGGGCCAGCCCCCCAGCCTGTTTGCAGGCAAAAAGGCATCCCCCCGGAGTATTTCTACCAAGAAAAAATCAGGATTCTTCTCGGAGGGTTTGCCGGGGCTATCCCGAGACAAGAACAGCCGCCAGTTTCCTGACGGCTGCAATTTCGTGGTGTAAGGCCCGGCTTACTCGGGGATCGTGCCTTCGATTCCTTCGACATAGAAATTCATGCCTGCCAGCGTGCCATCATCGGCTGTGTCGCCTTCGGCCAGCCAGTCAGAGCCGTCCTGCTTTTTCAGGGGGCCGGTGAAAGGCATGTAAGACCCGTCAGCGATGGATGCCTTCAGCGCCAGTGCTTCGGCTTTGACATCGGCGGGCACTGCGTCGGAAATTTCACCGATGCCGACCATGCCTGCGCCAATGCCATCCCATGTCATCTTGGTTTCCCATGTGCCATCCATCACTGCCTGCGTGCGTGCGATGTAATAGGGCGCCCAATCATCAATGATCGACGACACGCGGGGCATGGGGCCATATTCGGCCATGTCAGATGCCTGACCAAAGGTGATGACATTGCCAGCGGCCTGTGCGGCGGCTTGCGGTGCGGTGGAATCGGTGTGTTGCAGGATAACATCCGCGCCCTGTTCGATCAGGGTTTTGGCGGCGTCTGCCTCTTTTGCGGGGTCAAACCAGGTAAAGGCCCAGATGATTTTGAACTGCACATCGGGGTTGACCTTTTTCGCGTGGATATAGGCCGAATTGATGCCGCGGATCACCTCGGGGATGGGATAGGAACCGATATACCCGACGATGTTGGATTTGGTCATTTTGCCCGCGATATGGCCCTGCACCGCGCGGCCCTCATAAAAACGGGCGGAATAGGTGGAGACATTGGGCGCGGTTTTATAGCCGGTGGCATGTTCGAATTTCACATTCGGGAATTTCGCGGCCACGTTGATGGTCGGGTCCATATAGCCGAACGAAGTGGTGAAAATCAGGTCGGCCCCTTCCAGCGCCATCTGGGTCATCACACGTTCTGAATCCGGACCTTCGGGAACGGATTCGACGAATGTGGTTTCGACCTTGTCTCCGAAATGCTCCTCGACCGCCAGTCGCCCCTGATTGTGTTCGTAGGTCCAGCCGCCGTCGCCCACAGGGCCGACAAAGACAAATCCGACCTTGGTTTTGTCCTGCGCCATGGCGGTGGATGCCATGCCCAGTGCCACAGCAGCCGTGGCCAATAGTTTCGTCAGTTTCATTACAAAGGTTCCCCCTGTTGGTAATTTGCCCCTAGGACGAGGCGTGGAATGACCGGCCAAGCGAGGCAGGCGCCCCGCTGCGGTCGGATGACATGATGACAAGCGCCACAATGGTAATCACATATGGCGCCATGCCAAGGTATTCTGCGGGGATGGCAACCCCCGCTGCTTGCAGGTTCAACTGTAACACATTGACGCCGCCAAACAGCCATGCGCCCAGTAGTGCACGCCATGGTTTCCAGTTGGCGAATACCACCAGTGCAAGGGCGATCCAGCCGATGCCGGCGGTCATGCCCTCGGTCCATTGCGGCACGCGGATCAGCGAAATATAGGCGCCCCCCAGCCCTGCGCAGGCCCCGCCAAACAGGATCGCCAGCACGCGGATGCGCACCACCTTATACCCCAAGGCATGTGCGGCATCATGGTTCTCGCCGACGGCACGCAGGATCAGGCCAACGCGGCTGTAGCGCAATACGGCCCATGTGGCAGCGGTCAGTGCGATGGCGGTGAACACCATAAAATCCAGCCGCGCCACCAATGCGGCGCGGGTCTCCGTGGCCTCGGCTATCGTTACCGCAATCGACGGGAATTCAAGCGGCTTGATGCCCTGATACCCTTGTCCGATCAGGGCGGACAGGCCCAGCCCGAACAGGGTCAGCGACAATCCCGATGCCACCTGATTGGCCAGCGCCACCTGCGTCAGCAACGCAAACAACAGCGCCAGAACAGCACCACCCCCGGCCGCCGCGACCAGCCCCAGATAGGGCGATCCGGTGTTGACCGAAATGGCAAAGCCGCAAATCGCGCCGGTGATCATCATGCCCTCGACACCCAAATTCAGCACACCGGATTTTTCCACCACCAGCTCGCCCAATGCAGCAAATAACAGCGGTGTGGCCGACACCAGGATCGAACAGATCAACAGGATCGGGTTTATGGCGGTCAGGTCCATTATGCGGCTCCTCTGGTCGCCAGCCGCAGCCGGAAATGGGTCAGCATGTCCAGCGCCAACAGGAAAAACAGCAGCATCCCCTGAAACACCTGAATGGCAGCAGCAGGCAGGCCAAGGTTGATCTGCGCGATCTCGCCACCGATATAGGTCAGTGCCATCAGCGCCCCCGCCAACAAAATGCCAATCGGGTGCAAACGCCCCAGAAAAGCAACGATAATAGCGGTAAACCCATAGCCGACGTTGAAATCAATGCTGACCTGTCCGGCAGGGCCGGACACCTCGAACATGCCAGCCATGCCCGCCAATGCACCCGCCACGCCAAGGCAGAACAACACCAGTCGCGCAGGGTTTACCCCCGCAAAACGCGCAGCGCGCGGTGCCTCGCCCGTCAGGCGGATCTGGAACCCCAGCAAATGACGGTTCAGCAACACATAGGCGAATATCACGGCAATCAGCGCAGCAGCCACACCCCAATGCATCCCCGATCCGGTGATGATCTCACCGTTATGTGCCGATGCATATTGTTGCAGGTTGCGCGATCCGGGAAACCCGTGCCCCTCGGGGTTTTTCATCAATCCCAATGACATCGAGGCCAAAATCTTCTCGGCGACATAGACCAGCATCAGGGATACCAAAATCTCGTTCGTGCCGAATTTCACCTTTAGCAGGGCCGGGATCATCGCCCACATCATGCCGCCAAACGCGCCCGCCAGAATCATGGCGGGGAAAATCCACCACGCCTCTAACGGATACAGCGCCAGCGCCACGCCCGCGCCGCATAACGCGCCGATAATATACTGCCCCTCGGCCCCGATGTTCCAGATACCGGCCCGAAACCCCAGCGACAGCCCGATGGCGATCAACACCAGTGGCGCGCCTTTGACCAGCAGTTGCGGGCGGTAATAAAATGCGAATTCCGAAAATAACGGGTCCCAGAAAATCACGCGGATCGCCTCGAACGGGGGCTTGCCCAGAAAGGCAAACAAAATGCCCCCCATGACCATGGTAACCAACACGGCCAACAGGGGCGTCAGCAATGACCAAATGCGCGAAGGCTGCGGACGCCGCTCAAGTTTCAGCATGACACCTCCGGCTTTTTCTTGGCAAAATACTCCCGCCGGAGGCTCCGACACCTGCCAACATCACCACACTACGGGAAAAGCACCTAAACATCGGCCACCTCCATCCCGTGCGCGCCACCCATCATCAGGCCGATCTCCTCCACGCTCAGCCCCTGCGCGGGGCGCGGCGGGCTTAGCCTTCCCTCGTTCAGGGCGGCGAAACGGTCGGATATTTCCATCAGCTCGTCCAGATCCTGCGAAATACAGATCACCGCCGCACCCTTGGCCGCAAGGTCCAGCAGCGCCTGCCAGATCGCGGCGGCGGCGGATGCATCCACACCCCATGTCGGCTGGTTCACCACCAAAACATCAGGGCGTTGTAACACCTCGCGCCCGATCACGAATTTTTGCAAATTCCCGCCAGACAGCGACCGCGCGGCATTGTCCGGCCCAGGGGTGCGCACGTCGAAATCCGCGATTACCCGTTTGGCAAATTGCCGCGCCGCGCCCCATTTCAAAAAACCGCCCGCGATCAACCCTTCGCGCCGCAGGCCTGTCAACAGCGCATTCTCGGTCAGCGACATATCCGGCGCGGCGGCATGGCCCAGCCGTTCCTCGGGGGCACATAGCAACCCGCGCAGGCGCCGCGCATCAGGGCCAAGCCGCCCGATGCTATCGCCCTTGAACCGCACCGCATCCGCGCCATTGCGCGCCTCGCCCGACAGGGCGGCCAGCAATTCATCCTGCCCGTTGCCTGCAACGCCGCCGATGCCCAGCACCTCGCCCGCGCGGACGCTGAAACTGATGTCGCGCAGCGCGGTGCCAAACTCCGAAGGCGCGGGCGCGTTCAGGTTGGTGACCTGCAACAGCACATCGCCCAAATCATTGCTGATCCGTTCGGGCACATGCAGGGCCGACCCGACCATCATTTCCGCCATATCGCGGGCCGATGTGTCGCGTGGCACGCAGGTGCCCACGTTCTTGCCCAGCCGTAGGATGGTGGCGGCGTCGCACAGGGTGCGGATCTCCTCCAACTTGTGGGAAATATACAGGATCGCCACACCCTCGCTGCGCAATTTGTTCAGCGTTTGGAACAGGATATCGACCTCTTGCGGGGTCAGCACGCTGGTGGGTTCGTCCATGATCAACAGGCGCGGCGATTGCAGCAGGCAGCGGATGATTTCAACCCTTTGGCGTTCCCCCGCCGACAAATCGCCCACCCGTTTCTGCGGGTCCAGTGGCAGGCCGTAATTCTGCGACACCTCGCGGATACGGGCGGCCAGATCGCGCATCGCAGGCGGGTTTTCCATGCCAAGCGCGATATTTTCCGCCACATCCAGCGCATCGAACAGGGAAAAATGCTGAAACACCATCGCCACGCCCGCCGCCCGTGCGGCGCGGGGTTCGGCAGGGGTATAAGGATCGCCGCGCAGGGTCATGGTGCCGCTGTCCGGCTTCACCAGCCCGTATATCATTTTCACCAGCGTGGATTTGCCCGCGCCGTTTTCGCCCAGCAAGGCGTGAACCTCGCCCTCGCGAATGGCAAAGGACACGGTGTCGTTGGCCACGACCCCCGGATAGGCCTTGGTCAGCCCGTCAATGTTCAGCAATGTCCCCGTCACGCGGTATTTTCCCGTTCTTTTGACCATTCGGCCAAATTCGTAAGTAGCGCAGTGGCCACCCCTACGGCAATGGCCTGCGGGTGCTTGCCCAGTGCTTTGTGCCCAATCGGGCAGCATATGCGTGCAATTTGAGCATCTGAATGACCGGCATTGCGCAACCGTTTGGCGAAGCGCGCCCACTTGCTGTCAGACCCGATCACGCCAGCTGATGCGAATCCCCGGCGTAGGGCGGCGTCACACAGGGCCAGATCCAGCGCATGGGAATAGGTCAGAATCAGGTGATGCGCGCCGTGGGGCGCGTGCTGCATCAACAGCGCGGGATCGGCGGTGGGGATCGTGGTCACCCCCTGTGGCAGGGCGCCGGGAAACCGGTCTGCGCCCGTGTCGACCCATGTCAGCGCCAGTTCGGGCAGTGGGGCAAGGGTTTGCACAACCGCCCGCCCCACATGGCCAGCACCCCAAACCCAGACGGGCGTTTGTGCCTGCGCGACCGGTTCGATAAACCAGCCGTGGGTCAATTGCGGTGCAGGGGATTGCCCCTGTCGGGCCTGTGCTGTCAGCCGGTTTAGCGCCAGCGGCGCAGGCGCACCAGACAGGGTGCGGGCGTAAACAGCGCCCGCCACACTGTCCAGACGCGCCAAATCCCAGCGTTCAGACCACAGCACCACCCGCCCGCCGCAGCATTGCCCCAGATCAGGCCCAAGGGCGCGGGGCATCGCCATATCCGGCAGGTCGCTGCGCAACATATCGCGGGCTGTCTCTGTGGCCTCATACTCCAGCGCACCGCCGCCGATGGTGCCACTTTGGCCAGTGTCCCACACCAGCATGGCCGCACCCACCTCGCGCGGGGCAGACCCCTGCACCGATGCGATCACGACCCGTATCACGGGACCATAACGGGTGATCGCGGCCCGCAGGCTGTCCAGATCAAGCGCCATGGCGCAGCCTTTCCACCGCATCCAAAATCCGTTCGGGCGTGGCAGGGGCATCCAGCGCAGGGTAAGCCGCACCACAAGCCGAAACCGCATCCGACAGCGCCAGAAATGCGGATATTCCCAGCATAAAGGGTGGTTCACCCACGGCCTTGGACCGGTAAATTGTATCGGCGCTGTTTTCGCCGTCCCATAGCGCCACGTTGAACACCGCAGGCGGGTCCGATACGGCGGGGATTTTATAGGTCGATGGCGCATGGGTGCGCAGCGCGCCCTTGGCGTCCCAAACCAGCTCCTCGCAGGTCAGCCAGCCCGCGCCCTGCACATAGCCGCCTTCGATCTGGCCGATGTCGATGGCAGGGTTCAGGGATGCGCCCGCATCATGCAGGATGTCACAGCGCAGCAGCCGGTTTTCACCGGTCAGAGTGTCAATCACCGCCTCGGTCACAGCGACCCCGTGGGCGAAATAGAAAAACGGCGTGCCACTGCCCTTGGCGCGGTTCCATTCCAACCCCGGTGTGGCGTAAAACCCCGTGGCCGACAGGCTGATGCGCGCGGCATAGGCGCGTGCGGCGATATCGGCAAATGTGGCGCGGCCATTGGGCCAGGTGACATGGCCGTCAGCAAACGTGATCTGCTCGGGCGCGCAGCCCTCGGCCTTGGCCAGAAACGCCTCTATACGATTGCGAATGGTATCACAGGCCACGGCCACCGCCATGCCGTTTAAATCGGTCCCGGAGGATGCCGCAGTGGCTGATGTATTCGGCACCTTGGCGGTATCCGTGGCGGTGATGCGCACGGCGCCAATATCAATTCCGAACCGGCTGGCGGCGACCTGCGCCACCTTTTGAAACAGGCCCTGACCCATTTCTGTGCCGCCATGGTTCATCCGCACCGATCCGTCGGCATAGACATGCACCAATGCCCCCGCCTGATTCAGATGCGACAGGGTAAAGGAAATTCCGAACTTCACAGGGCTTAGCGCCAGCCCCTTTTTCAAGACCTCGTTTCCGGCATTAAAGGCATCAATCGCCCCACGCCGCGCCTGATAATCACAGCGCGCCAGCAAATTATCGGTCATCGCGGGCAACAGGAAATCGCGCACCTCCATCCCGTAAGGGGTCAGGTTGCGCGCCGCTGCTTTCTTTGTTCCGGAAATACCTGGATTGGCGTCATAATAATTGCGCTGCCGCACCAGAACCGGATCAATGCCCAGATGATGCGCGATCTGATCCATCACCCGTTCAATCCCGACCACGCCCTGCGGCCCGCCAAATCCGCGAAAGGCCGTGGCGCTTTGCGTATTGGTGCGCAAACGATGGCTGGCAATCCGCACAGCGGGCAGGAAATAGGCATTATCCGCATGTAACATGGCGCGATCAGCCACGGGTAGGGACAGGTCCTGCGCCCACCCGCAACGGGCATATTGCGTGAAATCAACGCCGGTCAAAACGCCCTGTTCATCAAACCCCGCCGTATATGAAATGCGAAAATCATGGCGCTTGCCGGTGATCACCATATCGTCGTCGCGGTCATAGCGCATTTTCACGGGCCGCCCCGTCAGGCGCGCCCCAACAGCACAGGCCACGGCCAGGGCGTTGCCCTGACTTTCCTTACCGCCGAACCCGCCGCCCATGCGCCGCGCCTCGACCCGCACGGCGTGTTGCAGGGTGCCCAAAGCCTCGGCCACCTTGTGCTGGATTTCGGTCGGGTGCTGGGTTGATGACAGCACGTCCATATCGCCGTTTTCCTGCGGCAGGGCCAATGCGGCCTGCCCTTCCAGATAGAAATGCTCTTGCCCGCCGATTTCCATACTGCCGGTGATGGTATGGGGGGCAGTGGCAAGGGCCGTGGCCGGATCACCGCGTGACCAGATAACAGGGCCACCCTCGAACCTGGAATTGGCGGCTATTGCGTCGTCGATTGTCAGGATCGGGGTGGTTTCTTCGATACCGATCTGCCCCAGCTTTGCGGCCTTGCGTGCGGCCAAATGGCTGGTGGCCAGCACCAGAAACACCGGCTGGCCGATATAATGCACCCTGTCGGTCGCCAGCAATGGTTCGTCGTGCACCGATGGCGACACATCATTGGCAAAGGGCAGATCATCGGCGGTCAGCACAGCCACAACACCCGCGGCAGTGCGCACCGCGTCCAGATTGATCCGGGTGATCCGCCCCGCCGCAATGTGCGACAGCCCGAATGCCGCGTGCAACGTATCGGCGGGCAGGGGCACATCGTCGATGTAACGCGCAGCACCCGTCACATGCAGGCGGGCGGCATCATGGGGCAGGGGTTTGCCGATGCTCATGGCCGCACCCCCATCAGATCGGGCGCGCCCGTGCTTTCCAGATAGCAGCGCAACAGCATGTTTTGCGCCGCTTTCATGCGGTAACCGGCGGATGCGCGCATGTCGGACATGGGGGTGAAATCCTGTGCCATCGCCTGCATCGCGGTTTCTATTGTGCCGCGTGACCATGGTTTTCCGGTCAGTGCGGCCTCGGTCAGTGAGGCGCGTTTCGGGGTGGCGGCCATGCCACCGAATGCGATGCGGGCGGCGGTGATCTGGCCTCCCTCGCGCGTGATATTGAACGCGCCGCAAACGGCGGAAATGTCCTGCTCCATCCGTTTCGACAATTTGTAGGCCCTGAAATCGGCGGGCGGGGTGGGAAAGGTGATGGCGGTCACAAATTCGCCCGCTGCGCGGTCCTGTTTGCCATAATCGACAAAGTAATCCTCGAGCAGCAGCTTGCGCTGCACATCGCCGCGCCGCAGGTGCGCCGTGGCCCCCAATGCGATCAAAAGGGGCGGGCCGTCACCGATGGGCGATCCGTTGGCGATATTGCCGCCAATGGTCGCCGCCGCACGCACCTGCGCCGACCCATAGCGGGTCAACACCGGGGCCAGTTCGGGCAGCTCAACCAGCATTTTCGCAATGGTCACACCCGCGCCCAGTGTCACCTGACCATCCTTGCGGGTGACGGTCTGCAAATCGGCGCAGCGGTGCAAAAACGCCACCGCGCCCAGGTCGCGCAATTGTTTGGTGACCCACAGCCCAACGTCTGTGCCGCCCGCAACCAAGGTGCCGTCGGGGTTGGCCAGATACCATGCCGCCAGATCATCGGCGGTTTCGGGTATCGCGGCCTGCGCCACAACACGGGGCGGCAGATCAGCCAGCCAAGGCGCATCCGCACCCCGCACCGCATCAGCAGCACGCAAAATCGGGGCGTATCCGGTGCAGCGGCACAGGTTGCCCGCAAATGCCGCGTTCATATCGGGGGCATCATTGGCCATAGCCACCGCCCCCGACATCACAAACCCCGGTGTGCAGAACCCGCATTGCGATCCGTGGTGATCTATCATCGCCTGCTGGAACGGGTGCAGCGTGCCATCGGGCGCGCCCACTGCTTCGACCGTGCGCAGCGCCTTGCCGTGCAGTTGCGGTAAAAACAGGATGCAGGCGTTCAGCGGCTTAACGCCATCGGCATCGGTCACCATGACAGTGCAGGCACCGCAATCGCCCTCGTTACAGCCTTCTTTGGTGCCGGTCAGCCCTGCGTCGCGCAACCAATCCAGCACCGTCACAGCGGGGTCGGCATTCGCAATGGTCCGGCTCTCTCCGTTCAGAAGAAAGGTAATGTCCAAAAGGGTCGTCCCGCCGCCTTACCGATTTGCCCGCATTTGCCCCCCTTCGATGCGGCGTAGAAAAGGGGCGGGCTTTGACAGAGTGAAGCAGGGCAGAGGCGGGTTTGGCAAGGAAAAGCTGCGTATTTTTTGGGCGACGCGCAGGTTTTGCCCGTGAATCGGGCGCATGGGATTGCCCTCGATGCCCCCTTTTGTGCATCTGATGGCTGGGCTAATGTGCGGGCATGAGCCAGCCAAAATTCATCCATCTGCGCACCCATACCGAATATTCCCTGCTAGAAGGGGCGATGCGGCTGAAAAAGCTGCCCGCCCTGTGCGAATCAATGGATATGCCCGCCGTCGCCGTGACCGACAGCAACAACCTGTTTGCGGCACTGGAATTTTCGGTTTCCGCCAGCGGCGCGGGCATCCAGCCGATTGTGGGCTGTCAGGTCGATACGACCTATGCGACACCTGCGCCCGGGGATCGCCCCATTGACCCCGCCCCCCTTGTTTTGCTGGCCCAAACCGAGGAAGGGTATGAAAACCTGATGCGGTTGAACACCTGCCTGTATGTGGATAAGGGCGGGCAGTTGCCGCAGGTCACACTGGCCGAGCTACAGGAATTTTCCGCCGGATTGATATGCTTGTCAGGCGGGCCGGATGGCCCCGTGGGGCGGTTGTTGCGTGATGAACAGAACGACAAGGCGCAGGCGCTGATGCGCCAACTGGCGGCGATCTATCCCGACCGTTTGTATGTCGAGATACAGCGGCATCCGGGCGAGGATGGCAAACCCCTGTCCGAACGCCAGACCGAACAGCATTTTGTCGAAATGGCCTATGATATGGGGCTGCCACTGGTGGCCACCAATGATGTCTATTTTCCCAAACCCGACATGTACGAGGCCCACGATGCCCTGATTTGCATCGCCGAGGGCGCATATGTCGATCAATCCCAACCGCGCCGCCGCCTGACCGCGCAGCATTATTTCAAATCCCAGCAGGAAATGGTGACCCTATTCGCCGATCTGCCCGAAGCGATTGAAAATACTGTTGAAATTGCGCGCCGCTGTGCATTCCAGACCTATCGCCGTGATCCGATCCTGCCGAAATTCGCCGATGACGAGGTCGAAGAACTGCGCCGTCAGGCCAAAGAGGGGCTGGAGGCGCGGCTCAGGGTGATCCCCCATGCCGCCTCGGTCGAGGAATATGACAAAAGGCTGGAATTCGAACTGGATATTATTCAGGGCATGGGCTTTCCCGGTTATTTCCTGATCGTGGCCGATTTCATCAAATGGGGTAAGGATAACGGCATTCCCGTTGGGCCGGGGCGGGGGTCTGGTGCGGGGTCATTGGTGGCCTATGCGCTGACCATCACCGACCTTGATCCGTTGCGCTATTCCCTGCTGTTTGAACGGTTTTTGAACCCCGAACGCGTATCCATGCCCGATTTCGACATCGACTTTTGCATGGATCGCCGCGAAGAGGTGATTCAATACGTTCAGGAAAAATACGGGCGCGACAAGGTGGGGCAGATCATCACCTTTGGTGCGCTGCTAAGTAAGGCCGCAGTGCGCGACATTGGCCGCGTTTTGCAAATGCCATACGGGCAGGTGGACCGCCTGTCGAAACTGATCCCCGTCGAAGGGGTGAAACCCGTGTCGATCGCCGAGGCTCTGGTGCAAGAGGAACGCCTGCGCGAAGCCGCCCGCGACGAAGAGGTGGTGGCCCGGCTGCTGGATTACGGCCAGCAGGTCGAAGGGTTGCTGCGCAACGCATCGACCCACGCGGCGGGTGTGGTGATTGGCGACCGCCCGCTGGACAGGCTGGTGCCGCTGTATCAGGACCCGCGTTCCGACATGCCCGCGACCCAGTTCAATATGAAATGGGTGGAACAGGCCGGACTGGTCAAATTCGACTTTCTGGGCCTGAAAACCCTGACCGTCATTCAAAACGCCGTGGACCTGATCAAGAAGAACGGGCGGCATCTGCATATCGGGCCGGATGGCACGCAATTGTATGAACCGCCCGAAGGTGCAGTGGATGACATCGGTGCGATCCCGCTGGACGATGAACCGACTTATAAACTCTATGCCTCGGCCAAAACGGTGGCGGTGTTTCAGGTGGAATCCAGCGGCATGATGGATGCGCTGCGGCGCATGAAACCCAACTGTATCGAAGACATCGTGGCGCTTGTCGCGCTGTATCGCCCCGGCCCGATGGAAAACATCCCGACCTATTGCGAGGTCAAGAACGGGGTCAAGGAACGCGAATCCGTGCATCCGCTGATCGACCATATCCTGGAAGAAACCCAGGGAATTATCGTTTATCAGGAACAGGTTATGCAGATTGCACAGGTCATGGCGGGCTATTCGCTTGGCGGTGCCGACCTGTTGCGCCGCGCCATGGGTAAAAAGATCAAAGAGGCGATGGACGCCGAACGCCCCAAGTTCGAAAAGGGCGCAGCCGAAAACGGCGTGCCCAAGAAAAAGGCCAGCGAGGTGTTCGACCTGTTGGAGAAATTCGCCAACTACGGGTTCAACAAATCCCACGCGGCGGCCTATGCGGTGGTCAGCTACCAAACCGGCTGGCTCAAGGCGAACCACCCTGTGGAATTCATGGCCGGGGTGATGAATTGCGATATTCACCTGACCGAAAAATTGTCGATCTATGCCGAAGAAGTCCGGCGCGGACTGGATATTGAAATCATCCCGCCCTGCGTCAACCGCTCGTTGCCGACCTTCGATGTGGTGGACCAAAAACTGGTCTATGCGCTTGGCGCATTGAAAAACGTCGGGCTAGAGGCCGTGCGCCTGATTTCGGATGCGCGCAATGTGGACGGGCAGGAAAAACCCTTTGCCACGCTGTTTGATTTTGCCCGCCGTGTTGATCTGAAACGGGTCGGTAAACGCCCGCTGGAAATGCTGGCGCGTGCGGGCGGGTTTGACCAGTTGGACCCGAACCGCCGCCGCGTGTTCGAAGCATTGGACGGGCTGGTGCAATATTCTGCCGCAATCCATGAACAACGCGCATCCAATCAGGTGTCGCTGTTCGGCGAGGCAGGCGATGACCTGCCCGAACCGCGCATCATTCCGGTCGAAGACTGGCTGCCAGTGGATCGTCTGGCCGAAGAACACAAAGCCATAGGGTTTTACCTGTCCGGCCACCCGCTGGATGACTATCTACCTGCGTTGAAACGCAAAAATATCATGACGCTGGATGATTTGCGCCAAAAAGCCGAGGATCGGGGCGGCGCCGTGGGCAAGGTCGGCGTGATGGTTTCGGGGCTGCAAGAACGCAAATCGGGGCGCGGCACACGGTTTTTCCGCATGAATGTCTCCGACCCGACGGGGCAGGTGGCCGGCATCGCCCTGTTCCCCGATGATTTCGACCGCATCCGCCAGGTGTTTGACCAGACCAATCAGGTTGTGATGACGATGGAGGCCAAATTCAACGAGGGCCAGTTCGACCCCGTGGGCCGATCCGTCGCGCCGATTGATGCCATCGTGGCCGATGCGGGCAGCGCCGGATTGCGCATTTTCGTGGATGAACCCGATGCCATTGCCGCCGTCGCCACCATGCTGGAAGACGCCAAACAAACCGTTAAAAATGCCGGGCGCGGGCCGATCCAGTTCTGCCTGATCAACCCGACCCTGCCCGGCGAGGTCGAAATCGACACCGGCGCCGAATACCCGATCACACCGCAGATCAAGGGTGCGATCAAATCGCTGGGTGGGGTGATGGACGTGCAAGAGGTCTAGGCGCGCATCGGCCAATTTTACCCGCGCCGCATTGCGGGTTTGAACGCGCGCGGTATCTGGGCTAATCCTGTGGCAATTCAGGGTCGGGGGACGTTCGGACATGGCAAAACCAATGACAGGAACGGCCAGCATTCTGGCGCTCTGCGCGGCGCTTTTTGCGGTGTCCTGTTCCTCTCCGCTGGATAGGGTTGAACGCCTGTCTGATGTGCAGATTGTTGAAAATGATGGTGAAAATACCCTGCCAACCCCCGCTATGGCTGCCGAACCCGAACCCTATGTCGCGGCCAAGGGCGGGTTGTTTTCCCGTGTGATCGGCCGCAATCGTGCGGATCGCCAACAGGCAAAACAGGTGGATGCGGCGCTTGGCGCGGTGGTGGCGGTTGATGCACCCGCTGCAACGGATGCCGATACGCAGGCCGCTGCCCCCATGGTCGCGGCGATGCAAGGCGAAGCAGCACAGCCCCCCGCAGGCGAAAAACCTGCGCAAAAGGAAAAACGCGGGTTGCTGGGTTTTCTGAAAAAGGACAGCGATAAAAAGCCGGATCAACAGAAGGAAGAGGCGGTCGAGACTGCCTCTCTTTCTCCTGTTCTGCCTGAGGAAACGCAGGCCGCACCGCTGAAAAAGCCGAAAAAACAACGTGGTGGCGGGTTCTTTGGTGCGCGCACCAAAAAGATAGACCCGAACGCGCCCGATGCCCTGCAAGTGCCCGCAGGCACGGTGTTGCCCTATGGCAAACTGGCCCGCATGTGCGATGGCAACCCAAAATCAATGGGCAAAGAGGTGGCGCATTACCCCGAACGCAGCCCAAAATACCGCCTGTATGACACCGCGCCGGGATCAGCCACCGCGCATACATTCCTGCTGACCGGTTTCCCCGATGGCTGCGCACGCCAGTTCACTGCGGCCCTTGCCCTGTTCGGCGGGCCGGGGATGCACGAAACCCTGCGCTATGGCCTGCCCGCGAAAACACAGCCCTATTCCGAAACCGACCGCGCCTATGAGCGGGTGAAATCTTCCGTCTGCAAGGTGGGCAAAAACAAACCCTGCGGCGCAAAATTATCGCGTCTGGAAAAGGATACCGTGTTCCTGTCGGTCTATGAACGGTTCGGCGATAACGCCCGTTGGGCCGACATCCTGTTGCATGACGGTGCAGTCATGGCACAGGATTTGAAATCTAAATAGTTATAAATATCAGCGCATTACCAATGTGGCGGGCGTTCATCCCCCAGATGAACAACGCCATCGGCGTTTGATGCCCGCTCTGCCTCGCGTTGCATCAACATCTGCACGCGGCGGTTTAATGTGGTGATTTCATTTTGCTGCGCCGCCACCGTATCCGACAGATCATCCACGGCGCGGATCAGGTGGGCCAGCTTCTCTTCGATCTCTTGCATTGACGGCTCCTTGGTTGGTGTTGCCCTAGCATGACGGGCGGTGCGGGGCCAAGCCCGCTTGCCCATTTGCCCCCCTTCGGGTAAGGCCATGGCCAAACCAGACCGCAAGGACCAAAGCCATGGCCAAGCAGAAAAAATCCCCCCGTCCCAAGGCAGAAACGCCCAAGGGGTTTCGCGACTATTTTGGTGCAGAGGTCAGCGAACGTGCTGAAATGCTGCAAAAAATTGCGGGGGTGTATCATCGCTACGGGTTTGATGCCTTGGAAAGCAGCGCCGTTGAAACGGTCGAGGCATTGGGCAAGTTCCTGCCCGATGTGGACCGCCCGAACGAGGGTGTGTTTGCATGGCAGGAAGCCGATGACGATGGCAACGGTGACTGGCTGGCGCTGCGCTATGACCTGACCGCGCCCTTGGCCCGCGTTTATGCGCAGCACCGCAACGATCTGCCCACGCCCTACCGGCGCTATGCCATGGGGCCGGTCTGGCGCAACGAAAAGCCCGGTCCGGGGCGTTTTCGCCAGTTTTATCAATGTGATGCAGATACGATTGGCGCACCCAGCGTGGCCGCCGACGCCGAGATTTGCGCCATGCTGGCCGACTGTCTGGAGGAGGTCGGCATCCCGCGCGGCGACTATGTGATCCGCGTCAACAACCGCAAGGTTCTGAACGGGGTTCTGGAGGTCATGGGGCTGGACGATGGCAGCGCCCGCGACGCGGTTTTGCGCACCATCGACAAGTTCGACAAGGTCGGCGCATCAGGCGTGCGCGAATTGCTGGGCAAGGGGCGGCTTGATGCCTCGGGGGCCTATATCGACGGGGTTGGATTGACGGATGAACAGGCCGATCCTGTGCTGGCGTTCCTGACATCCAAGGGCGCGAATGCTACCGAAACATTGGCTAACCTGCGCGCCGCCGTGGGCGACAGCGCCGTGGGGCGAGAGGGCGTTGAGGAGCTGCAAACCATCGCCGATCTGGTCACCGCACAGGGCTATGGCGCGGACCGGATCGACATTGATCCCAGCGTGGTTCGCGGGCTTGGGTATTACACAGGCCCGGTGTTCGAGGCCGAGTTAACCTTTGAAATCCTTGATGAAAAGGGTCGCAAGCGGCAGTTCGGGTCGGTGTCGGGCGGCGGGCGTTATGACGATCTGGTCAAGCGGTTCACAGGGCAGGCTGTGCCCGCCACGGGGGTCAGCATCGGGGTTGACCGTTTGCTGGCGGCACTGCGGGCCAAGGGGCGCATGGCCGAGGCCGCGCAGGGACCTGTGGTGGTGACCGTGATGGACCGCGACCGCATGGCGGACTATCAGGAAATGGCGGGTGACTTGCGCCGTGCGGGCATTCGCGCAGAGGTCTATCTGGGCAACCCCAAGCAGTTCGGCAACCAGTTGAAATACGCCGACAAACGCAATTCTCCCATCGCGATCATTCAGGGTGGGGATGAATATGAACGCGGCGTTATTCAGATCAAGGACCTGATTTTGGGGGCCAAGATAGCCGAGAATGCAACGCTGGAAGAATGGAAGGAACGTCCCAGTCAATACGAGGTAGATCGCGGCCAACTGGTTGAAAAGGTTCGTGAAATACTGATCAGTCAAGGGGGCGATGATGCCTGAGAAACTGGCGGTGCGCGCCGAGGCTGCGCGGCTTTGCGAAGTGTTTGTGAATGCGGGGGCGCAGGTGGTTGAAACCGCGATCCTGCAACCGGCCGAACTTTTGCTGGACCTCTATGGCGAGGACATTCGCGGGCGGGCCTATGTGACATCGGATGCCCTGCGGGGCGAGCAAATGTTGCGCCCCGATTTCACCGTGCCTGTGGTGCAAAAACACATGGAGCATGGGGCCGAACCCGCGCGTTATACCTATGCGGGCGAGGTGTTCCGGCGGCAGGAATTGGACGAGGATCGCGCCAACGAATATATGCAGGTCGGATACGAGGTGTTTGACCGCGACAATCCTGCCGCTGCGGATGCAGAGGTTTTTACGTTAATTTCCAATGCCTTGTCTGGTTTGCCCCTGCGCGCTGCGACGGGGGATATTGGCATTCTGATGGCCGCAGTGCGCGGTTTGGATACCAGCGACCGGCGTAAGGCGGCGTTGATGCGCCATATCTGGCGGCCACGGCGCTTTCGCACCTTGATTGACCGGTATTCAGGTCGGGCAGAGATGCCTGCGGGGCGTAAGGCGCTGATTAAAAATAAGAATCCGATGAAGGGCATTGGGCCGATGATCGGGCTGCGCAGCGCCGAAGAGGTTGAGGCGCGGATTTCAGCCCTGCGCGAGGATGCCAAGGCCGCGCCGCTGAGCGCGGGCGAGGTGGAATTGCTGGATGCCATCCTGAGCGTGCGCGAAACTGCCCCTAACGCATTGGAAATGCTGCGGGATATCGCGGTGGATATGCCGTCGATCAACGCGGCTGTCACGCGGCTGGCCAAGCGTATGGAGGCGATGCACAAGCGCGGCGTGAACGTGGACAGGCTGGATTTCGAGGCCAGTTACGGGCGCAGTTCGATGGAATACTATGACGGCTTTGTCTTTGGTTTCTATGCAGAAAACCGGGCTGACCTGCCGCCCGTGGCCAGTGGCGGGCGCTATGATGCGCTGACCAGACAACTGGGCAAGGGTGCGGAAATTCCCGCCGTGGGCGGGGTGATCCGGCCGGGGTTGGTGGTCGAGCTGGGGGGCGCGTTATGAGCATCAAACTGGGGGTGCCGTCCAAGGGGCGGCTGATGGAAAAGACCTTTGAATGGTTCGGCGAACGGGGCGTGGAACTGGCGCGCACGGGCAACGACCGTGAGTATTCGGGGTCGGTTCAAGGTATTGATAATGTTGAACTTATCCTGCTGTCTGCGGGTGAAATTCCGCGCGAGTTACAGGCGGGTCGCATCCATCTGGGGGTGACCGGCACCGACCTGATCCGCGAGAAGCTGGGCCATTGGGAACAACAGGTGGAAGAGGTCGCGGAATTGGGGTTCGGCCATGCCGATCTGATCATCGCAGTGCCCGCATTTTGGGTCGATGTGAACGGGTTGGACGACCTGGACGCCGCCGCCGCGCAATTCCGCCTAAGCCACGGATTTCGTTTGAGAATTGCCACAAAATACCACCGTCTGGTGCGCGAGTTTTTGCGCGATCAGGGGGTGGCGGATTACGCATTGGTGGACAGCCAGGGCGCGACCGAGGGCACAGTCAAGAACGAGACAGCCGAGGCGGTGGCCGATATCACATCCACAGGCGATACGCTGCGGGCTAACCATTTGAAAATATTGGATGATGGGCTGATCCTGAAATCACAGGCCACGCTGTTTCGCAGCCGCAAAGCACCGATGGAAGATGCAGATCGCAAAACCATGAAGCAGCTATTGAAGTTGTTGAAGGTCGACTGAACCCCGAGTCTCAAGCCGCGATTTTCGCGACCCTGAAAAATAGGTGAATCGGGCATATGAATCGTGTGTTTCGTATGTTTCAGGGGGCTGAATCTGTGGAAATTAACGGATTTGGTAAGGGGTGGTCGATAGATGCGGTTTTGATAGGGGGCCGACATTGCTGCTTGTGACCTCCACGGCGTGCACTTCCAGCGTTTTTCATCAATACCGATGTGTATCTTGCGCCAAATCCGGCGTTTCGGACCGCCATGTTTGCGCGCGCTCCACTCGCCTTCACCCACGGCCTTGATGCCGGTGCTGTCGATCAGGAGATTGAGCGGGCCTGTGCCGCCTCGATACGGCAGGCTCACATTCAGCGTCTTCTGGCGGCGGCAAAGCGTGCTGTAATCCGGCACAGCCCAATCCAGCCCAACCAGCCACAGCAGGCTCTGAACGAAACCCGCCGTCTGCCTCTGAGGTGCCCCTCGTTTCCTAGACGCCTGCCTTGTTCATTTCCCTGTTCTGAGTGGGTATTCCCGAGCGCAGCTTTATCGTTGCACCTGTGGCATATTCTGACCCAGCCGATAGTTGGGTCAGCACACACCCGCGTCCGATCACTCTGTTCCCACCAGAGCCGATTGCCGCAACAGGCTCGCGTCCCCCTGCGCGCTTTCGCTGGCGCCGGATGTCCCTCACCACAGGCCGCACCACCGGACCCGAGCGCATAGCCCCGGAATGGTGGCTGCAAGATGACAACTGGCATTCCGGCCTGCGCGATTATGGACCGGCATACTTTAAGAGCGAAGGTTTTCCGTCGCGCCGATCTATAATCACCATTTCTAAAGATGACTTGCAGGCCGCCCTTCGGGGCGGCCTTTTTTGTGCATATTTGACCGAGATCCCTCTGATTCCTGTGGCAAAACTTGCACTGACTGCGTGGCAATTTTGGCCGCCGTTTGTTAGGTGTGTAATTTTGAGGGTCTTTTAAGTTATTGAATTTTAATGGGTAATTTTTCAGTCTAAAATTGACGTGGCATAACTATGCCCATATCGACAGTTGTTGTAACTGAAAGGACTAATTGTCCTTTCAGCATGGTTTTTTGGGCATTCTTGGAAGCATAATGTGACCACCGGGCAGAAACGCCCGGTGGTCACGGTTTAAGCCCTGAAACACGATGCCCAAGGTTCGACTCTGTCCCAAGGGATATGGTGCGGTAGGAACGTCGTCCAAAACCGAATTCGAAGAAATTCTTCTATTGCTTGGATTTCTCCTGAACACGGGAGGCAACCTGATGATTTCCTGGCGCGCCAAGTCGTTGGCGGCCTTCGATCTTGCACGTGCAGCGGATAAGAGCAATGCAGGCTGCGACCGAAGCATAGGAGCACTGTGGTCAACGGCAGGTGTGGGCCGAAATTGTCTACTCAGATAACATCTTCGAAATGGGGCGACGCCCAAAAAACGCTGCGCGGCAGAATTGCCATCTACTAAAAGCCGCCTTCAGTTATGAGCAGAAGTTGCAGTTACTTTCCTGGGGGCCCTCACTTCTACTTCAGTTGCGCACCCGCATTTTCCGCAGGTTTCCAGCATAGTCCATCGCGGCCAACTTCTCACTCACCTGTCTCTATAAAACGACAGACACCCCGAGCAGCTTTGCTGCTCGGGGTGTTACTCTTTCAGTTAGCTGCCCAAGATATCAAGCAAACAGCGGTGTGCGGCGACGTGGTCGAGCACACCGTCGCGACTGTTGAGAAAATCCTGGAACAGATATTGCAGCTCGATGAGCTCATTTGCGCGGTCGGAATAGACTGGTGTATCACGGGTTTCGCCACGTGGGCCGAAGTCATCGTACCCCGTTTCCTCATACTGTTCTTCAGTGCCCAGGAATTCCGAAGCAATACAGCGCTCCAGAATGTCCATGACGGCATCAAAGCCCCCTTCATCAGCTTCATCGAAAGGCTGGCGATCCTTCAGGCGCGCAAAGCAGCGCGACACGAAAGCAACATCCTTTGCGGTGTCGCCAAGGTGAAGCGCCTTGGCCCGCTCGGCGACCTGCCTGCCCAAGCCTACGGCCTCGGCTGCCAGATCATCCATGTTCTGTTTGTTGTAAAGCACGTGCATCGTCGTGATACCCCTTGAGTTAATTGTCGTTCATTGGGGCGCCCGGGATGGCCGCCCCTTCAAGACAGCCGACCCTGCATGGGCCGGCCCTGGAGGATCACGCAGCTTGCGAGATTTTCTGGAAGGCTGAGGTAATGCCGTCCCCCGCCGGATCGGTTTCAGCGATTTTCCGAAGCAACGAGTCTAATTTCTCGGACAGCAAGCAGCACTCATCAACAAAACTTGAGGCGGGATTTATCTGAGCAAAGAGGCCGTACTCAATACGATCCGGATAGCTGACGTGCTCCAGCGTCAGCAACTTGTGAAAGTCCACAAGTTGGCTGCTTTGAGCCCGTGTTAACCGCCGCGTGTGCCGTACAGCTTCACAGAGCAGGAACACGCGGGCACTGGCCGCCGGGCCACCAAGCCTGTGCGCAGCCAGAGCCAAAGCGGTCCCATGATTCCGGAGAAATCGGCGGACGTGCACCAGTTTACGACAAGGTTGTTTGGAATAGAAAGCTCTATAGAAAGTCATCGGTGTCATCCCGAAAAGTGCTGCGCCAGTCGGCAGCTCAAGAAGCCCATTCCCTCCTTTCAAAAGGCAATCTTGCCAGACACGCTGTAGCAGCAGCATTGTCTATCGGTCTGGCATTTGTTGATGTTTGGTTTGGCCTCACCAGAGTTTCCGGATCTTCGCGGCCTCAAAAGAGGGCTCGCGCAAGATCTGGAAATCAGGTGGGAAGCCAGCCGATGGGGTTATATAGTGTATCGACGCCACAAAATTTGCAGTTCTTTACCCCAGTAGCCTCGGTGTGCGATGCAGTGACACGGCAATCTTCTTGATAGCTTATGTCTTTTGCGCCGCCAGTTCACGCTTTCTGGTCTGTTTTGGCCAAAATTTCACATTCGGCCAAAACCTTTATAATTCAGTACATTAGATGCCTATGGCAAAACTAATCCCGTTTCGTGGCAAACAAAACTGGGGATTTTGGCATAACTATGCCCGCAAAGACAACAACTTTTCGCCCGCCCTGCGCCTAGCCGCATTTGGAATGGCCGCAGGACGAACAGGTCATGCAGCCCTCGACCATCATCATCGAATACTGGCCGCAGGACGGGCACGCCTTGCCGCGCCGCTCGTTGTCCAACCCGACTACCTGCGCCTGAGGGTCGGTTTTCAGGCCCATGCCCTCGCCCTCGATAAACCCGATGGCGATCATGTGGCGTTCGATCACACCGCCGATGGCCGCCAGAATGGACGGGATATATTTGCCCCCCATCCACGCGCCGCCGCGCGGGTCAAACACCGCCTTCAGCTCCTCCACCACAAACGACACATCACCACCGCGCCGGAACACCGCCGAAATCATCCGCGTCAGGGCCACGGTCCATGCGAAATGCTCCATGTTCTTGGAATTGATGAATACCTCGAACGGGCGGCGATGCCCGCCGATAACAATATCGTTCACCGTCAGATAAATCGCATGCTCTGAATCCGGCCACTTCAACTTGTATGTCGCCCCGTCCAGCTCTTGCGGGCGGTCAAACGGCTCGGTCATGTAAACCACATCCGCGCCGCTGTCCGCCTCGGGGGCTTTGTCGCCCTCTTCGCTGACCGTCAAAACCGAGCCCGTCACATCATTCGGCCGATAGGTGGTGCAACCCTTACAACCGCTTTCATAGGCCTCCATATAGACCTCCTTGAAGGCCTCGAACGAAATATCCTCGGGGCAGTTGATCGTCTTGGAAATCGACGAATCCACCCATTTCTGCGCCGCCGCCTGCATCTTTACATGGTCCAGCGGGGCCAGCGTCTGTGCATTCACGAAATAGTCGGGCAGGGGCGCATCACCCATCTTTTCGCGCCACATCTGCACCGCGTAATCCACCACTTCTTCCTCGGTGCGGCTGCCATCCTTTTGCAAAACCTTGCGCTTATAGGCATAGGCGAACACCGGCTCGATCCCCGAACTTACGTTGCCCGCATATAGTGAAATCGTCCCCGTCGGCGCGATAGATGTCAGCAATGCATTGCGGATACCGTGTTCGCGAATGGCATCGCGCACATCGGCGTCCATGCCCTGCATCGCGCCACTGGCCAGATAGGCATCGGCGTCAAACAAGGGGAACGCCCCCTTCTCCTTGGCCAGATCCACTGACGCCAGATAGGCGGCGCGGGCGATCGCGTGCAGCCAATCCTCGGTCTGACGCGCCGCTTCGTCCGACCCATATCGCAGGCCAACCATCAACAGCGCATCGGCCAAACCCGTCACACCCAGCCCGATCCGCCGCTTGGCCGCTGCCTCGCGGGCCTGCGCCTCTAACGGAAATTTCGACGCATCCACCACGTTGTCCATCATCCGCACGGCCACACGCACCAGATCGTCCAAGGCCGCGCCATCCAATGCCGCGCCCGCCTCGAACGGATCAGAAACCAGCCGCGCCAGGTTCACAGACCCCAGCAAACAGGCCCCATAGGGCGGCAGGGGCTGCTCGCCGCAGGGGTTCGTCGCTGCAATCGTTTCGCAATAGGACAGGTTGTTGGCCGCGTTGATCCGGTCAATGAAAATCACACCCGGTTCGGCAAATTCATAGGTCGATTGCATGATCCTGTTCCACAAATCACGCGCCTGAACCGTCTGGTATACCTTGCCGTCAAACTGCAAATCCCACGGGCCGTCTGCCTTGACCGCCGCCATGAAATCATCCGTGATCAGCACCGACAGATTGAAATTTCGCAACCGCGCCGCGTCGGATTTCGCGGTGATGAACCCTTCGACATCGGGGTGGTCACACCGCATCGTCGCCATCATCGCACCGCGGCGCGACCCTGCCGACATGATCGTGCGGCACATCGCATCCCAGACATCCATGAACGACAACGGGCCGGAGGCATCCGCCGAAACGCCCTTCACGTCCGCGCCCTTGGGCCGGATCGTGCTGAAATCATAGCCGATGCCGCCGCCCTGCTGCATGGTCAGCGCCGCCTCTTTCAACATGTCGAAAATGCCGCCCATGCTGTCGGGCACCGTGCCCATGACGAAACAGTTGAACATGGTCACGCGCCGTTCGGTGCCCGCGCCCGCCGTGATCCGCCCCGCAGGCAGGTATTTGAAATCGGACAGGGCGTCGTAAAACACGCCTTCCCACTTTTCCTTGTCGCCCTCGACACTGGCCAGTGACCGTGCGATTCGCCGCCATGAATCCTCGACCGTGCGGTCAATCGGCGTGCCATCCGCCTGTTTAAACCGGTATTTCATGTCCCAAATCTGTTCGGAAATAGGGGCGGCAAAACGGCTCATGGCGGCGTCCTCGGATCGGTTTCAGGGTCTTTGCGGAAGGCTTTCCACCATACGCGCCGATGCTGCAAGGGTCAATTGATCTCGTGGGCAAATGCCCTATCATATACCATCCCTAGTCCGAGGCACGCATGTCCAAACCGCTCCACATCCTCAAACTTTCTGTTGGCACCGATGATGTTGACGGGCTGATCGCATGGCAAAATCAATACCGCCAATCCCTGCCCGACGGGCTGCCGCGCCACGTCACCCGCATGTGGCCCAAACGCGCCGATGAAATCCTGAACGGCGGTTCGATCTATTGGGTGATCAAGGGGCAGATCCTGTGCCGCCAGCCCATTCTCGGCCTGTCCGAGGTCGACCGCGGCGATGGCATCCGCCGCTGTGGCATCGTGCTGGACCCCGAAATTATCCGCACCACCGCCGCCCCCCGCCGCCCGTTTCAGGGCTGGCGCTACCTCAAACCGGCAGATGCCCCCGTGGACCTGCCCAAGGGACGCGAAGCCGAAGAAACCCTGCCCCCCGAACTGTCCGCCGCGCTGGCCGAGATCGGGTTGCTGTAAGCTCGGGGAAAAGGGTTGCTATAGGGCAAGGAAGCCACCGCAAAACGAATTCAGGCGTCGCAGGCGCGGTCGCGGCAACGCAAAGGGCAGCACCTTTCCGTCGGGTGGCATCGCCCTTGATGCAGGCGCTATATTCCAGCCGAACAGCCCGGCCACCAAGGCCCGGCTTTCTGTGGCTGGAACGCCTTGGCCATCTGAACATCGCCAGCAAACACGCCCCTCACCGTTCAGGCATCACCGATTTCCGCGTGAAAACATCCTGTGCGCTGCGTGGTGGTATCGGGATTGAGTGGCAGGAAGGCTCGCTTGGTCCGCGTTGCGATCTATTAAACGAATGCGATTGTTTCAAAGCGCGATCCCGGGGGCGTGAAGGCCCGTCGGCGAGAGGGTGAAAATCTCGAAACCGTTGGATGTAACGCCAATCGAATGTTCAAATTGTGCCGAAAGGGATCGGTCCCGTGTTACGGCGGTCCAGTCATCGGCGCGCATTTTGACATTCCCGCGCCCGAGATTGACCATCGGCTCAACCGTAAAAATCATCCCTTCGCGAAGCTCTGGGCCGCTGCCCGTTTTTCCGAAGTTCAAGATGTTGGGGGAGTCGTGAAAGACCTGCCCGATCCCGTGCCCGCAGAAGTCGCGGACGACCGAGCATCGCTTGGAATTTGCGTAGCTTTGGATTGCATGGCCGATATCGCCCAGATGCGCACCGGGCCGCACCGCCCTGATCCCCTGCATCATCGCCTCATGTGCGATCCGGATCAGTCGTTCAGCCGCGCGTTTTGGTTTTCCCACCACATACATCCGACTTGAATCGCCATACCACCCGTCATGAATCAGCGTGACATCGACATTCACGATATCCCCGTCGCGCAGCTTCTTCTGGTTCGGAAACCCGTGACAGACCACGTGGTTGACCGATGTGCAGCAGGCGTATGGATACCCCTTGTAGCCCAGTGTTGCAGGCGTTGCATCATGGGCGGAGGCAAACTGGAGAACGAAGGCGTTGATCCGGTCCAAAGCGGTGCCGTCGTGGATAAGGTCGCAGACACCATCGAGGCATCTGGCCGTCAACGCACCTGCGCGGCGCATCCCTTCAAAGGCGTCCGGCCCGTAAAGTTTGATGGCCTCGGTTCTGCGGGCGTCCCGGGCCTTGGGGGCTATGGGGAGGTCGATATAGCTGTCCATCGGGTGTCCTTTTTGGTGTCGTGGCACGGCCATATTGACCACGAGCGCATGGTGGGTGTATACGAATCATATACGTTTTATATATTCGCAAAAAGGAGAGAGGTCGATGGGCATCGTAAAAATCGGGGATGACCTGCACGAGGAGCTGCGCAAGTCCAGTTCGGTCATGTGCCGTTCGATCAACGCGCAGGCCGAATTCTGGATGAAGGTCGGTATGCTCTGTGAGGCCAATCCGGGTTTGTCCTATACCGAGATCATGGCGCAGCAGCTGAAGAATGCCGATGTGCAGACACCGGAAATTGAAGCTGCCTGAAGCCGGCTGAAGCCTGACGGCCCATTCTAACCTCTGTTCTGCTGCGCGGCGGACCTGGCAGCGGACCTGGCGGCGGGCAGTTTTGGATTTAATGATCTTGCAAACTATTATCTAGCTATGTAATCTGCCCCCGACAGCGGGAGGAGAACCGATGCTAGATTATGACGCGCTGATGGCGCGGGAATTCACGCCAGTTGAACAAACCTATACGCAAAAGGATACGATCCTGTATGCCTTGGGTTTGGGGTTGGGCACCGACCCGTTGAACCCGGCGCATTTGCGCGCCACCTATGAGGGCGCAGAGGGGTTTTGCGCCTTGCCTGCGATGGTCAATGTGCTGACCTATCCCGGGTTTTGGGCGATGGAGCCGGACACGGGTATCACATGGCAGCAGTTGCTGCATGGAGAGCAAAGCCTGACATTGCATGCGCCCTTGCCCGACAGTGGCACCCTGATCGGTGTGACCCGCATCACCGGCATTGTCGACAAGGGCGAAGGCAAGGGCGCGCTGATCTATTCCGAACGCGCCATCACCGACAAGGCCACAGGCAGGTTGATCGCCACTGTGGCGGGCACCAGTTTTGCCCGTGGCGATGGCGGGTTTGGCGGGCCATCGGGGCCGGTGAAATCTGTCCATACGTTACCGGATGGTGCGCCCGATGCGACCCATGATCACAAAATGCCCGAAGGCGCGGCGCTGATCTATCGGCTGAGCGGTGATTTCAATCCGTTGCATGCCGATCCGGCGATTGCCAGGGGGGTGGGGTTTGACCGCCCTATCCTGCACGGGCTGTGCAGTCTGGGTGTGGCGGCCTGGTCGATCACGCAGGCCATGGCGGGCGGGCGATCAGAGGCGCTGAAACATCTGCAATTGCGGTTTTCATCCCCGGTTTATCCGGGCGAAACCATCCGCACCGAGATGTGGAAAAACGGCGACGACATTTCATTTCGCGCCCGCGTGGTGGAACGCGACGTGGTGGTATTGAACAACGGACTGGCCCGATTGGGCTGAACTGAACGAGACACAGGAAGTTTGACAAGATGAGCCAGAGACAAGAACCGGTCATTTACCCGGAAACGCAATTCTATTGGGATGGCGCAAAGGCGGGCAAGCTGATGCTGCAACGCTGTGCGCCCTGCGATGCGGCCTATTTTCCGCCGCGCCCGTTTTGTCCCGGTTGCGGGTCGCGCGATGTGGCCGCATTTGCCGCATCGGGGCGGGGGCGTTTGTATTCCTATGTCATCAACCAGATGCCCGCGCCGGGGTATGAGCCGCCGTTCGCCGTGGCCATTGTGGAGCTGGAGGAAGGCCCGCGCATGATGTCCAACATCGTTGATTGCGCAGCCGACCCCGAGGCGTTGCAACTGGACATGCCGCTGGAGGTCACGTTCGAGCAACGCGGTGAAACATCCGTGCCCCAGTTCCGCCCGACGACAGGAGGTGCAGCATGAGCCGCGCTAAAAACTCCCCCGAAATCGCCATTGTCGGCGCCGCCGAATCCACCCGTATGGGCAAGGTGCCAGAGTTGTCGCAAACCGGATTGCACGCCGATGCCGCGCTGAATGCGCTGGCCGATTGCGGGCTGACCGTTGCCGACATCGACGGCATCGCCACAGGCGGCCATGACGCTGCCGAAATCGCACAATATCTGGGGATCACGCCGACCTGGCTGGATGGCACATCGGTTGGCGGCTGTTCGTTCATCGCCCATGTGCGCCACGCGGCGGCGGCGATCAAGGCGGGGTTGTGCACCACGGTTCTGATCACCCATGGCGAAAGCGGGCGGTCGAACAATCGCACGCACCGGCCGTTGTTTCCATCGGCGCAGCAGCAGGAATTCGAATCCATCTACGGCGCGCTCTTTCCGCCTTCGCGGTTCACCCTGCCGGTGCTGCGCAAGATGAAAGACGACGGGCTGACGCTGGAACAGATCGCATCGGTTGCGGTGGTGCAGCGCGAATGGGCGGCGAAACACCCCCGCGCCACGGCGCATGATCCGTTGACGGTGGATGATGTGTTGAACGCGAAAATGATCGCTTGGCCCTTCACCAAATTGATGTGCTGTCTGGTGTCGGATGGCGGCGGTGCCCTGATCCTGACCAGCGCCGAACGGGCCAAAGATTTCCCGACCAAGCCCGTTTACCTGCGCGGTATGGGCGGAGAGTCGGCCGAGGGGCCGATGATTTCCCAGATGGAGGATTTCACATCGTCCAAAGCATTTCGCGTGTCGGGCAAGATGGCGTTTGAAAGTGCGGGCATCAGCCATGCCGATGTGGATCATCTGATGATCTATGACGCCTTTGCCCACCTGCCCATCTATGGGTTGGAGGATCTGGGGTTTGTCGAAAAAGGCGAGGGCGGTGCATTTATCGCCGAGGGCCACACAAGGCCCGGTGGCAAGCTGCCGATGAACACCAATGGCGGCGGGTTAAGTTACATGCATTCGGGCATGTATGGCATGTTTGCCCTGCAAGAAGGCGTGCGCCAGATGCGCGGCATTTCCCCGGCGCAGGTCGAAGGCGCGAAACTGTCGCTGGTGCATGGGGTCGGGGGCATGTTTTCGGCCTCTGCCACCGCCGTGTTGACCAATCAGGACCAGTGGTAACATGACCGCCGGCGCATTGGCGGGGCTGCGCGTGTTGGACCTGTCCGATGCGCGGGGCATTCTGGCGGGGCGGATGCTGGCCCTGATGGGGGCCGATGTGCTGGCCATAGAACCCGACGGGGGCAGCAGCGCACGGCGGCTGGCCCCGTTTGACGATCAGGGCAATTCGCTGTTCTGGGCGGCATGGGCTGTGGGGCGGCGGTCCCTGGTTCTGGATCATGGCGATGCGCGGTTCAGGGCGCTGTTGGCGCAGGCCGATGTGGTGCTGCAATCGGGCAATCCGGCGCGTGACAGGCTGCTGGACACGGATGAATTGCTGGCGGTCAATCCTGCGCTGATCCATGCGATTGTCACCCCCTACGGGTTAAGCGGACCCAAGGCAGGATATGCCGACAGCGACCTGACCATCTGGGCCGCGGGCGGGCCGCTGAAGCCCACGGAATCGCAGGCGGGCATGCCCACACGGATGACCCTGCCGCAGGCGTTCCACCATGCTGCCGCCGATGCCCTATGTGGTGTCATGGTCGCGTTGGAGGCGCGGCGCCAGTCGGGGCAGGGGCAGCGGGTTGTGAGTTCGGCGCAGGCATCGGCCACGCAATCGACCCTTAGCCTCAGCATGGCCAGCGTGATCGGTCACCCGAATTACGTGTTCCGCGCCGAGGTCAAATCAAAGAAAAAGCGCCAGCTGGATCTGTCGGGCAGCGGGTCGCGCACCCAGCGGTCGAAATGGCCGGTGCGTGACGGGCTGGTGGAAATGCATCTGGGGCTTGGCCCGGCGGCGGGGCGGTTCACCAACAATCTGTTCGCGCTGATGGCGGCGCGCGGGGCCTGTTCGCCCGAATTCGCCACCTGGGATTGGGTGACCCTGCCCGCGCTGATCGAAGACGACCAGATCCCGGACGAGCGGATGGAGCAAGCCCGCGAGGAGGTGGCGCGGTTTCTGGCCGGTTTGACCAAACGAGAGGCCGTGGACCTGGCGCTGGAACACCGCCTGATGCTGGCCCCGATCATGTCGATGGCCGATCTGGCGCACAGCCCCCATGCCGCCGCACGCGGATTTTTCGACGATATCGGCGGGCTGAAATTGCCCGGAAAACTGGCGCAGGGGTTTGATGAGGGGTTCGTCGTGCCGCGCCCCGCGCCCATGCTGAACGAAGGCGGCACGCAGGCCGAGGCCGCGTGGCAAACCGTCCGTGACACCGTGCCGTTCATGGCTGATACCCCCGCCGATACCCCCGCTGATGCCCCCGCGCGCCCCTTGCAGGGGATGCGGGTGCTGGACCTGTCATGGGTCGTGGCGGGGCCGATGATTGGCCGGTGTCTGGCGGATTTCGGCGCCGAGGTCACCCGCATCGAAAGCGCGAAAAAACCCGAGGTGGCGCGGCTGACCGGCCCATTCCCCGATGGGGTGCGTGATCTGGACCGTTCCGGCCTGTATGAAAATTGCAACGCGGGCAAACAGGGGGTGACGCTGGACCTTGGCACCGCCGAGGGGCGCGAAATTGTGGCCAGACTGGCGGCCAGGGCCGATGTGCTTGTCGAAAGTTTCGCCCCCGGTCAGATGGCGCGTTGGGGCATGGATTACGATACCCTGTCGCGTGACAATCCGGGGCTGGTGATGCTGTCCACATCATTGATGGGGCAGGCGGGGCCATGGCGTGCGCTGGCCGGTTTCGGCAATATCGGCGCGGCCATGTCGGGCATCCAGATGCTGGCGGGGCAGGCGGGTGGTGATCCGGTTGGCCCCTATGGCCCCTATACCGATTTCGTCGCGCCGCGCCTTGCGCTGAGCGTGTTGCTGGCCGCGTTGAATGATCGCCGCGCCACGGGGCGGGGCCGGTTTCTGGACATCGCACAGGCCGAGGCAGGCATGCATTTCATCGCCGAAGGGTTCGCGCAATATGCTGCCACGGGGCAGGTGCCGGTGGCGCAGGGCAACCGCGATGCGCATATGGTGCCCAACAATGTGTATCCCTGCGCCGCAGCGGATGGCGAAACCGCATGGGTGGCGATTTCGGCGCAGGATGATGGCGCATGGGCGGCGTTATGTGCCATTGCGGGCGGTGACGCCGCGCTGGAACTGGAACAGCGCCGCGCAGCCGAGGGCGAGATCGACGCCGCATTGGCCGCGTGGTGCAAGGCCCGCAACGCAAGCGAAGTGGAACAGCAGTTGCAGGCCGCAGGCATCGCCGCCCATGTGGCCGCCGCGCCCGACGATCTGGCCCGCGATGCGCAATTGCAGCACTGGGGGCATTTTCAATCGCTTGCGCGCCGCGATGGCACGCCCGCGTGGTTCGAGGGCTGCCGTTTCCACCTAAGCGCCACGCCTGCACAGACCACCCGCGCCGCGCCGCATTTCGGGCGTGACACCGATGCGGTTCTGGCCGGGCTGGGTTATGATACGGCGGCGATTGCGGCGCTGCGGGATGCGGGCGTTTTGACCTGACAGGGGTGAATGGACAGTGCCCCCCGGTGATGGGGCACTGTTTTCCTTGTGTTATTTATCCAGCAGCGCCCGCCGGATTGCATTTTTGTCGATCTTGTTGGTGGGCGACAGCGGCAGCGCCCCGTCCCAGATCGTGATGCCGCGCGGTGCCTTGTAATGCGCGATCAATTCGCGGCAATGGGCGATCAGATCGGTTTCGTCAGCGGATGCGCCATCATGCAGGGCAACCACGGCATGCACCGTTTCCCCCCAATGGGGATGGGGCAGGCCCAGCACCGCGCTTTGCGCCACAGCCGCATGTTTGGACAGCGCGTTTTCGGTTTCGATCGGATAGACGTTTTCACCGCCGGAAATGATCATTTCCTTGGTGCGCCCGACCAGAAACAGATACCCGTCTTCGTCCAGATATCCGGCATCGCCAGTGTGATAAAACCCGCCGCGCATGGCATGGGCGGTGTCGTCGGGGCGGTTCCAATAGCCGTTCATCACCTGCGGGCCACGCACCAAAACCTCGCCTGACTGGCCTGTTGGCACGGGGTTGTCATCCTCGTCGACCACGCGCAGTTCGGCATAGATCATCGGCTTCCCGACCGAGGCCAGTTTGCCAATCATCGGGTTGCCCGGCACGTGATCGGCGGGGGGCAGCACCGTCAGCACGGGCGAGGTTTCGGTCATGCCATAGCCCTGACAGAACACGATGCCGGGGATGGCATCCAGCGCGCGTTCCATCAGTTTGATCGGCATCGGGGATGCGCCATAGGTCAGGCAGCGGATCGAGCTGAAATCGAAGCGCGAAAATTCCGGGTGGTCCATGATCATGCTGAGCATGGTAGGGACCAGCGTCATGGTCGAAATTTTCTGTGCCTCGATCATCTGCATGGTTTCGGTCACTTCGAATTTCGACTGCACCACCATGGTCGCGCCATAGGCCAGCGCGGTATAGACACGGCTGCCGGTGCCAAGGTGGAACATCGGGCCGGAGAGCAGCAGCACGTCCTCTTGCAGGAACCCGTAGAGGTGCCCCGATCCGGTGGCATTCACCAAGAGGTTGGAATGCGACAGCATCACGCCCTTGGGCGCGCCCGTGGTGCCGGATGTGTAAAACAGGATCATGGTGTCGTCGGATTTACTGGCCCGGTCCACAAAGGCATCATTGGCAACCGGCGGGGTTTCGGCCAGCAGGGTGCCATAATGGATCGTGTCGGCGGGCAAGCTGTCGGTCGGCGTGTCCCAATCGGCGAAAATCAGGTGTTTCAGGGAGGGGCACAGCCGCATCAGGTCTGCTGCGCGGTCCTGAAAATGGCGATCCACGATCAGCACGGTGGGGGTGCAATCGGCGATCAGGTCAACCATTTCCGATTCGGACAGGCGGAAATTGATCGGCACCGCGATGGCGCCGATCATGCAGGGGGTGAAATAAGTTTCGACCAGCCAATGCGAATTCTGGCCCAGAAAGGCAACGCGCCCGCCCGGTTCCACGCCCAGATTGAGCAGCGCCTGCGCCATGCGATGGCAGCGGTCATTGAACTGTGCCCAAGTGAAATCGCGCCCTTCAAAATGCAGCGCGCGCCGGTCGGGCGTGGTCGCTGCGTATTTGCGGATAAAATCCGGAAACTGGATCATTTCGCGCCCCCTGTGACCGAACGGCCCACGATTTCGCGCATGATTTCGCCAGTGCCGCCCGCGATCCGGCCCACGCGGGCATCGGCCCATGCGCGTGCAACGGGATATTCCCACATATAGCCATAGCCGCCAAACAGTTGCAGGCATTCATCCAGACATTTGCACAGGGTTTCGGATGTCACCATTTTCGCCAATGCGGCGTCCACGGCATCCAGTTTCTTCTCCATATGCATTTCCAGACATTTGTCGGTGAAAATGCGCATGACCACGGCCTGGGCCTTTATCTCGGCCAGTTTGAAACGGGTGTTCTGGAAATCGGCGATGGCGCGGCCGAATGCCTTGCGCTGGGTCGTGTGTTCCACGGTCCATTCCAGCGCCGCCTCTAATGCAGCCGAGGCCCGCACCGCCTGAATCAGCCGTTCCTGTGGCAGTTGCTCCATCAGTTGATAGAAACCGCGCCCCTCGACGCCCAACAGGTTGCTGGCGGGCACGCGCACATTGTCAAAGAACAGCTCGGCGGTGTCCTGGGCCTTCCAGCCGACTTTTTCCAGCAGGGTGCCCTTGGTGAAACCGGCGCGGTCTGCTTCGACCAGAATCAGGCTGGTGCCTTTGGCCCCCTGCGACGGGTCGGTTTTGCAGGCCAGCACCAGAATATCGCAATTTCCGCCATTGGTGATGAACACCTTTTGCCCGTTGATGACGAAATCGCCGCCATCGCGGATGGCGGTGGTTTTGATGCCCTGCACGTCGGACCCTGCGGCGGGTTCGGTCATGGCGATGGCCCCGATGGCACGGCCCGCGGCCATTTCCGGCAGCCATTTCTGTTTCAGCGCATCATTGCCGTAGTGCAGGATATAGGGCGCAACGATATCGGAATGCAGGGAAAAACCCGGCCCCAATGCGCCAGCGCGCGACAGTTCCTCCATCACGATCATGGAGAACATGAAATCGGCACCTGCGCCGCCGTATTCCTCGGGCATGGCGGGGCATAGCAACCCGTTTTCACCGGCCTTCAGCCATGCCTCGCGGCTGACGAATCCCTGTTTTTCCCATTCTGCGTGATGTGGTGTGATTTCATTTTCGACAAACCGGCGAACCTGATCGCGAAACATTTCGTGGTCTTCGTTGAATATGGAGCGTTCGAACATTGGGTTTCCTCCTCCCGCTGATGCGTTTTGTTATCGACAGCATAATTATCTTGCAAACAGTGAGCAAGCTAATTAAATATGTGGCCAAGCAAATTGCTCGAGGAGGAGGACAGAATGCTGGATGGTAAGGTAGTGGTCGTAACCGGAGCGGGCCGTGGCATCGGGCGCGATATTGCGCTGATGATGGCCGCACATGGCGGGCGCGTGATTGTCAACGATCTGGGCGGTGCGGCAGATGGCGCAGGCGCCGATGCGACCCCCGCGCAAGAGGTGGTGAACGAAATCCGCGCCAATGGCGGCGAGGCCACGGCGAATTTCGGCAATGTGGCCAAGGCCGCCGACGCGGATGCCATGTATCAACAGGCGATGGACGAATTCGGAGCCATCGACGTGGTGGTCAACAATGCGGGCATCCTGCGCGACGTGATTTTCCACAAGATGACCGAAGCGGACTGGGATTCCGTGATCGCCGTGCATCTGAAGGGCAGTTTCAACATGGCGCAGGCCGTGGCGAAACAATTCAAGATGCAGGCTTCGGGGTGTTTTCTGAACTTCACCTCGACCTCGGGTTTGATCGGCAATTTCGGGCAGGCGAATTATTCGGCGGCGAAAATGGGCATCGTCGGGCTGTCAAAGTCGCTGGCGCTGGATATGGCGCGGTTCAACGTGCGGTCCAATTGTATCGCGCCCTTTGCGTGGTCGCGTCTGATCGGCACCATCCCCGCGAAAACCGATGCCGAAAAGGCCCGCGTGGAGCGGATCAAGGAAATGACACCGGCGAAAATCGCACCCTTATGCGTGGCCCTGGCTGCGCCCGATTGCGACACGACGGGGCAGATTTTCTGCATTCGCAACAACGAGATTTTCCTGATGAGCCAGCCGCGCCCGATCCGTTCGGTGCATCGGTCCGAAGGGTGGACGCCGGAAACCGTGCGCGACCACGCCCTGCCCGCGATGAAGGCCAGCTTTTTCGATCTGGACCGTTCGGCGGATGTGTTCGCATGGGACCCGATCTAGGGCATGGAAACGGGGCGCGGGGTTCGAAAACTTGATTTGAATCCGCGCCTCGCGTAAGGAATTGCGATCTGGCGGTCAGTCCGACATGGAACAGGAAATAATGCCAAAAGAGACGTCCCTAAGCGCAGACAATAATCCTGTGTATCAGGATATTGCCCGCTTTCGTGCCATCATTTTTGACTCTTTCCTGAAACCCCATGACATGACCATGTCACAGGGGTGGGTATTGGTGCATTTGATCCGTGAAAACGGGTTGCGGCAGGCCGAACTGGCCAGCCGTCTGGAAATTGCCACTGTCACCACGTCAAAACTGATCGACCGGTTAGAGGCGCGCGGGTTTGTAGAACGCCGCGCCGACCCCGATGACCGCCGTTCCAACCGCATCTATGCCACGACCAAGGCCAAGGCGCTGGTCAAGGTGATGACGCAGACCATTTTCGAGGTGGACGAGATTGCCAATGCAGGCATTTGCGACGCCGATCTGCAAGTCACGCTGAAGGTGCTGCGCCAGATGCGCAGCAATCTGAAAACGGCAATCGCAAGCCGCTAGGGCCTGCGATCGGGGCGGGGTGACCCGCCAATCATGAAAGGATACCGGATGCTGGATAACGCATCTGCGCCCCCGCTTGCGGGGCTGCGCATCATTGAATTCGCGGGCATTGGTCCGGGTCCGTTCGCGGGCATGATGCTGGCCGATATGGGGGCCGAGGTGATCCGCATCGACCGTTCGGGGGCCGTGGCGGACCAGCCCGAACTGGATTACATGGCGCGGGGTCGCAAATCCATCGCGCTGGATCTGAAAAACCCCGATGCGGTGGCGCTGGCGCTGCGGTTGATGGCCGGTGCTGACGGGTTGATCGAAGGGTTCCGCCCCGGCGTGATGGAGCGGCTGGGGCTTGGCCCCGATGCTGCCCATGCGGTCAACCCTGCGCTGGTCTATGGCCGTATGACCGGCTGGGGGCAGGATGGCCCCGTGGCGCATACGGCGGGGCATGACCTGAACTATATCGCGCTGTCCGGCGCCTTGTGGTCCACGGGCGAGGCGGGGCACAAGCCCAGCTTTCCGATGAACCTGCTGGGTGATTTCGGCGGCGGCGGCATGTTTCTGGCCTTTGGCATGGTGACGGGGCTGTTACAGGCCGCACGCACCGGGCGCGGCGATGTGGTGGATGCGGCGATTTGCGATGGCACCACCGCATTGATGAGCATGATCTACAGCCGCCGCGCCATGGGCCGCTGGACAGACGAGCGCGCCGCGAACGCGCTGGACGGTGGTGTGCCATGGTATGGGGTTTACGAATGCGCGGACGGTGGATGGATCACCATCGGCGCGTTGGAGCCCAAATTCTGGGCCTGTCTGTTGGGCCTGTTGGGGCTGGAGGCCGACCAGATCGGTGATCGCGACGACCCCGCCACATGGCCCGACATGCGTGCCCGGTTCACGGCGCTGTTTTTGTCGCAACCCCGCGCCCATTGGGTGGAGCTGCTGGAAGGGTCCGACGCCTGTTTCGCCCCCGTCCTTAGCCCGTCCGAAGCCGCAACCCACCCCCATAACATTGCGCGGGGCACATTCGCGCCCGATGGCCCGGTGCAACCCATGCCCGCGCCGCGTTTCGGCGGCACCGTTTTGCCGCTGCCATCCACGCCCCCCGCCCCCGGTGCCAACAGCCGTGCGGTGTTGCAGGACGCGGGGCTGGATGCGGCCGAGATCGAACAATTATTCGCGCAAGGCACCGTTGCCTGACCCAAGTTGCCTGACCTGAATTGCCAGACCTGAATTGCCTGACCCAAGTAGCCAGACCTGACCGGAGGAAAAGACATGACACTTCCCATCCAAATGCAAAACCTGCGCCTGCCGCTGATCGCCAGCCCGCTGTTCATCATCTCGACCCCCGAACTGGTGATTGCCCAGTGCAAGGCGGGAATTGTCGGGTCATTCCCTGCGCTGAACGCCCGCGAAAAAGACGGGCAAAGCCTGGACGAGTGGCTGACCCGCATCGAAGAAGAGCTGGACCGCCACAATCAGGCCAATCCCGACAATCCCGCCGCGCCTTTTGCCGTCAACCAGATCGTTCATAAATCCAATGCACGGCTGGACCGCGATCTGGAAATCTGCGCCCGCCACAAGGTGCCGATCTGGATCACGTCATTGGGCGCGCGGGTCGAGGTGAACGAGGCCGCGCATTCCGGGGGCGGCATCGTGTTGCATGACGTGATCAACAACCGTTTCGCCCACAAAGCGATTGAAAAGGGCGCGGACGGGCTGGTCGCCGTGGCCGCAGGGGCGGGGGGCCATGCGGGTGCGCAATCACCGCTGGCCCTGATCGGTGAAATCCGCGACTGGTTCAACGGGCCGCTGTTCCTGTCCGGTGCCATCGCGCGGGGCGATTCGATTTTGGCCGCCATGGCGATGGGCGCCGATGGCGGATACGCCGGGTCGGCATTCATCGCCACGCAAGAGGCCAACGCCGTCCCCGGTTACAAACAGATGGTCGCCGGATCAGGGGCCGAGGACATCGTATATTCCAACCTGTTTACCGGCGTCTGGGGCAACTATTTGAAACCGTCGATCGCGGCGGCGGGCATGGACCCTGACGCGTTGGAACGGTCCGATCCATCCAAGATGAATTTCGCCGAAGATCGCGAAAAACCCAAAAGCTGGAAAGAGATATGGGGTTCGGGGCAGGGAATTGGCGCGGTGCATGATGTGGTGCCCGTGGCCGATCTGGTCGCCCGGTTGGAGCGCGAATTCAACGCCGCGCAGCAACGGCTTTCGGCGCAGCTGGCCCGCGCAACAGCTTAGGGTTGCGCCCGGATCTATCTGCAAAGCAGGGTTATAATTTGTCAGCAAATAGGTTGCTAGATTATAGTTATCTTGCTATCATTTTTAACGGAGGACAGACCGGGCACAAGGCCCGGCTGGTCACAGGGAGGACTATCCATGAACACATTTTTCAAAACCACGCTAAGCGCGGCCATTCTGGCCGTCACCGCCGCAACGGCGCAGGCCGAAACCAGTCTGATCGCCAATGAACCCGGCCCCAATCGTGGTGTGCGCGCCAAGGCGGTGAATTACATCGCAGAACAAATTGCCGAGCGCACAAACGGCGAAGTGACCGTTGACCAGAACTGGGGCGGCGCGCTGTTCAAAACCAATGCCGCGCTTGGATCCTTTTCCGTTGGTGTGGCCGATCTGGGCGTGATCATCGGCGCCTATTCCGCATCGGAATTCCCCGAATTGCAAATGGCCGGTCTGTTGCTGGACAAACCTGCGCACCCTTGGGTGATGATGCAGGCGGTGTATGAGATGTTCACCACCAACGAACGGTTGCAGGAACGTCTGGACGAAATGAATCTGGTCTATATCGCGCCGTTTTCCCTGTCGCCCGCCATTCTGGCCTGTCGCGGCGATGGCATTCGTTCGATCGAAGACATCAAAGGCACCAAAATTGCCCATACCGGATCGTCGGGTGATGTTCTGGCCGCGCTGGGCGGTAACATGGTCAACATGCCGATCTATGACGTGTATCAAAGCATGGAAACCGGCCTGATTGATTGTTCGGTCACCTATGCCTATTACGCCGTCGCCTCGAAGTTGAACGAGGAAATCGACACCATGACCGAGCTGCGCTATTCCACTGTGACCAGCCTTGCCACCGTGATGAACAAGGACAGGTTCCTGTCCCTGACCGAAGAACAGCAAGCCGCCATTCTGAGCATCGGTCCCGATGTGATGAATTTCTATGGCGAGGCACTGGAAGAGGCCGACGTCAAGGCGCTGGAAACCCTGACAACGGGCGACGACGCAGTTGAATTCGTCAAGCTGAGCGATGCCGGTTACGACAAGATGAGCGAAACCAGCGCGCCGATGATCGAAAAGTGGAAGGTTGACGCCGAAGCCGTTGGCACCGATGGCACCGCCCTGCTGAACGAGCTGTATGCCCTGATCGACAAATGGGAAGCCGTGATGGAAGCAGACGGCCTGCCCTGGAAGTAAAGGGCAAGCATCTGCGATCTGTCGCAGCATTGCCCGATGCCTGCCCCGTTTTCTGGCCCTCCCGTCAGGATCGGGGCAGCGCAAAACCGACAAGTTTTATTTCCCAATTCCGTTGGAGAACCCCATGTTCAACCGTATCGAGCTGATTCTCGACACGCTTGCTGCTGTGGCCGTGGTGCTGCTGTGCCTGCTGATCACCCTGAACATTGTCGCCCGAGAGGTCATTCTGATCGGCATCCCCGACAGTATGATCATGGTGCGCGAATTGATGGTGCCCGCAATCCTGTTCCCGCTGAGCGGCGCAACGGCGCGGCGCGCCCATGTCGCAATCGAATTTATCGCCAACCATTTCCCCGACGGGTTGAACCGCTGGATTGCGGTTCTGGCGGGGTTGATTGGCATGATCGTGGTTACGTCGCTGCTGGTGGCGGGCTGGATGGAGTTTTCCAAGAACTTTGCCCGCGGGTCGCATTATGGCGGCGAATATCAACTGCCCAAATGGCCCAGCCGCGCATTGTTCGTGCTGGCGATCGGAATGTTCTGGCTGCGTCTGGTTCAGGTTTTTCTGGTTGATCTAAAGGCCGCGGTGACGGGCAAGCCCGCACCGGCCGAATTGTAAGGAATCACACATATGGATCCGGCAACCATCGGTTACATCGCTTGCGCCGTCGTCATCTTTTTATTGGCGATCCGCGTGCCTATTGCCTATGCCATCGGCGGCGTGGCGGTCACGGCGATTTTCATTGTCTTTGCCACGCGCACCGGCACCTTTATGCCCGAACGTGCGCTGTGGACCACGCTGTCGCTGTCGTTTTCGTCCAGTTTCGATCTGGTGCACAGTTACGATCTGTCGATGATCCCGCTGTTCATCGCGCTGGGGCATATCGCCTATAAGGCGGGCATCACCACCGAAATATACGAGGCCGCCCGCGTCTGGCTGGTGCGTTTGCCCGGTGGCGTGGCCATTGCATCGGTCGCGGGCTGTGGCGGGTTTTCGGCCATATCCGGTTCGTCCATCGCCTGTGCATCGACCATGGGGCGCATCTGCACCCCCGAAATGCTGCGCCTGAACTATGACCCGCGTCTGGCCACGGCATCCGTCGCGGCGGGGGGCACGTTGGGGTCGCTTATCCCGCCTTCGGTTTTGTTCATCATCTATGGCATTTTCACCGAAACCTCGATCAGCCAGCTGTTTATGGCGGGGTTCCTGCCGGGGCTGATTTCGATGCTGGGCTATGCGCTGGTCATCGTGTTGTGGGTGCGCCGTTCGCCCGAAATCGCGCCGGTGCCGGATCAGGTGTTCACCATGCGTGAAAAACTGATGGCGGGGCTGCGGTCATGGCCAGCCGTGTTGCTGTTCGTTCTGGTGATCGGCGGCATCTATGGCGGGTTTTTCACCGCAACCGAGGCGGCGGCGATTTCGCTGTTGTTCGCGACCCTGCTGGGCATGGCGCGCGGGTTTATCAAGCTGCGCGATGTGGTGCCATTGCTGCGCGAAACCATGACCACCACGGGGGCGATCTTCTTTATCGCGGCCTGCGCCAAGATTTTCGTGTCGCTGATTGCGCTGACCGGCCTGTCCAATTCGCTGGTCGCCGCGCTGGGAGAGGCAAACGTCGGCCCGTGGATGTTCATTTTCGTGGTTTGCGTCATCTATCTGGTGCTGGGGATGTTCCTTGATCCGGTTGGCATCATGGTGCTGACCCTGCCGCTGATGATCCCGATGGTCGAAAGCTACGGCATGAACCTGATCTGGTTCGGCGTGGTGATTGTGAAGCTGTTGGAGATTGGCCTGATCACGCCGCCCGTGGGGTTGAACGTGTTCGTTCTGGCCGCCGCGATCGAGGAAAAGATCGAAATCGGCCAGATTTTTGCAGGGCTGTGGCGGTTTCTGGGCATTGATCTGGTGGTGCTGTTCCTGCTGATCATGGTGCCTGCGATTTCGCTGTTCCTGCCCATGTCGATGAATTGACCGGAGTAGACCATGACCTCTTTCTTTAACCCGCCCGAAATCGACAATGAAATCCTGACGAGTTTTGGCGCGGTGATTGCCGCCAATGCAGAGCGGATGGGGGACAAACCCGCGCTGGTCTGCGGTGATGTGACCCTTAGCTGGCGCGCATTTGGTGATCAGGTGGCCCGTGTGTCAGGTGCATTGCAGGCGCGTGGCGTGCAACGCGGCGATATGGTGGCATCATTGGCGGAAAATTCTGCCGCGCATGTGGTGTTGTTTGCCGCGGTGGTGTCGGCGGGGGCCTGCATGGTGCCGCTGCCATTCAGTGCCACGGCGGATGCCCTGCGCGCCATGATTGCCGACAGCGGGGCGCAGATATTGTTTGCCTCTGATACGCAGGCCGGACTGGCGGCGCAGATCGGAGCGCGCACCGTATTGGGTCTGGATATGGTCGATGACTGGGGCAGCAATGCAGCCCCCGCCGCGCCGGTCGATGTGCGCCCGCAAGACCTGTTCAATATGATCTATTCATCGGGCACCACGGGCATGCCCAAGGGCATCATCCATGACCACCGTTTCCGGTCCCGGCAATTGGGGCGGATCACCCGTTTCGGGCTGACCGAGGATGCGCGGATGCTGATTTCCACCCCGGTCTATTCCAACACCACGCTGTTCGGTTTGCTGCCGATGCTGACGCTGGGGGCGACCCTGGTGATTATGCCCAAGTTCAACGTGACGGGGTTTTTGACCCTGTCGCAGGATTGGCGCGTGACCCATACGGTGCTGGTGCCCGTGCAATATATGCGCCTGATGAACGCGCCGGAGTTCGGCCAGTTCGACCTGTCCAGTTATCGTTGCAAATTTTCGACTTCGGCCCCCTTGCCGGGCGCATTGATCGCCAAGGTCATGGAGCGCTGGCCCGGCAATCTGATCGAGGTCTACGGCATGACCGAGGGGGGCGTTTCCACGGCGCTGAACTGCGGTGAATTTCCCGATAAATGGGATACGGTGGGCCGCGCTGGCGAAGGGTCCGACCTGCGGGTGATCGACGATCAGGGCAATGAATTGCCAGCGGGTGAAATGGGCGAAATCGTGGGGCGGTCAACGTCGATGATGACGGCTATCACAACCTGCCCGACAAAACCGCCGAACTGCTGTGGCGCGACGAACAGGGGCGCGATTTCATCCGCTCGGGGGATATGGGCCGCATTGATGCCGACGGTTTCTTGCAACTGCTGGACCGCAAAAAGGATATGATCATTTCCGGCGGGTTCAACATTTACGCCGCCGATCTGGAAGCGGTGCTGCGCGCCCATTCCGATGTGGCCGATGTGGCGGTTATCGCCATTCCGTCACCGGATTGGGGCGAAACGCCGCTGGGATTTGTGGTGCTGAACAAGGGCGCGCATATCAGCGCCGATGACCTGCGCATATGGGCCAATGACCAGCTGGGCAAAACCCAGCGGTTGTCAGCCATCGAACTGCGCGACGACCTGCCGCGCAGCGACATTGGCAAGGTGTTGAAACGCGATTTGCGTGCGCCATACTGGCCGGATCAGGCGGGCGCCTGAAGCAGGTCAGGGCAACCGCCCTGTGGCGGTGCAATAGGCGCGCATATGTTCCGCCAGTTCGGACAGTTGCGCCGCCAGTGGCGTGGTTTTGCGCCAGATCATGCCCACCTTGCGCGTCGGGCGCGGCTGCGACAGCCGCACCACCGACACCTGTGCCGAGCGGGTTTCAACCGGCAGCGCCATTTCGGGGATCAGGGTCACGCCAATGCCCGCGCCGACCATCTGCACCAATGTGGTAAGGGAGCTTCCCTCCATCAGATCGCGGGGCGGTTTGGCACCGAATTCGCAAAACGACAGCGCCTGATCGCGAAAACAATGGCCTTCCTCCAGCAGCAGCAACCGCATTGCGCGCAATGTATCGGGCGTGGGAACGGGGTTTTCGGCATCGCTGAGCGGGCGCACCAGAACGAATTCTTCGTCAAACAGGGGTTCCTCGTGCAGGGTCGGTTCCGACACGGGCAGGGCGACGATGGCCACATCCATTTGCCCGTCGATCAGATCGTTCAGCAAGGTCCGGGTCACGGCCTCGCGTGGCCAGAAATCCAGATGCGGAAACTGCCCGTTCAGATGCTGGATCAGACCGGGCAACAGATAGGGCGCGATGGTGGGAATCACCCCGATGCGCAGCCGCCCCGCCAATGCGCCGTCGCGAATGCGGGTCAGGTCCTCGATTTCATCAACGGCGCGCAGGATGTCGCGGGCGCGGGTGGCCAGGATCTCTCCCAGGTGGCTAAGGCGGATCTGGCGGGCGTTGCGTTCGATCAAGGGCGCGCCGATCAGCGCCTCCAGCTCTTTCATCTGAACCGACAGCGCGGGCTGCGAAATCGAACATGCCTCGGCGGCGCGGCCGAAATGGCCGTGTCTGGCCAGTTGTTCGAAATACCGCAGGTGTTTCATGGTCAGGCTTTTCATAACCATACCTTATCGCAATCATTTGAAAATCGTAATTTTAATAATTCTAAAAAGTGCTAGATTCAAGGCATCATGACACGGCAAAGAGCAGGCGAATCTGCCCCGCGCCGCACGGCTCACTTTTAACCCAAGGATCAAACCCATGGATGGAAACGACACCCCCACAGGCAAATGCCCCGTCATGCACGGCGGCAACACCGAAACCCGCCAATCGGTGATGAGCTGGTGGCCCAATGCCCTGAATCTGGATATTCTGCACCAGCACGACACCAAAACAAACCCGATGGGCGATGATTTCAATTACCGCGAAGAGGTGAAATCGCTGGATGTCGAGGCGTTGAAATCCGACCTGCGCGCCCTGATGACCGACAGTCAGGACTGGTGGCCCGCCGATTGGGGCCATTACGGTGGTTTCATGATCCGCATGGCGTGGCATTCGGCGGGAACCTACCGGCTGGCCGATGGTCGCGGCGGCGGTGGCACCGGCAGCCAACGGTTTGCGCCGCTGAATTCATGGCCCGATAACGTCAGTCTGGACAAGGCGCGCCGCCTGCTGTGGCCGATCAAGAAGAAATACGGCAACAAGTTGAGCTGGGCCGACCTGATGATCCTTGCGGGCAATATGGCCTATGAAACCATGGGGTTGAAAACCTTTGGCTTTGCCTTTGGTCGCGAAGATGTCTGGGCGCCCGAAACCGATATTTACTGGGGCGCGGAAAAGGAATGGCTGGCGCCATCCGATGAACGCTATGGTGATGTGGACAAACCGGACACCATGGAAAACCCGCTGGCGGCGGTGCAGATGGGCCTGATCTATGTGAACCCCGAGGGTGTGAACGGCCAGCCCGATCCGTTGAAGTCGGCGCAGCACGTGCGCGAAACATTTGCCCGTATGGCGATGAACGACGAAGAAACCGCCGCCCTGACCGCCGGTGGCCACACCGTTGGCAAATGCCACGGCAATGGCGATGCGGGCGCATTGGGTGCCGACCCCGAGGCGGGCGATGTGGAATTGCAGGGCTTTGGCTGGAGCAACGACAAGATGGACGGCAAGGCCAGCAACGCGGTGTCATCCGGGATCGAAGGCGCATGGACGGCCGAGCCGACCAAGTTCGACATGGGTTATTTCGACATGCTGTTCGGCCATGAATGGGAGCTGCGCAAATCCCCCGCCGGTGCGCAGCAATGGGAACCCGTGAACATCGCCGAAGAAGACAAACCCGTCGATGCCAGCGACCCGTCGATCCGCCACAACCCCATCATGACCGATGCGGATATGGCGATGAAAATGGACCCGACCTATCGCGCGATCTGCGAAAAATTCATGGCCGATCCGGCGTATTTTGCCGATACATTCGCACGCGCATGGTTCAAGCTGACCCACCGCGACATGGGGCCGAAACCGCGCTATATCGGCCCCGATGTCCCGTCCGAAGATCTGATCTGGCAAGATCCGATTCCCGCAGGGCCAACGGCGTATAACGTAGATGCGGTAAAGGCGAAAATCGCTGCGTCCGGCCTGTCGATGGGGGATCTGGTCGCCACCGCATGGGACAGTGCGCGCACCTATCGCGGGTCTGACATGCGCGGCGGTGCCAATGGCGCACGCATCCGTCTGGCCCCGCAAAAGGACTGGCACGGCAACGAACCTGCGCGGCTTGCGCATGTGTTGTCGGTGCTGGAACCGATCGCGGCAGAATTCGGCGCTTCGCTGGCCGATGTGATCGTGCTGGCGGGCAACTGCGGCGTGGAACAGGCGGTCAAGGCCGCAGGGTTCGACGTGCCCGTGCCATTCGCCCCCGGCCGTGGCGATGCCAGCGCGGAAATGACCGATGCCGACAGTTTTGATCCGCTGGAACCGCTGGCCGATGGTTATCGCAACTATTCGCAAAAGGAATATGTGGTCAGCCCCGAGGAAATGATGCTGGACCGCACGCAATTGATGGGCCTGACCGCCCATGAAATGACCGTGCTGGTCGGCGGGATGCGGGTGATGGGCACCAACCATGGCGGCACCGAACACGGTGTGTTCACCGACCGCAAGGGCGCATTGACCAATGATTTCTTTGTCAATCTGACCGACATGGCCAACAGCTGGCACCCGATGGGCGATGGCACCTATGAAATCCGTGACCGCAAAAGCGGCGCGGTGAAATGGACGGCCACGCGCATGGATCTGGTGTTCGGGTCCAATTCGGTTCTGCGCTCTTATGCCGAGGTTTACGCACAGGACGACAATGCCGCGAAATTCGTGCGCGATTTCGTCGCCGCATGGACCAAGGTGATGAATGCGGACCGTTTCGATCTGGTCTGAACCGGCTTTCCCCTGCGTTGACATATCGCAGGGGAATTGGGGCGGAAAATTCGATTCTGGCCAAAAATAGTTGCAGGGGCGGCGGGTGGTATAGCCATGCGTCGCCCCTGTGCGTTCGACCCGGGGCGTGCAAAGACACCCCGAAAATATGCCTTTTTGCAAGCCATTGGCATGATTGACCTTAATGGCAATTGCCACCTGAGACGGAGGGCGGGCAAACCATTGCGGATCACGATCAAATTCAAAAAACATAATGCATTTAATGACTTAGCGGGCCTGATTTTGCCCGTTGCGACATGACATAAGTCAAATCGCACGAAATTTTGCGCTGGTATGGCTCGTTCAAGCGAACAGCGAGCAATTCTTATGCAGTATGTGCCAGCCAAACGCGCCTTTTTGAAAGGCCGCTTTGATCAGCCCGACCACATCCGCCCCCCCGGCGCGGTGGGCGGGTTTGTCGACGCCTGCACGCAATGCGGCGATTGCGCCACGGCCTGCCCCGGCGAAATCATCTATCGCGATGCTGACGGGTTTCCTGTGATCAACCTGCTGGCGGGGGAATGCCTGTTGTGCAGCGGTTGCGCCGATGCCTGCGAGGCGGGCGCGATTTTGCCGACGGACACCTGGGATATCCGCGCCACTGTGGCCGATTCCTGCCTGTCGATGAGTGCTGTCACCTGCCGCAGCTGCGAGGACCAGTGCGACGCCCGCGCGATCCGGTTTCAATTGCAATCAGGCGGGCGGTCGACCCCGCTGATTGATCCCGAAACCTGCACCGGGTGCGGCGCCTGCGCGGCCCCCTGTCCGGTGGGCGCGATCCGGTTTTACCAACGCCAGCCACAGCCAAAGGAAACACCATGCTGAATATCTGCGGATGCCTTGTTCATGCCATGCCCGACAGCGTCGATAGCGTGGTGGACGCGATCAATGCCATGGCCGGATGCGAGGTTCACGCCCATGAAAAAGGGCGCATCGTTGTCACCGTCGAAGACACCGATACCGAAACGGCATCCGGCCCTGATGTGCTGCGCGCCTCGGATCAGATCATGGAAATGCACCAAATTCCCGGCGTGGTCACTGTCACGCTTACCTATCACCATTTCGAACCGCTTGGCCCGACCATGGCCGATGCGACCGCGCTCTGAGGAGGGCCAGATATGACACTTGAAGCTTCCCGCCGTTCCTTTTTGAAAGCCAGCGCAGCTGCCGCCACCGCGTCAGCCGCCGGTATCACCCTGCCCGATACCGTGGCCGCACAGACCGGCAAACCCGATATCCGCTGGGACAAGGCCGCCTGCCGTTTCTGCGGCACCGGCTGTTCGGTTCTGGTCGGCACCAAAGAGGGGCGCGTTGTCGCGACCCAGGGCGACCCGGAGGCGCCGGTGAACCGTGGTCTGAACTGTATCAAGGGCTATTTCCTGTCCAAGATCATGTATGGCAAGGACCGTCTGACCACGCCCCTGCTGCGCAAAACCAATGGCGTTTACGATAAAAACGGCCAATTCGAACCTGTATCATGGGATGAAGCCTTTGATATTATGGCGGAAAAATGGAAAAAGGCGCTGGCGGAAAAAGGCCCCGATGCGGTGGGCATGTTCGGATCCGGCCAGTGGACCGTATGGGAAGGCTATGCCGCCGCCAAACTGATGAAGGCGGGATTCCGGTCTAACAATCTGGACCCGAATGCGCGTCACTGCATGGCCTCGGCCGTGGCCGGTTTCATGCGCACCTTTGGCATTGACGAGCCGATGGGCTGTTACGACGATCTGGAACATGCCGATACCTTTGTTCTGTGGGGGTCGAACATGGCGGAAATGCACCCGATCCTGTGGTCGCGCCTGACCGACACGCGCCTGACCAAACCGGGGGCCGAGGTCCATGTTCTGTCCACCTTTGAGCACCGCTCGTTCGAGTTGGCAGACAATGGCATGATTTTCACGCCGCAGTCGGATCTGGCGATCCTGAACTATATCGCCAATTACATCATCCAGAACGATGCGGTGAATTGGGATTTCGTCAACAAGAACGTGAATTTCACCAAAACCGCGACCGATATCGGTTACGGTCTGCGCCCTGAACATGAACTGGAACAGGCGGCGGAACATGCCGCCCACACCGGCACCCATGGCAAGCTGGAAAAGATAGATTTCGAGGCCTACAAAGAATACGTTTCGGAATATACCCTTGAAAAGGCGGTGGAATTATCCGGTGTTCCGGCCGAAAAACTGGAACGTCTGGCGCGCCAGTATGCTGATCCCGAACGCAAGGTGATGTCGCTGTGGACCATGGGTTTCAACCAGCACACACGCGGCGCATGGGTCAATTCGCTGATGTATAACGTCCACCTGTTGGTGGGCAAGATTTCCGAACCGGGCAATTCGCCGTTTTCGCTGACGGGGCAGCCCTCGGCCTGTGGCACCGCCCGCGAGGTCGGCACATTCGCCCACCGTTTGCCCGCCGATCTGGTGGTCACCAATGACGAACACCGCGCCCATTCCGAACACCTGTGGAAACTGCCCGCCGGCCTGTTGAACGCCAAGGTCGGTGCCCATGCCGTGTTGCAAAACCGGCTGCTGAAGGACGGCAAAATCAACGCCTATTGGGTGCAGTGCAACAACAACATGCAAGCCGCCCCCAATATGAACGAAGAGGGATACCCCGGTTACCGCAACCCTGAAAACTTTATCGCGGTATCGGACCCTTATCCGACGGTCACCACGATGTCGGCCGACCTGATCCTGCCCACCGCCATGTGGGTCGAGAAGGAAGGCGCTTATGGCAATGCCGAACGGCGCACCCAGTTCTGGCGCCAACAGGTCGACGCCCCCGGTGATGCAAAATCGGATGTCTGGCAGTTGATGGAATTCGCCAAACGGTTCACCACAGACGAGGTATGGCCCGCCGAAATTCTGGATGCCAACCCCGAATACAAGGGCAAAACCCTGTATGAGGTGCTGTATACCAACGGTCAGGTCGACAAATTCCCGCTGTCGGAAACCGCCGAAGGTTTCGCCAATGACGAAAGCGAACATTTCGGGTTTTACGTGCAAAAGGGCCTGTTCGAAGAATACGCATCCTTTGGCCGGGGGCACGGGCATGACCTTGCGCCGTTCGACACCTATCACAAGGCACGCGGTTTGCGCTGGCCCGTGGTCGATGGCAAGGAAACCCTGTATCGGTTCCGCGAAGGCTACGACCCCTATGTCAAAGAGGGCGAGGGCGTCAAATTCTACGGCAAACCCGACGGGCGCGCCAATATCATCTTTGCCCCGTTTGAACCCGCCGCCGAAACCCCGGACGAGGAATTCGACCTGTGGATGGTCACGGGCCGCGTGCTGGAGCACTGGCATTCCGGTTCGATGACACGGCGGGTGCCGGAATTGCACCGCGCGTTCCCGTCGGCTGTGGTGTTCATGCACCCCGAGGACGCCAAGGAACGCGGTCTGCGGCGCGGGCAGGAAATCACCCTGTCGACGCGGCGTGGCGAATTGCAATCGCGTGTCGAAACCCGTGGTCGCAATAAAATGCCCCGCGGTGTCGTGTTTATGCCGTGGTTCGACGAGGGCCAGTTGGTGAACAAGCTGACACTGGATGCGACCTGCCCGATTTCGAAAGAAACCGATTTCAAGAAATGCGCCTGCAAAGTGTCGCGCGCATAACCTGACAAAGGTCGAAAGCCATAGCCATGCCCGCCAAAACTGCAAAATCCAACGGCATCAACCGCCGCCGGTTCCTGACGGACACGGCGCGCGGGGCTGCGGGATGTGCCCTGGCGGGCATGGGGCTGGCCTGGCTGGCGCATGACGCGCGGGCCTTGCCCGCCACCGCATTGCGCCCGCCCGGCGCCCTGCCCGAGGATGATTTTCTGGCCGCCTGCATCCGCTGCGGGTTATGCGTGCGCGATTGCCCCTATGATACGCTGGATCTGGCGCAACTGGGTGTGGATGGTGCGGCCACGGGCACGCCATTTTTCACCGCCCGCGATGTGCCCTGCGAAATGTGCGATGACATCCCCTGTGTCGCGGCCTGCCCCACCGGCGCGTTGGACAAGGGGCTGACCCGTATCGACGATGCCGACATGGGCGTGGCCGTGTTGATCGACGAAGAACACTGTTTGAATGCTTTGGGCCTGCGCTGTGATGTCTGTTACCGCGTCTGCCCCGTGATCGACAAGGCGATCACATTGGAACAATCCCACAACGCCCGTTCCGGCCATCACGCGATTTTCATGCCCACGGTTCATGCCGATCACTGCACCGGCTGCGGCAAATGCGAAAAATCCTGTGTGCTGGAGGGGGAGGCAGCGATCAAGGTGCTGCCGCAGCGTTTGGCCCGCGCCCGGGCCGCCAGCCATTACCGGCTGGGCTGGGAAGAACGCGAAGGCATCGTTGACGAGCTGATCGACCTGCCCGACCGCCTGCCCGGGCGCGGCACCGATAATCTGGTCGCGCCGGGCGGCTATATCGACGGCGAAACCGCCCCCGCATTCGAACCCCTGTTCAAATTGCCAAACGGGGGGGCGGGCCAATGAGCGCGAAAACCAAACGCCCCGTCGGGGCCGAGGCCATCGAGCTTAAGGGCTGGTTCAACGCCTACAGGTTTCTGATCCTGCGGCGGTTCAGTCAGGCGCTCTTCTTGGGGGTGTTCCTGTTGGGGCCGTGGTTTGGCATCTGGTGGGTCAAGGGCACATTGGCGGGGTCGCTGACCCTGAATGTGCTGCCGCTGACCGATCCGTTCATAATGCTGCAATCCATGGCGGCGGGGCATTGGCCCGAACTGGCCGCGCTGGTTGGTGCGCTGATCGTGGCCGTGGTTTACGCGCTGATCGGCGGGCGGGCCTATTGTTCATGGGTCTGCCCGATCAATCCGGTGACGGATGGTGCGCATTGGCTGCATAGCAAACTGGACCTGCCCAAGGGCTGGCAACCCAAACGCCAGACCCGCGTGATTGCCATGCTGGGGGTGTTTGCCACCTCGGGTCTGACGGGCGTGATTGCATGGGAATTGGTCAATCCGATCACCATGTTGCACCGTGCGCTGGTGTTTGGCGCGGGGTTTGCATGGACCTTTGTTATCGGGGTGTTCCTGTTCGATCTGTTGCTGTCGCGGCGTGGCTGGTGCGGGCATCTGTGCCCGGTGGGTGCGTTTTACGGGGCGCTGGGCGCGAAATCCCTGCTGCGCGTCACCGCCGTTGATCGCGCCGCCTGCGACGACTGTATGGATTGTTTCGCCGTCTGCCCCGAAATGCATGTCATCACCCCCGCCCTGCGCGGCACGCAGGGCGATACACCGCTGATCCTGTCGCCCGATTGCACCAATTGTGGCCGCTGCATTGATGTGTGTTCGGTCAATGTCTTTGAATTTACCCATCGTTTTGATGCCCGCCCCGCACCGGGGCGCGTGAAAACCAAACCCAACCCTGCGTCCAAGGCCGATCAAGCTGCCTGAGCAAGCAACGGAGTAAGTGAAATGAAAAAGCAAAACCTGCCCTTTGCCCTGACGGTTCTGGCCCTGATGGCCGTCGGCGGCACGGCCCTTGCACAGCAAGCAACCGTCGGGGTGGAAACCCTGCGTGGCGCCGAGGTGGACGAATACGTGCCCATCGACGATGTGTTCCATCAGGATGAAAACCGTTTCGTGCGCAATTACCGCCAGCAACCGCCGCTGATCCCGCATACGATTGAACAATACCAGATCGACCTGTCAGCCAATGAATGTCTGGCCTGCCACGACTGGACCAAAGCGGGCGATCGCGGCGCGCCGACCCTGTCGATGACCCATTACATGGACCGTCAGGGCAACCAGTTGGACAGCATCGCGGGCACCCGCTGGTTCTGCAACCAGTGCCACGTGCCGCAGGCCGATGCGCCTGCGCTGGTCGACAACCTGTTCAAACCTTCGAACTAGGCCGCTGGCGTCTGAAAGGAATATACTATGGCTGACAAGGATACCAAAGACGCCCGCCCGGGGTTTCTGCGCCGCGTCTGGCGGTTCATCGCATCGCCTTCGGGGGTGTTTTCGCTGGGCTTTTTGACGGTGACGGGTTTTGCGCTGGGCATCATGTTCTGGGGTGGGTTCCACTGGGCGCTGGAAATGACCAACCGCGAGGAATTCTGCATCGGCTGTCACGAAATGCGTGACAATGTTTATGCCGAATATCAGGGCACCATTCACCAGAACAACCGTTCCGGCGTGCGCGCCACCTGTCCCGATTGCCATGTGCCCAAGGATTGGGGGCCGAAAATGATCCGCAAGGTGCAGGCCACCAAGGAACTGTATGGCCACTTTATTTCCAAATCCATCTGGACCGAGGAAAAGTTCAAGGAGCACCGTATTGATCTGGCGACCAACGAATGGAAGCGGATGAAACGGACCGACAGTAAGGAATGCCGCAACTGCCACGCCTTTGAATTCATGGATTTCACCATGCAGGAAAACCGCGCAGGCGATAACCACCAGAGGGCGCTGGACGATGGCATGACCTGTATCGACTGCCATCAGGGCATCGCGCATAAACTGCCGCCCGACTATCTGGATGCCTATCGCGGTGTCGTCGCCGAGCTGGAGGCAAACGGCGATGTTCCGGTCCAGACCAGGGATGTGGCGGCGGCCAAGGCCGATATAAAACGCTACCTTGGGTCCAATTGAACAGGCGGCGCGGCGGGTGTTATGATCCGGCGCGCCATATCTGAACCAACGGGGGACGATCCCATGAAATTCGCCTATGTGACCCATGCTGAAGGTGCGGCCGTAAACCGTGCATTGGCCGGATTGGCGCTGCAATTGCTGGATGATGGTGTGCGCGTGATCGGCACCACCCAAACCGACACGCCGCGCCCGAAGTCGCACAAATGCGATATGGATGTGCGGGTGCTGCCCGATGGTGGCGTGATCCGCATCTCGCAGGATCTTGGCCCCAATTCGCGGGGCTGCCATCTGGACCCGAACGCGCTGGAACAGGCGGTGGGCCTGACCGCTGCGCGGCTGGAGGGGGCCGAAATTCTGGTGATCAACAAATTCGGCAAACACGAGGCTGGCGGGCGCGGGTTTCGCGATGTGATTGCCGCCGCCGTGATGCGCGACATTCCGGTGATCGTCGGCACCAACGGATTGAACATTAACGCGTTTATGGAGTTCTGCGGTGGCGATGCCGTGGCGCTGGATGCGGATGTGAACACGTTATTGTCATGGGCGCGCCCGTTGCTGCGCCGCGCCGCCTGACCTAGGGTCGGGGCCATCGTTCACCCCATGCAAGGATCACAGCCATGACCACCCTCAACCGCCGCTCGTTTGTGATGCAGTCGCTTGCCGGGGCTGGTGCCGTGATCGGTGCCGGTGTCGGGTTGGGCGCATGGCCCGTGCTGGCGGTGGCCGGAAACGCGCCATTGGTGCAGGTGGTCAAAGACCCGTCCTGCGGATGCTGCGGTGCATGGGTTGCGGTGTTGGAACAGGCGGGGTTTACCGTCGAAACGCGCCACGCCGACAATGATGCGCTATATGCGTTCAAGGCGCGGCTGGGCATTTCGCCGGATCTGGCATCCTGCCACACCGCGCTGGTCGACGGCTACGTGATCGAAGGCCACGTTCCCCCCGCCGACATTCGCAAATTGCTGGACACCCGCCCCGATGCGATCGGGCTGGCGGTGCCGGGAATGCCCTTCGGGTCACCCGGCATGGGGCCGGAATCAGAACGCGATGCCTATGATGTGCTGCTGGTCGGACGTGACGGCAAGACCGGCCTGTTTGCGCATTATCCGGCCGCATGAATCCGCTAATTCCCTGACATCCTGATGAAAACTGTCGCATTCCGGATTTTGAATTTTAAGCCGCTGTAATTATTGCGAAAATGCTTTGACTAAAGTCAATGTGATCGCGCCCGTTTCATTTGAAACCTTGGCGCATGACACGGTTTGTGCCCCTTTTCCTATCCCTGATTCTTGCTGCCAGCCTGGGGCTGGCGGCGGGGTTTGGCGGCTATTTGAAAACCGCGCATGATCTGGCCCGTGCGGGCCAGCAGACGATCACGATTTGCAGCGGCTCTGGCGCGCAATCGCTGGTGTTGGACGCGCAGGGCAATCCCGTTTCACCACAGCAATCACAGGAATGCGCCCATTGCGCAGACTGTTCCCTCGTGCCGCTTGCCGCCCTGTTCGCGCCCTTTTCGGTGGTGGCTGATGCGGCGCGGGGGGAACCCGGTTTCATGGCCCTGACATCGCTGCCAATCCGCGCCCTGCGGGTGTGGCATCCGTCCCGTGGCCCCCCGTTTCAAAGCAAGGTCTAAGATATGCCCAGCTGTTTCCAGCCCTTCCTTTTTCGTTTGCACAATGCCGTTTCGCTGCTGTTTGTGGCGGTTCTATTGGCCCTGATCTGTGCAAACCCGCTGCGCGCCCAGTCCAACCAGCCGGTGCTGGCGCAGTTTCTGGCCAAAATTCCCCCCGCTGATATGGCCCAGGGCGCTGATGCCTATGGTCCCATTCGTGATGACCTGCCCGTCGCCCCGATCATGCGCGGCGGCGTTGAAATCGGCCATGTCTTCATCACCTCTGATTTCGTGGGCACCACGGGGTATTCGGGCAAACCGATCCATACCATGGTGGCCGTGGATGCGGATGCGCGCATTCTGGGCGTGCAACTGGTCAAACATTCAGAACCCATTGTTTTGATTGGCATTCCCGACACCAAGATCAAGGCGATGGTGGCCGGATACAAAGGTATGAACCTGGTCGAGGAGGCCGCGGCAGGCGGATCGGGCCATGAATTGAACATCATTTCCGGCGCGACTGTCACCATTATGGTGATCGACGACAGCATCGTGCGGGCCGGGTTGAAAGTGGCGCGCGCACTGGGGCTGGGCGGGTTGCACGCCGAGGTCGACACAGGCCCGAAATTCACCATTGATGCCGGTGCCAGTGCGCCCGGTGACTGGACCGTGATGGAGGGCGACGGCACCCTGCGCCGCCTGTCGCTGGACGTGGGGCAGATCAACGCCGCGTTCGAACAAATGGACGACCCCCGCGCCGCCAAACGCGCCCTAAAGGCGCCGCCGGAAACCACATTCATCGACATGCAGGTGGCGCTGGTATCGGTGCCGGGCATCGGCAAGGCCATTCTGGGTGACGCCGAAAACACGAACCTGACCAATTGGATAGAGGAGGGCGAACATGCCATCGCCGTGGTCGGGCGGGGTCTGTATTCTTTCAAGGGGTCGGGATATGTGCGCGGTGGCATTTTTGACCGGATCGTGCTGATACAGGATGATGTTTCGGTGCGGTTTCGTGACCGTGGCCACCGCCGCATGGGGGTGATTGCCACAGCGGGCGCGCCGGAATTTGTCGAAAAGGATCTGTTCAAAATTCCCGCTGATGTGGGGTTTGACCCGACCAAACCGTTCCGGCTGCAATTGCTGGTGCAGCGCGATGTCGCCGCGATTGAAAAGGTGTTTACCACCTTTGATCTGGGGTATCAGTTGCCCGCCGCCTACCTGACACCCGTGGCCGCCCCCGCGCCTGTGCAGGCCGACACCGCCGCCAGTGAAAACGCCGCGCAAAACGCGCTGTGGCAACGGATCTGGCAGGATAAGACCACGCAGATTGTGGCGCTGGGCGTGATGTTGCTGGTGCTGACCGGGGCGTTCTTTTTCCAGTCCTATGTCACGCGCTCGGCCAAATTCACCTATTGGTTCCGCATGTCATTCCTGACGCTGACGCTGGTTTTCCTTGGCTTTTATGCCAATGCGCAACTGTCTGTTGTCAACCTGATGGCGCTGTTTGGTGCCTTGACCACCCATTTCAGCTGGCAGGCGTTTTTGCTGGATCCGCTGACCTTTATCCTGTGGTTTTCCGTGGCCACCGCGCTGCTGTTCTGGGGGCGTGGTGCCTATTGCGGCTGGCTGTGCCCGTTTGGCGCCCTGCAAGAGCTGTCAAACCAGATCGCGCGCAAGATCGGCATCCCGCAGTGGACCCTGCCATGGGGTTTGCATGAACGGCTGTGGGCGCTGAAATACATGATCTTTCTGGGGTTGTTCGGGGTTTCGCTGTATTCGATCGAACAGGCCGAACATCTGGCCGAGGTCGAACCGTTCAAGACCGCGATCATCCTGAAATTCATCCGCGCATGGCCGTTTGTGGCCTATGCCGGGGCGCTGTTGATTGCGGGGCTGTTCGTGGAACGGTTTTATTGCCGCTACCTGTGCCCGCTGGGCGCGGCGCTGGCGATTCCGGCGCGGTTGCGCATGTTCGACTGGCTGAAACGATACAAGGAATGCGGCAGCCCCTGCCAGACCTGTGCCAATGAATGCATGGTGCAGGCGATCCATCCCACCGGCGAAATCAACCCCAACGAATGCCTGAACTGCATGCACTGTCAGGTGCTGTACCAGTCCAGCGAAAAATGCCCCGTCGTGATCAAGAAATTGAAACGGCGTGCGGCAGTATCCGCACCCGATCTGCCACGGCCCGATGCCGCAGCAATCGCAAATCATCCCAATTCAAGATAACCAAGGAAGGAAGACGTCAATGTCTGATACAATGAAAAATGGCCTGAGCCGCCGCAGTTTCATGGGGGCCACGGCCACCGGAGCGGCGCTGATGGGTGGGGCTGGCGGGCGTTTGGGCCTGTTGGGTGGCACGGCGGCCATGGCCGCAGCCAGCGCAACATCGGCCACCGCCGCCGATGGCCATGCGGGCATCCCCGGACCGGGAGAATTGGATGAATATTACGGGTTCTGGTCATCGGGCCAGACCGGCGAAATGCGCATTCTGGGCATTCCGTCGATGCGCGAACTGATGCGCGTGCCCGTGTTCAACCGCTGTTCCGCCACGGGCTGGGGGTCGACCAATGAATCGCTCAAGGTGCTGAGCGAGAACATGTTGCCCGAAACCAGGAAGTTTTTGGAAGCGCAGGGTAAAAAGGTCCATGACAACGGCGATTTGCACCACGTGCATATGTCGTTCACCGAGGGCAAATATGATGGCCGTTTCCTGTTTATGAACGACAAGGCCAACACCCGCGTCGCCCGCGTGCGCGGCGATGTGATGAAATGCGACAAAATTCTGGAAATCCCCAACGCCAAGGCGATCCATGGTCTGCGCCCGCAAAAATGGCCGCGCACCAACTATGTGTTCGCCAATGGCGAAGACGAAACACCCATGGTGAATGACGGCAAGGTGCTGGATGATCCGTCGCAATACGTCAACTTTTACACCGCCATCAACGCGGATGAGATGACCGTGGCCTGGCAGGTGATGGTGTCGGGCAATCTGGACAACACCGATTGCGATTACGACGGCAAATATGCCTTTTCTACCTCCTATAACTCGGAAATGGGTATGAACCTGGCCGAGATGATGGAAGCAGAGATGGACCACGTCGTGGTCTTTAACATTGCCGAAATCGAAGCAGGCATCGCCGCCGGTGATTTCATCGAATTGAACGGGGTCAAGGTTCTGGATGGTCGCAAGGGCCAGAACAAAAAATACACCCGCTATATTCCGATCCCCAATTCGCCCCATGGCGTCAACATGGCACCGGACAAAATCCACCTGTGCATCAACGGCAAGCTGTCGCCCACGGTATCGGTGATCGACGTGCGCAAGATTGATGCGCTGTTTGACACCGATATTGATCCGCGTTCGGTTATTGTGGCCGAACCGGAACTGGGACTTGGGCCGCTTCACACCTGTTTTGACGGACAGGGCAACGCACTGACCACGCTGTTTTTGGACAGTCAGGTGGTGATGTGGAACATCGAAGACGCGGTGCGCGCCCATAACGGCGAAGACGTGGACCCGATCCGCACCAAAAAGGATGTGCATTACCAACCCGGCCACAACTCTACCTCGATGGGTGAAACGCTGGATGCCGATGGCAAATGGTATATTTCGATGAACAAGTTTTCCAAGGACAGGTTCATCAATGTCGGCCCGTTGAAACCGGAAAACGAACAGCTGTTTTCGCTGAATGGCACGGATATGGAGCTGGTCCACGATGGCCCCACATTTGCCGAACCCCATGACAGCATCATCGTTCACCGTTCGGTTGTGAACCCTGTGTCGCTGTGGGATCGCAATGATCCGACATGGGCCGATGCCCGCATTCAGGCCGAAGCAGACGGTGTGGATATCGACGATTACCAGGACACCATCATCCGTGATGGCAACAAGGTGCGCGTTTACATGTCCAGTCAGGCACCGCAGTTCAGCCTTGAATCCTTTACCGTGCAAGAGGGCAACGAGGTCACCGTTTACGTCACCAATCTGGATGACATCGACGATCTGACCCACGGGTTTACCCTGAACAACCACGGCGTTGCGATGGAGGTCGGCCCGCAGGCCACTGCCTCGATCAGCTTTGTCGCGGCGAAACCGGGCGTCTATTGGTATTACTGCCAATGGTTCTGTCATGCGCTGCACATGGAAATGCGCGGCCGTATGTTCGTAGAGCCTAAAGCATGATGAAACGCCTTGCCCATATGATGCTGGCCATGATCCTGATCGCGGCGCCCGCGCTGGCGGACCGGATCGTGCTGGCGCCATCATCGGGCGGGGCGCTGTCCGCCGCCGTGGCTGATGCTGCGGCGGGGGATGAGATTGTGCTGACGGCGGGGCGGTATTCCGGCCCGCTGAATATTGATAAACCGCTGCGGCTGACGGGGCAGGCGGGTGCCGTGATCGACGCGGGCGGGCAGGGCAGCGTGATCACTGTCAACGCTGCTGATGTCACCGTTTCGGGGTTGTTGATCACGGGGTCCGGGCGATCGCACAGCACCATAGACGCGGGCGTAAAGCTGACGAAAAAGGCGCGGCGTGCGCGTGTTGCGGATAACGACATTCGCGGCAATCTGGTGGGGGTCGATATTCACGGCGCGCGCGATGCGCGGGTCATCGGCAACCGGATCACCGGCCTGCGGCTGGCGCGGATGAACGACCGGGGCAACGGGGTATACGTCTGGAACGCGCCCGGTTCAGTGGTTGAAAACAATGAAATCCGTTACGGGCGCGACGGGATTTTTTCCAACACCTCGCGCGATAACACCTATCGCGGCAACCTGATGCGCGACCTGCGGTTTGCCGTGCATTACATGTATACCAATGACAGCCTGATCGCCGGCAATGTGTCGATCGGCAACCACCTTGGCTTTGCCATGATGTATTCTGATCGCATCACCGCCCGCGACAACATGTCGATCAATGACCGCGATTACGGTGTCATGCTGAACTACACCAACGCATCCGATGTCTTTGCCAATCTGGTGACGGGGGGCGCGAAAAAATGCGCCTTTGTCTATAACTCGCACCGTAACCTGCTGGCGGAAAATACGTTTCAGGGTTGTGGCATCGGGGTGCATTTCACCGCCGGATCAGAGCGCAATACCATCACCGGCAATGCCTTTATCGCCAATCGCACGCAGGTCAAATATGTTGGCACCCGCGATGTGGAATGGTCCTATGACGGAACCGGCAATTACTGGTCCGACCATGCTGTGTTTGATCTGGATGGCGATGCGCGGGCCGACAGCATTTACCGCCCCAATGACCTGATGGACCATATTTTATGGTCGCAACCCGCGGCCAAACTGTTGCTGGGTGCCCCTGCGGTGCAACTGGTGCGCTGGTCACAGTCGCAATTCCCCGCCACGCAAACCGGGGGGGTGGTCGACAGTCATCCGCTGGTCGCTGCACCGCTGCGCGATCTGCCCCAACCCTTGCAATTGCTGGCGCAATCAACCCCGCTTTGGGCGGGCAAAGGATATGAAAACGATGCTGACGCTCTCTCGGCTCACTAAACGCTATGGCGCGCAGGCCGCGCTGGATGATGTATCGCTGGCCGTCGCGGCGGGCGAGCGGGTGGCGCTGCTGGGCCATAACGGCGCAGGCAAATCCACCCTGATGAAACTGGTGCTGGGCCTGATCAGCGCCGATGCGGGCGATATCGCCATTGCGGGCCATGCGCCGGGGTCTGCGGTGGCGCGGGCGCTGACCGCCTATTTGCCGGAAAACGCTGCCTTTCATCCGGCGCTGACGGGGCGCGAACAGATCGGGCATTTTCTGCGGTTGCGCGGCGAACCCGCCGCCCGCGCTGATGCCTTGCTGGAGCGGGTCGGGCTGGGTGATGCTGCCCGCCGCCGCATCGGCACCTATTCCAAGGGGATGCGCCAACGTATCGGGTTGGCGCAGGCGCTGATTGGCGCACCCCGTCTGATGGTTCTGGATGAACCGACATCGGGATTGGACCCGGTTTCGCGGCGCGAATTTTATGGCATTCTGGATGATCTGGCGGCGCAGGGCACGGCGATTTTGCTGTCATCCCACGCCCTGTCCGAGGTCGAGGCCCGCACCGACCGCATCGTGATCCTGTCCAGGGGCCAGCAGGTGGCCGAGGGCACGCTAAACAGCCTGCGCAGTGACGCGGGGCTGCCGTTGATGGTCACCCTGCATCCGCTGGCAGGGCAGGACGCCGCCGCCGCTGCTGCCTTTCCCGAGGCGGTTCAGAATGGTGGCGTGTTCAGTTTTCCCTGCCCGCAAACCGACAAGCAGGCGGTGCTGACGCGGTTGGTGGCGGCATCCGGCCAGATTGATGATTTCGACATCCATCCGCCCTCGCTTGATGACATATACGCCCATATCAGCCGGAGGGCCGCATGATGTTTGCCCGTATCCTGACAACCGCCCGTATCGAATTCCTGATCGCGCTGCGCAACCGCTGGGTTGGGGTGGGGGTGGCGCTGATGGTGCTGTTTTCGCTGGTGTTATCGGCGGCGGGCGCGGGGGCGGCGGGCAATCTGGCGGCGGATCCGCTGTCGGTCACCGTGGCCAGCCTGACATCGCTGTCGGTCTATCTGGTGCCGCTGATCGCGCTGCTGATTTCATTCGATGCCATCGCCGGAGAGGTCGAACGCGGCACGCTGCAATTGCACCTGACCTATCCACTGTCGCGCAGCGAATTGTTGCTGGGCAAGCTGGCGGCGCAGCTGGCCGTGGTCACGATTTCCGTCATTGCGGGGTATGGCGCGGCGGCGGTGCTGGCGTTTGTTGCAGTGGGGGGCGAGGCCGCGCAGGGGCTGGGCGCGTTGTGGCGGTTGGTCTGGTCCTCGGTCCTGTTGGGGGCTGCGTTCATATCGCTGGGGCATATGATGTCGGCCATGGCGCGCCGCCCGTCGGGCGCGGCGGCGCTGGGCATCGGGCTGTGGTTGCTGGCCATTGTGCTGTATGATCTGGGGCTGTTGGCGGCGGTTGTTGCCGACAATGGCGGCGCATTCACCACAACCGTTTTCCCATGGGCGCTGGTGTTGAACCCCGCCGATGCGTTTCGCATTTTCAACCTTGCCGCCTCGGATGCCACGGGCGCTGCCTCTGGCCTTGGCGGGGCGGCCAATACCATTGCGATCTGGAAACCGCTGGCGTCATTGCTGGTCTGGCCGCTGCTGGCCGCGGCACTGGCGCGGCTGACATTTGGAAGGGTGCAGATATGAAACGGCTGTTGCTTTGGTTGCCGCTGGCCGTTCTGGCCCTGTCCGCCTGTCGTCAGGACACCGCCGCCCTGCCGGACCCCGTTGAAATGACGCCCGAAACCGTGGGGTTCTATTGCCAGATGGCCCTGTTGGAACATGACGGCCCGCAGGGGCAGATCCATCTGGATGGCATGCCCGCGCCGCTGTTCTTTTCGCAGGTCAAGGATGCCGTGGCTTATCTGCATATGCCGGAACAAAGCCACGCCGTGGTGGCGACCTATGTGCAGGATATGACGGGTGCGACATGGCAGACCCCCGGCCCCTGGATCGAGGTGTCACAGGCCGTTTATGTGATCGAATCCGACGCCAGGGGCGGCATGGACGCGCCCGAATTTGTGCCGTTTTCCGACCCGACAGCGGCGGCGGAATTCGCCGCGCAACATGGCGGCAGGGTGTTGGCCTATGGCGATATCACCGCCGGTGACGTGCTGACCGCCGCGCCCGAACCCGCCGAAAACACCGAACCCGATGATATGGCCGCACGGCTGAAATCGCTGGCCCGAAACCAAGGGAACTGATGCTATGACACTGACTCGCCGCCGTTTTTTCACCCTTGCCTCGGCCGCATGGCTGATGGCTGGCGCACCTGCGCAGGCCTATCGCTGGCAGGGCACCGCGCTGGGCGCAAAGGCGCAGATCATTCTGGATCACCCCAAGGCCGAACAGATCACCGCCCGCGTCATGGGCGAGTTGTCGCGGTTGGAACAGGTGTTCAGCCTTTATCGCCCAACGTCCGATCTGTCGCGGTTGAACGCGGCGGGGCGGCTGGATGCGCCAGCGTTTGAACTGCTGGATTGCCTGTCGCTGGCGCGCCATATCCATCGGCTGACGCAGGGCCGGTTCGATCCCACCGTGCAAGTGCTGTGGCAGGTGCTGGCGCGTGCGGCCATTGCAGGGCAGGCGCCTGATGCCGCCGCGCTGGCACAGGCGCGTGGCGCAATCGGGTTTGACCGCGTGCAGTTTGACGCAGGCGCGGTGCGGCTGGGCCGTGGTCAGGCGCTTACGCTGAACGGCATCGCGCAGGGGTATATTGCCGATCGCATCGCAGCGTTGATGGCCCAGGAAGGTATCACCGATGTTTTGATCGACACTGGCGAAATCACCGCAATGGGCCGCGCCGCGGGGCATGACGGCTGGCCTGTCAGCATCACGCAAGAGCCGCAAAAACGCCTGTTGCAAAACCGCGCGCTGGCGACCTCGGCTATCATGGGCAGTTTGATCGGGGCGGGGCAGGGGCATATTCTGGACCCGCGCAGCGCTAAGATCGCCGCCACCGGTGCCAAACAGGTGTCGGTCAGCGCCGATAGCGCCGGGCTGGCCGACGGGCTGTCCACCGCGCTGTCGCTGACGCGATCACGGGCCGAAGCGGCGCAGCTCTTGAGCAATGTCAAGGAGAGCCGGATTGAAAGCTATATCGCTTGAATTCTGCAAACAACGAAGGGAAAGACCATGAAGACCATGATTGCGGCGCTTGTCGCGCTGCCTGTGCTGGCCACCGCTGCCATGGCCGGTGATGCCGCCAAGGGCGAGGGTGATTTCAAAAAATGCAAGGCCTGCCATATGATTCAGGCCGCAGACGGCACCGATATTGTCAAAGGCGGCAAAACCGGCCCCAACCTGTTTGGCGTGATTGGCCGTGGCATGGGCACCTATGACGGGTTCAAATACGGCGACGGATTGAGTGCCGCCGCCGAACAGGGGCTGGTCTGGGACGAGGAAAACCTGGCCGCATATATCACCGACCCGAACGGGTTTCTAAAGGAAACGCTGGATGATCCCAAAGCGAAATCCAAAATGACCTATAAACACAAGAAGGGCGCCGAGGACATGGCCGCCTATCTGGCATCGCTGAACGGCTGAACCAGGGTATGAACAACGGCAAAGGGCGTCGCGCTGCGGCGCCCTTTTTCGTTGCCGTCTGCTTTTGGGGCGGTGCAGGTTACTCGGATGCCTCATCCAGCAGCCCGTCAACCCAGCGGGCAAACAGTATGGTCGCGGGAACACCCAGCGGCAGCGACAGAACCAAGGCCCAGACAGGTGGCAGGGCGGGCAGGCCGAACACCTGCAACACCAGACAGAACATAAACAGGTTGATCGCCACCGCCGCCGCCGCAAAGGGGTATAACAGGATGGCAATCCTGCGCCGCGACCAGCGGGCGTGGGGGAACAGATGGTCAGCCATTATTGTCACCTTTCAAACAGGGGCCGATTTCGCGTTTTGCCACCAGATGGATGCGGATGCATGTGCCGTTGGCGCGGATGCCCTGCACCGCGCGCCTGTCGTCGGGATCGGGGCGCAGGGCGATCAATGGCGCGCTCAGATCAATACGCAGCCGCGCAAACCGCCCGCGTTCCTGTGACAGGCTTTCCTCCATTCCGGCGATATAGCTGTGGACGAACCCCTGATGATAGGGGCCGGCATCGGCATCCAGCGCGACCAGCCACAATTCGGGCGCCTGGCCCAAGGCAACCAGAAACGCGGGCGGGGTATCATGCGCCATGATCGCCGCGGTGGAAGACAGGGCATGATCGCGCGCCACCAGCGGGCGGTCATGGGGAATGTCGCCCGTCGCCTGATCGCGGATAACCAAATGGGCATTGTCGATTTCAGCCTGCCAAAACCCGTCGCCGCTGTGCGGCTGCGCGGGGGCAGGCGCAGACAGGGCTGTCAGGTCAGACAGGTCAGACAGGGCTGTCAGGGCAAACAGGGCCGTAAGGCAGGGGGTGAACAGGCGCATCATGCGGTGGATATTGCCCTGCACGGGCGCAATCGCGCCTTGATCAAAGTCATCCCATACGGCCAGCCGACCGGATGCCAAAAACAAATCGGCCACGGCGCAAACCGTGGCCGAAAAGCCGGGCGAGGGGATGAAAAGGGACGCGAACAGCCCCCCGCCCGATGCAACACCTTCTTAGGTCAATAGATGTCCTTTTGGGTGTTCATCACGTTGAATTTGCCCGTGGGCGTGATCAAACGCGGGTCCTTGATGACCTGTTTCAATTCCAGCGTTTTGTCGTCAACCACGACGATTGCGCTTTCCTTGTCTTTCGAATTCCAGACCGAAAACCAGACCTCGGTCCCTTGTTTGTTGAATTCGGGCTGCACGACGCGCGGTTGCCCGTCTTTGATTCCGGCCCATTCACCAATCGGAAGGGTGACGTATTCTTCGTCGGTTTCGCGGTCGCCATCGAAATCGGCAATTTTGAACACCGCAACCGAAGCAGAGGTATCGGCGTCAGGGTTCAAGGGTGCATCCACATAGAGGTGTTCCGAATTCGGGTGCGTTTTGATGAACAGCGACCCGCCGCCCAGACCATAGAAGCTGTCAACCAGCGTCCATGCCTGATCTGCGTGGCCTTCGGGGTCGGTGCCGATCAGGGCGATGGATTCATCCCCCAGATGCGAGGTGGCCCAGACAGGACCGAATTCCGGGTGGACAAAGTTGGCACCGCGACCGGGGTGCGGTGTCTGGCCTTCGGTTTCGATCAGGGCGGTCAGTTTGCCCTCTTTGGTGTCGACCACGGCGACCTTGCCGCGTGCGTTGGCCGCCACCATGAAATAGCGGTGCGTGCTGTCCAGACCACCATCATGCAGGAAACGCTCTGCCTCGATTTCCACCGTTTTCAGGTTTTTCAGGTCGGAATAATCGACCATCAAAATCTTGCCGGTTTCTTTGACGTTGATGATGAATTCGGGTTTGTAATGCGACCCCAAAATCGAGGCGACACGCGGTTCGGGGTGATATGTCTGATCGTCATAGACATTGCCACGGGTGGACACGATTTTCAGCGGTTCCAGCGTGTCACCATCCATGATGACATATTGCGGCGGCCAATAGGCACCGGCAACGGCATATTTGTCCTCGTAGCCCTCGTATTTCGAGGTCTCGACCGAACGTGCCTCCATCCCGATCTTGATTTTGGCCACGGTGTCGGGCTGTTCCATCCACAGGTCGATCATATTGACCAGCCCGTCACGGCCAATCACCATCAGGTAACGGCCCGATGCGGAAATGCGGCTGATGTGAACAGCATAGCCCGTGTTGATGACAGAGCGGATTTCATAGGTATTGCCGTCGATCAGTGCGATCTGACCGGCGTCCCGCAGGGTGACAGACATCAGGTTTTCAATGTCGATGTCGTTCATTTTCCGGGTCGGGCGATCTTTGGGGGCGATCACCACTTTCCAGCTTTCCTTCATGTCGGGCATGCCCCATTCGGGCGGCGCGGGCGGTTCCAGCAGCAGATAGCGGGCCATCAGGTTGATCTGGTCCTCGGACAATTCGCCCGATGTGCCCCAGTTCGGCATCCCTGCGGGCGAACCGTAGGTCATGATCGATTCCAGATAGTCAAACCCGTGTTCGCGGGTGATATCGGTGGTCAGGGGTTTGCCCGTCGCGCCCTTGCGCAACACGCCGTGGCAACCGGCGCAGCGTTCGAAATAAATCTTGGTGCCGGTTTGAAACTCCTCTTGGGTCATGACCGGATCGCCGGGCTTCATGCCGGGCACTTCGACCTGGATTTGCCCCAGCGTGGTCATCGAGGGTGAATAGGCTGCTGCGGGTCCGCTGCCGTGTGCGTTGTCCTCGGCCAATGCGGGGGTTAGCCCCCCCGCCATCGCCAAGGCAACCGTGCCAAGCAGGATCTGCCTGATTTTGGTGGCTCGGGTGAACATCTGAATTCTCCATTTCGCTGGTGAGGCTGGGCACACATTCACGCCGCTGTGATCTGCGCACCTTGATTTTTGTTAAGGCTGCGGATTCATGCGGGTGCAAGGGTCGCCGGATACGATGCGCGGTTACAGGATTTGGCTGATGAAACGGTATTTCGCATTTTTTCTGGGCGACGGGTTTCGCGCCTTTTTCATGGGGGCGGCCCTGTTTGCGCCGCTGTCGCTATCCCTATGGCTTTTGGCATTTTTTGGCGGTTTTGATGTGCTGCCTGACCGGATGCCGGCGGTGCAATGGCATGCCCATACACTGGTGTTCGGTTATGGCGGTGCGGTGCTGGCGGGGTTTTTTCTGACCGCGGTGCCCAACTGGACAGGGGCCAAGGCGGCGCGCCATGTGTTCATCGGCGTGGCGGCGGCTGTCTGGGCGGCGGGGCGTTTGGCGGTGTTTTCTGCGGATTTGCTGCCGCCCGTGCTGGTGGCGGGGGTCGATCTGGCCTTTGCGCCGATTCTGGGGGCCAAAATCGCCACGCAGTTGATTCGCAAACCCAAGCCGCAGAATGTAGTATTTCTGCTGTTTCTTAGCCTGTTCTGGATCGGCAATCTGGTGCTGCATCTGGATTGGATAGGGGTCACCATGGGGGATGCGGATACCGGTCTGCGTGTCGGGCTGCTGGCGCTGGTGTCGATGATCATTGTGCTGGGCGGGCGCGTCACGCCTGCGTTCACCCGCAACGCCATGCACCGCGCAGGTATTGAAACGGGCACGCCCCATGATCCGGCGGTGTTCACGCCCATGGCCATTGTGCTGGCCGCGCTGTTGCCGCTGTCGGCGCTGGTTGCGGGCGGCACGCTGGCACAGGCGCTGCTGTTTGTGATCGGCGGGATGTTCGTTTTGCTGCGCGGCCTGCGCTGGCATACGCGGTTTCAATGGGGCCAGCCGATTCTGTGGACGCTGCACCTGTCCTATGGTGCGATCGGTCTGGGGCTGGTGCTGTGGGGCATTGCGGGGCTGACGGGCGATACCGACGTGCCTGCGTTGCATTTTCTGGCCATCGGCGGGGTGGGCGGCATGACCGTTTCGGTGATGTCGCGCGCCACGCTGGGCCATTCGGGCCGCCCGCTGGTGGCCCCGCGTGCGGTGGCATTGTCATACGCGCTGATCCCCGTCGCAGCGATTTTGCGCTGGCTGGGCGGGGTCATGGGCGGGGTTACGGGCGGCGCGGCCTATACGCCGCTGGTGCTGGCATCGGGCCTGTTGTGGTGTGCGGCATTCGCCCTGTTCATTGCCGCGCTATGGCCGCTATGGGCCAACCCGCGCCCGGCACGCGCGCCGGTCAACCCGCCCCCCGAATAATACCGCAGAATACCGCAGAATACCGCAGAATGCCGCGTGATAATGCCATGCAAATCCGCCGCGATTGACTTTCGTTAAGGATGATCCCGAGCGGGCGCGCCATCAAGGTGCCACCATAACTGTTAGTCAAGGAGTCAGCGCCATGCGCGAAGTCATGACCAAGAGCATGGCCCGCAATGTGTTCTACGGCGGATCACTGTTCTTTATTCTTATTTTTCTGGGGCTGTCGGTGCACAGCCACCTGTATATCGTCAACACATCCACAGACGAGGCCACGCTGACCCCTTCGGTCATCGAGGGCAAACACCTGTGGGAAAAACACGGCTGCGTAAATTGTCACACCATTCTGGGCGAGGGCGCGTATTTCGCCCCCGAACTGGGCAATGTGATGACCCGCTGGGGCGTCGATGACGACCCCGAGGGCGCCTATGAGGGGCTGAAAGGCTGGATGCAGGCCATGCCCACAGGGATCGAAGGCCGCCGCCAAATGCCGTTTTTCGACCTGAGTGACCACGAATACCGCGCGCTGAGCGACTTCTTGTTGTGGACAGACACGATCCGCAATCAGGACTGGCCGCCGAACGACGCGGGCTGAAAGGGATAGACCGATGAAATATCAAACTCAAAAAATCGCTCTGGCCTATTTCGTGACTGCAATGGCGCTGTTTGCCGTGCAGGTCACGCTGGGGCTGGTCATGGGCTGGATCTATGTCGACGGGAATTTCCTGTCGGAAATCCTGCCGTTCAATATTGCGCGGATGCTGCACACCAATTCGCTGATCGTGTGGCTGTTGCTGGGGTTCTTTGGCGCCGCCTATTACCTGATCCCCGAAGAAAGCGAACGCGAAATCCATTCGACCAAACTGGCCTATCTGCAACTGGGCATTCTGGTGCTGGGCACGGCGGGTGTGGTTGTGACCTATCTGTTCAACCTGTTCGACGGGCATTTCCTGCTGGGCAAGGAGGGGCGCGAATTTCTGGAACAACCCAAATGGGTCAAGGCGGGCATCGTCGTTGCCGCGCTGATTTTCCTCTATAACATTTCGATGACGGTGCTGAAGGGGCGCAAAACCGCGATCACCAACATCATGTTGCTGGGGCTGTGGGGCATTGCGCTGTTGTTCCTGTTTGCATTCTACAACCCGTCCAATCTGGCGTTGGACAAACAATACTGGTGGTATGTTGTTCACCTGTGGGTCGAGGGCACATGGGAACTGGTCATGGCCGGTATCCTTGGCTTCTTGATGCTGAAACTGACCGGCGTTGACCGCGAAGTGGTTGAAAAATGGCTTTATGTTATCGTTGCCACGGCGCTGTTTTCCGGCATCCTTGGCACCGGCCACCACTATTACTGGATCGGCACGCCGGGCTATTGGCAGTGGATCGGATCGATCTTCTCTGCGCTCGAGGTGATCCCCTTCTTTGGCATGATGGCCTTTGCCTTTGTCATGGTGTGGAAAGGGCGGCGCGATCACGCCAACAAGGCGGCGCTGCTGTGGTCGCTGGGCTGTGCCACGCTGGCATTTTTCGGCGCGGGGGTTTGGGGGTTCCTGCACACCCTGCATGGCATCAACTACTACACTCACGGAACGCAAATCACCGCGGCCCACGGGCATCTGGCATTTTTCGGGGCCTATGTCGCGCTGAACCTTGCGATTATCACCTATGCCATGCCGGTTCTGCGCGGGCGTGACCCCTATAATCAGGTGCTGAACATGGCTTCCTTCTGGCTGATGTCGGGCGGGATGCTGTTCATGACCTTTACCCTGACGTTTGCGGGCACGGTGCAAACCCACCTGCAACGGGTCAACGGCGAAGGCTTCATGGATGTGCAGGACCAGCTGTGGATCTTTTTTGTGATGCGGTTCGGGTCTGGTGTAGCCGTGGTGCTGGGCGCGGTGTTGTTCATCTATGCCGTGATGATGCCACGGCGTGAAATGATCGAACCCGGTCCCGTTGTTGGCCAGGCAGCGGAGTGATGATAATGAAAGACCTGACAAACACAGCGAAAGGGGCGGCTGACGCCCCTTTCTACCTGCCCCAACGCGACGAAATCGCGGTGTTCGAAGCGGCGGCAAAACACGACCTTCCGGTGCTGCTCAAGGGGCCGACCGGCTGTGGCAAAACCCGTTTTGTGGCGCATATGGCGGCGCGTCTGGGACGGCCATTGTATACGGTGGCCTGCCATGACGACCTGTCGGCGGCTGATCTGATCGGGCGCTACCTGTTGAAAGGCGGCGAAACCGTCTGGGTCGATGGCCCGCTGACCCGCGCCGTGCGCGAGGGCGCGATCTGTTATCTGGACGAGGTGGTCGAGGCGCGCAAAGACGTGGCCGTGGTGCTGCACCCGTTGACCGATGACCGCCGTATCCTGCCGATTGACCGCACCGGAGAGGAGCTGAAAGCCGCCAGTGGTTTCATGCTGGTGGCCTCCTATAACCCCGGTTACCAGAACATCCTGAAAACCCTGAAACCATCCACCCGCCAACGGTTTCTGGCGCTTGATTTCGATTTCCCCGCGCCTGCGCTGGAAATTGCCGTGGTCGCCGCCGAAACCGGCTTGCCCGATGATCAGGTCAAACCGCTGGTGCGGTTGGCGGGCAAATTGCGTGCGATGAAGGGGCAGGATGTCGAAGAGGGCGTGTCCACCCGTCTGGTGGTTTATGCCGCCACCCTGATCGTGGGCGGCATGGGGGTGCAACGCGCCATCGAAACCGCAATGATTGAACCGCTGACTGATGATGCGGACACGAAACGCGGGCTCCTCGATCTTGTCACAGCCGTTTTCGGGTGAGGCCGGCCATGGGCAAGATCGAATTTGAGCCGTGGGAACCCGAAGAAACCATCGGGAAGCTCTGGCACAAATGGGCCAGCCGTTTTGATGCGCCACCGGTGCATGAGGGAGCCCGTGTTGATCTGTTCCGGATCGACGGGCGGCTGGCCGTCTTTTTTCGCGGTATGGGGGGGGATGCATCGGTTGAAATCAAACCGGTGTCGGATGAACAATCGCGCCACCGCCTGTCGCGTCTGCGCGCCTTGGGCACCTATGCCGATGCCCTGCCAAGGGCCAGTTTTGACGGCGCATCGCTGCGCCTGCCCGCCACGCTGGCCGCGTTTCCGGTGACGGAAATGAACGCTGCCGCCTATGTCTGGCTGGCGGCGCTGGGCGCGTTTGTCACGCCGGTTCAGGGGCATGACGACCCGCTGGTCAGCGATTTGACGGCGCTGGCGGGATTGCGGGTGGCGCTGGCGCACTGTGATGGCGATGCGCCGGGTTTGCGGACCCTGTATCGTGAGCTGTCCAGCCTGCACCTGTCGCTGCGCGACACCCCCGCCCTGCCACAGGCCGAACGGGCGGTAGAATGCGTGATCCGCCATATGTTGGGCGATGAGCAGCCATTGCAGGGCAAAGCGGCCAGGATGTGGGCCAGCATGGAAACCGGCGATTTCACCATCTGGCGCGCCCCGCGCAAATACCGCCCCTATCTGCCCGTGCCGATCTGGGTCGAACCGCGTGCGCTGTTCCTGTCCCATGGCGATGGCGTCGCCACAATGGAGGCCGGTCAAGCCCCCGAAAACAACAACGCAGAAGATGGCAAAACCCGACGTGCGCGCCGCCGCAAATCGGATCAGATCGAACGCAAGGACAGCTTCATCCTGCATAAATTCGAGGCCATCCTCAGCTATGCCCAATTCGTCAACCTGAACCGCCGTGTCGAGGACGACGACGAGGACAGCGCCAAGAAAGCCGCCGACGATCAGGATGAAATCGGGCTGGGCCAGATCAAGAAAGCACCGGCAACGCGGCTGAAACTGCATCTGGACCTTGCGCCCGAAGATGCTGATATCGAAGGGATTTCCGATGTTTGCACCTATCCCGAATGGGACGTGCGGCGTGGTGCATACCTGCCCGATCACACCCGCATTCTGGCGCATGATATTGATGCGGGTGGCGGCACAGTCACGCCATTTGATGCCCGCGCCCGCAAACGCATTACCGCGGTGCGGCGCCAATTCGAGGCTCTGCGCCCCTCAATGATATCCACCTCGGGCCATCTGGACGGTGATGAACTGGACAGCGAGCGCGCCGTGCGTGCCCTGGCCGATTTCGCCGCCACAGGCGAAAGCGACGGGCGGGTCTGGCGGCAAAACCGGCCGCTGAAACGCGATCTTTCGGTGTCGATCCTGCTGGATGTGTCGCGTTCAACCGAGGCAACAGTGACCTGCCATCGCGGCCACGCCCGCCCCGTGATCGACATCGAACGCGAGGCCCTGACCGCGCTGGCATGGGGGCTGGATGCCTGCGGTGACAGTTTCGCGATCAACGGGTTTTCGTCACTGAAACGCGACCGTGTTTACATGGCACAGGCCAAGGATTTTGATGATCCGATGAATGCGGGCGTTGAATCGCGCATCGCTTCCCTGCGCCCCGGTTTTTACACCCGCCTTGGCGCGGCCATCCGCCATGCCAGCACCGGATTGTCGGCGCAGGCCCGCAGGCGGCGGCTGTTATTGGTCATCACCGACGGCAAACCCAATGATCTGGACCATTACGATGGCCGCCACGGGATCGAAGACAGCCGCATGGCCGTGATCGAGGCCCGCCGCGCAGGTCACGCTGTGTTCGGCATCGCGATTGACCGCGACGGCAAGGCATGGTTTCCGCGCATTTTCGGGCAGGGCGGTTACGCGTTGGTCCCCGATCCCGACAAACTGACCGAAGCATTGCCGCGCATCTATGCGCAGATCGTGGGGCGCTGATTGACCCCCGCCAAAGCGGAACACCTGCCCCATGATTTGATGATCTGGGTTCTGATCCTGTCCGAATTACTGGTGTTTGGCGCGGGGCTGTGGGCATTTTTGGCGGTGCGTATCGGTGATCCGGCGGGTTTTGCGCAGGCGGCGGCGCATTTGCACCCTGTCGCTGCGGGGTTTGGCACGATGTTGCTGGTGACCTCGGGGTTGTTCGCCGCCATTGGCGCGCTGCAAAACCGCGCGCTGCCGCTGGTCATTGCCGCAGTGGGCGGGGCCGGATTTCTGTGGTTGAAATCGCATGAATGGGCCAGCCTGTCGCGCGATGGCATCAACACCGAAACCCACCCGTTTTTCACCTTTTACTACTTGTTGACGGGGTTTCATGCTGCCCATGTGGTAGCGGGGATCATCCTGCTGGTGATTGTATCAATACGCAGGCGTATGGAAGAAACATCCGGCGCGGTGGCGTTCTGGCATATGGTCGATCTGGTCTGGGTTTTGCTGTTTCCGGTGATCTACCTGCTGGGGGCGCTATGAAACATCTGGTCAAGGCATGGGGGATTCTGGTGCTGGCATCAGCCCTGACCACGGCCCTGACGACGGCCCTGGCCGCGATGCCTGCTGCGGCGGCCTGGCTTGGCCCCGATCTGATTGCACCCGATCTGATTGCCGCGATTCTGATTGCGCTGGCGCTGATGAAATCGCGGGTGATTCTGTCGGATTTTCTGGAGCTGTCACAGGCCCCGCGCATCCGTGCGGGGGTGATGGCGGCGTTTTTTCTATGGGCGGCGGTGGCCTTGCTGCTGATCATCGCGGCATAGGGCGCGCGGCCTAACGGGTCCATGCGGCGGCGGGGTCATCCTCGGCATAGGCGCGCAGAACCTCGATATCGGCGATATCGGCGGCGTTCTGGCGCACGGTCACCCCCTGATCTTTCAGCTTGGCAAAGGCGCGGCTCAGGCTTTCGGGTTTCATGCCCAGACGGCCCGCAATCAGCACCTTGTCATAGGGCAGGCGGACCTCGCAGCTTCCGGTTTCGCAGGCCGCCAGATCCAGCAGAAATTCGGCCACCCGCTGTGGTCCGGTGCGCGATTTCAATTGTTCGACCTGTGCCACAAGGCTGTTCAAATGCACATAGGTTGCGGTCAGCATCGCAATCGCGACTTTGGGGTTTTCCTGCAAACTGTGCAGCATGATCGACGCATCAATGCGCACCAGTTCGCATTCGCTCACGGCCTCGGCGGATACCGGATAGGTGTCCGATCGCAGGGCCACGGCCTCGCCAAAGGAATGGCCCTTGGTAAAGGTGCCCACCACGGCCTCGGCTCCGTTTGCGGCGATGCGATAGAGTTTCACCCAGCCATCCGCGACGATAAAAATCGTATCCGCCGGATCATCCTGCAAAAACAGGGTTTCGCCACGGGCATGTTGCGTGACATGGGCATGCGACAGCAAGGTATCGACCAGCGCAGGCGGAGCAGTGGCCAGCAGCAGGGAACTGCGTGCGATTTCAGCGATTTCAGGGCGCATCGGGGTCAGGCCATTCTTGTCAGGATTTCATTAACGGTAAGCTGGTTTGCAGATTTTCACAACCATGGTGCGGCGTCATTTCGGGCGCGGATTGATTATTATCAAGTTCATCACCGCCGCAATGGCCCAAGGTCCGGTCAAGTTTACAACAGACGGTTTTGGGACAGATACTATGTTGGATATGATGCACAAGAGGGCGCAGGGGCTGCGCCTTGCCCCTTCGGTTTTGTCAATCGCTGCGGGTTTGGGCCTGATGCCTGCCACGGTGATCACCGCCACGGCTGAACAGGTGTTCGAACTGGATGCGATCACCGTCACGGGCACCGGCCTGCCCGTCGAAGTGATGGACAACCCCGCCAGCCTGACGGTGCAGGGCGCAGAGCAGATCGCCCGCATACCGCCCAAATCCGTCGCCGCCATCCTGAAAGAGGTGCCCGGCGTGCAGGTATCAGAGGAAGGAATCGAGCGCATTTCCATTCGTGGTGAAACCGCCGCGCGGGTGGCTGTGCTGATCAACGGGCAAACCCTGACCGATCATTCCAATTACGGGCAACCCATACTGGTCGATCCCAACACGATCGAACGGATCGAGGTGGTGCGCGGCCCGTCGTCGGTGATCACGGGGTCATCTGCCATTGGCGGCGTGGTCAATATCATCCTGAAAAAGGGTGCCGAGCTGCCGTTTGAAATGAAAACCACAGCCGGGTATTTTTCCGGCACCGAGGGTTGGCGTGTGACCCATTCGATGGCGGGCACTGTTGTAGCGGGGGCGGGTGATCTGGATTACCGGCTTAGCCTTGGCGCGGCTGAAAACGGTGATCGTAAAACCCCCAATAGCGTGCTGACCCCCTCCTCGAACGAGGATAAGAGCATTTCCGCCCATCTGGGTTGGGCCAATGGCAACCACTATTTTGCAATGGATGCGCTGGCGTTTGATATGTCGGCCCATGCCTATACCGAAATTCCCGGGTTCGACATCAACCTGCCCCAACGTGATTTGCGCAAATTCGCCCTGTCATACGAGGGCACAGATCTGTCCGACACCGTTGAGCGCCTGTCGCTGAATGCGTTTTACCAAACCATCGACCGCAGATTCGACAGCGATATCGCGGGCGGCGCATTTCCGGTGTTTGTGGATGTGAATGCCCTGTCACAGGATGCCCAATCGACCAAAGGTATCAACGGCAAGGTCGAATTGTCCCTTGGTTCTGCCAGCCGGACGGTGCTGGGGTTTGAATATGTGCTGGACGGGGTGAAAACCGACAAACTGACCACCACCCGCATCCGCAACATGATCGCAGGCAGCAATACGACCACCACGCGGGTTGGTTATGACGATGCCACCATTCGCACATTCGCCCTGTTCGCGCAGCATGAAATGGACCTGACCAACGACCTGACCGCCACATTGGGCGCGCGTTGGTATGATGTGCAGGCGGATTTGAACGCATCCAGCACCAATGGCGTGGCCAATGCGCCAAGCAGCAATTCCGACAGCGGGGTTTTGGGCGCGGCGGGGCTTGTCTGGCGGCGGGGTGATGACCTGACGCTGCGGGCGAACCTGTCGCAGGGCTATATCTATCCCACGCTCAGCCAGTTGTTTTTGACCACGGTGGGCGGGTCAAACACGGTGTCGGGCAATCCCAACCTGACCCCGGAAAAGGCAACCACATTCGAATTGGGCGCGCGTTACGATGGCGGTGCCACCCTGCTGGACGCCACGCTGTTCTACACCAAAAGCGACGATTACATCGCCAAGGTGATCACGGGCCGCAGCGGCAACTGGCAGAACGTCGATGGCGCGGTGGCCTATGGTCTGGAACTTCTGGCCGAATATGACACTGCGCGGGGGGTGACGCCCTATGCCTCGCTGGCGTTGATGCGGCGCGAAATCACCTATGCCAACGGCTATTCCACCTATGACAGTGGCACGCCGCTGTTGTCGGGGCGTATCGGTTTGCGCGGCGGTTGGGATGCGTTCAATATGTCGGGCGATTGGGATGTTTTCGCGCGCGGTCAAAGCAGCGCAGGGATGCGCGACCAAACCGGCGTGATGGATGCGCAAAGCTATGGCGGGGCCTTTGCCACGCTCAATCTGGCGCTTACGGCAGACATCACCGATAAACTGAACGTATCGGTTGAACTGGGTAATATTTTTGATCGCGGATACGAGGCATACGACCAAAACCCCGGAACGGGTCGCAGCATCAGCATATTTGCGACCTCGACGTGGTAGGGGCCTTGACGTGGTAGGTCATGGGCGCTGTTCAGGTTTGCCGGGCAGGGGGGCGTTGTTGCGCGACACCGGTTCAGCCCCAGTTCAGCCCCGGTTCAGCCGTTGAAATTCAGGCGCAATCCGGCATAGGGCCAGCGGCCGTGGAACAGGGTTCCGGTGCCTGATCCGGTGATCCATGCGTCGCGCATATCCGGACCGCCGAAACAAATATTGGTGATATAGGGGTCATCGGGCAGCTGGATATATTCGACGCTGTGATCCTCTGCGACAATCGAAATACCGCCACGGATCAGGGTGGCGACACAAACGCGGCCATCGGCCTGCATGGCCAGACTGTCGAGCAGTTGATAATCGGGCAGGGTGGTCAGCAACCGCCCCGGCATCAGGCCCGTGGGGCGCTGCACCACGCCGGGTTCCACGATGTCATGGCCCCAGACGCGCCCCGTGCGGGTTTCGGCAACATATACGGTGTCGCCCCCCGGCGACAGGCCAATGCCGTTCGGGGTCAGCATCGGGCCGAACACGCGGTTGATATGGCTGCCATCGGGGCGGGCATAATAGAACGCGCCATGTTCGATATGGTCGCGGGTGGTTTTGCCCAGATCGGTGAAATAGAACCCGCCCTGGGCATCAAACACGATATCATTGGGGCCGCGCAGGGGGTGCCCGTCGCATTCGGTATATAGGGTGGTCACCGCGCCGCTGGACAGATCGACCCGCTGGATCGACCCGCCCGTATAGTGCGCGCCCTTATGGCCGGGGTGAGTGATGCCGCCCTTTTGGTGAAATTCGAACCCGCCGTTGTTACAGACATAAACCGCCCCATCCGGCCCGATGGCCGCGCCATTGGGGCCGCCGGGCAGTTCGGCGATGGTTGTGCGGGTGCCATCGGGGGTGATGCGGGTCAGGGTCTGGCGCTGGATTTCGACCAGAATGACCGAGCCGTCAGCCATGGCAATCGGGCCTTCGGGGAATTGCAGGCCGGTGCAGATGGTGGTGAATTCCGGTTGGTGGTCCATTTCGGGTTCCCTTTTTGCTGCGCGCCCTAGCTGGCCGTAAAACGGGGTTGGCGTTTTTCGACGAATGCGGCTGCGGCCTCTTGGTGGTCATTGGTAATGGTCGATGCCATGTGGTTGCGCGCCTCGTTGTCCAGACAGGTCGCCAGCGATGCGCCGCTTTCGGCCATGGCGATGTTTTGTTTGATCCGGCCCAGTGTCAGGGTGGGACCAGCGGCCAGCGATTGCGCCAGTGCGCGGGCAGTGTCCTGCACGCTGCCCGCAGGGACGGCGCGGGACACAAGGCCGATTGCGGCGGCTTCGCTGCCTGACAGGACCGGAGAGGTCAGGTAAAGTTCGCGGGCACGGCCCGCGCCCAGGATTTGCGTCAGGAAATAGGTGCCGCCGAAATCGCCCGACAGGCCGACCTTGGCGAATGCGGTGGTCAGTTTGCTGTTGTCGGCGCAGATGCGGATGTCGCAGGCCAGCGCGATGGACAGGCCCGCGCCCGCCGCCGCGCCATCAATCGCGGCGATGGTGGGTTTGGGCATGTCGTGCAGATAGGCGGACACCGCCATGCGGTCGCGAAGGCGGTGCTGGCGTTCGCCATACGACAGGTCCAGCCCCGCGCCTTCGTTCATGGCCTTAACATCGCCACCGGCGCAGAAATGTCCGCCCGCACCCGTCAGCATCACGGCGCGCACCGATGGGTCGGCGGTGGCATTGGCCAGCACATCGCGCATCAGCGTGACCATAGCGGGGGTAAAGGCGTTGCGCCGCTCAGGGCGGTTCATGGTCAGGGTCAGCAGGCCATCGGCCTGTTCGATCAGCAATTCATCGGTCATTTTATTTTCCTTTGTTTCTAATGGGGGGGCGGGTTGTTACCACGGGTCGACCATCGGGCGTTTGCCGCCCGTGGCCTGTGGGCGTTTGCCGCCCGTGGCCTGTGGGCCTTTGCCGCCCGTGGCCGGGCCGCTGCCCTGTGGCGTGGTAGAGCGCAGCCCCGCCAGCACCCATTTGCGGGTGTCCACCGGATCAATCACCGCGTCGATTTCCAGCGTTTGCGCCACCGATATGGCCTTGCCCTGTTGGTAGTATTCACCCAACAAACGGTCATAGAGCGCCTTTTTCGCGACCGGATCAGAGATCGCATCCAGTTCGCGGCGATAGCCCAGCGTCACTGCACCCTCTAGCCCCATGGGGCCGAATTCGCCCGTCGGCCATGCCACGGTAAAGGCGTTGTTATAGGTGCCGCCGCCGATCATCCCCATCGCACCCAACCCGTAGCATTTGCGCAAAACCACGCCGAACAGTGGCACGGTTAACGACCGTGCGGTGACAAACATGCGGCAGGCATGGCGCACCAGCGCGGTTTTCTCGGCCTCTGGTCCGACCATGAAACCGGGGGAATCGCACAGCGAAATCAGCGGGATGTCAAAGGCATCACAGAGCTGCATAAACCGGCTGGCCTTGTCCGCGGCGGGGGCATCAATCGCGCCGCCCAGGTGGCGGGGGTTGTTGGCGATCACGCCAAATGGTTTGCCCTCGATTCGGATAAAGGCGGTGAGGATGCCCGGCCCGAATTCGGCGCGCAATTCCAGCGTGGAATCCCTGTCGGCGATGCCGTGAAGGGCGCGGCGCATATCATAGACCCGCAGCCGGTTTTCCGGCACCACATGGCGCAACTCGCGCGGATCGGGCGCCTGCCATCCGGTGGTATCCCCTTGAAAATACGACAGGTATTTGCGCGCGATGGCACAGGCCTCTGCCTCGTTGCGCACGCGGATATCGACCACGCCATTGGCCGACTGGCTGTCAATCGGGCCGATCTGTTCGGGGGTGTAGATGCCCAATCCGCCGCCTTCGATCATGGCGGGACCGGCCATGCCGATATTGCTGGATTCGGTGGCGATGATCACATCGCAACAGCCCAAAAGCGCGGCATTGCCCGCGAAACAGCGCCCCGATACCACCCCCACCATCGGCACCTGCCCGCTGAGGCTGGCGAATTGCGCGAACGTGCGGTTGGCGACGCCGGAATAGGTGGACATTTCGGTATCGCCCGGCCTGCCGCCGCCGCCTTCGGCAAAGAACACCAGCGGGATATTCCAATCGCCCGCAGTGTGCAGGATGCGGTCAAGTTTGCGGTGGTGGCGTTGCCCCTGCGTGCCCGCCAGCACGGTGTAATCCCCGATGGCAAAGGCGCATCGGGCATCGGCGAATTGATCGGCATTGACCGTGCCCAGCCCCGTCAGCATCCCGTCGCCCGAGGTGTTTTCGACCAGATCGTCCATACTGCGGCGCTGGCGTTGCGCGGCCACGGCGAATGCGCCGTATTCCACAAATGACCCCTCATCACAGACCTGATCCAGATTTTCGCGTGCGGTTTGCTGGCCGCGTTTGTGGCGTTTTTCCACGGCCTGCGGGCGGTTTTCATCCAGGGTAAAGGCGCGGCGGGTTGATAGCTCGGCCAGATCGGGGCGGATGTAATCAAGGTTAATATCGGCGCTGTTTTCGCTGGCCGTGGTGGCGGTATCACCGGGTTCAATCGCCAGAATTGGCGCGTTTTGCATCAGGGTATCGCCCGTGATGGCGAAATGCGCGGTGACGGTGCCGGACAGGGGCGCGGTGATCACATGCTCCATTTTCATTGCCTCAATCACGGCGATTTGCGCGCCTTTGGTCACGGTGTCGCCTGTGGTCAGGGCGCTGACCACGGTGGCCTGCATCGGCATGGCAACGGCGGTAGAGCCAGCTGGGATTACGGCCTGCGCCGCAGCGTCGGCGGGGGTGTCGCTGGCGGTATCCGTGCCGTCAGCATCGGGTTGCATGGCGTCGAAAATCGCGCCCGCGTGGGTTTCGACAAACCGTGTATCAATGGTGTTGCTGGCCAGTTCGGGGCGGGCCAGAAGGGCGCGCAACCACGCGATATTTGTATCAACCCCGGTGACGCGGAATTCGCCCAATGCGCGGGCCGCTTTGGCCATGGTGGCGCCATAGGTGCCGTGGCGGTTGTAGGTGATCAGTTTCGCCAGCAGGCTGTCATAACGGGGCGAGGTGCGATAGCCCGTATAGCCCATGCCATCAACACGGATGCCCGCACCCGAGGGTGGTTCATAGATGCCGATCTGCCCGCCTGCGGGGGTGGCCTGTGCCGTGGCATCCATGGTTTCCATGTTGATGCGGATTTGCACGGCGTGGCCTTGTGGCATTGGGGTTTGCGGCAGGATCTGCGCCATGGATTGCCCCATGCACAGGCGCAATTGCAGGGCGACAAGGTCCTGGCTGAACACCTCTTCGGTTACGGTATGTTCGACCTGGATGCGTGGGTTTGCCTCGATGAAAAACATGTTTTCGCCGTCGGGTTCACTGTCGCAAAACAGGAATTCAAAGGTGCCGAGCGAACGGTAAGCGGCGCTGTTGGCAAGGGTCAGCGCATGGCCGGTCAGGGTGTCGCGTTGCGGTGCTGTCAGGCTGGGCGAGGGGGCGATTTCCACCAGTTTCTGGTGGCGGCGTTGCAGGGTGCATTCGCGTTCGCCAAGGGCGATGCAGCGGCCTGCGCCATCGCCCAGAATCTGCACCTCGATATGACGGGCGTTGGGCAGGAACCGTTCGACATAAACCGAAGCATCGCCGAATGCGGCGGCGGCTTCGGATTGGCAGCGGGCATAGGCGTCGGGCAGGGTGGCGGCGTCATGCACCACGCGCATTCCGCGCCCGCCGCCGCCTGCCACGGCCTTGATCAACATGGCGGTGCCGGGGGGCAGAGAGGCGAAGAATGCGGTGGCATCGGCAAGGGTGGCATTGGTGCTGCCCGTAAGGCAAGGCACGCCCAGATCGGCGGCGCGGGCCTTGGCTGTCAGTTTGTCACCGAACAGGGCCAGCGTTTCGGGCGTGGGGCCGACAAAGGTTAATCCGGCCTGTTCCACGGCGGCGGCAAAACCGGCATTTTCGGCCAGAAAGCCGTATCCGGGGTGGATGGCATCGGCGCCGCTGTCGATTGCGGCCTTGATCACGGCATCGCCGTTCAAATAGGCGGCCGCGCCTGCGCCGGGCAGTTCGATATGTTGCGTAGCGCGGCGGATATGCAGGCTTTCGCAATCGTCACGCGGTGCGATGGCGACGCATTCCAGCCCCAGATCGGCGGCGGTGCGCGCAATGCGCAGGGCGATTTCGCCGCGATTGGCGATCAGCAGTTTCTGCATCGTCATGGGCGCGCGCCGATGCGTTGGCGCGGGTCGGAATGTTGCATTGGCCCTCTCCCCTTGGCATGCTGACAGTTGTCAGGTTATGGTCGCCCCGTGAACCGGTCAAGCGCCCTGCGGGGGATGTGACGTGCCGTTCCCTTGCGGGGGGGCAGAGTTCAGGCCAGTGGTTGAGCGGGTGCCAAAGGGGAGAAGCGGTTGCCGACAGATGGGAAAAAACCCGATCAGGGTGCGCGCCTGCAAGAGGCCCGCATCACCAGTGTTCAGAACGAAACGCTGGTGGCGTCGCGGCGCGAGCAGATATGCGATGCGGCGCTGGAACTGTTTCTGGAAAAGGGATTTGCGGCCACCACGATCCGCGACATTTGCGCAGGTTCCGGCGTCAATCAGGCCAGTATTTACGACTATATCGCCAATAAGAATGACATCCTGCGGCGGCTGTTGAACCAGCTTTGGTTCCGGCGCGATGTGGTGTCACTGCCCGATTTGCTGGCCGACGAGAGCCTGTCGCTGGAGGAGGTTTTTACGCGATATTTTCGCGAGTCATGGGACAAGAAGCGCAAGGGCACGGTGCTGGTCTATCGGTCGGTCCCGCATTTGCAGGAGGAGGATCGCCGCGCCATGCGGGCGCATGATCTGGCGTTAATCAAGGCCTTATCGGATCAATTGCGCAAACGTGCGGGGCCGGATGATGGCGCAGCAGAGGTTGAACTGCTGGCCAATATGTTGATCTTTTTGGCGGCGTTCGGGCCGATGCGCGACTGGCTGATCGGGGATGTGCCGCAAGAGCGGGTGATCCGCAGTGTGGCGGCGGGCGCGGCGGCGATGGCCCGCGAGATGTTGGGCGGGCGGGGGTGACGTGGCGGTGGCCTGCCGCGCTGCGAAACAATATTCCGCAAGTATTGACCTTGGGGTGATTAGGCCCTTATTCTGCGGCTGACAGGTGTCAGGATACGCCAAACGTGACCGGAGGGGAGGCCGGAAAACCGTGATTTCAGACAGGTTTATCAGGTTCTACCAAAAGGAATCGCAGCGGCGTTGCCCTGCGGCTGGTGGATCGCGCGCGGGCCATGGCACCGGATTGCCAAATAAATATTCAGGATTGGGGAATTGCAAATGACGGACGCAGAACAGGCGGCATTGTCGGATTACATCGCGCAATCAGGCCGCAACGCATGGGTGGTGGACGGGTTGCCCGCAGGCACGGCGCTGCGCCCGATTGCCAAGGTGGGCATCATCGGCGCGGGCACCATGGGCGGCGGCATCGCAATGAATTTTGCCACCGCCGGATACCCCGTCACCATCGTCGAAACCCGTGCCGAGGCATTGGAGCGGGGTCTGAACGTGGTGCGCGGCAATTACCAGCGCAGCGCCGACAAGGGCCGTTTTCCGCAAGACGAGGTAGAGGCGCGCATGGGGCGTTTGACCGGAACGCTGGATATGAATGATCTGGCCGATTGCGATCTGGTGATCGAAGCGGTGTTCGAGAACATGGAGATCAAAAAAGAGATTTTCACCAATCTGGACCGGATCGTGAAGCAGGGGGCGATCCTGGCCACCAATACCTCGGCGTTAAATATTGATGACATCGCGGCGGTGACGAAACGGCCCCAGGATGTGATCGGGTTGCATTTCTTCTCTCCTGCGAATGTGATGAAGCTGCTGGAAATCGTGCGCGCCGATCATACGGCGGATGATGTGGTGGCCACGTCGATGGATCTGGCGAAAAAGATCAATAAAATTGCGGCCTTGGTCGGGGTTTGCCCCGGATTTGTCGGCAACCGTATTTTGTTTGCACGTCAGGCGCAGGCGAACAAGCTGCTGTATCAGGGTGTGATGCCATGGGATGTGGATGCGGCGTTGAATGCATTCGGGTTTCGCATGGGGCCGTATCAGATGTCGGATCTGGCGGGGCTGGATATTGGCTGGTCCAAGGGTGCGGTGACGCAAAACCCGATCCGTGACGCGCTGTGCGAAATGGATCGGCGTGGCCAGAAAACCGGCGCGGGGTTTTACGATTACGACGCCAGCCGCACGCCGACGCCATCGGATGTAACGGCCAAAATCGTGCGCGACATTACAGGGGCCGAACCCGCCAGCATGGACGCGGAGGAGGTCATTGAAATCTGTATTTTCCCGATGATCAACGAAGGGCTGCGCATTCTGGAAGAGAACAAGGCGCAGCGCCCGTCCGACATCGACGTGATCTGGTTGAACGGATACGGCTGGCCCGCCGATAAGGGCGGCCCGATGTATTACGCCGATATGGTCGGCGCGCAAACCATACTAAACCGTATGGAGAAGCTGGGCGCTGATGATCCCGAATTCGCCCCCGCAGACACCCTGCGCAAATTGGCCGCATCGGGCGGCAAATTTACCGAACTGGATTTGGGCGGGTTGAAAACCGCCAATACCGCAGAAAAGGCAGGCTGACCCATGTCATATGAATTCGTCACAACCGAAAAGCGCGGCAATGTGTTGCTGGTGACCATGAACCGCCCCGATGTTTACAACGCGGTTCACGCGCCGATGCACAATGAAATGGACGCGGTATGGAACGATTTCGCCGCCGACGAGGATCTGTGGGTCGCCATTCTGACCGGCGCGGGCAAGGCGTTCAGCGCGGGCAATGATCTGAAATACACCGCGCAGGGCGGCAAGGGCAAAGCGCCCGCCAGCGGGTTTGGTGGCCTGTCGATGCGCGGTGATCTGGAAAAGCCGGTGATCGCGGCGGTCAACGGGTTTGCCATGGGCGGCGGGTTTGAAATGGCGCTGAACTGCGACATTATTCTGGCCGCCGACACGGCGAAATTTGCCCTGCCCGAGGTCAAGGTCGGATTTTTCGCCGCCGCATCGGGCGTGCAATTGCTAAGCCGCCAGATCGGGCGCAAACCGGCTGTGGATATCATGCTGACCGGCCGCCATGTGATGGCCGAGGAGGGCCGCGAACTGGGATTCGTCAATCAGGTGGTCGCGCCGGATCAATTGATGGATGCGGCATTTGCCAAGGCGGCGGAACTGACCGCCGTATCACCATCGGCGATCAAGGCCACCAAGCGGGTTTTGAACGCGATGGATGAATTGGATAACCTGCATGCCAGCCTGCAATATTCGCGTCAGGTGATCATGGATTTGCGCGAAACCGAGGATTTCAAAGAGGGCGTGACCGCCTTTGTCGAAAAACGCGCACCGCAATGGAAAAACCGCTAACTCCATACGCTGGCGTATGTAGATAATTCGAACGCAAGAGAGGAAATGAAATGTCCCACCCTACTGACGAGTTGAACAATCTGGCGATGTCCGAAGGGGCGCGCCCCTTGCTGGATAAGGTTGTGAAACACATCCGCGAAAACTGTGACCCTGCATGGGTTGAATATGAAAAACTGGACGCGCAGAAACCGTCGCCCTTTGTCTATGCGCCGGGCCAGTTGGAAATCATCGAGGATTTGAAAAACAAGGCGCGCGCGGCGGGTCTGTGGAACTTTTTCCTGCCCAATGCCGAAACCGGCGAGGGGCTGTCGAATCTGGATTACGCCTATCTGGCGGTCGAGCTGGGCAAAAACCCGCTGGCATCGGAATCGATGAACTGCGCGGCACCGGACACGGGCAACATGGAAGTGTTGGAGCGGGTCGGCACGCAGGCGCAAAAGGACCAGTGGCTGAAGCCCCTGTTGGAGGGCAAAATCCGGTCTGCCTTTGCCATGACCGAACCCGATGTGGCGTCATCTGATGCGAAAAACATTGGCACCAAGGCGGTTCTGGAAAACGGCGAATGGGTGATCAACGGCGAGAAATATTATATCTCCGGTGCGGGTGATCCGCGCTGTAAGATCATGATTGTTATGGTGAAAACATCGCCCGACGCGGAAACATTCCGCCAGCAAAGCCAGATTCTGGTGCCGATGGATGCGCCCGGTGTGGAAATCGTTGGCCCGATGAGCGTGTTTGGCCATGACGATGCGCCCCATGGTCATATGCAGATCCGGTTCACAAACGTGCGCGTCCCCGAGGAAAATATCCTGTGGGGCGAGGGCCGCGGTTTTGAAATCAGTCAGGTCCGCCTTGGACCGGGCCGCATTCACCACTGCATGCGTTCGATCGGTGCGGCGGAAAAGGCGCTGGATCTGATGATCCACCGCGGCCTGACCCGCGAGGCATTCGGCAAGAAGATCATTGATCTGGGCAAGAACATGGAGACAATTTCGCGCAACCGGATCGAGATTGACGCCATGCGCCTGATGGTTCTGAAAGCCGCCAAAGCGATGGATGTTCTGGGCAACAAAGAGGCGCGCATCTGGGTGTCCAAGGCCAAGGCGATGGTTCCGGAAAAATGCTGCCAGATCATTGATGACGCGATGCAGGTGCATGGTGCAACAGGGATCAGCCAGTGGTCGCCGCTGCCCGATATGTATATGAAACAGCGCACTCTGCGGTTTGCCGATGGCCCCGACGAGGTGCATCACAATGTGATCGCCCGCGCCGAACGCCGTGAATTCGAGGCATCGAATGAACGTCAGGCCGCCGCACGCAATGCCACAGGTGGTGGCATGTTGTTCGAGGGACCATAAACCATGAGCCCCATGTTTGATCTGACCGGAAAGGTGGCCCTGTTGACGGGCGCATCCAAGGGAATGGGCAGGGCCATGGCCGCCGCATTAGCGGCACATGGGGCGCAGGTTGTCATATCGTCGCGCAAGCAAGACCAGCTGGATGCGGCGGCGGATGACATCAACACAGCCTGTGGCGCAAACCGCGCCACGGGCATCGCCGCCAATGCCGGGCGCAAGGATGAATTGCAGGCGCTGGTCGATAAAACCCGCGCTGATATCGGCCCGATTGATATTGTGATCGGCAATGCCGGTGTGAATGTGCATTACGGCCCGATTTCGGACATTCCCGATGATGCCTATGAAAAGATCATGCAGGTCAATGTGCAGGCCAACCTGTGGCTGACGCGCATGGTGGTGCCCGATATGATCGCCAAGGGTGCGGGGTCACTGGTGTTTACCTCCTCGGTGGGGGCTTTCAAGCCATCGGATACTTTGGGGTTGTATGGCACATCGAAACTGGCGCTGATCGGGTTGGTGCGCAATCTGGCACTGGAATACGGGCCGCAGGGCATTCGCGCCAATGCGATTTGCCCCGGCGTGGTGCGCACCGATTTCGCCCGCGCCCTGTGGGACAACCCCGAGGCCGAAGCGCGCGCCAATTCGCAAATTCCGCTGCGCCGTCTGGGCGACCCGGACGATTTTGGCGGGGTGGCGGTGTTTCTGGCGTCAAGCGCCAGCAGCTATATGACGGGTCAGGCGCTGACGGTTTGTGGCGGCACCAATATGTGGGCCTGATCTGGCCCGAATTGGCCCGATCTGGCGTGAATTGGCCCGAATTTTCAAGTAATCCGTTGATTAAATGCGGAAAAACCGTTGCGCCAGTCGCGGCATCAGCCCCTTGAACACCAGCGGTGCGTCGGTGGCAGCCAGACAGATGCAGGGGCATTCGTTGCCCGCAACGGGGGTATGTTCCAGCGTATCATCGGCAATTTCCAGATCACCCGTGTTGAACTGGCCGGTTTCGTCGTGAAACGACCCTTGTAAAACCAGTGTCAGTTCCAGACCGCCGTGGCTGTGATCGGGCATGGCCTGCCCCTGAGGGATTTTCAGCAGGCGCACTGATCCCGTGGTATCGGCGTGCAGGATCGCCTGTTTCACCCCCAGCCCGACAGAGCGCCAGCGCGGCGCGCGTTCGCCCATGGCCTGAAACACCGGCGCGGGGTAGGGGTCTTCGCCGGTTGGTGCAGGCATGGCGGCGGGGGCGTTTTCGGGCGCATCCAGATCATCCAGAATGCGGTTGCGTAGCCCGTCCGACAGGTTGGCCGCGCCGGTTTCATCCAGCACCGCACCGCCCGCACATTCCACCGCGCCCAGTTGCGCACGGCATTCATCGCAGACCGACACATGCGCCGCGACAACCAGTTCAAAGGCATAGGGCAGGGTGCCCGCCGCATAGGCGACCAGCATGTTTTCGGGCACATGATGCGCTATTTTGCTCATGTCGTTGGTCATGGCTGGCGCAGTCCTTTTAGTTCGTGACGCAGCCGTTCCAGACCCAGCCGGATGCGGGATTTTACCGTGCCAAGGGGCAGGCCGGTTTGTGCAGTGATTTCGGAATGTGTCAGCTCGCCCAGATAGGCCTGTTCGATCAGCGCCTTTTGGTCGGGTTTCAGGCGGGACAGCGCGGCGCGCAGCTGTGCGGCCTCTTGCTCCAATGCCAGTGATTGCGCGGCGTCGGGTTCTGCATCCGGTTCGGGGGCCAGTTCCTGTGGCACGGCGCGGGCGGCCTTGCGGGCCAGATCGACGTTGCGGTTGCGGGCGATGCGATAGACCCATGCCGACACCTGCGCGCGTTCGGGGTCGAACATATGCGCCTTGCGCCACAGGGTCAGCATCACGTCTTGCACCACGTCTTCGGCGCGGGCCGGATTTGCACCGCCGCGCATCAGCACGCCCTTTAGCCGGGGGGCGTAGTAATCGAACAGTTGTGCGAATGCGGCCTTGTCGCGGTGGTCGCGCACGGCCAGCATCCATCGGGTTTGTTCGGACAGGGAAGGGGGAGGCAGCGTTATGTCGTGTCGTCCTTTGAGCAGCGCAGGGGGCAGCCCGATGGGGGGCGGCGCAGGCGCGGGGGAATATGTGTCAAAGGTCAACATACCGCAATTACGCGCCACCCCAAGGGCTGGATCAATTATGGGGTAAGAAATCTCGTTGGCGGAAATTTTGGGCGGAAATTTTGGCGGTAATGTTGATCTGATCGGGGGCGGGGGGCGTATCCCTGTCAAAAGCAAGGAAATGCCCATGTCGTTTGACGCCTCACCGCGCGCGCAACAGAATATCGCCATTGTCGGTGGCGGAATATCCGGTCTGGCGGCGGGGTATCTGTTGTCGTCGCGTCACCGTGTCACCATATACGAGGCCGCACCGCGATGGGGTGGCCATGCGCGCACGGTGATGGCGGGGCTGCGTGGTGATCAACCCGTGGACACCGGATTTATCGTGTTCAACTATGCCAATTACCCGCATCTGACGGCGATGTTTCGTGATCTGGATGTGCCGGTAGAACGCAGTGACATGAGTTTCGGGGCCACCATTGACAATGGCCGCGTTGAATACGGGCTGCGCGATCTGGCGGCCCTGATCGGGCAGAAACGCAATCTGGCGCGGCCTGCGTTCCTGCGGATGGTGCGCGACATTTTGCGGTTTAACGCAAGGGCCGAGTCCGTGGCCACCAGCGACGACATGACGGTGGATGATCTGGTGGCGCGGCTGGGGTTGGGCGACTGGTTTCGCCGTTACTATCTGTTGCCGGTTTGCGGCGCGATCTGGTCCAGTCCGGTTGACGGGATTGGAGGTTTTCCCGCCCGCACGCTGGTGCGGTTTTTCCGCAATCATGCGTTGTTGTCCACTGCGGGGCAGCACCAGTGGTGGACGGTGTCAGGCGGCAGTATGCAATACCTGCGCCGTTTGACCAGCTATCTGGAGTCCATGGGCGTGGCGTTGCGCGCAGGCACACCCGTCACGGCGGTCACGCGGTCGGATGCGGGGGCGATGGTGCATGCGCAGGGGTGCGAACCGGCGCTATACGACCATGTGATCATGGCCTGCCATTCGGATCAGGCCCTGGATTTACTGGCAGACCCGTCACAGGCAGAGCGCAGGGCGTTGGGGGCGATCCGGTATCAGGACAACCACATGGTGTTGCACCGCGATACGGGCCAGATGCCCAAACGCCGCGCCTGCTGGTCGTCGTGGGTTTACAAATGCGATGGCGGGGCCAAGCCGCAGATCGGGGTCAGCTACTGGATGAACCGTTTGCAGAACATCCCCGAGGACGACCCGTTGTTCGTGACCCTGAACCCCGCGCAACCGGTGGAGGAGCACCTGATTTATGATCAGAAAACATTCCGCCATCCGGTGTTTGACCGTGGCGCGATTGCCGCGCAGGGGCATCTGCGCGACATGCAGGGCCAGCGCAACACATGGTTTGCCGGGGCCTATACCCGCCATGGTTTCCACGAGGACGGCTTTGCCAGCGCGGTGCGGATCGTGCGCGCCATGGACAAACAGTTTGCCAGCCCTCTGCTGGCCGAGAGCGTGGCATGAGCGCCCCCGAAATGATTGCCGCCCACACTACCCATGCGCGGCGCGGGGCGGTGCGTAACAGTTTTCGTTATTCGGTGGATTACGTGTTGCTGGACCCCGAAAGCAAAACCGCCCCGCGTCTGTTTTCGCGCAACCGTTTTAACCTGTTTTCGGTGCATGACCGCGACCATGGCGGGCCGCGTGGCAAGGGGTATGGCGTGGTTTGGGCACGGGATACTCTGGCGCGCCTTGGTTTGCCGGGCAAACGGTATGATCAGCTGTTGCTCTTGACCCAGCCCGCGTTTCTGGGGCGTGTGTTTAACCCCGTGTCGTTCTGGCTGGCCATGGACGGGGGGCAGCTGCGCGCCGTGATTGCCGAGGTAAACAACACATTCGGCGATCGCCATTCCTATCTATGTGCCAAACCCGGCTTCGCCCCGATGCGTGGTGCGGACAGGGTAACGGCGCGCAAGGTGTTCCATGTGTCCCCGTTTCAGGATGTGGCCGGGAATTACAGTTTTGCGTTCAATATCGACGCCAGGCGCATTTCGATACTGATTGATTTGCGCGATGGTGATGGCGGGTTGATTGCCACGCTGTCCGGCCCGCGCGCGCCGCTGCGAAATGCTGCTATCCTCAGGTCCAGCCTGATGCGCCCGCTGGGGGCGATACGGGTTGTTGCATTGATCTATATGCAAGCCATTATACTGAAACTGAAGGGCGCGCGCTATCGCAACCGCCCGACCCCACCCGAACAGGAGGTCACCTGATGGCGATTTTTGACAGCCGCATTCGACAGGAGTTTCTAACCGCCTGCGAGGGCATCGCCCATGGCACCCTGCATCTGAAAACACCCGAGGGCGATCTGCATGTGTTTGGCAATGGCAGCCCCGTGGCCGAAATGCATATCCGCGATTGGGCCTGTGTCACCGCCATGGCGGCACGGGGCGACATAGGGCTGGGGGAAACCTATGTTGACGGGCTGTGGGATACGCCCTCGGTTGAATTGCTGACGCGGGTGGCGCTGCTGAACCTGTCGCATTTCAGCGGCTTTGCCTATCCGTCGTTCTGGCAGGGGTTAAAGTTTCGCACCATTGACCGTTTGGTCAGGGCCAATTCGCGCAAAGGATCGTCGCGCAACATTCGCGCCCATTACGATGTGGGCAATGAATTTTTCCAGCTGTGGCTGGATCCGGGCATGACCTATTCGTCTGCCCTGTTCGCTGACGGGGATACCGATCTGGGCCGTGCGCAGAACCGTAAATACGACCGCATTCTGAATGGTCTGTCGGATGGCGAAACCGTGCTGGAAATCGGCTGTGGCTGGGGCGGGTTTGCCGAACGCGCCGCCGATCAGGGGCGCGCTGTGACCGGGCTTACCATCTCTCCCAGCCAGAAAGGTTATGCCGATGCACGGCTGGACGGGCGTGCCGATATCAGGTTGTGCGACTACCGCGATGTGCGCGGCACCTTCGACAATATTGTCTCGATCGAGATGATCGAAGCCGTGGGCGAGCGGTATTGGCCGATGTTTTTCAACACGCTAAAGGCGCGTCTGGCCACGGGAGGCAAGGCAATGGTGCAGGCGATCACCGTGCCTGACAGTTATTTTGAAACCTACCGCAAGGGGTCGGATTTCATCCGCCAGCACACCTTTCCCGGTGGGATGCTGTTGTCGGATGGGGCGATTGCGCGTGCGGCGCAGGATGCCGGGCTGCGGGTGCGCGATAATTTTTCACTGGGGCGCGACTATGCCCGGACCTGTCGCATCTGGGACGAACGGATGTGCGACACCGCGGCCAAGGCGCAGAAACTGGGCTATGGCGAAGGTTTCCTGCGCAGCTGGCGGTTTTACCTTGGCATCTGCGCTGCGTCCTTCGAGGTGGGCCAGACGGATGTGGTGCAAGTGAAGCTGTCGCATGCCTGATTTGCGGGGCAAAACCTATTGGTTGGTCGGCGCATCCGAAGGCTTCGGCCGGGCGATTGCGGTGGCGTTGCGCGATGCGGGGGCGGGGTTGGTCCTGTCGGCGCGCAGCGCGGATAAATTGCGCGCCATGGCCGATGATCTGGGCCAGTCCCGCGCCGTGCCGATGGATGTGACCGATATGAATTCGGTGCGCGCGGGCGTGGCCGCTGCGGGTGATGTGGACGGAATCATCTGGTGCGTGGGCTACTACGATCCGATGACGGCGCAGGAATGGGACGCAGGCGGCGCGGTTGCGATGGTCGATACCAACCTGTCGGGCGCGATGCGCCTGTTTGGCGAAACCGTGCCCGCCATGGCGCAGCGCGGCCATGGGCATATCGTGATTATCGGATCGGTTGCGGGCTATCGCGGGCTGCCCGGTGCCATCGGATACGGTGCCGCCAAGGGTGCGCTGCAACATCTGGCCGAGGATATGTATATCGACCTCAAGGGCAGCGGTCTGCGCGTGCAACTGGCCAACCCCGGTTTCATCCGCACCCGCCTGTCGGACAAAAACGATTTTGATATGCCGCAACTGATGGAGCCGGAACAGGCTGCGGCTCATGTGATCAAACTGATGCAATCGCGCCGCTTTCGCCGCGATTTCCCCCACCCTTTTGCGTGGGTTTTCAGCCTTGGGCGGTTTTTGCCGATGGCGTGGTTTGCGCGGCTGATGGGGGTCTAGGCTGGCCCCGGGCGATTCCCTGATGGATCACATAGCCAGTAGGCGCAGGGCGATCCGTTAGCGCCAAAACAATGGTAGATTGCATTGTCGCCTGTTATTGCGCGGGTGCAGCATCTTTGCACCTGCGTGCCTGTCTAGCCCTTGCTTTTCTTGGATAATTTACAATTCATTAACTAAAATTTACATCTTACGTCACGTCTTGTGGAAAAATTTTTACAAAAAATAAAAGCGATTTCCGTAGGTTATTCCAAAATTTTCCATTTCTGGTAATTTGATCCCTAGGATTGAAAAGGCCCTGTTGTGACAGATCACAACACCGGAGGAGGGCCGAACAGCTGGAGGAGACCGTTCCATGTCCTTGGATGAACAGCAGAAAACCTACGCCCCTACCGCAGATTTTGCGGCGCAAGCGCATATTGATGCGGA
>ERZ1699650.36-NODE-36-length-112238-cov-9.788488_pt1 | contig 112238 bp, 109 predicted proteins | sample MGYA00581512_ERZ1699650 | MGnify/ENA primary metagenome ERZ1699650 (study PRJEB42348, sample SAMEA6618698) | metagenome | isolation source: Polyester-degrading enrichment culture growing on monomer terephthalic acid, Te | collected 2019-05-17 ...
GACGTTATTGTCGCGAACACTAACCTGCATGTGGTTTTCACCACCTTTCTAAGTTGAATTGCGGAAATCGCAGGAAGTGGCCCTATAGCAACCCGCGCCCTATATGTCTAGACTAAGCGCAACGCGGAGGATGACAGATGACCCAGTTTGACCAAGACCCGAAAACGGCGCTGTTGGATGCGGCATTGATGCATGTGGTGTTTGATGGCTGGTCTGATGAAACATTCAGTGCCGCGATGGCCGATACCGGCATTGATGCGGCCACGGCGCGGGCGCTGTTCCCGCGCGGCGCGGTGGATCTGGCGCTGGCCTATCACCTGCGCGGCGATGCGGCCATGGTGGCGCGGTTGAATGACACCGATCTGGGCGAAATGCGGTTTCGCGACCGGATCGCATTTGGCGTGCGCGCGCGACTGGAGGCCGTGGACGACCGCGAGGCGGTGCGCCGTGGCACCACCCTGTTTTCGCTGCCGCAATACGCGGCGGATGGTGCGCGGGCGATCTGGGGCACCTGCGATGCGATCTGGAACACGCTGGGGGATACATCGCAGGATGTGAACTGGTATACGAAACGCGCCACGTTATCAGCGGTTTACGGGTCAACCGTGCTGTTCTGGCTGGGCGATGATTCGGACGGGTATGCCGATACATGGGCGTTTCTGGACCGCCGGATCGACAATGTGATGCAGTTCGAAAAACTAAAGGCCAATGTGCGCGACAGTAAGGCGCTCAGCACGCTATTGGCTGGCCCTTTGGCCGTATTGAACGCGATCAAGGCCCCGGCATCCGTGCGGGGCGATGCACCCGGCGGAATGCCGGGGCGGTGGAATTCTTAATCAACAGGACAAGATATGACTGATACAATGCGTGCGGTGGAAATTTCCGAACCCGGCGGGCCGGAAGTATTGAAGCTGGTCAACCGCCCCGTGCCGGAACCGGCGGCAGGGCAGGTGGTGATCAAGGTCGCCTATGCAGGGGTCAACCGCCCCGATGCCCTGCAACGTGCGGGCGCCTATGCCCCGCCCCCCACCGCAAGCGATTTGCCGGGGCTGGAGGCATCGGGAGAGATCGTGGCGATCGGTGACGGGGTTGGCGATTGGGCCGTGGGCGACAAGGTTTGCGCCCTGCTGCCCGGTGGCGGCTATGCCGAATATGTGGCCACACCCGCGGCGCATTGCCTGCCCGTGCCGGATGGGATGGACATGGCCGAGGCCGCCTGCCTGTGCGAAACCTATTACACCGTCTATTCCAATGTATTCCAACGCGGCGGGTTAAAAGCGGGTGAAAAATTCCTGATCCACGGCGGGTCCAGCGGGATTGGCACAACCGCGATCCAATTGGCGCGTGAATTCGGCGCACGGGTATTTGTGACCGTCGGCAGCCAGGACAAGGCCGCCGCCTGCGCCAAACTGGGGGCCGAACGCACGATTATCTACAAAGAAGAAGATTTCGTCGAGGTGATGAAAGCCGAAGGCGGTGCGGACCTGATTTTGGATATGGTGGGGGGGCTGTATATCCCGCGCAATCTGCGGGCCCTGGCCGATGACGGGCGTTTGGTGCAAATCGCGTTTTTGCAGGGGCCAAAGGTGGAATTGAATTTCGCGCAGGTGATGACACGGCGCTTGACGATCACCGGATCGACCCTGCGCCCGCAAAGCGACGCCGCCAAAGCGGGCATTGCACAGGCGCTGCGCGCACAGGTCTGGCCACTATTGGACGCGGGGAAAATCGCGCCGGTGATGGACAGCGAATTCGCATTGGAAGACGCGGCCAAGGCCCATGCCCGCATGGAAAGTTCGGACCACATTGGCAAAATCGTGCTGAAGGTGGGTTGAGGTGGTTTGATTTCGCCACTTGCGCGAAATCCTGCCGGAAATAGCGATGAAATAGGGCGGGAACCGTGGTTTCCGCCTTTTCTTTTGTGGATACTTCAATATTGGAGTATTTATGCAGAGTGAATTTTCTATTCACTTTCGGGAACGTGAAAGAAACGGATTGAACAATGTCTGAAATAGACCTGACCAGCCTATCGCTGGACGAATTGAAGGCCCTGCAAAAGCGGGTTAACAAAACGATCGAAACATATGCCGACCGCCAGAAAGCCGAAGCATTGGCCGCATTGGAAGCCAAGGCCCGCGAATTGGGTTTTTCGCTGTCGGAATTGACCGGAGCCGGTAAGAAATCGCGCACTGCGGGTGTGCCGAAATATTGCCACCCCACCGATCCGACCCAGACATGGACGGGCAAGGGGCGTCAGCCGAACTGGATCAAGGAACAGCTGGCCCATGGCAAGAACATGGATGCGTTTTTGATCGCAAAATAACCTGTCCCGATGCGGAACAGATAAAAGCGGCGCGAGGGACGGGAAGCCCTTGCGCCGTTTTTCGGTTCACTGGTCGGTATTGTGACAGTGCGGGCCGGAATATAGCGGGTGATATTGGTGATCTGCTGCTAATTCGCGTCTATTCGTTTCTGATCTATTAGTTCTGCGCAGTCTTCGGCGTATTGGGAACGGGTCATTCAAAATTGCGCTGCCAATAAAACCTATGGTTTATTGAAACAACATCGGCAGGATTGGCAGGGCGCGCACCAAACCGACCACGCCAAAGGCCAGACCCGCCAGAAGATTTAGAAACGACAGCGTGCGAATGGCAAAGCGCTGTGCCGGATAGGACCGGGCCAGACCTTCGTTCAGGGCAAAGATGGCACCGGTGCAAAGCAGGAAAATCGCGGATTGAACAATCGGGGTGCCGCCGATTTTCACCAGTGGGGCCAGTAAAAACGGCAATGCCGCATTGACCGCGACAATGGCAGTCACCAGCCGGGCGGCATGGGACAGGGGGGCGGGCTGGTTGGTCATATCTGTCATTTCGGGCGGTCCCAAAGTTGTTTTTCCACGGGTTTCTATAGGCGAAAGCCCCGGATAGCGTGATGGCTTCCGGGTATTTGATAAAGTTTTACCCGTTCCACGTGGCGGGAATGTGGCCAGCAAGGGGCATTGGTTTGGCCGCGGTTTCGGCCAAGATACGCGCTGTCGCCGCGCTAGCGCATGGGATGAAACAGGGCCTTGTCCAGCGTGCAATCGCGCACCACATCCGCGCCGCAGGGCACGGGCGTCAGGTCGCGTGACAGGCAGATGCGGACCTCCTGGATCATGCGGTTGCGGCAGGTGACGGTGATCATATCGGGTTCAAGTTGCGGATTTGACTGGATAAATGCCTTTTCTACCACCTTGGCGGGCAGGTGGACGGGTTGCGCAAGTTTGCGAAACACCGACGGGCGCACGATGCTGTTATAGGCGCGTCGCGACAGGGCATAATATTGCGGCGCGGACAGGCCGGAACAAACCCCGTGTTTTTTCCATTGATACCACGCCAACCCCGATGTGCCCATGATATCGGCCATGTCTGCGGTCATGGAGCGGCGCGGTTGCGCGGCAACAGTGGGGCAAAAGGCGGGCCAGCCACGGTGGAACTGTGGCCACAGCCCATGCAGGGTCCAGCCGTGATCGCGCGCATCATCGCATTGCGGCGAGTGTTTCGCGTCGCCTTCGATTGCGCACCAGTTGGCGGACCATGACAGCGCCATAACGTAGTAATCGAATTCACCCGCCGGTTCGCCATCGGCGCGGGCCTGGAACGGCAGGGCCAGAATGGCCAGCATCAGCAGGCGGGACAGCAGGTTTTGCATTCACTCTTTCCTTATTGGTTGTGCCTTAGTATAAGCGCCGCAAGTTTCCCCACAATGGTAACCCGCCCCGACACAGGGCAGCCGTTTTCCGGCGGCGGGAAAGATATGGCTTATGGAGTATGAACGATGAGCAAACCGATCATGGCGAAGGCCACTGCCGTCTGGCTGGTGGACAACACGACGCTTAGCTTTAAGCAGATCGCGGATTTCGTTGAACTGCACGAACTAGAGGTGCAAGGCATTGCCGATGGCGATGTGGCAACCGGCGTAAAGGGGTTCGACCCCGTTGCGAACAACCAGTTGACGCAGGAAGAAATCGAAAAGGCCGAGGCCAACCCGCTGCACAAGCTGAAACTGAAATTCAACCCCGCATCCGTGGGCGAGGAAAAGCGCCGTGGCCCGCGTTACACGCCGTTGTCCAAACGTCAGGACCGCCCCGCGTCGATCCTGTGGCTGGTGAAATTCCACCCCGAACTGACCGATGGTCAGGTGGGCAAACTGGTCGGCACCACAAAACCGACCATTCAGGCGATCCGCGAGCGCACGCATTGGAACATCGCCAATATCCAGCCGATTGATCCGGTTGCATTGGGCCTGTGCAAACAGTCCGAACTGGACGCCGCCGTGCAAAAGGCCGCCCAGAAAAAGGCTGCCGAGGGTGCCGCAATGACCGATGACGAGCGCCGCAAGCTGTTGTCGACCGAACAAAGCCTGGGCGCCGAAGCCGATGCGCCGAAAATTCCGACCGCGATCGAGGGGCTGGAAACATTCAGCCTGTCCACCGATGTGGATGACGATGACGAGGAAAAAGACGACAAGAACTATCACGACGCCGATAGCTTTTTCAGCCTGCCAGAAGGCGGCACGGATGACGAACAACCCTGATCCTGTGATGGATCAGGTGGCATGGGCCGGTTCCGTTGTTGCGGGGCCGGCCTTTTTCATGGTGCAGCGACATTCGGGAATCGTGTTAGGGTCGCCGTGTCAGGGGGGATGGCCATGGAAGATCGCGAAAATCAGCTGATGCATCTGGTATACGAGGCGTCGTTGGACAATTCGCTGTGGCCCGAGCTGATTCTGGAGCTGACCGAACATTTGAACCGTGTTGAGGAATTGCCACCCGCAGGGGCGACCGACGACGGGTCGGTGGCCGATCTGGAGGGGCATTTCCGCCGCGCATTCGATATTTCCGAACGGTTGGTTGCGGTGCAGGAGCGTGAGGCGCAATTGCAGGCCGTGTTGGATACATTTGCCTTTGGTGTTGCCTTGCTGGACGATGCCGGCGTGCCGATTGCATCGAACCTGTCGATGCGCGAACGTATCGGGTCGTTTTTTGATCCGCAGGCTGTGAAACCCTTGCTGTTGGCATGCGAAGAACGCGGAGAAGAGCCGCGCAACGAGTTGTCGCATTGGATCACAGAGGCGAACCGGATCGAGGCGCCGCTGCGGTTGCGGCCCGGAAACCTGCCAGCCCGCGGTCATGCCGCCATCCGCGAGGACCGTGGCCGGATGATGGTCTTGCCGCGCCAAGAGGCCGTGCGCATGGGGTTCCCCGCACGCGCCGCGGCTGTTCTGATCGCGCCGGGGGCCGGAAATTCGGACAGGCTGCGCGCGTTCATCGAACGCAAGGGCCTGTCCCCGCGCGAAGGTGATTTGCTAGAGGCGCTGCTGGCCGAGGGCGATTTGCGCCGCGCCGCGCAGGTGGTCGGGGTGACCTATGAAACCGCACGCACCTATCTGAAAAAAATCTATGATCGCAGCGAGGTATCAGGCCAGTTAGAGCTGTCGCAGGCATTGGCCCGATGCCCCCTGGGCCTGCTGCGCGAACGCCACATGACCGAAGAAGAGCGGTTTTCCGTGCGCCGGATGTTGCGCCTGCCCGACGGGCGCAACCTGGAATATTTTATGCTGGGGCCAGCCGGGGGCAAGCCGGTGCTGGCGTTTGACGCCATGGCGGGCGTGTCGATTGATGTGTTGGGGCGCGCAGAAAAGGTTCTGGCGCAGTTGGAGCAGATCAATGTGCGCATCATAATCCCCTGCCGCCCCGGGGTATTTCGCTCCAGCATGAAGGTGAACAAGAGCCTGCGGGATTTCGCACCGGATATCGAATGCCTGTTGGATGCTTTACGCATTGAAAAGGTTGGTATTTTCGGGATGAGTTTTGGCGTGGCCTCGGCTCTTGGGGTGGCGCATGAATTGCGTGGGCGGGTGTCTGGCATCGTGTTATCTGCGCCGGCCTATCCGGCCTATAAACACCCAAACTGGCGCGAACTGGATCTGTTTTACCAGATGGGCATGGTGTTGGGGCGGGCATGGCCGGGCATGTTGCGGCAGGTGATTCCGTTTTTGGTGCGCTCGATCATGCAGAACGTGGACAGCTATTTCGACCGCTACGCCGGGCGCACCGTCAGCCCGCATGACAAGGCCTGGCTTTGCAGCCCCTATATCCGCAAACGCATCGTGCAAACGCTGGCAGCGCGCAGCGCGCAGGGCATGGACGGAATGGTCGAGGAAAACCTGTTGAACATCCGTGGCTGGGATTTTCGTGTGGCGGATATCACGCGCAAGGTCGAAGTGTATCACGGCACGCTGGATCGGGTCAGCCCGTTGCAGGCGGGGGAATTGCTGGCATCTGATCTGGGCAATGCGCGGTTGGTTCCGATGCATGGCATGGGCCATTACATGCACGCAACCGAATGGCCGTGGATGGTGGCCCGTGCAGCGGGATATGACGTTGGGGTAGGCGTTATCAAGGACCGCCCTTTTTACACCGAAACGCCCAGGATACCCCCAAATGAGGATATAAAGCGCAAGGCGATCATGGTAAATGGCGAGTCGTGAGTGGGCCCGTGCGAAAGTCACATTTCAACCGGACCCAAGGCAATTTTTGCCATGGTAAGCGGTAAGGGGCGTCGTGCCCCGGTTAGTTCGTTTGGTAAGCGTCTTCTTTGAATGGTCCGGCCAATTCTGTGGACCAGACAAGAGAGTTGTTTTGGGCCGGACCTTGTATTTTACAGGTCCGGCCCTTTCTATTTTGAATATAGTGTTGAATTACAGTGATTTGCGTGCATTCAGCGCGGCGGTGATGGTGCCATCATCCAGATAATCCAGCTCCCCCCCGATCGGCACGCCCTGCGCCAAGGAGGTCAGGCTGACCTGCCCCTCCAATTGGTCGGCGATGTAATGGGCGGTGGTCTGGCCATCAATTGTGGCGCTTAGGGCCAGGATCACCTCGGTCAGGTTTTCATCGGCAACCCGTGTGACCAGTTTGGGAATACGCAGCTGTTCCGGCCCGATATGATCCAGCGCAGACAGGGTGCCGCCCAACACATGATAGCGCCCTTTGAAGGTGCCGGACCGTTCCATCGCCCACAGGTCGGCCACATCGCCCACCACACAGATCACACCAATGGCACGGCGCGGGTCGGCGCAGATGTCACAGGTGTCGGACATGCCGATATTGCCGCATGTGCCGCATTCACGCGCCGTGGCGGCGACGGTCTGCATCAGATCGGCCAGCGGCGTCAGCAAAACCTCGCGCTTGCGGATCAGATGCAACACGGCACGGCGCGCCGAACGCGGGCCAAGCCCGGGCAGGCGGGCCATCATATCAATCAGCGCATCAATGTCGCGGGTAGAGGAGCGGTTTGTCATGGGCTGCAATCTATCTTGGGTCGCGGGTTTCGTATAGGGTAGATACCAGACGGATATATCTGGTAGGTTGCCCATAGGGTATTTAGGCAGTGCGGGGTGCAATTCGGCCACTCTGTTCGCGTCACGCAACGAGTAACAAAGGAGCCGCGCATGTTCACCCGCATATGGTCAGTCAAACATGGCGCGCGTCAAATCCGGCTGGAATATGACTGGGGTTTGACCACATTCAAACGCCACGCCCGGCTGTTGACCGATGGCCGCGAAATAGCGCAATGGTCGGGGTCGGCCTTGGATGGGCCAAATGCGGTGCTGTCTGTCGGGCGGCTAGAGGCAAAGATCGCCCCGCGTGGATTTTTCGCAGGCGGGCAGATATTGCTGGATGGTCAACCGATTGGCGGCGATGGCTGGATCAATGCAGTGGGCAAGGAAAAAGCACAGGAATGGGCGCAAATGCCGTTCTGGCGCTATGTCGCACGGCGGGCCTTGCTCATTTTCGGCCTGCCCTTTATCGCGCTGACCCTGCTGTTCCTAACCCTGTTCGGGTTCGAGGTGGCACGCGGCACGGGGTTTGCCGGCAATCTGGTTTGGTGTCTGGTCACGGGGCTGATGTTTGCCGTGGTGATGGCATGGCAAAGCCGCAGGGTTTACGCCCGCATCGCCGGATTGGACGGGGCCAGCCCCAAGCCCTAGCGCGGAAACAAAAAGGGGCGCCCATTGGAACCCCCTTGTGGCACCCCCTTGAAATATATGGATAATCCGCCCTTAGAAAGGCAGATCAACACCGGGCGGCAGGCCCAACCCTTCGGTCAGTTTGCCCATTTCCTGTTTCTTGCGCTCGCCCGCTTTGCCCTGCGCATCCTTGATCGCCGCAAGGATCAGGTCTTCGACCATTTCCTTTTCATCGGCGGAAAAGATCGACGGGTCGATATCCAGCCCGTTCAATTCGCCATGGGCGGTGCAGGTGGCCTTGACCAGCCCCGCGCCGGATTCGCCGGTGACGGTGATCTTGTGCATTTCCTCTTGCAGGTCGGCGACCTGCCCCTGCATTTCCTTTGCGGCTTTCATCATCTTGGCCATATCGCCAAGCCCGCCCAAACCTTTCAGCATTGTCATCCCTTTCCGGTAAAACTCTTGCCCATTAGATACGGGCGCAACGACAAGGGAACAAGCCCCGCCCCTGCCTTCATTGTTCTTCAAATACCTGAATGCGACTTTAATCCTCTTCGAAGGGGTCCCATTCGTCCTCGACCTCTTGCAGGGCATCGGCCTGTGCCTCGGCTGCCATATCCTGAGGGGTGCGGATCGCGCCGATTTTGGCGTTTGGAAATGCGCTCAACACGGCCTGCACCAGCGGGTGCGCCGTGGCTGCGGCCCGCAGGGCGTTGGCGGCAAAATCGCGCACCTCGGCGATGGTTTGGGTTTCGGTGCCATTGACAAGGGTCACGGCCCAACGTGCGCCTGTCCAGTTTTGCAATTTTGCGCCCAACCGTTGCGCCAGATCATCAGGGGCGCTGTCAGAGGGGGTAAATTCGATCCGGCCGGGGCGATAGCTGGCCAGCCGCACGCCGTCCTCCAGGTCGACCAGCAGTTTACCATCGCGGTTCAGGCGCACCAGTTCGACCACATGTTCGAACGTCGGATAGGCAGCAAGCTGGTGTTCGGCGTCAGTGGCCAATGCAGCGTTTTGCCCGCCCGCCATGGCCCGGGTGCCTGCGGGGGCATGCAGGGGGCCGTTGTTTTGTGCCGCACCAATGGCATTGGTCTGGCCCGCAGCGCCACTGCCACTGCCACTCCCACTCCCACCGCCCGCAGGCGCGCCGCCACCCGCAGGGCCGCCAGCCGGGGGCAGGGGCGCGTTTTGCAGTTTGGCAATCAGTTCTTCGGGCGCGGGCAGGTCGGCGACATGGGTCATGCGGATCACGGCCATTTCGGCGGCCATCATGGCATTGGGGGCATTGCCGACCTCGTCCAGCGATTTCAGCAGCATCTGCCACATGCGCGACAGCACCCGCATCGGCAGGGCCTTGGCCATGTCCTGACCGCGGGCGCGTTCATCGGGGGATACGGTGGGGTCTTCGGCGGCTTCGGGGGTGATTTTCACCACCGATACCCAATGGGCGATTTCCGCCAGATCGCGCAGCACTGCCATCGGGTCGGCCCCGTCGGCATATTGCGCACCCAGTTCCGACAGCGCCCCGCCCGCATCGCCGCGCAGGATCATATCGAACAGGTCCAGCACGCGGCCACGATCGGCCAGCCCCAGCATGGCGCGCACCTGATCGGCGCCGGTTTCACCCGCGCCATGCGATATCGCCTGATCCAGCAGCGAGGTGGCATCACGTGCCGATCCTTCGGCGGCGCGGGTGATCAGGGCCAATGCCTCGTCTGTGATCTCGGCCCCCTCGGCCATGGCGATTTTGCGCAGCAGGGCGATCTGCACTTCGGGTTCGATGCGGCGCAGATCGAACCGCTGACAGCGCGACAGCACCGTCACCGGAACCTTGCGGATTTCGGTGGTGGCAAAGATGAATTTGACGTGGGCGGGGGGTTCCTCCAGCGTTTTCAGCAGTGCGTTGAAGGCCGAGGTGGACAGCATGTGCACCTCGTCAATGATATAGATCTTATAGCGGGCCGAGGCCGCGCGGTAATGCACCGAATCAATGATTTCGCGGATATCGCCGACACCTGTGCGCGATGCGGCGTCCATTTCCATCACGTCGACATGGCGACCTTCCATGATCGCGACGCAGTGTTCGCATTGCCCGCAGGGTTCGGTTGTGGGGCCGCCGGTGCCATCCGCGCCGATGCAGTTCATGCCCTTGGCAATGATCCGCGCCGTGGTGGTTTTGCCCGTGCCACGGATGCCCGTCATGATGAAGGCCTGCGCGATGCGGTCGGCCTTGAACGCGTTGCGCAGGGTGCGCACCATGGCATCCTGCCCGACCAGGTCAACAAAGGTTTCCGGCCGGTATTTGCGGGCCAGCACCTGATAGGCGGGTTGGGGTGTGTCGGTCATAAACGGGCCTTTGGCGATGTGGACCAGAACAGGGTAAAGCGGCGGGCGGGCAAGGTCCACCGCTGAACCGATTGTATGTGATCGCGAAACGGTTTGGTTCGGCGGTTTCACGTTAAATTCCATCCGAATGGCAATGTTTTATAGTATCCAGCCCGTCAGGCCGGATGAGGAGCACGTGATGATTGGTATTTTGATGTTGTTGGGTGTGGGTGTGGTTGTGTCGGCATTTGCCTTTGGCAATGACGGTGATGACGCTGCCGGCGGCGGGGCATCCGGCGCGGATACCTATGGCGACGGCGACGATGAAATCATCAGCACCGATTACAGGGATGGCGCGGATGCCTATTTCGCCGATCTGGTATCCGAGGGCGAAATCACCCAAGACGACTATGACAGCATTGTCGAACATTCCTATGTCGATGGGGCGTTGAATGTGGATATGGGCGGCGGCACGGATTCGGTTTTGGGATCAACGGGCGCGGATCAGATCGACATGGGCGCGGGCGATGATTTTGCGGCGGGCGGTCAGGGGGATGACCTGATCAAACTGGGCGAAGGCGATGATGTGTCGGGATTTGCCTATGGTGTGCTGGAAACCGGGGATGATTTCGTCACCTTCCCTGATAATTTCCAGCTCTATGGCGGTGAACCTGAATATGAGGGGGGCGATGATACCATTCTGGGCGGTGCAGGCAGCGATATGATCGCCGACAATTACGGCAGCAACGACATCAACGGCCAGCAGGGCAATGATTTTATTTCAACCGTGGATCAGGACGGGCTGACACCGGATGTGGTGCGCGGCGGGCATGGCGATGATGTGTTGCAGGTGGATCAGGGCGATATGGTTTTTACCTCGATCGGCAACGATCTGGTGACTGTCGATGTGTTTGGCGGTGTCAGCAGCGATTACCAGGTGGTGACGGTGCATGATTTCGACCCCGAAACCGATATGATCGAACTGGAGGGATCAACAGCGTTGTTATTGACGCCCGAACCCGATGGGCCGGACGATGTGGTGGAAAACCCCATCACCGTGGCCGACACCGAGGATGGCAGCGGCGCGGTGATTTCGGTCGGCGGGGTGCCTGTGGTCATGGTATTCGGCGGGCAAGGCATGAGCGTTTCCAGCATCCTGATCAGCACCTGATCGCGGTTACGGCAAGGCCGGAATGCGAAACGCTTGGGTTTGCAACGGGTTTGCGCCATTCTGATCCCGGTAACGTCTGGGGGAATCGCTGATGCGTTTGAAGGGTGTGCGGGGCAGCCGCAATGTTGAAGATCGCCGCCGTTCGCGGGGTAAGGCCGGTGCCGGCATTGGTGGTGTGGGTCTGTTGCTGGTTCTGGCTGTCGGGTATTTCGCAGGGATTGATGTTACGCCCCTGCTGGACGGCGCGGGCGGGCAGCAAACCACCAGCCGCGCACCGACAGCGGCCGAAGAACGCGCCGCCGCGTTTTCATCGCAGGTTCTGACCACCACCGAAGGCGTCTGGACGGGGGTGTTTCGCGACCAGTTGGGGGCGACATATACGCCGCCCGTGCTGGTGTTGTATTCCGGTGTGACGCAATCGCCCTGTGGCGGGGCCAGTGGCGCAACGGGGCCATTTTACTGCCCTGCGGATCGCAAGGCCTATCTGGACACCGATTTTTTCGCCACCATGGCGCAACAACTGGGTGCGGGCGGGGATTTTGCCGCCGCCTATGTGATTGCCCACGAGGTGGCGCATCATGTGCAAAACGAGGTCGGCATTCTGGGCAAGGTCGATGCGGCGCGGCGACAATCCAGTCAGGCGCAGGCCAATGCCCTGACCGTGCGGCTGGAATTGCAGGCGGATTGTCTGGCCGGAATCTGGGCGCAGCAGGTGGGCGGATTGCTGGACCCCGGTGATATGGAGGAGGCCCTGAACGCGGCCCGCCAGATCGGCGATGACACATTGCAACGCCGTGCAGGGCGGGTGCCGCAGCCGCATACCTTTACGCATGGCACCTCGGCGCAGCGGTCCAGCTGGTTCCAGCGCGGGTTTGACAGCGGGCAGATGCGCGATTGCGACACGTTTTCCGCCGGATCACTATAGGGCCGCACCATGGGGGAGTTTGTGATTCACGCCCTGTCTGTTGGTGACGGCATCGTGGCGATTGCGCCGATGCCCGGTTCCTCGGGGGATTATGCCGCCGATCTGGAACATATGGGCGAATGGGCACCTGCGTTTGTGATTTCCATGACCACGCGGTTGGAAATGGTTGCCGACGGCGTCGAAGGGTTGGGCGCAGAGATGCAGAAACGCGGGGCGCGTTGGATACATCTGCCCGTGGGTGATTTTGGCGTGCCCGGGGGCGAGGTGGCCCGCGCATGGCCCGAGGTATCCGAACGCACCCGCGCCGCGCTGCGTGGTGGCGGGCGGGTTTTGATCCATTGCAAGGGCGGTTGCGGGCGGTCGGGCATGGTGGCGCTGCGCCTGATGGTGGAATCGGGGGAAAAGCCCGAGGCCGCTTTGCAGCGTCTGCGCGCAGTGCGCCCCTGCGCGGTGGAAACCGAGGCGCAGTATTTATGGGCCGCCCGCAAGCGTAAGTGATTGGGCGCAAGTGATCTGGCGGACTGCGCGGGCGCGCAGACAGGTTTTTTAGGGGGGGGGTATTTGGCGTTGCCACGCGGGCAGGGGCTTTGCCCCTTTTGCGCAGCAGGCTGCGCAATTCACCCCAGAGTATTGGTGCCAAGAAAAAGTTAGCGTTTGGGGCCGGATTTCTGGCGTTTGGCCATTTTGATCTGGCGTGCGAATGCTTTGCCGCGGGTGCGGGTTTCGGCGATGGTTTCAGTATTATGGGCGTCTTCGGATTTTAGTTTCTGCCAGCGTTCAAATCGGGCGGCGTCCAGATCGCCCGCATCAATCGCGCCCTGAATGGCGCAGCCGGGTTCGCCCTGATGGGCGCAGTCGCGGAATTTACATTGCGTGGCCAGTTCTGTCAGGTCGTCAAACAGCAAATCAATGCCTTCGCCCACGTCATGCAGGCCGATTTCGCGCATGCCGGGGGTGTCGATCAGCCAGCCGCCCTGATGCATCCGGTGCAGGGAGCGGGCGGTGGTGGTATGGCGGCCTTTGGCGTCTTCGTCGCGGACCGCGCCCACCGCCAGTTTCTGGCCGGTCAGCGCATTGGCCAATGTGGATTTTCCCACCCCGGAGGATCCAAGCAGCGCCACGGTTTGGCCGGTGCCGCAGTATTGTGCCAGCTGCGCAGTGTCATCGGGTGATTTGGCATTCAGCGCGATCACATCGGCGCGGTCGGAAATGGTGCGGGCGCGGGTGGCATAGGTTTCGGCGCTGCCGGATTCGGGTTTGTCGGCCTTGGTGATCAGGATCACCGGTTTTGCGCCTGCTTCCAGTGCCAGTGCGACATAGCGTTCCAGCCGCGGCAGGTTGAAATCGGCATTGCAGGACGTGGTGATGAACAGCGCATCGACATTGGCGGCGATCAGTTGCGACTGCCCCCTGTGTGACACTGATTTGCGGTGCATTCCGGCACGGCGATCCAATGCGCGGGCGACGCGGCCCACATCCAGATCGGCCAGCACCCAATCGCCCACGGCCAGATGGGTGGTCAGGATGTCACCGGGCAGGGCCAGTTCGGTTGCGCCAACCGTGCCAAGGGCCACCACGCGGTTGCGCCTTACTTCGGACAGGCGCATCGGGGTCAGGTTTGTGTCGTCTTCGCGCAGTTGACCGGCAAAGAAATCATCCCAGCCAAGATCGGCCAGATCGGGCGGCGGGGCGCCGGTCATTTGTGGCTGTGCCGCATTGCGGGGTTCATCACGCGTTGTGGCGCGGGGGTGACAAGCGTTTCATCTGCGTCCTCCGGCCTTGTTGCGGATGAGGGATAGGGTGAGAGGCTGGACAACGACCCAAGCGGGGCTCGTTACGGCTGCTTCCTTCCGGATCTGACCGGGTTGGCGAGGTGCCTGCCCGCGCCAACCTCTCGGGGGGAGATATAGGGCGCGCGGGGTGGATTCGCAAGCTGTTGTGTTTTGTTGCGGTCGGGTGTGGCGGTTGGCCCCGGTCACAGGTGCAGGCGCAGGCGGGTGTATCCGGTTGCGCCGGGGCCTGCGGGTTCGATCCGTGCGCCATCCAGTTCGTGCAAAAAGGACAATGCACGCGGGTTGGTATCGAGCAGTACAGAGGTGCCCCGCATGGGGGCGAATCGCCAGACATCACAGGTGGGCAGGTTTACAACCTCCTGCGCCGCCACATATTTGCGCAACACTTCGAAGCTGCTTTCGGGGACGGACATCACCACGCTGTCGCCACTGGCCCCGGCAAAGGAACCGCCGCCGCCCGCGCGATAGCTGTTGGTGGCCACCAGAAACAGTTGATCATCGCGCAGCGGTTTGCCCGCATAGGTCAGGTTTGTGATACGGTGGGCATCGGGGTTTGCGATATCGCCAGAATGATCGAAACGGGCGGGCTGGCCAAGGTCGATCTGGTATTGCAACCCCATGATCACGTCGAAATTATAGCTGGCAAAGCTGCGGTCGCGCAGGCATTGGTCGGCCATTCCGGCGGTGATTTGTAAAAACTGCCCCGCCGCGCGTTCCAGCCAGTCGCGCAGGTTGGCGCCGGTCACCTGCACCACGCGCAAATCATTGGGAAACTGGTATAGATCCGCAAGGTTGCGGATGGTCAGCGGCCCCTTCGGGATGTCGGTGTAATGTTCCGGCCCCGAATGACCGCCGGTTTTGAAAGGTGCCGCCGCAGACAGCAGGGGCAGGCGTGACAGCGGCCCGTCCTCGAGCAGTTCGGCGACGCGCCATCGCTGCGCCTCGGCCACGGTCTGAACCGAGCGTTCGTTGCCCAGAAGCGCGAAATAGGAGTGCAGCGGATGTGCGGTTTCGCCAACGGGTTGGCGGATATAGTTCAATGCGGCCTGATGTGCGGGGCTTGCGATGCGGTGCAGGTCGGGGTCTTCTTGCACCAGAGGAACCGGCTGGCTGTTGGTATCGCGCCGATAGGTCGCGCGGTGTTGTGCGTGATGGGGGCCAACCGACCAGCGCCCCGCAGCGTCGCGGGTCAGGTCAAGGTCAAGAATGCCCAGATGCGCACCCCAGAAACCCGACATCAGCGCGGGTTTGCCATGCAGGGTTCCGGCATTCGGATCAACGCCCGCCAGACCCTGAAAATCGTCAGACGTGCCGGGGAACAGCGCATGTTGATGCCCGCATAACACCACATCGATGCCGTCAATCGCGGCCAGATCCAGCCCCGCATTTTCGGCCATGCCCGCGGTTTTGCGGCCATGGATGCCCGAATGGTTCAGCGCGATAACAATATCCGCCCCTGCGGCGCGCAGCGCAGGCAGATGTGCGCGGGCGGATTCAACCATGTCGCGGGTGCAGGCACGGCCACGCAGGTGTCGACGATCCCACAGGGCCACCTGGGGTGGGGTGACGCCCAAGATGCCGATGCGCAATTTCTGCGGCTGCGGGCCATCCGGCCCATGCAGTATGATGTCGCGTTCCAGCATGGTCCATGGCGGCAGCATGGTATGGTCCTGCGCCGGGTCCTCGGCCTTTTTCAGGATCACATTGCTGCAAACAAACGGGAATTCGGCCTGATCCAGCACATCGCGCAGATATTCCAGCCCGAAATTGAATTCGTGATTGCCCAGCGTGGCAACATCATATGACAGGGCATTCATCGCGGCCATCATCGGATGCGGGCGTGTGGGGCTGCCCTGGGCGTGTTGCTGGGCCAGAAAATCGCCCATCGGGTTGCCCTGCAAAAAATCTCCACCCTCCAGCAGCAGGCAGGTGGCACCTGACGCCTGCGCCTCTGCCCGTGCTGTGCGTATCAGGGTCGCGGTGCGTGTCAGGCCCATTGTATCGGCGGGGCGATCTGCGAAATAGTCATAGGGCAGGATCGCCATATGGTTGTCGGTGGTGTGCAGCAGCCGCAGTTTTGCAGTTTGCATGCCAGATTGCGAAACTGTTCCTTTCAAAGGCAATTCCAAGGTTTCCGGCTTTTGGCTCACTGTTTGAATACTCGCTTAGGTGGTTTTTGGGTGATCTGTCTCACTGGTAATACGCGCCTTGAGGAATTGGAAACCTCGGATCTGGCGGATATCCGAGAATTTTTCCCGCTGTGGCATTTTATGCATGGGTCAACTACATCTTAAAGTTGATGGTTGAAAAGGGGGAAATTCCCTTCTGTCGCGTCAACCCGACTTCGCTTATTCAGGAACGAAAGACATGAGGGAGGAGCGGCAATGAAAATCGCGGAAACGGTGACATTCGGCGGATCGGGGTTGGATCGGGCGGCGCAATTGCGCGGGGATGACGCGGCATTGGCGTCTGTCGCGGCGGAGCAGGGCAGCGTGGCCATGTTGATCTGGCGGGGCAAACCATTGGTCGCGCAGGGGCCGGACGGGCCACGGCTGGCGCGTTTGGCGATGGACCACCCGGTGCTGGCCGAAACCGGCGATCGTGTGTTTCTGGGGCAGGACGATGATGGTTTGCTGTGGATGTATGACCTGTCGGATTGGGCCCCCGAAGGCGTGGACGAGGGCGCGATGAATTCCTTTATGGATCACAGCGAACAACGCCATCCGGCATTGCCCGATCACATGGGGTTTGCCGAATTGCGCGGGGTCATGACGGGGCTGGACGCGCGCGATGCAGAACTGGCGGCCAGTGCGCGTGCGGTGCTGAACTGGCACCGCTCGCATCTGTTCTGTTCCAGCTGCGGGCAGCGGTCGCAAATGGCCATGTCGGGTTGGCAACGCAATTGTGCCGCCTGCGGGGCGCAGCATTTTCCGCGCACCGATCCGGTGGTGATCATGTGCATCACCCATGGCAATTCCGTGCTGATGGGGCGGTCGCCCGGCTGGCCGCGCGGCATGTATTCGCTGTTGGCCGGTTTCGTGGAACCCGGCGAAACGATTGAGGCCGCAGTGCGCCGCGAAGTGTTCGAAGAGGCGGGGATCACGGTCGGGCAGGTCACCTATCTGGCATCGCAGCCCTGGGCCTTTCCCAATTCATTGATGTTTGGCTGTTGGGGCGTGGCGACCAGCCGTGACATCACCATCGACCCCAAAGAAATCGAAGATGCGATCTGGGTCACGCGCGAGGACATGCTGGCGGCATTTGCCGGTCAGCATCCGTTTATCCTGCCTGCACGAAAAGGCGCAATTGCACATTTTATCCTGCGCAACTGGCTTGCGGACCGGCTCGATTGATAAGACACTGCGCGGAATTGTTCGGGGCCGCGCCTTTGGACCAAAACGACCCCAAAAAAACTGTAAACTGAACGAGGCACTATGAAATTCGACACCAGAGAAGACATCGAAATGCCGATCGAGGCCTTGTTTGCGCGGATTTCCGATTTCGAGGGCTATGAACGCGCCGCAATGCGCCGGGGCGCCGAAGTGGTGCGGGTGGATGATCTGGCACAGCCCGGCGAAGGGATGCGGTGGAAAGCAGCGTTTGATATGCGTGGCAAACGCCGCGACATCGAAGTCGTGCTAAGCGAATTCGATGCCCCCAACAATATGGTGTTCGATGCCGAAAGCCAGGGGCTGGATGTGCGGATGCTGGTCGATCTGGTGGCCCTGTCACGGGCGCGCACCCGCCTGAGTATCGCGGTGGAACTGGCCCCGAAAACCCTGTCGGCGCGATTGCTGGTGCAGTCGCTGAAACTGGCGCGGGGCAATATTTCAAAACGGTTCAAGCTGCGCGTGGCAGATTTCGCCAAAGAGGCCGAAGACCGCCACCGCCGCAGCGCCTGAAGCAGGTATTTAGAGAACAATGAAAGCCGGGGGCGGGGCTTCATTGTTCCAAAAATACCTGAATCCATCCTATCAGGCGGGTGGCTCTGCCTTGGGATAGACACCCAGAATATCAAAATTGGTGGTGAAATAATCCAGTTCGTCCAGCGCAAGTTGCACGTTGGCGTCATCGGGGTGGCCTTCGATGTCGGCATAAAACTGCGTCGCGGTGAAGGAGCCGCCGACCATATAGCTTTCGAGTTTGGTCATGTTCACGCCATTGGTGGCAAACCCGCCCATGGCCTTGTATAGGGCGGCGGGGATGTTGCGGACCTGAAACACAAAGGTGGTTTTTATGGTCGCATCGCCGCGCCGTGAGTGGTTGGCGTCACGGCTCATCACCAGAAAACGGGTGGTGTTATTGCCCTGATCCTCGATATGGCGGGCCAGCACATCCAGCCCGTAAATTTCCCCCGCCAGTTCCGATGCCAGCGCGGCCATTTCCGGTTTGCCTTGTTCGGCCACGACCTTGGCTGATCCGGCGGTATCGGCACCTGTCACGCGGTGGATGCCGTGTTGCGACAGGAATTCCTTGCACTGGCCCAGCAGCACGGTGTGGCTCATGGCGGACTGGATTTTATCCAGCGGGGTGCCGGGCAGGGCCAGCAGGTTGATATGCACCCGCACGTATTCTTCGTCGATGATATGCAGGCCCGAACCGGGCAGCAGCGAATGAATATCGGCCACGCGGCCATAGGTCGAATTTTCGACCGGCAGCATGGCCAGATCGGCATCACCGTTGCGCACGGCGTCAATGGCATCGTCAAAGGTGCGGCAGGGCAGGGCCTCCATTTCCGGTCTGGCCTGACGGCAGGCCTGATGTGAATAGGCGCCGGGTTCCCCCTGAAAAGCGATGCGATTGGTCATTTCGGTCAAATTCCTGTCATATTACGCCAAGATGGGCGTTTGGTCGCGGAAACTACACCTTGCGCAAAGATAGGGGAAGCGGATAGATACCGGATCAACAGCGACCTAAACAGACGGGCGAGATATGTTTGACACAATGACAATCACCAAGGCCGGTGGCGCGCTTTGCGGCTCGCTTCTGGTTTTTCTTTTGGGCAACTGGGCGGCTGAGGAGCTGTATCACGTTGGCGGCGGCGGCCACGGCGAAGGCGCCGATCAGGCCTATGTGATCGACACGGGTGACACCGGCGGCGAAACAGAAGAAGCGGTGGAAGTGGATGTTGCCGCGCTGGTCGCATCGGGTGATGCGGCTGCGGGTGCCAAAGTGTTTAAAAAATGCGCGGGCTGCCACAAGGCCGAGGATGGCGCGAACGCAACTGGCCCGTTCCTTTATGGTGTTGTCGGGCGTCCGGTTGATGGCGCGGCCGGGTTTGATAAATACTCGGGTGCCTTGGAAGAGGCGGCCGATGTCTGGACCGCTGAAAACCTGTTCGCATTTCTGGAAAGCCCCAAAGGGTTCGCGCCCGGCACCAGCATGTCGTTCCGTGGTTTGCCCAAACCCGTGGATCGCGCAAACCTGATTGCGTATCTGGACAGTCTTGATAACTGATCCGTTTCGCGGATGCATGAATTTGAAACCGCTGCCCTTTTTCAAGGGGGGCGGTTTTTCGCATTTGGGCGGCGCGGCGGGGGAATCACGATTGGATCACGGATATTCGTCTTGAATGTCGCCCCCCCGCAGCTTTAGCGTGAACCCTAGAAAAAACGTGGCCCGCACTGCGCCGCATCACAGGATTTTCCCGACAGGAGGACCGCCCAGATGGTCAGACCCCAGCCCGTGACCCGATCCGCAACCGCGCCGCGAAATCAGGCGCGCCTGGCCGGGGCGGCCATGGTTTGGCTGTTCGGGCTGATGATCGCGTTGTTTTTATGGGCCGCCCCGCTGCGGGCCGATGAAAACGTGATCCGCAGCCACGGGTTATCGGCCTTTGGCGATTTGAAATACGATGCGGGGTTCAGCCATTTTGATTATGTGAACGCGGATGCGCCCAAGGGCGGCACCTTTACCACATGGGCATTCGGCACCTTTGACAGCCTGTCGCCCTATATTCTGAAGGGCAACGCGGCATCGGGCGCATCGGTGTTTTTCGACACCTTGATGACCGGCAATCTGGATGAACCGGACGCCATGTACGGGTTGCTGGCTGATTGGGTGGAATATCCCGAAAACCGCGAATGGGTGGTTTTTCACCTACGGCCCGAGGCGAAATTTGCCGATGGCACGCAGGTCACCGCGCAGGACGTGGTGTTTTCCTACGAGGTGCTGCGCGACAAGGGCCAGCCGGTGTTCAAGGTCCTGCTCAAGGATTTCATCGCGGTCGAGGCATTGGACGCGTCCCGCGTAAAGTTTTCGTTTGATCCCTCGGCTCCGTTGCGTGATTTGCCGATGACGGCGGGCGGTTTGCCCGTGTTTTCAAAGGCCTATTACGACACCCGCGATTTCGCGGAATCCACATTGGAACCGCCGCTGGGGTCCGGCCCCTATGAGTTGGGCGAGGTAAAACCGGGGTCGTATGTCACCTATAAGCGGCGCGATGATTACTGGGCCAGGGATTTGAACGTGAATGTGGGGCAGAACAATTTTGACCTGCTCAAGTTCGAATATTTCGCCGATTACACCACCGCATTCGAGGCCTTCAAAGGTGGCGCATATGCCTACCGCGAGGAGTTCCTGTCGTTGCTATGGGCCACAGCTTATGATTTTCCGGCGATCGAAAAGGGCTGGATCAAGGTTGAAACCCTGCCTGATGGCCGCGCCGCTGGCACGCAGGGGTGGTTTTTCAACCTGCGCCGCCCGATATTGCAGGACCCGCGTGTGCGTCAGGCAATCTCGCTGGCGTTCAATTTCGAGTGGTCGAACGAGAGCCTGTTTTACGGGCTGTATACCCGCACCGACAGTTTCTGGGAAAATTCCGAATTGCAGGCCTCGGGCATGGCATCCAAGGCCGAGCTGGCCCTGCTGGAACCGCTGCGCGAGCATTTGCCAGATACGGTGTTTGATGCACCCGCATTCGTGCCTGCGGTGTCGAAACCGGATAATGTCGCGGACCGCCGCGTGCTGCGTCAGGCCGGTAAACTGCTGGAGGATGCAGGGTGGACCGTTGGCCCCGATGGTGTGCGCGTCAACGATAAGGGCGAAACCCTGACCATCGAATTTCTGAATGACAGCGCCAGTTTTGAACGTATCGTCGCCCCCTATGTGGAAAACCTGAAACGGTTGGGCGTGGATGTGAATTACAACCGCGTTGACGGCGCACAGGCGCAAGAGCGTGAGAAAAAGTTCGATTTCGATATCACCACGCGGCGCTACTCCATGTCGGAAACACCGGGGATCGAGTTGCGCGGGATGCTGGGCAGCGAAGCGGCCAGTGCCCAGGGGTCGGCCAATATCATGGGGGTTGCCAATCCGGCGGTCGACAGCCTGATCCGCACCATTGAAGGCGCGAAAACCCGCGAGGAACTGGACATTGCGGTCAAGGCATTGGACCGCGTGTTGCGCGCCATGCACATCTGGGTGCCGCAATGGTATAAACCCGCGCATAACATCGCCTATTTCGATATGTATGACCGTCCCTATACCGACAATCCGCCCAAAACCTCGCTTGGGGAGATGTCGATCTGGTGGCACAACCCGGATAAGGAAGCGGCCTTGCGTGCCGCAGGCGCGATCCGGTAAAGCAGGGTCATGGGCGCATATATTCTAAGACGGTTATTGCTGATCATTCCCACGCTGGTGGGGATGATGGTGATCAATTTCACGCTGACGCAATTCGTGCCGGGCGGCCCGATTGAACAGATCATCGCGCAGGTGCAGGGGCAGGGTGACGTGTTCGAAGGCATCGCAGGCGGCGGTGACGCGGGCGCATCCACCGCAGGCAGCGACGGCGGATATTCCGGCGCACGCGGCTTGCCGCCCGAATTCATCGCGTCACTGGAAAAGGAATTCGGGTTCGACAAACCGCCGCTGCAACGGTTCGGCATCATGATGTGGAACTATATGCGGCTGGATTTCGGCGAAAGCTATTTCCGATCTATCGGGGTGATTGATCTGATCAAGGAAAAGATGCCGGTGTCGATCACGCTTGGCCTGTGGTCCACGCTGATCGCCTATATCATTTCGATCCCGCTGGGGATTTCCAAGGCGGTGCGTGATGGCACCACCTTTGATACCTGGACCAGCGCGGTGATCATCGTGGCCTATGCCATCCCCGGATTTCTGTTCGCGATCCTGTTGTTGGTGCTGTTCGCGGGCGGGTCATACTGGCAGATATTCCCGTTGCGCGGGCTGGTGTCCGACAATTGGGACAGCCTGTCATGGGGCGGCAAAATCGCCGATTATTTCTGGCATATCACGCTGCCGGTTGTGGCCTCGACCATATCGGCCTTTGCCACGTTGACCCTGCTGACCAAAAACAGTTTTCTGGACGAGATCAAGAAACACTATGTGATGACGGCGCGGGCCAAGGGGTTGAACGAACGACAGGTGCTATACGGGCATGTGTTTCGCAACGCGATGCTGATCGTGATTGCGGGGTTTCCTGCGGTGTTCATCGGGGTATTTTTCGGCGGATCACTGATCATCGAAACGATATTTTCGCTGGACGGGCTGGGGCGGCTGGGGTTTGAAGCCGCGGTTGCGCGGGATTATCCGGTGGTGTTTGGCACCTTGTTCATATTCGGGCTGATCGGGCTGGTGGTCGGCATATTGTCGGACCTGATGTATGTGCTGGTCGACCCGCGCATTGATTTCGAAAAGCGCGAGGGCTGAGCCATGGCATTATCCCCGCTGAACCAGCGCCGCTGGAACAATTTTCGCCGCAATACCCGTGCGTTATGGTCGCTGCGCATCTTTCTGGTGCTCTTCGTGCTGTCGCTATGTGCCGAATTCATCGCCAATGACAAACCGATTTTGGTGCAGTATCGCGGCGAATATTTCACCCCGATTTTCAATTTCTATCCCGAAACCGCATTTGGCGGCGATTTCCAGACCGAAGCCGCCTATCGCGACCCCGAGGTGCAGTGCCTGATCCGCGCAGGCGGGGCCGAGGATTGTTTCGACGATCCCGAAGGGGTGTTGGAGCAGATCGCCACAGGCAGCTATGCGGGGGCGGATTTTGCCAAGGGCTGGTCGGTTTGGCCGCCCATTCCCTACAGCTATCGCACCACGGTCGACCGCCCCGGCGCGGCACCGCTGCCGCCCAATGCGCAAAACTGGCTGGGCACGGATGACACCAAACGCGACGTGCTGGCGCGGGTGATTTACGGGTTTCGCCTGTCGATCCTGTTCACCCTGATCGTAACCACATTGGCCAGTATTGTGGGCATCATCGCGGGCGCGGTTCAGGGCTATTTCGGCGGCTGGATCGACCTTATTTTTCAACGAATTATCGAAATCTGGGGCGCGACCCCCTCGCTCTATGTGATCATCATCCTGTTTGCGATACTGGGGCGCAGTTTCTGGCTTTTGGTGTTCATCATGGTGCTGTTTTCATGGACAGCGCTGGTGGGCGTGGTGCGGGCCGAATTCCTGCGCGCCCGCAATCTGGAATATGTGCGCGCGGCCAAGGCGCTTGGCGTGGGCAATATGACCATCATGTTCCGCCACATGCTGCCCAATGCCATGGTGGCGACCATCACCATGCTGCCGTTCATCGTTACGGGCACGATTTCCACGCTGGCGGGGCTGGATTTTCTGGGCTTTGGCCTGCCGTCGTCGTCGCCATCCCTGGGCGAACTGACATTGCAGGCGAAACAGAACCTGCAAGCGCCTTGGCTGGCCTTTACCGCCTTCACCGTGTTCGCGGTGATGCTGTCGCTATTGGTGTTCATATTCGAGGGTGTGCGCGATGCGTTTGACCCCAGAAAGACGTTTCAATGAGCCTTTTGGAGGTGAAAAACCTGACCGTCGGCTTTCGTCAGGATGGCAAGCTAAGCCAGGCGGTCAAGGGCGTGTCATTCGCGCTGAACCGTGGGGAAACCGTGGCACTGGTGGGGGAATCCGGGTCGGGTAAATCGGTCACGGCGCTGTCCACCGTGTCGCTGTTGGGCGGTTCGGCCGAGGTGGCGGGATCGGTCACCTATGACGGTCAGGAAATGATCGGCGCGCCGGACCGCCTGTTGCGCAAGGTGCGCGGCAACGATATTTCGTTTATCTTTCAAGAGCCTATGACATCTCTTAACCCGCTGCACACGATTGAGAAGCAGATGGGAGAAAGCATTGCCCTGCATCAGGGGCTGGACGGCGCGGCGGCGCGGGCGCGCATTCTGGAATTGCTGGTCAAGGTCGGCATCCGCGATCCCGAAACCCGCCTGAACGCCTATCCGCACCAGTTGTCGGGCGGGCAGCGCCAGCGGGTGATGATCGCCATGGCATTGGCCAATAAACCCGATGTGTTGATCGCGGATGAACCCACGACCGCGTTGGATGTGACCATTCAGGCGCAAATTCTGGATCTGCTGGCCGAATTGAAACGGTCTGAAAACATGGGGTTGTTGTTCATCACCCATGATCTGGGCATCGTCAAACGCATCGCTGACAGGGTGTGCGTGATGAAGGGCGGCGAGATCGTGGAAACCGGCCCCACAGCCGAGATTTTCGACAACCCGCAACACCCCTATACCCAAACCCTGCTGGCGGCGCGTGCGCGCGGTGTGCCCGCCCCCGTGCCCGAAGGCGCAAGGCAGTTGATCAGCACCGATTCCCTGCGCGTCTGGTTTCCCATTCAAAAGGGGCTGATGAAACGCACCGTGGGCCATGTGAAGGCGGTCAATGATGCGTCGATCACGGTGCGGGCGGGTGAAACGCTTGGCATTGTTGGTGAATCCGGTTCGGGGAAAACCACGCTGGCTCTGGCCATCATGCGCCTGATCGCATCCACGGGCGGGATCAATTTCAACGGCGCGGATGTGCGCAAATGGTCGACCAAGGAGTTGCGCAGCCACCGCAGCGAGATGCAGATTGTGTTTCAGGACCCGTTCGGGTCGCTATCGCCGCGCATGACCTGCGAACAGATCATCGCCGAAGGTCTGGGCGTGCATGGCACCGAAAAGGGGCGCAATACCCGTGATATGGTGGCCGAGGTGATGCAGGAAACCGGGCTGGATCCCGCCACCATGCACCGCTATCCGCATGAATTTTCCGGCGGTCAGCGCCAGCGTATCGCCATTGCCCGCGCCATGATCCTGCGCCCGCGCATGGTGGTGCTGGACGAACCGACCAGCGCCCTGGATATGACGGTGCAGGTGCAAATCGTCGACCTGCTGCGCAATTTGCAACAAAAATACGGGCTGGCCTATCTGTTCATCAGCCACGATTTGAACGTGGTGCGCGCCATGAGCCACAAAATGATTGTGATGAAACAGGGCGATATCGTCGAAGCAGGCGATGCAAGCGCGTTGTTCAACGCACCCCGAACCGAATATGCACGCCAGTTGCTGGCCGCAACCATGGATACAGCAGTCGGCACGCCGCCCGCTGTAACACCCTGAAAACAGGTCAGATTGCCGAACTGTGCCCTGCTTTGCTTAGGTCATAGGCATCAAAATTGCGGGCGATGATGCGGGTCAGGGGGCGCGCAGGTTCAGGGATATACAGCCCGTCATCCGTGACCGATAGCAGCCCGTCAAAGGCGCGGTTGGCATCGTCAAACATGGCGCGCAATTGCTGCGGCTGGATCGGGTAAGCGCCGCAGATTTCAGCCGTATCGACGTAGAAATCGCACATCAATGCCTCGATTATACGCGAACGCATCTTGTCCTCGTCGCTGAACACATGGCCGCGTGATGTGGAAAAACGCCCCTCGCGGATGGCCTTGGTATGGGCGCCGGTGGCGGGAGCGTTTTGTGCGAACCCCTGCGGGAAACGCGAAATTGACGATGCGCCCATGCCGATCAGAACATCGGATATGTCATCGGTATAGCCCTGAAAATTGCGGCGCAGGCGGCCAGCGCGCTGTGCGACCTCTAGTCCGTCACCTTTGGCGGCAAAGTGGTCGATGCCGATTTCGGCGTAATTGTCCCACAGGAACAATTTGCGCGCGGTTTCAAACAGGGTCAGCCGTTCCTGTGGCGAGGGCAGCGCATCAGAGGGAATCAACTGCTGACGTTTGGCCATCCACGGCACATGGGCGTAACCGTATAGGGCCACGCGGTCCGGCGACAGGGCCAGCAATTTCTGCACCGATTCGGTGATCCGTTCGGGCGACTGATGCGGCAGGCCGAACAGGATATCGGCGTTCAGCGATTTGATGCCGCGGGCGCGGATCATATCAATCGCATCGCGGGTGACATCATAGGACTGGATGCGGCCAATGGTTTTCTGGATCTCGTCGTCGAAATCCTGCACGCCGATGGATGCGCGGTTCATGCCCGCCGCGGCCAGCACATCCAGCCGTGCCTCGTCTATTTCATTGGGGTCGATTTCGACGGAAAATTCGTAATCGGGGCCGAATGGCACGGCATCGTTGATTGCGCCCATCAGGTCGGACATCATGGATGGTGTCAGCAATGTGGGCGTGCCGCCGCCCCAATGCAGGCGCGACAGGCTGACCCCTTCGGGCAGGACAGCGGCCAGCATTGCCAATTCGGTTTTCAGCGTTTCCAGATAGGCGGCCACCGGGCTGTCGCTTTGCGTGCCCTGTGTGCGGCAGGCACAGAACCAGCACAGCCTGCGGCAGAACGGCACATGAACATAGAGCGATATCCGCCCACCCGCCGGGATTGCACGAATCCAACTGGTGAAATGCGTATCTTTTACCGTATTACTGAAATGCGGCGCGGTCGGGTAGCTGGTGTAGCGCGGCACTTTCGCGTCGAACAGGCCCAGCTTTGCAAGTTGCGTTTCTGCTGTCATGTGCATACAATTATAGGGAGTTGGGGCCGAGGTATTTGACCCAGATCAAGCGCGAACGGACTTATGCTGAACGATAATGCCTTTTCTTTGTCGCATGAATGCGACGATTGCCCGATCCGCCACCGTGCGGTCTGCGCCCGTTGTGAAACGGATGAATTGGAACTGTTAGAAGATATTAAATACTATCGCAGTTTCGAAGCAGGGCAGACGGTGATCTGGTCCGGCGACAAGATGGATTTCGTCGGGTCAGTGGTTTCGGGCATCGCGACCCTGACCCAAACCATGGAGGACGGGCGCACACAGATGGTGGGCCTGTTGCTGCCATCGGATTTTGTGGGCCGTCCGGGGCGCGAAGGTGCCGCCTATGACGTGGTGGCAACCACCGATCTGGTGATGTGCTGTTTTCGCAAGAAACCGTTCGAGCAGATGATGGAGCGCACGCCCCATATCGCACAGCGCCTGCTGGAAATGACGCTGGATGAACTGGACGCGGCCCGCGAATGGATGCTGGTTCTGGGGCGCAAAACCGCACGCGAGAAAATCGCATCTTTGCTGTCGATCATTGCGCGGCGCGATGCGACGCTGAACCTGCGTTCGCCCAAGGGTCAGCTGGTGTTCGATCTGCCCCTGACCCGCGAGGCCATGGCCGATTATCTGGGCCTGACGCTGGAAACGGTCAGCCGCCAGATTTCGGCATTGAAACGTGACGGCGTGATTGTGCTAGAGGGCAAGCGCCATGTGACCGTCCCCGACATTCGCCGCCTGATGGAAGAGGCGGGTGATGATGGCGACGGCGGCATGCTGGCCTGATACGATTGCACTTCTGTTCGGGAACGGAATGAAAAACGCGCATCCGGTGATGCGCGTTTTGTGTTTTCGGGTGTTTGGCGCGGATCAATGCGCCATGAATACCGGCACATCTGCCTTTTCCAGCATATGGCGGGTGGCACCGCCCAGAATGGCCTCGCGGAACCGCGAATGGCCATAGGCCCCCATCACGATCAATTCCACATTGGCATCATCGGCATGGCGCAACAGCACGTCCGACACGCGGGGCAGGGTTTTTGCCAGCACCTCGATTTCGGTGCGCACGCCGTGGCGGGCCAGGTATTGCGACAACAACCCGCCGGGATCCGAGCGGTTCGGCCCATGGGCGGGCGGGTTGATGATGACCACATGGACCTCGTCTGCGGCCTGTAGAAACGGCATGGCGGCGCGCACGGCCGACATGGCCTCGGGGCTTTCGTTCCATGCGATTGACACCACCTTGGGCGCGGTGATCGGTGCGGCATTGTCGGGCAACAGCAAAACGGGGCTGTGACCTTCGAACAGAGCGGCCTCTAGCACGGGTTCCAGTTCGGCACCGCGACCCTTGCCATAGGGTTGCGGCATGATGGTCAGATCGGCGAAACGTGCGCGGGCGGCGATATGGCGGCCGATATCGGCCAGTTGTGCCACGCCCACCTCTGCACCCCAGCGGATGTCAGACCGGCCAAGCCGTTCTTTTGCATATGTTTCTACCTCTGCGCCCTCTTCCTGAGCGCGGGTGATGGTTTCTTGCAGGACCATGGCATTGGCGCCCGCATAGTAATATCCGGTTTGCGTGCGATCGACGCCAAGGCACAGCACGTCAAAATGGGCATCCCCGCTGCGGGCCAGTTCGATGCCCTGTTCCAGCACCAGATCACCATGTTTTACGTCCGTCATGACCGTGAATAATGATTTATAGGCCATCGTTTCCTCCGTTTGTCGGCCATGATGGCCAGTATCCTGAGGGTGAGGCTAGCCGCCGCATTTCAACCCGTCATTGATACGGGTCAAATAGACCTTGGCGCGCCTTTGATGCAGATCAATGCAAGGCGACCGAGGCCACAGCATTAAGGCAAGAAGTCAAGAACGGGCCGTGCGGGGTGACGAATCGCGCGGAAAAAGACGAAGGGACGCAAAATGTCGAATTATATCAAGCTGATCGTGCTTGGGCTGGTGGCGCTATTGGCGTTGATCGCAGCCGGAAATGCGCGCGATCTGGCCTATCAGGTGAACGCGCTGACTGTCGCGGCTGCCGCGGTGGTCTATTTTCTGTATACGCTGCGGCGCACTGGTGACCCCATCGTGCCTGCTGATCAAACGCAATACATGGACGGTGTTGTGCGTGCGGGCGTGGTGGCGACGGCGCTATGGGGTGTTGTCGGGTTTCTGGTCGGTGTGACCATCGCCTTTCAACTGGCCTTTCCGGTGCTGAATTTTGAATGGGCGCAGGGGTTTACCAACTTCGGGCGGTTGCGTCCGCTGCACACCTCGGCGGTGATTTTCGCATTTGGCGGTAACGCCCTGATCGCGACCTCGTTCTATGTTGTGCAGCGCACCAGCGCCGCGCGGCTGTGGGGTGGCAATCTGGCGTGGTTCGTTTTCTGGGGTTTCCAGTTGATGATTGTGCTGGCCGCTGCCGGTTACGTTCTGGGTGCAACCCAGTCAAAAGAATACGCCGAACCCGAATGGTATGTTGACTGGTGGCTGACCATCGTTTGGGTCGCCTATCTGCTGGTATTCGTCGGCACGCTGATGAAACGCAAGGAACCCCATATTTATGTGGCCAACTGGTTCTACCTGTCGTTCATCCTGACCGTGGCCCTGCTGCATATCGTTAACAACCTGTCGATCCCCGTGTCGATCTGGGGTTCGAAATCGGTTCAGGTGTTTTCGGGTGTTCAGGATGCCATGACGCAATGGTGGTATGGCCACAACGCCGTGGGTTTCTTCCTGACGGCCGGTTTTCTGGGGATGATGTATTACTTTGTGCCCAAACAGGCCGAACGTCCGGTTTATTCCTATAAACTGTCGATCATCCACTTCTGGGCGCTGATTTTCATCTATATCTGGGCTGGTCCGCACCACCTGCATTACACCGCGCTGCCTGACTGGGCATCGACCCTTGGCATGGTGTTTTCGGTTGTGCTGTGGATGCCCAGCTGGGGTGGCATGATCAACGGTCTGATGACGCTTTCGGGCGCATGGGACAAACTGCGCACCGATCCGATCATCCGTATGATGGTGATTTCCATCGGGTTCTACGGCATGTCCACATTCGAAGGGCCGATGATGTCGATCCGCGCTGTGAATTCGCTGTCGCATTACACCGACTGGACCATTGGTCACGTGCATTCCGGCGCGCTTGGCTGGAACGGTATGATCACCTTTGGCGCGCTCTACTTCCTGGTGCCCAAGCTGTGGAACCGCGAACGCCTGTATTCGCTGTCACTGGTCAGCTGGCATTTCTGGCTCGCGACCATCGGTATCATTCTTTACGCGGCATCCATGTGGGTGACCGGCATCATGGAAGGCCTGATGTGGCGCGAAGTCGATGCGAACGGTTTCCTTGTGAACTCTTTCGCGGACACCGTGGCGGCCAAACTGCCGATGTATGTGGTGCGCGGGCTGGGTGGTCTGATGTTCCTGAGCGGCGCAATTATCATGTGCTACAACCTGTATATGACTGTGAAACGCGCGCCGGCGATTGCCGACAACAGCGCCACAGTTCCAGCTGAATAAGGAGGGCGAGAGAGATGGGTATTCTTGATAAACACACAGTTCTTGAAAAGAACGTCACGCTGCTGGCTATCTTTGCTTTCCTTGTGGTGACCATTGGCGGGATCGTTCAGATCGCACCTTTGTTCTGGCTGGAAAACACGATCGAGGATGTAGAGGGCATGCGCCCCTACACCCCGCTTGAACTGGCAGGGCGCGATATTTACGTGCGCGAGGGTTGCTATGTCTGCCACAGCCAGATGGTGCGCCCGATGCGCGACGAGGTAGAGCGTTACGGCCACTATTCGCTGGCGGCTGAATCGCAATATGACCACCCGTTCCAGTGGGGGTCAAAACGCACCGGTCCCGATCTGGCCCGTGTTGGCCGCCGCTATTCGGATGAATGGCATGTCGATCACCTGACCAATCCGCAATCGGTGGTTCCGGTGTCGGTGATGCCGAAATACGGGTTCCTGTCGGACAGATTGATTGATGGTAAATACATCGGTGATTTGCTGGCCACGCATAAATTTGTCGGCGTCCCCTATACCGACGAAATGGTCGAGGCGGCAAAAGACGATTTTACCGCGCAGGCCGATCCCGACAGTGATTATGACGGGTTGCTGGAACGCTATGGCGACAATGTGCAGGTGCGCAATTTTGACGGCCAGCCCGGTATTTCCGAAATGGATGCTCTGGTCGCCTATCTGCAAATGCTGGGCACGCTGGTCGATTTTTCGACCTTTACGCCTGACGCAAGCCGCTAGGGGAGGGACGACAGATGGAAACCTATTCTTTCCTGAGAGAGTTCGCGGACAGTTGGATGCTGGTGGCGTTGTTCTGTTTCTTTGTGGGCATGATTTTCTGGGTCATGCGCCCGGGGTCCACGAAAACCTATCGCAATGTGGCCGACATTCCGTTCCGGCATGAAGACAAACCCGCCGCCGCATCCGTCGCCACAGGCGATGCGCCGAAGAAGGAGGCCTGATCACATGGCCAAACAACCAAGTAAAAAGCCCGAGGTCGGCACCACCGGCCATTCCTGGGACGGTATCGAAGAGCTGAACAACCCGTTGCCGCGTTGGTGGCTGTGGACCTTTTACATCTGCATCGTTTACGCCATCGGCTATTCGATTGCCTATCCGGCATGGCCGGGGATCAAGGGGGCCACGCCGGGGCTGTTGGGGTTTTCCACCCGTGCTGAAGTGGCGCAGGACATCGCCGCGGCCGAGGCCAAGCTGGCCCCGATCAACGCCAAACTGGCCGCAGCCGAGCTGACTGCGATTTCGGGTGATCCCGAATTGAACGGTTATGCCCAATCTGCCGGTGCCGCCGTGTTCAAAACATGGTGCGCGCAGTGTCACGGTGACGGTGCTGCCGGTGCCAAGGGTTATCCCAACCTGCTGGATGATGACTGGCTGTGGGGGGGGGACATCGAGGCGATCCATTTCACCGTGACCCACGGCATCCGCAACGAGGACGACCCCGAAGGCGAAGCGCGCTATAGCGAAATGCCTGCCTTTGGCCGTGACGAATTGCTGGAAAAAGAAGAGATCAGCCAGGTGGTCAACTATGTGATGTCCCTGTCGCCGGGTGGCACCCCCGAGGACGCATCACAAGTTGAAGCAGGCGCTGTTGTGTTCGAGGACAACTGTTCATCCTGCCATATGGAAGACGGCACGGGGGATCGCGCACAGGGCGCGCCGAACCTGACCGATGCCATCTGGTTGTATGGTGGGGATTATGCCGCCATCACCGAAACGGTTGCCAATGCGCGTTACGGTGTGATGCCCAATTGGAACGAACGTCTGTCCGAGGCCGAAATTCGTGCCGTGGCAACATATGTTCACAGTCTTGGCGGGGGGGAATAACCCTGCCTGACCGGCTCCCTTGGGCAGCGATGTCCTAGGGCGGTGTCGGTCCTTCCGTCCTGTTCGCGCGTTTCCTGGAAGGCCGACACCATTAAAAACCGCTCCGTGGCTGATGCTGCGGGGCGGTTTGTTTTGTTGTGCGGGTGGATGGCACGGGTGCCTCCGGCGGGAGTATTTTGACCAAGAAAAAGTCGGGTGCGCGTTATGGGGCGAGGGGGTGCCAGCGCCGGCCGCGCCATGGCCAGCGGCAGTGTTGGTCCTGGCGGCGGGGCGCTGTGCGTTCGGGTTCAATCATCACGCTTTTCCCGGTTTTGCGGCGCGCCATCGGCGCGTTTGCGTGGGGTGGGGCGGTCAAACTGGCGCGGGTTCTGGCGGGTGGCGACCTGCATGACGTTTGCGAAAATTCCGATCATTTTTTGTGTCCTTTCAGCGGGGTCCATTCGGGGTGGCGGTCAAGCATATGGCTGCGGCGGTTTGCGTTGTTCAGGTCCAGCGTTGGCCAGCTGGTTTGCGGCGGATCCAGGCTCATTCTGCTGTGGTTTCTGAAATATTCTGTGCTGTCATGTTTCATTTCGTTTCTCCGGTTTGGGCGGTGTTGATGGTTTGAATATGCGGGGAATGGTGCCACAATGCGATTCAGGAAAATTTTCGATGTGTAAGGCAGGGTTACATAATGGACTGGTTGAACATGCCGCCGCTGACCGCATTGCGTGCGTTTTCTGCATTTGCAGAGGCAGGAACCATGGTGGCAGCCGGGGATCAGTTGAACGTCAGCCATGCAGCAATCAGCCAGCAATTGCGCGGATTAGAGGAGCGGTTGGGCGTTGCCCTGTTGGACCGAACGGGCCGCATCCCCACCCTGACGCCAGAGGGCGCGCAACTGGCCGCCGCCCTGGCCGAAGGGTTTGGCGCAATCGCCCGTGTGGTGGAAGAGCTAACAGGACGCGATGCGGACAGGCCGTTGCAGATATCGGCAACGCCCAGTTTTGCTTCGGCTTGGTTGATGCCACGGTTGGCATCGTTTCGTGCGGCATTTCCGCAGATTGATTTGATGATCGACCCCAGTGCCGAGGTTAAATCACTGGGTCCGGGCGGGTTTGATGTGGCGTTGCGTTATGGCAGCGGGCAATGGGCGGGGGTTGATTCCGAACTGTTGGTGCGGTCGCCCATCGTGGTCGTGGCTGCGACCGAACTGGTGGGGGACAGGCCGATTGATGGCCCTGCCGATCTGCGCGATTTTCACTGGTTTCAGGAACTTGGCACCAATGAGGCCACAGAATGGTTTGCCCGTTTCGGCGTTGTGCATGACCGCGCGCGGGGCATCACAGCCCTGCCCGGAAATCTGATGTTAGAGGCCGCACGCCAGGGCCATGGCGTGGCGATCACCGCCAAGGTGTTTGTCGAACCTGACATTCAGGCGGGGCGTTTGCGCCTGTTGTTCGAGGACAGCCAGCACAAAGGTTATTATCTGGTCACCCGCACCGGGGTGTTGCGCCCTGCGGTGCGGGATTTTGTCCGATGGTTGCGCCGGCAGGTTCAGGGTTAGGTTCGGGGTTAGGTTCGAGGGGGGGGCGGTCGGGCCAACCACCCGGCTTTCGCCACGTAAATGATGTGCGAAAGATTCAGAATTTGATGCAGGTCAATGCCTGCCATCGCCCGCCCTGAAAAAAGAACCGTTGAATACATAGCCAATTCGGAGCGAATCCCTTGTCCGAGACACAGCCAGATGCACCAGAATCCCTATATGCCGCGCGGGAACCGATATTTCCCAAGCGGGTAAAGGGGAAATTCAGAAGCCTGAAGTGGCTGATCATGATCGTCACTCTTGGCGTTTATTATGTCACGCCATGGATCCGTTGGGATCGTGGCCCGTCCCTGCCGGATCAGGCGGTGCTGGTTGATTTGGGCAGCAGGCGGTTCTTTTTCTTCTGGATCGAAATCTGGCCGCACGAGTTTTATTTCATTGCCGGTCTGCTGGTCATGGCGGGGCTGGGGTTGTTTTTGTTCACCTCGGCGCTTGGCCGGGTGTGGTGTGGGTATACCTGCCCGCAAACAGTGTGGACCGACCTGTTCATTCTGGTGGAACGCTGGATCGAGGGTGACCGGAATGCCCGCCTGCGCCTGCATCGCCAGAAAAAATGGGATTTCCGCAAGGCGCGTTTGCGCATGACCAAATGGGTCAGCTGGTTGTTGATTTCGGTCGCGACCGGCGGGGCCTGGGTGTTCTATTTCACCGATGCGCCGCAGTTGCTGGTCAATCTGTTCACAGGGCAGGCGCATCCGGTAGCCTATACCACGATTCTGGTGTTGACCCTGACCACATTCATTTTTGGCGGGTTTGCGCGGGAACAGATTTGTATCTACGCCTGCCCATGGCCGCGGATTCAGGCCGCCATGCTGGACGAGGACAGTCTGGTCGTCGGTTACCGCGAATGGCGTGGCGAGCCGCGTGGCAAGCACCGCAAGGGGGATGCCGATACCCAGCAGGGCGATTGCATTGACTGCATGGCCTGTGTGAATGTCTGCCCCGTCGGCATCGACATTCGCGATGGTCAGCAACTGGAATGTATCACCTGTGCGCTGTGCATTGATGCCTGCGACGATATCATGGCAAAGATCGGCAAGCCCCGTGGTTTGATCGACTATATGGCCCTGACGGACGAGGCGCGCGAACGGTCCGGCCTGCCGCCGAAATCTGTGTGGAAACACGTGTTCCGCCCACGCACCATTCTGTATACTGCGCTGTGGTCGCTGGTTGGTGTCGGGTTGGTTGTTGCATTGTTCATCCGGCCCAATATCGACCTGACAGTGGCCCCCGTGCGCAATCCGACATTTGTCACCATGTCCGATGGCACCATTCGCAACACATACGAGGTGCGCCTGCGCAACAAACATGGCGAGGACAGGCCGTTCCGCGTTTCCGTGACAGGTGATGCCACGGTGCGCGTCAGCCTGGAGGGGACGATTTATGACAGCGTGATTGTGCCTGCGGATTCAATGAAATTGCAAAAGGTCTATCTGATGGCACCGCCCGGCTCTGCCCCCGCCAACAGCGAACGTGTGGATGTGCGAATTTGGGTAGAAGACCTTTCAAATGGTGATCGTGCGTTTAAGGATACGATTTTTAACGGTAGGGCAAACTGATGATGGCTGAGAAACAGGAATTCCGTATCAAGGGCTGGCATGTGTTTGCCGGATTTGCGGCGGCCTTTGGGGTGATTATCACCGTGAATGTGGTGATGGCGACCAAGGCAATCACCACCTTTCCGGGGTTAGAGGTGCGCAACGGTTACATCGCCAGCCAAAGTTTCGATGACCGCCGCGCCGCCCAAGAGGCATTGGGGTGGGATGTTCGGGTCGAGGCCGAGGCGGGCATGTTGCGGCTGGCATTTACCGATGCCGACGGGCGCGCGGTGCAGGTGGGCAATATCGCCGCCACCGTGGGCCGTCCGACCGAGGCCAGGGATGATTTCACCCCCGAATTCGTGTTCGACGGGTCGCTCTATTCTGCGCCCGTTGATCTGGGTGCGGGCAAATGGATTTTGCGCCTGACTGCGCAATCGCTGGACGGGGTGCCGTTCGAACAGCGCCTTGATGTGCATGTAATCCGCTAACCTGTTGTTGGAACCCCATAAATGACCGCCACGATGCGCCCGAATATATCTGCCTGTCCGGCCTGCGTTGCGGCCCCCGCCGCAGAGGCCATGGCCGAACGCGCGGCGCAAAAGGATGCGAAGATCGCCCTGTCCGTGCCCGGCGTGCATTGCGGTGCCTGCATTTCCACGGTGGAACGCGCATTGGAATCGGCGCCGGGGGTGACATCGGCCCGCGTCAACCTGACTCTGAAACGCGCCACGGTCGAGGCAGCGCCGGATGTGATGCCCGACGCCCTGATCGCCCTGCTGGCCCGCTCCGGATACGAGGCGCACGAGCTGGACGCGGGCACATTAAGCGCCACACAGACCGACAAGGCAGGGCGCGATTTGTTGATGCGTCTGGCCGTGGCAGGGTTTGCATCAATGAACGTGATGCTGTTGTCGGTGTCGGTCTGGTCGGGCGCGGCGGATGCCACGCGCGACATGTTCCACTGGATTTCGGCGGCCATCACCCTGCCCACAATCGCATTTTCCGGCCAGCCGTTTTTTCGCAGCGCATGGGGCGCGTTGAAACACCGCCGTTTGAACATGGATGTGCCGATTGTGCTGGCCATCGTGCTGGCGCTTGTAACATCCCTTTGGGAAACATCGCTGTCGGGGCATCACGCCTATTTCGACGCGGCGCTTGCGCTGACGTTTTTCCTGTTGGCGGGGCGCTATCTGGATTACCGCACCCGCGCGATTGCCCGTTCCGCCGCCGAAGAGCTGGCCGCGTTAGAGGTGCCCCGCGCCTATGTGCTGCGCGACGGGGCAGAGGTGCAACTGCCCGTGTCAGAACTGCGCATCGGTGATCTGGTGCAGGTGCGCCCCGGCGGGCGGATGCCGGTGGACGGTGAAATCACGGTTGGCACATCAGAGATTGACCGATCCTTGCTGACGGGGGAAACCCTGCCGGTGCTGGCGGTGCCGGGGCAGGGCGTGTCGGCGGGCGAGGTCAACCTGACCGGTCCCCTGACCATTCGCGCCACTGCCGTGGGCAAGGAAACATCGCTGCACCGTATGGCCGATCTGGTCGCCATCGCGGAATCGGGGCGTTCGCGCTATACCTCATTGGCGGATAAGGCGGCGCAGCTATATGCGCCGGGGGTGCATATCCTTTCCGCGCTTAGTTTTGTGGGCTGGTTTCTGTATTCATGGGACGTGCGGGTTTCGCTGAATATTGCGGCGGCCGTGTTGATCATCACCTGCCCCTGCGCATTGGGTCTGGCCGTGCCTGCGGTCACCACCGCCGCATCGGGGCGGCTGTTCAAACGCGGGTTGTTGATCAAACATCCCACCGCACTGGAACGTCTGGCCGAAGTCGATACCGTGGTGTTCGACAAGACCGGCACCCTGACCGCAGGCACCCCCGAGGTCGTCAGCCTTGACGGGTGGAGCGCGCAGGATATGGCCCTTGCCCTGGCTCTTGCGCAGGGGTCGGCGCACCCGTTGTCGGTGTCGCTGACGGCGGCATTGCAGGCGCAATCGGTTGCTGCGGCGGATGTGGATGATCTGAAAGAAGTCCCGGGATACGGAACCGAGGCCAGATGGCAGGGCAAACGCCTGCGCCTTGGCCGTGCGGCATGGGTTGGGGCAACGGCGGCGGGCGGCACGGCAGCATGGCTGGGCGTCGAAGGCGCAGCGCCGAAATGCGTGACCTTTAGCGACCGTTTGCGCGCAGGCGCACCAGAGGCAGTGCAGGCATTGCAGGCAGCGGGCAAAGAGGTGATCCTGATGTCGGGCGACACCACCGTTGCCGTGCAGGATCTGGCCCAACGTCTGGGCATCAATAACTGGTTGGCCGAGGCATTGCCCGCAGATAAATCCGCCCGTATCAGCGAAATGCAGGCCCGCGGGCAACATGTTTTGATGGTGGGTGACGGGTTGAACGACACCGCCGCACTGGCGGGTGCCGATGTGTCGATCTCGCCCGCCTCGGCACTGGATGCAGCGCGGGTGGCATCGGATATCGTGTTGCTGGGCGGCGATCTGTCCCCCATCGCCGATGCGCTTGCCACGGGGCAATCGGCCACGCGGCGCATCCGCGAAAATTTCCGCATCGCGACGGTGTATAACCTGATCGCCGTGCCCTTGGCCGTGGCGGGATTGGCGACGCCTTTGGTTGCGGCCTTGGCCATGTCCCTGTCGTCGATTACTGTGTCATTGAACGCGCTAAGGCTGAGGTAACCCGATGGAAGTCTTGACCTATCTGATTCCGATATCGCTGGTGATGGGCGGGGTGGGCTTGCTGGCCTTTGTCTATACCGTGCGGTCGGATCAATATGACGACCCCGAGGGCAACAGCCAGCGCATCCTGAATTCGGATTACGACGATCACCCCAAGGTGGATTGATCAGACTGCCCTCGACCCTGCCCCTGCCTGCGTGCCTGACCCGGCAGCGGGTCACGCCGCCCCGGCGTTAGTCCGGGCGCGGGTGGCGCGCCCCCTCGCGGGGCGGGGCGCGCGCAGCCTTGGCTGGATCAGCTGGGACCGATCATGAAACAGGTGACCTTGCGCGCCTGCAACCGGCGACAGGCCAGATCGGCGGTTTCGCGGCTTAACCCCATGAAATTGGCGTCAAATCCGGTTTTGCGTTGCACGATGCGGCGCAATGATCCGTCCAGTGTGGCCATCTCGTTCAGGGCGGTTTTCAGCAGCACCCGTTCGGCCTTGTAGCGCGAGGGGTAGCGGCCCACGTTGATGCCCCAGTGACGCCCGCCCGATGTGGACACGCGGGTCACGACCTGCTGTTCCACGGGGCGCGGTTTTGTCACCTGCCGCTGGGTTGATGCCAGAACCAGGTTGCGCGGGCGGGCCTTGGGCGTGATCGAAGCGGCGATTGTTGCGGGGGCAATCCGCGCTGTGGGGGCGGCTTTGGGCGGCGCAATGGCCGCAGTTGTGACCGCAGGCGCAGGATCTGGAACGGGTGCGGGGGTGGATTGCACCTCTTTTAATGCATCGGCAATACCGTCTTGCAATGCTGCAACGACCACGGGTTCGGGTTCGGCCATCGGACGTATGCGCGGGCGCAGCGATTTTTTCACAGCGCCTGTCAGGCGAATGGTTTTTCCTGCGGTGCGCGAACCGGGTGTCGTGGGCGCGGCATTGGATGGTTCGGCGCGGGCCACCAGTTGCGCAGCAGGCACATCGGGTTTGATGGTTTTGGTGCGCGACGGGGCGCGGCGGAACCCCAAATCCAGCAATTCGGCCACTTTGGCATTGCGCGAGGCCGAGGAGCGCCCGCCAAACACCGTGGCAATCACCCGTTCGCGGCCCCGCTCAGCCGAGGCAACAAGGTTGAAACCGGCGGCGCGGGTGTATCCCGTCTTGATCCCGTCAGCGCCCTTGTAGCTGCCCAACAGGCGGCGGTTGGTATTGTAAACCGTCTGCCCGCCCACATTGGTGGAAACACGCGAAAACAGGTTATAATATTCGGGATAGTCATAGATCATGTGACGGCCAAGGATGGTCATATCGCGGGCGGTCGACAGGTGGCCCGGCGTTGTCAGCCCGTGCATCACCTTGAATGTGGTGCGGGTCATCCCCATCGCCTTGGCGGTGCGGTTCATTCGGCGGGCAAAGGCGGCCTCCGATCCCGAAATCGCCTCGCCGATGGTGGTGGCGGCATCATTGGCGGATTTCACGGCCGATGCACGGATCAGGTAACGCAGTTTGATTTTTTGCCCGGCCTTCAGCCCCAGTTTCGATGGCGGTTCGGCGGCTGCCTTGGCCGAAACGGTGACCAGCGTATCAAGGCTGATTTCGCCGCGCTCGACGGCCTGAAACGCAATATACAGGGTCATCATTTTGGTCAGGGATGCCGGGTGCAGCCGCGTATCGGCGTTGTGCGAATGCAGCACCTCGCCGGTGCGGGCATCCATCACCATCGCCGCATAGGGCGCGGCCATCGCGGTGACCGGAAGGACCACCAACATCCAGATTGCTGCAAGTATGAATAGCCCGAAACGGGCCGGCTGCCGATGCCGAACCTTCACAATATCACTGCCTTTTCTGCCTCATTGCCGCCGGATTTTTCCGGTCGGTCATATTATTTGCAGTTAGGCTAACACATGCACCGTTCCCGATAAAGCATGGATTTCCAAGCGTTTTGCGATGTTTGGTGCCGGTTTTGGCTAGATATAGGGGCAGGCGCCAACCCAGCCGCAATAGAGGCGATTGTGGCGGGAATGTGGCGAAATTTTTTTGTGCTGTTAGCCGATTTTTGCCACCAGATCGGGCAAGGCGCCCAGATCGGGCAATTCGTGAAACCGGGGCGCGCCGACAGGGGCGGCGGCATCCTCGAGCGCCCAAGTCAGCCCGTGGGGAATGAAAATGCCCCAACCTCCGGCCTCGATCATGGGAACCACGTCGGATTTCATCGAATTCCCCACCATCATAGCGCGATCCGGCCCGCCATTTGCGGCGAATATCCCCTCGTATACGGGGCGTGTTTTGGCCGATACGATCTGCACATCGTCGAATAGGCCGCCCAGACCGGATTGCGCCAGCTTGCGTTCCTGATCCAGCAAATCCCCCTTGGTAATAAGGATGACGCGGTGGGTGTCGGCCACGGATTCGACTGCCTTGCGGGCATGGGGCAGCAATTCGATCGGGTGGCGCAGCATGTCCTGCCCCGCAGCGATCAGCTCGGCTATGACAGACGCGGGCACGCGCTGCTGTGTCACCTCGATTGCGGTTTCGATCATCGACAGAACGAAGCCTTTGATACCAAACCCGTAATGGCCGATATTGCGGCGTTCTGCATCCAGCAGGCGCTGCATCAGGTGGTCCGGATCGGTATAATCGCGCAATAGTTCGGCAAAACGATCCTGCGTCAGCCGGAAAAAACGCTCGTTCTGCCACAGGGTATCATCCGCATCAAAAGCAATTGTTGTCAGATTTTTTACCATCTTACCCTTTGATTGGGCGCGAAGCATGTCGCACCCTCTTTTCCATTTGCGTTCAAAGGTTATATAGACAGGTCATGGCGCAAAACCACAATCACCGGAACACGAACCAGATGTCCAAACCAATCGTGATGATGTCCGAAAAGGATGACGACGGCGATGGCTCTGTTGTTGTCGAAACCAAACCACGCACCAAACGCCCGCCGTTGTATAAGGTGATGCTGCTGAACGATGATTACACGCCGATGGAATTTGTCGTGCATGTATTGGAACGGTTTTTCAGCATGAACCACGCGCAGGCGTTTGAAATCATGCTGACCGTGCACAAACGCGGGCTGGCCGTGGTGGGCGTGTTCAGCCATGAAATTGCCGAAACCAAGGTGACGCAGGTGATGGACCTTGCGCGCCAACGCCAACATCCGCTGCAATGCACGATGGAACGGGAATAGGCCCGCGTATTATGACACATCCACGTATTTTACTGGCGCTTGACGGGCGCCTGTTTGACCTGCCTGAACGGGTGGTCGTATTCGGCGCAAGGGCGGGGGATGACCTGTCTGATCTGGCGGGCGCGGCCGAATTGCAGGTGGTGACGGGGATCAAACCCGATGTCGATGCCTTTGCCGCAAATGGTGTGACGGCGGGGCCGGATGTGCCCGCATCCGCCGATCTGGCGCTGGTGTTTTTACCCAGATCCAAAGAACAGGCGCGCGGCATGATCGCCCGGGCCGCCAGCATCGCGCCCGTGGTTGCGGTGGACGGCATGAAAACCGATGGCGTCGATTCAGTGATGAAAGCGGCGCGCACCAAATCCGACCTGACCGGCCCCGTGAACAAGGCCCACGGCAAGCTGTTCGTCATGCGCAACGCCGATCTGTCGGATTGGGCCGTGCCCGATGCCCCGCGCGACGTGGGCGACGGGTTTGTCACTGTGCCGGGGGTGTTTTCGGCGGATGGGGTCGATCCGGCCTCGGCGCTTCTGGCGGCGTCCCTGCCTGTGAAACTGGGCGGAAGGCTGGCAGATTTCGGCGCGGGCTGGGGATATTTGTCGCGCTATATATTGATGCGCGATACGGTGAAATCACTGCATCTGGTGGAATCCGATCACGATGCCCTGACCTGTGCGCGTCAGAATGTCACCGACCCGCGTGCCAGATTCCACTGGGCCGATGCCACCACATGGCGGGCTGACGGGGCGTTGGATGGGATCATTATGAACCCGCCATTTCACACCACCCGCACCGCAGACCCGGAACTGGGGCGCGCATTTATCGCCAATGCGGCGGCCAATCTGGCACCGTCGGGGCGGCTGTGGATGGTGGCCAACCGGCACCTGCCCTATGAAACCGCACTGGCAGAACATTTCGCCCAGGTCGAAGAGTTTGGCGGCGATGCGCGTTTCAAGCTGATCGCTGCATCACGTCCTTCTCGCAAGCGGGGCTAGCATCCACTAGGCTGCGACTCAAGAATCAACGGGAGTTTCCTGCATGTCTTTTTCCATCTCGGGCAAGACCGCCATCGTGACCGGCGCCGCCAACGGAATCGGGCTGGCCATTGGCCGTCATTTCGTGGACCGCGGCGCCAACGTGATTTTCGCGGATATGGACGAGGCAAGCCTGACCCATGAATTGGGTGCAAATGACGATGAACGCAATTTCCGTTATTTTGCTGGGGATTTGCGTGAAAAACTGACGCTGGCCAATCTGTTGTCGGCCACGCTGGATGCGTTCGACAGTGTGGATATTCTGGTCAATGCCTCGCGCCAGATCATTCTGTCGGACCCGTTGAACCCCGAAGATGACGGGGTGGACCAGATGATCCAGCAGAATATGATGACGGCGCTGCGCCTGTCACAGCTGGTTGCCAAACGCATGATCAAACAGGCCGAAAAAAGCGATAATGCCAACGGGCGTGGCAATTCGGGGGCGATTGTGAACCTTAGCTCGATCGCGTCGCGGCGCACGATGGAGGGCTTGATGGGCTATTCCATCGCGACCGCTGCATTGGACCAGATGACGCGGTCGCTGGCCGTGGCGCTTGCGCCCAATGCGATCCGCGTCAACGCTGTGGCATGCGGATCGGTGATGTCGTCCAGCCTTCAGGACGTGCTAAAAGAAAACCCCGATTTCCGCAAAGAGATCGAGGCACACACCCCGATGAGCCGGATCGCATCCGCCACCGAGGTCGCGGAAACGGTGCAATACCTGTGTTCGGGCGCGTCCAGTTTCGTTACGGGGCAGGTTCTGACGGTGGATGGCGGGCGCACGCTGATTGATCCGGTTCACGCCCCCGCACACTGACAGGAATTTCCAGATGAACAATGATCTTGATCAACAGAAAACCCTTGCCAGTCAATGGTTTCGCAGCCTGCGCGACGATATCGTTGCCCGTTTCGAAGGGTTGGAGGACAGCCATTCATCCGGCCCGATGTCGGATGCTGGCGCGGCCCGTTTCGAGGTAAGCGAGACCAAGCGCACATCAGACGATGGCAGCGACGCGGGCGGCGGATTGATGAGCGTGATGCGCGGCGGACGGGTGTTTGAAAAGGTCGGTGTGAACGTGTCCACTGTCTATGGTCAATTGGGCGCGCGGGCGCAAAAAGCCATGGCCGCACGCGGCGTGCCCGGCATGGAAACCGACCCGCGTTTCTGGGCCAGCGGCATCAGTCTGGTCGCGCATATGCAAAACCCGCATTGCCCGGCGGTGCATATGAACACCCGCATGTTCTGGACACCGCACGCATGGTGGTTTGGCGGCGGGTCCGATTTGAATCCCTGCATCGAATACCCCGAGGATACGGCGCATTTTCACACCACCCAGCAGGCCTATTGCGATGCCCATGACACGGCCTATTACCCACGGTTCAAGGCATGGGCGGATGAATATTTCTATATCCCGCACCGCAATCGTGCGCGTGGGGTGGGCGGGATTTTTCTGGATGATCACAATACCGGTGATTGGGATCGGGATTTCGCATTCATTCAGGACGTGGGCCGCGCGTTTTTGCCAGCCTTTGCACCGCTGATCGAAAAGCGTCGCGTGCAGGATTGGACAGACGCCGATAAGGACGCGCAACTGGTGCATCGCGGGCTATATGCCGAATACAATCTGGTCTATGATCGCGGCACGAAATTCGGGCTGGAAACCGGCCATGATGCCAATGCGGTGCTGATGAGCCTGCCGCCCTTGGCCAAATGGGTGTGAAACACATCTGGAAACATGACACTGGCCAATGATCGCATTGGCCAGTTTTTTGTTTTATATCAGTCGGTTACGGATCAGGCGTTTTCGCGCACCGTGTCGATCATCAGTTGCACATTGTCGGGGTTGGCATCCGGTGTGATGCCATGGCCCAGATTGAAAATATGCGGGCCACCTGACAGGGCTTTGACGATGCGGCGGGTTTCATCGACCAGATACTGACCGCCCGTGACCATGTGGCTGGATTTCAGATTGCCCTGAACGCAGCCGTCAATCTGCACCTTCTGCGCGGCCCATTCGGCGGTCACGCTGTCATCAATCGCAACGCAATCCGCGCCCGTCGCCTGATGGAACCCGACGTAGCGATCGCCCGCCTCGCGCGGGAAGGCGATGACCGGAAGATCGGGAAAGCGTTTTTTCAACTCGGTCGTGATTTGTCGTGCAGGTTCAAGGCAGTAACGGTCAAAATCCTCGCCCTTGAGGCTGCCCGCCCAGCTGTCGAAAATCTTGATCACTTCGGCGCCTGCTTCGACCTGTTTGGACAGGTATTCGATGGTGCCAGCGGTCAGAATATTGATCACCTGTTCGAACAGGGCGCGGTTTTCGGATTTTAGGGCATGGGCGGGGCCTTGGTCCTTGGTTCCGCGACCGGCGATCATATAGGTGGCCACCGTCCAGGGCGCGCCGGCGAAGCCGATGCGTGTGGTTTCAGACGGCAATTCGGTTTTCAAAATGCGCAGGGTTTCATAGATCGGGTTCAGCACCTCGTCGATTTCATCAACGGGTTTCAGCTTGTCGAAATCGGCCTGCGATGTGATCGTTGACAGGCGCGGCCCTTCGCCTGTGACGAACCACAGATCAGCGCCAAGTGCCTGAGGCAAAAGCAAAATATCGGCAAACAGGATGGCCGCATCAAACCCGTAACGGCGGATCGGTTGCAGCGTGACCTCGGCCGCCAATTCCGGATTATAACACAACGACAAAAAGTCACCGGCCTGCGCACGGGTGGCGCGGTATTCGGGCAGATAGCGGCCCGCCTGACGCATCATCCAGATCGGCGGCGTGTCCAGCGTTTCGCCTGCAAGGGCGCGCAGGATTGTCTTTTGCTTGGCCATTTGGTCCTCCTGTTTGGGTCTAGGTCGCCTTGGGGCGGCAAGATGTCAAGCGTCAGACGCTTGTCAGGACAAGCTGTCGCGACTATGGCTTGGCGTATGACGCATGCTCTTCCCACTCCCGCTTCGCCCTTCAAGATTGGCACCCGTGGTTCGCCGCTGGCTTTGGCGCAGGCGCATGAGACGCGACAACGCCTGCAAACTGCGTTTGTCCTGTCCGAGGATTGTTTTGAAATCGTGGTGATCAAGACCACGGGCGATGACCGTGCGCTGATCGACGCCGACAAGCCGCTGAAAACCATTGGTGGTAAGGGGTTGTTTACAAAGGAAATTGAAGAGGCAATGCTGCGCGGCGATATCGACATTGCGGTGCATTCGATGAAGGATATGCCGGTGCATCAACCGGCGGGTTTGCTGCTGGATTGCTACCTTCCGCGAGAGGATGTGCGCGATGCCTTCGTGTCGCTGAACGTGGATCATCTGGCCGATCTGAATGAGGGCGATGTGGTTGGCACGTCATCCCTGCGGCGCAAGGCGCAGTTGTTGAATCGCTTTCCCCAGCTGCAAGTCGTTGAATTCAGAGGGAATGTTCAGACCAGATTGAAAAAGCTGAAGGATGGCGTGGCAAGCGCGACCTTCCTTGCGCAGGCGGGGTTGAACCGTTTGGGGTTGAACCATGTGTCCAAGGGGGCGATTGCCCCCGAGGATATGCTGCCCGCCGTGGCGCAGGGCTGTATCGGGATTGAACGACGCGCCGATGATCACCGCGCCGGTGCGCTGCTGGAATCCATCCATAATGTTGAGGCTTCTCAACGGCTTGTCTGTGAGCGCGCATTCTTGGCCGCGCTGGACGGGTCCTGCGAAACACCGATTGCGGGGCTTGCGGAACTGGACGGCGGCACCCTGCGTTTGCGCGGTGAAGTGCTGCGCCCCGACGGGTCCGAAGCGATCACAGATGACGCCACCGCGCCAATCGAGGACGGTGCCGAACTGGGCCGCGCCATGGCCGAAAAACTGTTGGCGCAGGCGGGGCCGGGGTTTTTTGACTGGCGTGAATAACGTGAGAAACACCTGCTGAATCCATAGATTCGTATGTTTCATGGGGGCAAATCCATGAAAGCGTTATGTTGTAACATTTTCGCGGTGAAAACGGGCGGTTCTGACGCTGCGAACGGGTGATGCGCCTATTCGCGGGCGCGCAAAATTGCGGCGGGTCGCTGCGCCAGCGGTGCCCAGGCAAAAGCCAGCCCCGCGATCAGCGTGGCCACCACGCCCCCCGCGATGATGGCCAGTGCATTGGGCCAGATCACCGCGAAATCGGTTTCCATCACGAAATGGCTGACCGCCCAACCGCCCGCGATGCCCGCAGCCAGTGCGACCAGACCCGCACCCGCGCCAAGCAAGGCAGCGCGCAGGGCGAAGCTGCGCAGAATGCGGCCCCGCGATGCGCCAAGGGTGCGCAGCACGGCGGCCTCGTAGGTGCGGGCGCGTTCGCCAGCAGCAGCGGCCCCGATCAATACCAAAAATCCGGTTAACAAAGTGGCCGCAGCGCCATATCGGGTGGCCCCCGCGATGCCCGCGAGAAGGGTCGACACACGGTCAATCGCATCACGCACGCGAATCGCCGTGATATTGGGATAGGCGTTAGAGAGGTCGCGCAAAATCGGGCCTTCGGCCTGTTCGCTGGCATAGACCGAGGCGATGAAAGTGTGCGGCGCACCGGCAAGGGCGGATTCATTCATCGCGAGGATAAAGCCCATGCCAGCGGTGGAAAAATCCACTTCGCGCAGGGAGGCGATGGTGCCGGTGATGTCGCGGCCCAGCACGTTGATGGTCATGCTGTCGCCGACTGCTATGCCCATTTCGGCGGCTTCCTCGGCGGCGAAGGAAATGAGGGGCGGGCCGTCGTAATCGTCGGGCCACCATTCGCCTGCCGTGATGCGGGTGGTTTCGGGTTTGGCACTGGCATAGGTGACGCCACGGTCGCCGCGGATGACCCAGTGATCGCCCGCAGTTTCGGCGGCAGGTTTGCCGTTGATCCGGGTGATGATGCCGCGCAGCATCGGGGCGGAATCAATGCGCGTGACGGCGGGGTCGTTTTCGAGCCGTTCCATAAAACCGGGCATCTGGTCGCGCTGGATATCGACGAAAAAATATGACGGGGCTTGCGCGGGCAGGTCGCGGGCGATGGCACCGCGCAGGTTGCCATCAATCTGGCCCACAGCGGCCAGAACCGACAGGCCAAGCCCAAGCGAGAGGACAACCGAGGTGGATTCGCTGCGCGGGCCACCGATGGCGGCCAGCGACCAGCGCAGGGCCGGACGGCCCCGTGCGGCGGGGCGTAAGCGATTGGAAAGAAAACGGATTAACGCGGCGGCTGCGGTCAAAAGCGTAAGGGCGAATATGATGCCGCCCGCCGTCCACAGGGTCAACCGCACGGTTTGCGAGAAGATGACTGCGGTGCCGATCAGCGCGGTGGCCAACAGCGCGGTGAGGACGATATAGGGCAGGGGCGGCAGGGTTTTCGCCCCCTCCATTGCGTCACGAAACAGGGTCGCTGCGCGGACCTCTGCGGCGCGTGCAAGCGGCCAGAGGGTAAAGATAAGGGCGGTTAATATGCCGTAAATCGCAGCCTCGGCCAGGGGTTGGGGATAGAGGGTGAAAATGGCGGGTATCGGCAGTTGTGCGGTGATCAGCGGGGCCAGCAGGATGGGGACGCCCGCGCCCAGCACCAGCCCGATAACGATGCCGACCAGTGACAGCGCCCCGATTTGCAGGAAATAGGTTTGAAATATCGTGGCACGGGTTGCGCCAAGGGTGCGCAGGGTGGCGATGACGCCGGTTTTGCCCGCCAGATAGGCGCGCACGGCGGCGGAAACACCGACCCCGCCAACGGCCAGACCTGACAGCCCGACAAGGATCAGGAACGCGCCGATGCGGTCGACAAAAGTGGCGATGCCGGGGGCGCCATTGCGGGCATCGCGCCAGCGTAACCCACTGGGTTCAAACCGTTTTAGGGCGTCCTGTTTGGCGGTTTCCAGATCGGTTTGCGGCGGCAGGATCAGGCGGTATTTGGTTTCATACAGCGTGCCGGGGGTCAGCAGGCCCGATTGCGCCAGATCGGCGGTGCGCACAATGGTGCGCGGTCCAAGCGCAAAGCCGGATGCGCCGCCATCGGGTTCTTTTTCCAGCGCGGCCATGAGGGTGAATTTCTGCGTGCCAAGGCGAAACTGGTCGCCGATATTCAGGCCAAGGCGGGCGATCAGGATCGGCTCCATCACCGCGCCAGGGGTGGTTTCGGTGCCGTTCAGGGCGGTTTCCAGCGTAATGTCGGGGGATAATCTGACAGTGCCGACAAGGGGATAGGCATCATCGACCGATTTGATCTGGGTCAGGCCGCGTTCGGTTTCTGCGCCGCGGTCCACCACCGCCATCGACCTGAAATCGGCGATCTCGGACATCTGGCTGGCGGTTTGGTCGATCCATGCGCGTTCCGCATCCGAGGCGAAACGATAGGTGAATTCCAGTTCGGCATCGCCGCCGAGAATGGCGGCGCCTTCGGCTGTGAGGCCAGCGGTGATGGCGGCGCGCACCGATCCGACGGCGGCAATGGCGGCCACGCCAAGGGCAAGGCAGGCCAGAAAAATGCGAAAGCCGCGCAGCCCGCCGCGCAATTCGCGTTTGGCAAAGCGGGCGGCGGTGCGCAGGGTCATTGTGCCGCCTTTTCAGTGGTTTGCGCCGTGTCGGTGGCGATTTTACCATCGCGCAGTGTGACCACGCGATCACAGAGCGCGGCCAGTTCGGCGGCATGGGTAACCATCACCAGGGTCGCGCCGTGGCGGTCGCGCAGCCCGAACAGCAGGTCCATGATCGCCTGCCCGTTGCTGCCATCCAGATTGCCCGTGGGTTCATCCGCCAGCAGGATTTCGGGGCGCGGCGCAGAGGCGCGGGCAAGGGCGACGCGTTGCTGTTCACCGCCCGACATCTGCGCGGGGTAGTGATGGGCGCGGGATTCCAGCCCGACGGTTTGCAATTCCTCCATCGCGCGATCAAAGGCATCGGATTTTCCGGCCAGTTCCAGCGGGGTTGCAACATTTTCCAGCGCGGTCATGGTGGGAATAAGGTGGAAGGATTGGAACACCACCCCCATATGATCCCTACGAAAGCGCGCCAGCTGGTCCTCGTCCATCGGGGTCAGGTCCTGACCAAGGGCGCGCACATCACCGGTGCTGGCCCGTTCCAGCCCGCCCATGAGCATAAGGAGAGACGATTTGCCAGAGCCGCTTGGCCCGACCAGCCCGAGGGTTTCACCCCGCGCCACATCCAGCGTGATCCCGTGCAAAATCTGGACCGCGCCGGCGTTGCCTGCCAGTGTGAGCGTCACATCGGACAGGGATAAAACGGGGTCGGTCTGGGGGGAAGCCATGAAATACTGCCTGAAATTGCTGCGCTTGGTCACATATGGGGGCGCGGGGGCCATGGGCAAGGTTATTGCCACATTGCTGGTTGCGATTTCGTTTATGTCGGCCCCGTTACGGGCGGAAACGGTGCATATTCTGGCATTGGGCGACAGCCTGACGCAGGGATACGGATTGGTCGAGCGCGACGGATTTGTGCCGCAGATGCGGGCGTGGCTGGCGGATAAGGGCGCAGATGTGCGCGTGGTCAATGCGGGCGTGTCGGGCGACACCAGTTCGGGCGGGTTGAACCGCGTGGAATGGAGCCTGACGCCGGAAATTGACGCAATGATCGTGGCCTTGGGCGGCAATGACGTGCTGCGCGGGTTGGATCCGGCGGTGACGCGCAAAAATATAGACGGCATTTTAGCAATCGCGCAGGCACGGGGCATTAAGGTGCTGTTGATCGGCCTGACCGCACCGGCGAATTACGGACCGGAATACGAACAGGCGTTCGAGAGCATCTGGCCGGATATGGCAGAAAAATATGGCGTGCTGATGCTGCCCAACTGGTTCGCGGGCATGGCGGGACCACCGGCAGAGTTTCAGGCGCTGATGCAGGCGGACGGGTTGCACCCGAATGCAGCGGGTGTGGCGCAGATTGTTGAGGGGATCGGCCCGAAGGTTCTGGATTTGATTCAAAGGGTTGAGGGGTGATGTGGCGAAGCGTTTCGGGTGCTTTGATTTGGTGGATTTCATTTAAGAGTTGCGCCTGCGGCGAAACGCGGAGGTTTCCGGTGCAAAGTAGGGCTGCTTTATGAGCCGGAAGATTGTTTTGCCCTTCAGGGTTGAAATGAATTGCGCAGATCCTAAATCGAATTCGTTCGCGTATGTGAACGTAGGTTAACAATTGAAAGGTAAGACAATGGGTAAAGGTCAAGGAAATGGCGGCGGCTGGCCAAGCCAGACAGGTAACCCTTCGGGCGGTGGACGTTCGAATGGTGGTGGTAAAGGCAAGTAAGTAAACGGATTTAGATCAAGAAAGAGCGCCCCGTTTCGGGCGCTCTTTTTTTGTAGGTGACCCTGCGGACCCCGAGAATGGGTGAGCAATAAAAAAGGCCCGCGAAACACGGGCCTTTTCGTCGGGTTGTTTCGGGCAAGCCCTGAAACAACTTATTCTTAACCGCTTTGGCTTATGCCAGTGCGAGGTTCACCGCCGACTCGCGGCCATCACGGCCTGGCTCGATGTCGAAGGTCACCTTCTGGTTGTCGGCCAGACCGGTCAGGCCGGAACGCTCGACAGCAGAAATGTGGACGAAAACGTCCTTGGACCCGCCATCGGGTGCAATGAAGCCGAAGCCTTTGGTGGTGTTGAACCATTTTACGGTGCCAGTGGCCATATCCGTAGTCTCCTTGTTGCGCTGCCCGCGTAGGTGCGGCAGCCCGGCTCGTCAGTGCAAGATCGAAAACTGAGCCGTAAAAGGAGCAGGTAGGTCGATAGTGGTAACGTCGCGACACCATACTTGGGTATTGCCGCGAGTCGTTTCAAGGCAAATTTATGTAACAGCGCCGATAGGCGGAGGTTTGCGCGGTCTTTTTTCTGCGCGGGCGGTGACATATATAGCCGTTGGAATGTAATGCGGGAGAGCAAAATGGCCTTGAAGAAAATCACCTGTCTGGATTGCGGGCAGGTCAACCGCGTGCCCGGAGAGAAGCTGGATGCCGGCCCGAAATGTGGCACCTGCGGCAGCAAATTGATGCAACCCAAAGCGGTGGAGGTGGATTTTGCCACGCTGCAAAAGGCGGCGCGCAATGATGATGTGCCGCTGGTGGTGGATTTCTGGGCACCGTGGTGCGGCCCATGCCGCCAGATGGCACCGGAATTTGCCAAGGCAGCGGGGGAATTGTCAGGCCGGATGCGGCTGGTCAAGGTCAACACCGAGGCCGAGCCAAAGGCAGGCGCCGCCTATAACATTCGCGGGATTCCGACCATGGCGGCATTTGTTGGCGGGCGTGAAAAGGCGCGGCAATCGGGCGCGATGCCTGCGGGGGCAATTGTGAATTGGGCCAAGGGCGCGGTGTAACGCATTGATATCAATGAAAAAGGCGCGCCCGTTGCCATGGCGCGCCTTTGGTGCGTTTGGGGCGTTACAGCGCCATTGCCTGTGGTGCCTTACAGCACGGTGACCTTGGTTCCGGTCGGCACGCGTTTGTAAAGGTCGATCACATGGTCATTGATCATGCGGATACAGCCGCTGGACACCGAACGCCCGATGGACGAGGGCGAGGTGGTGCCGTGGATGCGGTAATAGGTGTCGCGCCCGTTCTGGAACAGGTAAAGCGCCCGCGCACCAAGCGGGTTGCCCGCGCCGCCGGGTTGCACGTAATCGTTATTCAGGAATTTACCATAAGCGGAGGGATCGCGTTCGATCATCTCGTTCGTGGGGCGCCATGTGGGCCATTCTTTTTTGACCTGAATGATGGCCTCTCCGCTGAATTCCAGACCGGCCTTGCCCACGCCCACGCCGTAACGCCGCGCGGTGTTCGGCCCGGTGATGTAATACAGGAAATGCGCGCGCGGCATCACCAGAATCTGGTTCGGTTCCAGACCGGAGCGAATGCGCACCTCTTGTGGGAGGAACTGCGGATCAAGCTGGAATGCGGCCAATGCAGGCGTGGCCAGAGTGCTGGCCGCAGCGGCGGAAGTGGCAAGAAAATTACGACGGGAAAGCATTGTGGCCTCTGACAAATTTGGTTTGGTTGGCGGCGATGATGCCATGGTGTTGTGGCGCGGATCAAGTGGCGCGGGCGCAGTTCGCGGGTCACCGGATGCCACAATGCCGTGAATAGTGCATTAAACACGAAAAAACGCGGCCCCCTTGCGAGGACCGCGTTTCAGAATGACGTCTGGTGCGGCTTATGCCAGCGCCAGGTTCACCGCGGATTCGCGACCGTCACGGCCTGCTTCCACGTCAAAGGTCACTTTCTGGTTGTCGGCCAGACCGGTCAGGCCGGAACGCTCGACAGCGGAAATGTGAACGAAAACGTCCTTGCCGCCTGTTTCAGGTGCGATAAAGCCGAAGCCTTTGGTGGTGTTGAACCATTTTACGGTGCCGTTGGCCATGTCCGTAGTCTCCTATAAACGCTGCCCGCGAATTGCGGCAGCTTTGGCGTAGTTGGTCCTGTATCGAAAGACTGAACGCCGGTTTGAAGGGAGACAGTAGGTCGAGATAGAATAACGTTAGCGCCGCCCGTATGGACCGGAATCATTTGAATAGCAAGGGGGTTAGCGGATTAAGTTGCCGTAGCGTAAAGCCAGTAGTTGCGGTTGGCCAGCCGATAGCCGCGCTGGGCCAGCATCACGGCAATATCCAGCAGGGGGGATTGGCCGTAGCGCTCCGGCCCCGCGTCAATCGCGATTTTGCGCACGGTTTCGGGGTGGGCATGGGCGAGGATTTCAAGTTCGACGCCTTCTGCTTCGAGTTTGAGGAAGTCGATATGGGGCAGGTTTTGCTGTGCGATCAGGTCGCGCAGGGTCAGGGTGGGCACGCTGTGGCGCGATATTTCCTGGCCTGATTCCTCGGTCAGCATAGAGTTGTCGGTGGCATTGGCGCGCACGATGAATTCGATCTGGCCTGCGGTGTCGAACAGGCCGGCGTTTATGTTTGTGATTTCAGTATCTTGGGTGTTTCTGGTCAGGCATTCGAAATTGATTGGCGCGGGTTCGACGGCGATAACGCGCCCCTTTGGGCCGGTTTTGCGGGCAGCGGCAAGGGCGAAGCCGCCAACGAATGCGCCACAATCGACCACGCTGTCGCCGCGTTCGATTTCGACGAAATCCTTGAGCGTGTATTTTGACAGCATCCGCTGGGAATATCCGCGGGACATGGAAAACCAGTTGGGCCGCGCCACGGGGGTGGGCATCCAGATTTGTTCTTTCGGGCCAGAGAGTTGGACCATGCCTGTGTCATGGGCGATTTCGCTGACGGCGGATTTGATATGGTCCGGCACGGGTTCGTCATCATAGGCACCGGGGTGGGACCGCCCCTGTAGCAATTTCATCCGCGCAGGGGTCACGGGTTCGACCGTGAACTGGTGGCGCAGGCGGGTCAGGTTGCTGGTGTCGAGGGGGGTATCGGTCATGGCGGGCACCTTTTGGGGCGCATTCTTACCTGCTGGGGGAGGGGGTGCAATGGGGTGTTGGACAGAAGGCGGGGCATCAAGGGCGCTGGTCGCTTGGCTTCAAGCCAAGCGTTTCGCATTTTTTCAAAAAATGCGGGTGGCGCGTGTTGTTGGCTGGGCGTGGTTGCACTGGGTGTTCGAAGTGCCAGGCCAGCCAGATGTCCCGCTCGGCGGTAGGCGGGCTGTGTCAAACCAAGGCCGGAGAAACGCCCCTCGGGGAGGGCGCTGTCCTTGCTGTCAAAGGGTCACAAAAAGGTTCTGGATCTCGCGCGCATCGCTTTCAATGATCGCTCCGACTTTCGCAGGAATGAATTTTTCCGAGCGTAAGCGGCATTTTAGCAAATCAAACAAAGTAAACCGGTGATTGGCGAGAGATCTGCTTTGGAACGCCTTTCTAAGTAGAAAAATACCAACCCCTGCATAAGTTGGGGTCAATTCGCGCTGCCTACAGGGCCAAAGATAGACCGCAGCCGGTTCTTTGTTGCTGACGTATTCGAAGTGCGCGTCGATATTGATAGCTAAGTTCTCCGCAACCGGAAAAGATCGTTTGCTTTGGCTAAACGCTTCAAGAGACTTGTTGATTTCGAAATCTTCAATTCCGTTGGTCTTTTGGTTGGGGATGTTCAGACAAAAACCCCGCCACATGGGCGGGGTTTTATTAATCCTAGCGGCTGAATTTCTTGTGCTTCAGGCGTTTCGGTTCCAGCGCGTCTGCGCCCAGGCGGCGTTTTTTGTCTTCTTCGTAGTCTTCGAAGTTGCCTTCGAACCATTCGACGTGGGCGTCGCCTTCGAATGCGAGGATGTGGGTGCAGATGCGGTCAAGGAAGAAGCGGTCGTGGGAGATGACGACGGCGCAGCCTGCGAAGTCCACGAGGGCGTCCTCGAGAGCGCGCAGGGTTTCGACATCGAGGTCGTTGGTCGGTTCATCGAGCAGCAGGACATTGCCGCCTTCGCGCAGCAGGCGCGCCATGTGGACGCGGTTGCGTTCACCGCCCGACAGCAGCGAGACTTTTTTCTGCTGATCGCCGCCTTTGAAGTTGAAGGCGGAGCAATAGGCGCGGGCGTTCACTTCGGCGTCGCCCAGTTTGATGATGTCCTGACCGTCGGCGATGGCCTCCCATACATTTGCGTTGGGTTCCAGATCGTCGCGGGATTGATCGACATAGGAGAGTTTGACGGTATCGCCGTATTCGACCGCGCCGCTGTCGGGTTGTTCCTGTCCGGTCAGCATGCGGAACAGGGTGGTTTTACCCGCGCCGTTGGGACCGATCACACCGACGATGCCGCCGGGGGGCAGCGAGAAATCCAGCCCTTCGACCAGCAGTTTGTCACCCATGGCTTTTTTCAGGCCTGATACCTCGATCACCTTGTTGCCCAGACGGGGACCGTTGGGGATGATGATCTGGGCGCGGGCCAGTTTTTCGCGTTCGGACTGGTTGGCGAGGTCGTTATAGGCGTTGATGCGGGCCTTGGATTTGGCCTGCCGTGCCTTGGGCGAGGCGCGCATCCATTCCAGTTCGCGTTCCAGCGTTTGCTGTTTGGATTTGTCTTCGCGGGCTTCCTGGCTCAGGCGTTTTGCCTTTTGTTCCAGCCATGCGGAATAGTTGCCCTCGTAGGGGATGCCGCGGCCACGGTCGAGTTCGAGAATCCAGCTGGTGATATCGTCAAGGAAGTAGCGGTCGTGGGTGACGATCAGGATTGTGCCTTTGTAATCAATCAGGTGCTGTTGCAGCCATGCGATGGTTTCGGCGTCGAGGTGGTTGGTCGGTTCATCGAGCAGCAGCATATCGGGCGCTTCGAGCAGCAGTTTGCACAGGGCGACGCGGCGTTTTTCACCGCCCGACAGGGTGGTCACATCGGCATCATCGGGGGGGCAGCGCAGGGCCTCCATCGAGACGTCGATCTGGCTGTCGAGATCCCAGAGGTTTTCGGCGTCGATCTGATCCTGCAGGGCGGCCATTTCATCGGCGGTTTCATCGGAATAGTTCATCGCCAGATCGTTATAGCGATCGAGGATCGCCTTTTTGCTGGCGACACCCAGCATGACGTTTTCGCGCACGGTCAGGGCGGCGTCGAGTTCGGGTTCTTGTGGCAGGTAGCCGACGCGGGCGCCTTCGGCGGCCCATGCCTCGCCCTGAAATTCCTTGTCCCATCCGGCCATGATTTTCAGCAGGGTGGATTTACCCGCGCCGTTGACGCCGACCACACCGATTTTCACACCGGGGAGGAAGTTGAGGTGGATATCCTCGAAGCATTTTTTGCCGCCCGGATAGGTCTTGGAGACGCCGGACATATGATAGACGTATTGATAGGCGGCCATTCGGGGCACTCCTGCTTGATGCGTTGTTGTGGGTGTAGATAGCGGTTGGCGGGGGCGGGGGCAATGCGCGGCGGGTGCTGCTGGCGGGAGTATTTAGGGAGAGAAGAAGTGTGCGGGGCGGTGCGAAACCGCTTGGCGGGGGCTGTGGCGCTGCGGTAGGGGTGGGCGTTATGCGTTATCAGCTGCCATATGCGCGGGCCGGACAGGTCATCGGATTGTTGGGCGGGTCGTTTGATCCGGCCCACGGCGGCCATGCGCATATCAGCCGCGAGGCGATGAAGCGGTTTGGTTTGGATGCGGTGTGGTGGCTGGTGTCGCCCGGCAACCCGTTGAAAGAGCAGGGACCAGCCGCGATGGAGCGCAGGTTGGCGCGTGCTCGCGAGGTATCCAAGCATCCGCGGATTGTGGTGAGCGATATCGAGGCGCGCATTGGCACGCGCTATACCGCGCAGACGATTGCGCGGTTGCAGGCGATATATCCGGGGGTGCGGTTTGTCTGGCTGATGGGGGCGGACAATCTGGTGCAGTTTGATCAGTGGCAGGATTGGCAGGCGATCATGGCGCGGGTGCCGGTGGGCGTATTGGCGCGCCCCGGTCAGCGGATTGCGGCGCGATCATCCAAAACGGCGCGGGTGTTTCGCGGGGCGCGGTTGTCGGCGCGGGCGGCGCATGTTCTGGGGCGTGGATCGGCGCCGTTGTGGTGTTTTTTGAACGTGCCGATGGTTGATCATTCGTCAACACGGATACGGGCACGGGGGGATTGGGTGAGGGATGGTTAACAATCGCCTGATATAGGGGGGCTGCGCGGTGGTTTGTATGCTTGTTTGCCCCTGCGCGGGGCGCTAGGTTTGTGGATATGGTCAAGGTGATTTCAAGACGCGGATTTGTTTGTGGGGCGGGCGTTGTGGCGTTGCTGCCCGGGGTGGTTTTGGCAGGCGCGCCCAAGGTGTCGTTGCGCCCGGTGGCGCGCAGCCGCGAGGGGGCGAAACTGCTGGTCAAAAGCGGTGCGGGTCTGGTGGCCGAAGCCGGATTGGGCGGCGGCGCAGTGACCGGGTTTGCCGTGGCCGATTTGAAAACCGGACAGATGTTGGAAAGCGGCGCGGGGCAGGTCGGGTTGCCACCTGCCAGCGTGGCCAAGGCGATTACGGCATTGTATGCATTGGAAGTTCTGGGCGCGGCGCATCGGTTTGAAACCCGCGTCATGGCCACGGGGCCGGTGGCCAATGGTGTGGTGCAGGGCGATCTGGTGTTGGTGGGGGGCGGTGATCCGTCGCTGGACACTGACGGTTTGGCGGCGCTGGCCAAGGACCTGAAGGCGCAGGGCGTGCATTCGGTCAAGGGGCGGTTTCTGGTTTGGGGTGGCGCGCTGCCCTATGTGCGCGAAATCGACAGCGAACAGCCGGATCATGTGGGCTATAACCCTGCGATCAGCGGATTGGCGTTGAATTTCAACCGTGTGCATTTTGAATGGAAGCGGCAGGGGCAGGGGTATGGTGTGACCATGGATGCGCGGTCGGACCATTACCGCCCCGCTGTGCGCATGGCCCGCATGGCCGTGGTGAACCGCAGCGCCCCGATTTATACCTATAAGGACAGGGCCGGGCTGGACGATTGGACCGTGGCGCGGGGCGCGCTGGGCAAGGGCGGGTCGCGCTGGTTGCCGGTGCGCCGCCCCGATCTGTATGCGGCCGAGGTGTTTCGTTATTTCGCCCGCGCGCAGGGGATTGTGCTGAAGGACGAGCAGGTTGTGACCATCCTGCCGCGCGGCACTGTATTGGCCACAAGGCACAGCGCGCCGCTACGGGATTTGCTGCGCGACATGTTGAAATATTCCACCAACCTGACGGCAGAGATGGTCGGGCTGGCCGCCACGGCGCGGCGCAGGGGCGCGGCGGTGTCGTTAAAGGCATCGGGCGCAGAGATGAGCAGCTGGGCGCGGGCCGCCTTGGGGATGCAATCGGCCAGATTGGTTGATCATTCCGGTCTGGGCGCGGCGTCGCGGGTATCGGCCACGGATATGGTGCGGGCGCTGGTCGCGACGGGGCGCGCCCCCCTGTTGCGCCCGATCATGAAAGACATCGCCCTGCGCCATGACAACGGCAAGGTGAACCGCGACCACCCGATCAAGGTGCAGGCCAAAACCGGCACGCTGAATTTTGTATCGGGGCTGGCGGGTTACATGACGGCGGCGGATGGCACCGATCTGGCCTTTGCGGTGTTTTCCGCAGACAAGGCGCGGCGTGCCAAGCTGAGCGTGGCGCAGCGTGAACGCCCCGAGGGCGGCGGCACCTATAACAAACGCGCCAAACGGTTGCAGCAGCGGCTGATCGAACGCTGGGGCGCGATGTATGGCAGTTAGGGCGATTTGGCGATCGGGCGCATAACCGGGCACAAGGTGACATTGCCCTGCGGCGTGGTGCGGCAGGCATTTTTTCAAACCTGTCCCTGTAAACCCTGTTCGCCTGCGGGTTCGGGCCTGCCCCATTTTAACCATGTATTTTGCGCGCATGTTTTGATCATTCACAGGTGAATGATTTTGCTTTCAACGGCTTACGGCGGTTTTGACACCGGAACCATCCTGGTGAACGCAGATTGCTGCGCTGCGAAATGCCGAAAAGATTAACCATAAATGTCTCATTTCGGCCCGTTTTCGGGGGCCAAATGGTCGCACCGTTAACCATCCTGTCCGGTTTGGAAGGTGTCGTGCGATGCGACCTGTGCCTGCCGGACGTTTTTAAAAATGAAAGACGAGCCAATGAAAAAGACCTCCTCCTTCGCTATCGCGGCAGCGTTTTGCGCCGTGTCGACCATGGCCCATGCCGCCGAAGAAACCGCCAACCTGAGCGTGACCGCATTGGTGGCCGACAGCTGTGTGCTGACCACCGCAACCGCGCTGACATTTGCCACCATCAACACCGGCGCCGACACCAATCAGGTGACCCCCGGTTCGATCGCCGTTCTATGCACCGGCAGCCGCACAGGCGTGACCGTCACATTGGGCGACGGCGAAAACAAAACCGGCAGCACGCGCCGCATGGCCAGCACCGGCGGCGATTACCTGCCCTATTCGGTCTATTCCGACGCAGGCCACGCATCTGCTGTTGCACCGGGCGAAGCAATTTTTTCGGGCGATATCACCGCCATCGTGCCGCAGGTGATTCCGGTTTACGGGCAAATCCCGTCGGGAAGCTATACAGCCGGCCTTTACAGTGATACGATCTTGGTGACCCTGACGCACTAAGGCGTGAAAAGATCGGGGCACATGAAGGCGAACAGGCAAAATTAACGGGAAACCCCATGTTTCTATCGAACAAGTGTGCATCACTGAAATCGTCGCTGACCATAGCGGCACTGATTTGCGGGGGCGCCGCCGCGCCCCTGCTGGCGGACAGTCTGGCGGTATCCCCGACCAAACTGGACGTGCGTTCATCAAACCAGACCACCCTGACCGTCAAGGCCGAGGGCCGCGAGGCATCCGTTTTGCAAATGCGGGTGCTGAGCTGGAAAGAAGGCACCGATCCGGCCAAGGCCAAACCGACCCGCGACGTGGTTGTCAGCCCGCCGGTGGCGCGTTTGGCCCCGCGGCAGGAATTGACCGTGCGGTTGGTGCGCGTGAAAAAACGCGCCGTGCGCGGGCGCGAGTGTTACCGCGTTCTGGTTGACCGGCTACCGGGCAAAGAGCAAAGCGGGCAGGCAGTGAAACTGCAGGTGCGCCATTCCGTTCCCATGTGTTTCAGTTCCTGATCACGTCTTAGGACGCCAGACATTTCGATCCTTTTTGACTGGCGTTTCAGTTGTTTAGGGGTTGAACAATGGGCATTAAAAAGCTGGTCGGATTCGCTGCGTTGGGTTTGGGGCTGGTCCCTGCAACGACAACCGCACAACAGACCGCCACAACGGGATTGGATGTCACGGCATCTGTTCCCGATCCGATTTCCGTGCTGAGCGATGACACGCCGCTGTTTCTGGCGGTGACCATCAACGGGCGCCAAATCGGGTTGATCGCGGAATTCATGGCGCATCCGGCAGAAAACCGGATTTCGATCAAACGCTCTGAATTGACGGAAATCGGGCTGAAGGCGCCGGGCGGCGTGCAATCCAGGGTCTATCTGGATACGATCCCCGGCCTTGCCTATCAATACGAGGACGTGGATCAGAAAATGCTGATCAGCGTGCCCAGTTCCGCCATGCTGCCCAAGGTGCAATCGGCCGCCGAGCGCCCCGCGCATCTGGACGCCGAAAAAAGCGCGGGCGTGGTGTTGAATTACGGGTTGAACGCCGATTTCGGCAGCAACGGCGCGGGCGGATCATTCGGGTTTAACGGGCTGACCTCTAGTGTCGACGGCTGGCTGTTCAGCCCCTTTGGCACGATCAGCGCATCGGGCACGCACCGGTATCGGCACGCGGGCGGGACCAGCGATTTCATAAGGTTTGAAACCACTTACGAGGTCAGCAATGCCAATAAGGCGCTGACGTTATCGGTGGGGGATGTCACGTCATCGGGCCTGTCCTGGACGCGGCCCATCCGCATGGCGGGGGTGCAGATAAGGCGCGATTTCGGATTGCGCAGTGATCTGGTGACGCAGCAGTTGTTGTCATATTCGGGCGCGGCGGCGGTGCCATCGACGGTGGATGTGTTCATCGAAAACAACCGCACCTTTAGCGGCACGGTCGACAGCGGGCCGTTCCGGATCGAGGACCTGCCGATCTATTCCGGCGCGGGCGATGCGGTGATCGTGGTGCGCGACGAATTGGGCCGCGCCAAAAAGCAGAAGGTATCGTTTTTCGCGGCGCAGAACCTGTTGAAAAAGGGGCTGGCGGATTATTCGCTGGAGGTGGGCCGCGCACGCGAGGCCTATGGCATCGAAAGCAACCAATATGGCGCGGATACGGTGTATTCGGGCAGCCTGCGTTATGGTCTGACGCAAAACACCACGCTGGAATTTCACGGCGAGGGCAAGAGCGATTTGAAAATGGCCAGTCTGGGCGTGAATGTGGTGCCGTTTTCGCTGGCCGAGGTATCGTTGACCGGCGGGGTCAGCCAGTATCAGGGCGTTACCGCGAAATTTGCAAATGCGTCCCTGCGCACATCCATTCGCAACGTCGATATCAACATCAATTCGATGCGCGCCGAGGACGGATTTGCCGATCTGGCCTATGCCACGGGGGTGGATTATCTGGGCGCGGCGGCGCTGGCGACGGGCGGGTCATTGTTGGAATTCCCCACCGCGCTGGATGTGGTCAGCCTGGCGGTGCCGATGCCGTTCACCGACCGCAAGCTGGGGCTAAGCATGATCCATTCGCAGCGCGCGAATTCGGATGATTTATTGTTATCAACGTCTTATGGGCAGGCATTGCCCGGTGGCAAGGGTGCGATCAGCCTGAACGGATCGCGCAATGTGCGCACCGATGAAACCACCCTTTCGCTAAGTCTGTCGATGTCGCTGGGCAATCGCACCTATGCGCGCAGCACCGTTGGCACCGATTATTCGGGCAAACGCGCCGCCAGTCTGTATCTGGCGCGGCCACTGGGTGAACGGGTTGGCGACAGCGGCTACGGGTTGCAACTGGACGATCAGGACGGGCGGTTTCTGGCCTCGGGGCGGGGGGATTACCGCACCCGATACGGCAAGGCGGGCGTAGAATTGCAAACCGGCGGCGGGTCGACATACGGGCGCGGATCATTCGAGGGGTCGCTGGTGTTCACCGGCGGCAATCTGGCGGCGGGCAACACGATTGGCGACAGTTTTGCACTGGTCGATCTGGGCGTGCCGGACGTGCCTGTATACCTGCAAAACCGCCGTGTGACCCGCACCAATGGCAGCGGCAAGGCATTGGTGCCGGGCCTGTCATCGAACCGGCGCAACCGCGTGTCGATCAACGTGGCCGACCTGCCGGAAACCGCGACCGTGGGGGCCACGGCGATGGATGTGGTGCCTGCGCGACGGTCCGGCGCATCGGTCGATTTCCACGGCAGTGCGCGGCCCAATGTGTTGGTCATCATGCGCTACCCCGATGGCAAGATGCTGGAACCCGGCACGTTCGGCTATTTGAACGGCGCCAAGGATGAAACCTATGTCGGCTATGACGGGCAGGCATGGTTGGAAAATGTCAAAGGGCGCAACAGTTTGCGGTTTGACACCGCACGCGGCCCCTGCACTGCCGAATTCGGATTCGAGGCCACAGTGGCGACGCAGGATGTGATTGATCCGGTGATCTGCAAATGAGCGGGGCAGGGCGGATACTGCGGGGTCTGGCGCTGCTGGCGGGGCTGCTGGCCCTGCCACAGGCCGCCGCCGCGCTGACCTGCAACGCCACGGTCAGCAATATCAATTTCGGCGCGATCAGTGTGCGGGCAGGGGCGGTCAACCAGACCTCGGGGTCGATCACGGTGCGCTGCCGCGGGTCGCTGCTGAGCCTTGTGGGGGCCTGTGTCTATTTCGGGTCGGGCAGCGGCGGCGCGGGGGCGAGCAATTCGCCGCGCTATATGCGGCGCGGCGATGGCGCGGCGCTGCCGTTTGAGCTGCGCCCGCTGGGCAATGGCAATACATTCGGCACGCTGAACGCGGTCTATGTGCCGGTGGCGACCGTGCTGGGGGCGGGGTCGGCGACGGTGCCGATTTTCGCGGATGTGGCCTCTACTTCGGTGTCGGTGGGCAGCGGCACTTATGCCTCTACCTTTGACGGATCAACCGATATATCGTTGGAATACGGGGAGTTGACCACCTGCACCCTGTTGCAACAGGGCGAACCCGTGCCACCGTTCACCGTATCGGCCGAGGTGGTGCCAAGCTGTGAACTGGATGTGAGCGCGATGAGTTTCGGATCCATCAGCGCCAGCCTGACACGCCCGGTGGATGAAACCGCAACCGTGAACGTGCGCTGCACATCCGACACCAGTTACACGGTGTCGATGGGCATGGGGGAAACCGGTGTTTCACCCACCGACAGGCGGATGCGTAGCCTGCTGGGCACGCTGAGTTACGGGCTGTATCGCGACCCGGCGCGCAGCCAGCCATGGGGCAACCTGCCCGGGCAAACGGTGGCGGGCACAGGCAGCGGCGGCAACAATGCATTCACGGTTTATGGCCGCATCCACGCGGGCCAAAGCCCCAAGGCGGGCATATACACCGACAGCGTGATTGTCACGATAACCTATTGATTTGGTTGGAAAGTGAACGGGGCGCAGGTTCCCATTTGCGCCCCGTTCGTTGCCTGATGCAGATTAACGTGAGTGGGGGCCTCAGGCGGTGCCAGTGATCCGCGCAGTTGGCGCGGGAATTGCGTGTGCAGGGCGGTCGGTCCAGCCGTGCAGCGATGAATCGATATGTTGGGCAGGTCCATCCAGCGCGCCAATGACGGGCGCAATACAAAGGATCAGGATGCCGGTTAAAACAAGGGCAAAGCGTTTGTTTGAAATCTGGGTCATATGGAAACCTCGAACTGAAAAAAACTGAAAAAAGTCGTGCTGAAAATATATCTCTATGATGCCAAGTCTGGCGCATATGTCAAAAGAAACTTTTGGTTGTATGCGGATTTTCGCGCCTGTTCTGGCGCAGACGCAAAAAGGCGGCCGCCCGAGGTAGGAAGCGACCGCCTGACAATCGTTAACATTTACGGGTGAATCCGGTTAGATACGCGCCGAATTTGCGCCACGCGGACCCGCAACCAGCCATGCGATAAAGCCCAGAACCGGCAGGAAGAAGATCACCAGCGTCCAGATGATTTTCTTGGCCCCCGAGGCCGAGGACGTCAGGGTTTGATAGATGGCATAGATGTCGGCGATGAGGATCAAAAGACCCATAAGTCCATATTCCATAAAGATTTCTCCGTTTTGGTTATTGCGGTGCCGGGCATGCGTTCTGCGCCCGGCGATTGCAGTAACAACGGTATGGATATGGAATTTGTTCCCGAAAAATTGATCCGGGGTTTACCGCAGGGGGTGCCTTGCGCGCGAAGCGGTGCCGTTACAGGGTCAGGTGGCGCGCCCTTGCGCCGCGTTCGATCGCGGCGGCATAAAGCCGGTCGATATCCAGCTCGTAGCGGATTTCCTCGAGCAGGCGCAATTCGGATTCGCGCAGGGTGCCATCGGATGCGGCCACATCGCAGGCCAGCGCATATGCGGTTTCGAACAGGCGTTCGGGCAGGTTGTCGCGGATCAGGCCAAACAGGGCATCCAGCCCGTCCTCTTGTTCGAACAGGTCGATCACGGTGCCGGAAATGGTGGTCACACGGTCGATATCATAATCGGCAAACACCGGCAGGTTGTTCACCGCGCCTTCGATTTTCACCAGCTCGGCGGTGCGGATATCCTCGTCTGACATGGATACGGCGATCATGACGGCGACAAGGCAGTCCTGCGGGCTAAGCGGGTGGGATTGGGCATCTGTCATCAAACTGTCCTTGAATGCGTGTGTTGCAGTGCAGAATATTGACTGACACCCGCAGCTTCAATAGGTAGCGGCGGTCTGCCGCGCATTCCGCGCTGGTTGGCCTGCCCCAGTATAGGGGCGTTGCCCGCAGTGGCGATAGTGGAGAAGAACATGACCGAATTGCGCGACGCCGCATTAGTATCCAAAGCCTGGCCGTTCGAAGAAGCGCGCAAGCTGGTCAAACGCTATGCCAAGGCACCGCCGGCCAAGGGGCATGTGTTGTTCGAAACCGGATACGGGCCATCGGGCTTGCCCCATATCGGCACCTTTGGCGAGGTGGCGCGCACCAGCATGATCCGCAGCGCATTCGAGGCGATTTCAGACATCCCGACGCGGTTGATCTGTTTTTCCGACGATCTGGACGGGATGCGCAAAGTGCCGGAAAACGTGCCGAATTTCGAAAGCCTGCGCGCACATTTGCAACGGCCATTGACCAGCGTGCCCGACCCGTTTGGTGAATTCGACAGTTTCGGTGATCATAATAACGCGATGCTGCGGCGTTTTCTGGATACATTCGGGTTTGAATACGAATTCTATTCGGCAACCGAGTTTTACAAAACGGGTCAGTTCGATGATGTGCTGAAACGCGCGGTGGAAAAATATGACGAGGTCATGGCGGTGATGTTGAAATCATTGCGTGATGAACGCGCCGCGACCTATTCGATTTTCCTGCCGATCCATCCCGAAACCGGGCGGGTATTGTATGTGCCGATGAAATCGGTGGATGCGGTGAATTACACCATCACCTTTGACGACGAAGAAGGGCGCGAGTGGACCCTGCCGGTGACCGGCGGCAACGTAAAGCTGCAATGGAAACCGGATTTTGGTGCACGTTGGGCTGCGCTGGACGTTGATTTCGAAATGTATGGCAAGGATCATTCGACCAATACGCCGATCTATGACCGTATTTGCGAAATTCTGGGCGGGAAAAAGCCCGAGCATTTCACATACGAGCTGTTTCTGGATGAAAACGGTGAAAAGATTTCGAAATCCAAGGGCAATGGGCTGACAATTGATGAATGGCTGACCTATGCGTCTACCGAGAGCCTGTCGTATTTCATGTTCCTGAAGCCGAAAACCGCAAAGCGGATGCATTTTGATGTGATCCCCAAGGCGGTCGATGAATACCACCAGCAATTGCGTGCCTATCCGGGGCAGGATTGGAAGGCGCGGGTGAATAATCCGGTCTGGCATATCCACAATGGCAATCCACCCGAAAGCAAAATGGTGGTGCCGTTTTCGATGCTGTTGAATGTGGCATCTGTTTCGGGGGCCGAGGATAAGGAAACCCTGTGGGGGTTTATCCGGCGGTATGCACCGGATGCAACGGCTGAAACCCATCCGGATCTGGATCAGGCGGCCGGTTTTGCGGTGCGGTATTACAATGATTTCGTGAAGCCGCACAAAGTATTCCGCGCCCCCAATGAATTGGAACGCGAAGCATTGAGCGAATTGCGTGATAAATTGGCAAAGTGGGATGGCGGTTTGGACGCCGAGGAGCTGCAATCGCTGGTGTTCAGCGTCGGGCGCGAGCGGTTTGACCCGATGCGGGCCTGGTTCTCGGCCCTGTACGAGGTGCTGTTGGGGGCCACGCAGGGCCCGCGCTTTGGCGGTTTCATCGCGCTATATGGCGTGGACGAAACCGTGGCGCTGATCGACAGCGCATTGGCGGGCGAACTGGCCGGTTGATTTGACGGGCGCCCGTTTGGTTCTACCTGATCATCAGGAGGAGTAAACATGCGCCCGTTTTTTATCGCCCTCGCCCTATTTGCTGGCCCGGTATTCGCACAGGATATAGGGGTGGAATCCGTCATATCCGACCAGATGTTGGATTTCCGCAGTGGCGATGTGGGCGGTGCCTATGAACATGCCAGCCCGCCATTGCAGCGGTTTTTCGGATCGCCCGAAAGTTTCGGACAGATGGTGCGGCAGGGGTATCCCTCGATCTGGGCCAATGACGGGGTGCGATTTTTCGACCTGCGCGCCGACGGCGACGCCATGGTGCAAGGGGTCGAGGTGCGCGACACCGCAGGCGATTTGCACTGGTTCGATTACCGCATGGTGCGCGATGGCGCAGGCTGGCGGATTGATGGTGTGACCCCGCGCAAGGCCCCCGATCTGGCGGTTTGATCCTGTGGTGGTTTCGGCTGAATCGCTGATTCCCGCCGGACCACCGTCACGGTGGTCTTAGCCATCGTTAAGATAGTGTTGATATTTCCCTTTCCCTGAGCGGGCGCGTGCCCGGCTTGCATGGAATTGATGCCCTTGGCCTGTGGTCCTGCCGCTAGCCAAGGTGATCCTTTGGAAGGGGAACCTCTGCATGAACAAGGCGATAACCGATGGTGTGGTCCTGATGCCGCCCGCATTCGAATTCGGGCTGGACGTGTGGTCCAGCGGCGATGGAACGCCGGGATCCGACACCTATCAGAACGCGGCCAATGCCGCCTTTGTCCCGGCGGATCAGGATTTCGGCGGATGCCTTGAAATCCAGAAATCCAACAGCACGACCAAGCTGCGCTATATGGGTGAAACCCCTTTGTTGCCAGGGTGTTACCTGCGTGTCACGGCCCGTATCAAGGCCATCAGCGGCAACCTGCCAAATGTGCGGATTGCGGGGTGGGCCGGGGCCGCCGGGGGTGGTCATGTTGGCGGGCTGGACGAGGTCGGGCCAAGCGTCAGTTTGCAAAGCTATGGTAACGTGGTCGAGGTCAGCGCGATCATCGGTGCGGGCAATCGCGGCGGCGTCGATATGGTCTGGGGATCACAGCCGATCTATGGTCATTTCGGACTGGACCTGACCGGACAGAATGGTGGCATTGTGCGTGTTGACGATATCGTGATCGAAGATATCACATCGGTTTTCCTGCGCGATATGATGAACTGGGTTGATGTGCGCGACTACGGCGCGGTCGGCGACGGCGTGACCGATGACATGCCCGCTTTCGAGGCCGCAGACGATGCGGCCAATGGTCGTAAGGTTCTGGTGCCAAACGGTAATTTCTTTCTTGGTGACAGCGTCACGTTTGAATCCCATGTCGAATTTCAGGGCAATGTGACCATGCCCGACGACAAACTGCTGCTGTTGACCAAGGATTTCCACCTGTCCGCCTATGTTGACGCCTTTGGTGACGAAGTTGTGGCATTCAAAAAAGCGTTTCAGGCGCTATTGGGCAATTCCGATCATGAATCGCTGGACCTGTGCGGGCGGCGCATTCAATTGCGCGAACCGATTGATATGCATTTGGCGGCATTCAATCGCACGGACTATGCGCAACGACGTGTTATCCGCAATGGCCAATTCTATGTCGAGACGTCATCCAATTGGGATGACGAGGTTGCGACTTCGCACGGGACTTATGACCGGACCGACCCCTATACCCTGTCGAATGTGACCAATGTGGCCAATGTTCCGGTGGGGTCGCATGTGGTTGCCAATGGTGTCGGGCGGGAGGTTTACGTGCGCTCGAAGAACATCGCGACGCAGGAAATCGAGCTGTCTCAGCCTCTGCACGACGCGGACGGGACACAGGTTTATACCTTTACCCGTTACAAATATGTGTTGGATTTCAGTGGCTTCCAAAAAATTTCCAAAATGCAGATCGAAGACATCGAATTCAACATGTCGGCGCGGTGTTCTGGTATTTTGCTGGCGCCTGCCGGTCTGACCTTTCACGTGAAAGACTGCGTGTTCAACGACCCCAAAGACCGCGCAATCACCAGTCACGGCGAAGGGTGTCAGGGCATGTTGATCGACCGCTGTCAATTCCTGTCGGCCGAAACGCAATTGCGTGCCCAAGACAGAAAAAGCGTGGCGATCAATACCAATGGAAACGATGTGAAATTGCGCGATTGCCGTATTACGCAGTTCCGTCACTTTGCTGTTCTAAGCGGTTCATCAAATATCGTCACCGGGAATCACTGGTTTCAGGGTGACACCGAAAGCGAAGGTATTCGCACGGCAGGGCTGGTGCTGAGCCGGACGAATAACCGAACCTCTGTCAATGGCAACTACATCGATAATTGTTTTGTTGAGTGGACCAATGAGCACGACAATGACCCCGATTACGCCAGTGAGTTTTCATTTTCGGCGCTGAACATTTCTAATAACACGTTCCAGTGCGGTAATACGGCGGCGTCATTCCGGTTTATTGTGGTGAAGCCCTATGGTTCCGGCCATACGATCAAAGGGTTGAATGTGGTCGGCAATACATTCCGTTCTATTTCAGGCCAACCCGATCGGGTGGAAACTGTGGATACCACCTATGCGTCTCTTGATTTGAGCAAAATGGCAAATGTTACTTTTGAAGGAAACGCGTTCAGTAACATCGGCTATTGGACGGAAAATCCGGTAAATATCGAACATTCCGAAGGGTCCGTGCAAACCAGCTGGACGGTGGACACCGGTAATGCCCTTCCGTTCGACGGGCGTGCGCTGACGGTGGAGAGCGTAGTGACATTGGGCCGTATTCGCAATGGCGTCGGGGGCGGGTTGTATACCATGCCCTATGTCGACACGGAACAGGGGGCCAATAACAATCAGGTTCATGTTGTGTGGAGCGAGGCCGCACGCGGCAAAATATTGATCCGCATTCGCGCCGATAAATAGGTATTTATCCAGTGAATGAAAAGGGCGCTTTGGTAATATCCAAGGCGCCCTTTGTTCGTTTGGTCACTGTTTTAATTTTCGGAGAGTTCGATTTTTAATCGTTTTTTTGCGTCAAATTTTTCATGTGCTTACCGGCACCTGAAATTCAACAGATAAGGATTCGCCAAAAATAGAGTTACAAATTTCATATTTAATGCAGTGCGTTTTAGAACTCTCGCCAGATTGAAAATTTCAATCCAGTTTCCTTTGGTCCGATAAGCCCGTGGGTGACGCCCAGTTCCAAATGCCGTTTCTCTTTCATTTCCCACACAATGGATGGCACGATGCGCAAGAACGCGGGGTCATTTTCGCGCAGGCCTGCCTGAAATTGCACCATGGTTTTCAATTTCGGGCGCGGCTGTAGACCGATTGTGATGTCGGTTTTCAGGTCGGTGAAACCGCTTTCCAACCCGATTTCAGCGACTGTGTCGATAGATATCCAACCGCCGCCCAGCTTGCTTTGAAAACCGCGGCCAAAAGAAATGCCGGGGCGCAACACCTTGCCGCTGGCCAATTGCCCGACGCCGATTTCCAGAGCAAACCTGTTTTTTTTATCTTGTTTCCCAATGGGATACCGGGCGAAGGCGACAATTTTTGATTTACCGGACACGCCGCGCCCCATATCCAAACCGAAGGTTAGCTTGTCCGTCGCACCCCATTCCAAATAGATCGCGCCGAACCCTGCGGGCACCCCGCCGCCGCTATAGGTCAAATAGGCCGATGTGGTGACAAATACGTTGCCCTTGCCACGCGGCCAGGCCCCCGCCTGAACACAGACGGGTAGCACTAAAAACAATAAGGTTAACCATCGCAGCATCTATGCCCCTTTTGCGTTAATAATCCTGAATTTTGGTAAAGGCGTGGTTAATTTTTGCCGCCTTACAGTGGGAAACTTGGGGTTTTGGGGAATGACTGTGGGGGTGCTATGCTGGCCCTGCGCGACGAAACCGAGGGAGGCCGCAATGCCGAAGATTTCAACTGCGAATGACTGTCAGACAGTGATCACGACATTCGAAATGACGCCGGGAACCTGTCAGGATTTGATGGATGCTCTGACTGATGCCTATGAGAAATTTATAAGCAAGCAGCCGGGGTTCATCGCGGCGGGTTTGCATGTGAACGATGCGCAAACGCGCATTGCAAACTATTCGCAGTGGCAGCGTCGCGAGGATTTTCAGGCCATGCTGCGCACCGATGAAATGCGCCAGCGCAACCGGATTATTGCAGGGCTGTGCACGCGGTTTGAACCGGTGATGTATGAGGTGGGGGCCGCATTTAATTGATGGCTAGACAGTTGTTTTGAAACGACAATCCCCCGTGCCGGTGGGCGACACGGGGGATGTCACAGGCCGCGCCCGGAGAGCAGGCCGCGCACTGTGTATGGAGGTAGGAGGGAGCGCCCGGTATGCTGGGAGCTGGTGCTAGGCGGCCAGAGTATTTGGAAGCGTTTCACCAAAGCGATATCCGCGACCAACAGAGGTCGAAATCATTTCCGGTTCGCCGCCCAGTTCCTGGATTTTGGAACGGATGCGGCAAATATAGACATCAATGATGCGTGCATCCGGCTCGTCCTCCCAGGCGTAGAGCTGCGCCATAATCTGATCGCGAGAGGCAAGGCGACCACGGCGCAGGACCAGCATTTCAACCAGTTCATATTCCAGACGGCTAAGGTGCATCGGCCTACCGCGCACAGAGGCGCGGCGTTCAAACACATTAACAGACAGAGAGCCAAGCGAGAGTTCTGCCGAGGAAAACCCCGCATAGCGCCGTGCGACAGCGATCAGACGGGCAACCAGTTCGGCAGGTTCTGTGCCAACATCCACGCAGTCATCGGCGCCCGCCCCGAAGGCGCGCAAACGGGCATCCAGATCGCCCTTTGCGGTCAACACCGTGACGGGGGCGGCGGCCAGAAATGACAGCCCGCGCAACATGTCGAATACGCTCATATCAGGCATGTCCATATCCAGTAGGATGATGTCCTGTTCGCCCGCTTTGGCGTGTTCCATAAGGTCCTCGCCGTTGTGGGCCAGGGTCACATACAGGCCCGCCTGTTTCAGTTCATGGGCGACGGTCGAGGTGGCCCAGTTGGTATCGGAAAGCAGCACACGCATCATGGTTCCTTTCAATTCAGTATGGCGGTCGGGAGAGCATGACCAAAAGCAGGAGGGGCGCATTTCGGCAGCGGCCCACACCGATTTCAGTGGTTTGTCATGCGATCCCGGTGCCGCTCCGAGAGAGAGATCGGAAAGTTGGCGTTGGATCGTTTGATCGACTTTATGCTGTTGAGGTTACGCAATTGCATGGCGGGTGTCACCTGCCCGAAAGGTTAGAAATCGCTTGTTTTGAATGGGTTGGTTAATGCAGGTAGCTACGCCCTGCGAGCGGGGCACTGGGCATTTGCGGTTTCAGGGGCTAGCCTGGCGAGGCAATTGCCATGGAAAGGAAGGTTAATGCCTCTGATTGAACCGCTGGACGAGGGCGCGCTGGAGCCGGAGCTGCGCGAGGCATTCGGGTTTTTCCACACCACATTGGGCGGCATCCCGAATTCGATTCGCACCATGGCGCGCCGCCCTGAAATCGCGCGCGCCTATCTGGCGCTGAACATCGCGGTGATGGAGGATTACGGCGCGGTCACCCCGGAATTCAAACGCCTGTTGGGCTATGCGGCGAGTTTCGCATCGGGGTGTTTATACTGTCAGGCGCATATGATTTTGGCGTCAGAACGGTTCAACGCCTCGGCCGAGCGATTGGAGGATGTGTTCAATTTCGAGGATTCCGTGCATTTTTCCGAGGCGGAAAAGGCGGCGCTGGGTTTTGCCCATGGCGCGGCGGCGGTGCCGAACGGGGTGGATGATGCGCTGGGGACGCGATTGCGCCAGCATTGGGATGATGATGCGGTGGTTGAAATCATGTCGGTCGTGGCGCTGTTTGGCTGGTTGAACCGCTGGAATGATTCCATGGGGACCGCATTAGAGGAGTTGCCCCTGTCGCGTGGCGAGCAGCGGTTGCGCGATGCCACGGGATGGGATGCGGGCAAACACCGGGGCTGAGGTGCGGTTTTGTCACGCGGGTTCGGGTTTAAGTGCTGTGCGGGCGTTTCAGGCGCGGTTCTGTGTTGGTTTGTTCTGTGTGGTTTGGGATTAGGAGAGCAGAATGCGCTGGGTATTATTGTGCAGTTTCATGTTTTTAAGCGGCTGCGGGGTTCCATTTTTGCCGATTGTTTGATGTGGTGAGGTGGCGAAATCCTTGAAGGATTTCGGTTCGCTTTCTTTTCAAGAAAGCGGCACAGGGCCGGAGAGCCAGCGCACAGGCGCACGGTTGCAAAAGATTATGAGCTGGCCGGAGTTTTCGGCTACGCGATAGCCGCGCCTGTGAACCTCGGCCATGAACCGCTCCATCCCGGCAAAGCGTTCCACATCGCGGGCCTTGCGGCGGATCACGCCGCCTTGCATTACGGCTTTTGACGTAAAAAGGTCGTTCAGCCAGACATCGGGGGCGAGGGGCGAGTTTCGGTTTTGCATGGCTGGATTTTGCAGGGTCTTGGTTAAGGATCGGTGAATTTTGAGGCGAGGCACCTCAGCCATTAGGAGAGAGACGGTGCGGACGGAATCAAAATTACCTTTGCAACTCCCGAAATAAGATATCTTCACTTGGTTTTTCTGGTGATCTCCCCACACTAAAAGATACGGCACGGTTTGATTCTATTGCGGCGCTTAGACGCCCATTTAGAAAATGGGACTTCATGGTTGAAGCAGTCCCCATAGCGAACTCGCCAACAATGAACCGTGTTTGAAACCGGCAGAAAAAATAGCTATCATTGTTGAATTTTGCGATGTCTTTAAGATGTTTCAGACACTTTCGAAGCTCTCTGTTTTCTCGAAACCACGTCAACTCTATTCTGTCTTCGACAAAACAAACACTTGCATCAACGTCCTTACGTACTGGAGGAGCGAAGGTTATGTTTTCATACTGGTATTGTGCTCTCAGATGTTTGCATAGGGTTGTATAATCCCCCGCGATCATTCTGAGAGATAGCGGCTTTTCATTTATTGATTTAACGTCCTCTAACTCAAAATCCGGTGAAGGGCCGGACAAGTCTGGTACGATTTGATGCCATTTTGGGGTTAGATTGATTGAAAGACTTTCAGCACTTTCGGTCCATGAAAAAGAGTTGCCGCATATACTCCACATGCTATTTCCTCCCCCGTCGTTTTACCCCGCCCCGTTGGCCCGGTTTGCCTGCGGTAGAGCGGCCTGATTTGACGCGGGAGGACTCCACGGCCTGATCTACGGCGGATTGTCGTGCCAGCGGGTCGTCGGATATGGCCAGATCGACCGCTTCCAGTCGCTTTACCTCGTCGCGCAGGCGGGCGGCCTCTTCGAATTCCAGATTTTCGGCGGCTTTGCGCATGTCGTTGCGCATGCCGTCCAGCACGGCTTCGAGGTTGGCCCCGTGCAGGGGTTTGTCGATGGTGGCGGTGACGCGGTTCATATCAACGTCGCCTTTGTAGAGGCCGGCCAGAATGTCCTCGACGTTCTTTTTCACGGTCTGCGGCGTGATGCCGTGTTCGGTGTTATAGGCGATCTGTTTGGCGCGGCGGCGGTCGGTTTCGCCCATGGCCCGTTCCATTGATCCGGTGATGCGGTCGGCATACATGATCACGCGGCCTTCGGCGTTGCGGGCGGCGCGGCCGATGGTCTGCACAAGGGATGTTTCAGAGCGCAGGAAGCCCTCTTTATCCGCATCAAGGATGGCCACCAGCCCGCATTCGGGGATGTCCAACCCCTCGCGCAGGAGGTTGATACCGATCAGCACATCAAACGCCCCCAGCCGCAAATCGCGCAGGATTTCAATACGTTCGATGGTGTCGATATCAGAGTGCATATAGCGCACCTTGATCCCCTGTTCGTGCAGGAATTCGGTCAGATCCTCGGCCATGCGTTTGGTCAGGGTGGTGACCAGCGTGCGGAAACCCTGCGCCGTGACAAGGCGGATTTCATCCATAACATCATCGACTTGGGTATCGACGGGGCGGATTTCGATCACCGGATCCAGCAATCCGGTGGGGCGGATCACCTGTTCGGTGAACACGCCGCCGGTCTGTTCCATTTCCCATTTCGCGGGGGTGGCGGAGACGAACACCGATTGCGGGCGCATGGCGTCCCATTCTTCGAATTTCAGGGGGCGGTTGTCCATACAGGAGGGCAGGCGGAACCCGTGTTCCGACAGGGTGAATTTGCGGCGGTAATCGCCCTTATACATGCCGCCGATCTGGGGCACGGAGACGTGGGATTCATCGGCGAACACAATGGCGTTGTCGGGGATGAATTCGAACAGGGTGGGGGGCGGTTCACCGGGCGCACGCCCCGTCAGATAGCGGGAATAGTTTTCGATGCCATTGCAGACGCCTGTGGCCTCTAACATCTCAAGATCGAAATTACACCGCTGTTCCAGCCGCTGCGCCTCTAGCAGCTTTCCCTCGGATGTGAATTGGTCAAGCCGTTGGCGCAGTTCCTTTTTTATGTGTTGGATCGCCTGCAACATGGTGGGTTTGGGCGTGACATAGTGTGAATTCGCATAGACGCGGATCTGGTCGAAGGTATTGGTTTTTTCGCCGGTCAGCGGGTCGAATTCGGTGATGGTTTCCAGTTCCTCGCCGAAAAAGGACAGCCGCCATGCGCGGTCTTCCAGGTGGGCGGGAAAGATTTCCAGACTGTCCCCGCGCACCCGGAACGACCCGCGTTGAAATGCGGCGTCATTACGTTTGTATTGCTGGGCCACCAGATCGGTGATGATCTGGCGTTGGTCATATTGCCCGCCGGTTTTCAGATCCTGCGTCATCGCGCCATAGGTTTCGACGCTACCGATACCGTAAATGCACGATACCGAGGCGACGATGATCACATCATCGCGTTCCAGCAGGGCGCGGGTGGCAGCGTGGCGCATCCGGTCGATCTGTTCGTTAATTTGCGATTCTTTTTCGATGAAGGTGTCAGAGCGTGCGACGTAGGCTTCGGGTTGGTAATAATCGTAAAAGGAGACGAAATATTCCACGGCATTGTCGGGAAAGAAGCCTTTGAATTCGCCATATAGCTGTGCGGCGAGGGTTTTGTTTGGCGCCAGAATGATGGCGGGGCGCTGGGTCTTTTCGATCACCTTGGCCATGGTGAATGTTTTGCCCGTGCCGGTCGCGCCCAGCAGAACCTGATCCTGTTCGCCTGCATCAATGCCCTGGGTCAGTTCGACGATCGCGGTGGGTTGATCGCCCGCTGGTTCAAATTCTGTATGCAGAACAAAGGCTTTGCCGCCCTCTAGTTTGTTGCGGGTTTTTACATCCGGCGCGGGGGCGTGCAGCATCGGCATGGATTTGTCGGAATGGGCAAATGGCATTGGGCGGACTCCTTAGTGCCCCAATGTGGCATGTCGGCGGGCCAGTGCAAGGGGGGCTGCTGACAGCGGGCTGTCAGCAGCGGCTGTTCGGCGGCTATTCGGCGGCAAAGAAAAAGATGACGTAGGGTAAGAAAATGCTTGATGCAACCATGGGGTGTGGTTTAGCGTGGTTAATGCAAGCAGCAGTTTTGATTGCCGGGCCGGCGCGATTTCCACCCCTCGCTCCCCGCGCGCGCCCGGCGGTCAAGGCTTGTATCCCCCGAGCAAGGCTTGTGACCCCAAGAAACGGGCGGCAAGATTCAATCAAGCATAACGCGGATTGAGGTCTTGCCGCCCGCGTCGTTTTGCCGGATAAACACCCTGTCACAAAGGAGAATGCCATGCCTGCGCGTATCTACAGACCTGCAAGAACTGCGATGTCTTCGGGCACTGCGAAAAGCAAACGCTGGGTGCTGGATTTTCCGCAGGACAATGCCCGCGAAATCGACCCGCTGATGGGGTGGACATCGTCCAGTGACACACAGGCACAGGTGCGTCTGACATTCGACACCAAAGAGGCCGCGGTGGATTACGCCCGTGAACATGGCATCGACGCGGTTGTGACCGAACCCAAACCGCGCAAGGTCAACGTGCGCCCCGGCGGCTATGGTGAAAACTTTGCCACCAACCGTCGCGGCGTCTGGACCCACTGATCCCTGTAAGTCGGGGCAAAGTTGTCTCGAATTCGGGCAGTGACTCTGGTTTGAAATTGATTTTTTGTGTAGGGGCCGCAGTTGTTAGGGGTGTCTTACGCGCCAGAATGTTGATGCCGGGACGCGCTTTGCCCTGTCGCGTTTCAAAAATGAAGTATCCGCCAAAACCCTTCCGCCAAAACCCTGTCGGCGGCCAGTTGATGGCCTTCACATTACCAATCGGGAAAAGTTCGGATGCAGATGCATTGCTGCTCTACCTGCTTCCCCAACTCACCCCGCAGGTGCTGAAATCAGATAAGGTGGTTGCCCTACACGACGCTTCGCGTTGAAAGGCCATGAGCAAGGGGTTTTGATATTGCGAGGTGATGGGCAAACATCCCAACAAGGTTGGATTTTGGCGGCTCGGGAAGGACTTGCCCCCCCCCAACCCCGGACTTGGAAAGGTCACTGTTCTACGCACCCGATCGCCTGAAAATGAAGTGGTTTGGATTGTGTTTTTCGTCACTATGCAATTGGCGCACCGCGCGGCATCTTCCGCCTCAATTTCAAGACGCTCCTCGTCGGTAAGATTCTTCCGCCAATCATCCATGGTGGACAATTATGCAGACAACTCCTCAAAAAGGAAGGACAGCCGCGCGTCTCGTCGATCTGATTGTTGGCGCCCTTGCCATTGCCCGACCAGTTCAACAAGACGCGGGCAAAGACCCCCGAAAAATCGCGCGTCAACGGGCGTCTCGGTGTTCTGGGCATAACTGCGCCTGCCAGCCTGCAACATGCCTTATACCCCAGTCTCATGGGCGCAAACCGACGACCTGCCGCAACATATGCAGACCAAGCACCGCATGATGGAGAACGCAGCCAATGCTGAGTCCTGAAGATCGTGCGTGTCTCGAATCCGCCCGCCGGATGGTGTGCGGAGACAAAGGCGATATCTATGTGTTCGACGACGGCAAGTTTCTGGTCAGTTCCGCCTTTGCCCTCAACCCATCACGCGACCCGATTGACGCGCTGATCGTCGCTGTCAGTCAGGCGGTGAAACTGCACCTTGCGGGCGTCGAGCTTGGCGAGTTGCGCCGCGATCTCGTCGCGGCTGGTATGGGGGAAGATCTGGCTGATAGCGTTCATGATCATCTGTCTGAAGTCTCCGTTGAGGACTGGGCGCAGGTTCGCGCTCGGGTCAAATTCTACGAGGACGATAACGCCCGCATCTCGGCGTTTGACACCAACAATTCAGGTGAGTCCTCATAATGGCACAAGGCGGAAACAAGCACTCGGGCCGTCGTGCCGTGATCGACATGCGGGCCGACAAGAAAGAAATCATCAAGGACATTGTTCTGGATCGCCGCTCGCTGGCCGAGATTGCGAAGCGGATCGGCGTCGATCCCGGCACGGTCGCACGATACCGGGACGACAAGATCACGGAAGAAATGCGCCGCTCAATCCTCGCGGAATCGCGGATCGACACCATCAATGCCGACACGGAAGTGATCAATCAGGACCGCATGGACGTCGCCATGACCTACGAGTCCTTGGCGAAGCGGGTCGAACGGCTGATCACGAAGGCAGAGCAGAACGAAGACGATGCCTTCGCGCTGACGGCGATGGAGGGGCTGCGCAAGGTGCTGCGCGACATTGCGACGATGCAAGGGAAGCTGGCCACCAATCTGACCGTCAACGTGTCGCTCGCTGAATCCAAGGAATGGGTCACGCTGCGCCGCATCCTGAATGAGGTCGTCCAAGAAGTCCCGGAGGCGCGCGAACCGCTCCTGCGCCGGATGCGCCACGAAGTCCTGTCCGTCACGCGTGAAGAAGGGGGCGCACTATGACCCATCGCACATTCGAAGGCTGGCATTCCTACGGGCGTCGCCTCGCCGCCGCAAAAGGCAACCGCGACTGGGTGCGCCTGCCGTATTGTCGGAGTGTCATGCTGGCCGAAGGCGGCAAGCTGTTTTTCACGGGCAAGGCGTGTACCGGACCGGGAAGACGTGCGCTGTCTGTTCTGAAAAACGGTTGCGACCATACCTTCGATGCCAAGTGTGTCGAACAAGGCCAGTAGATCAGGTAGCCCGCGCTCACCCGCACCTCTTGCCTGTCGCGATGAAGTAAAGCGGGTCCAGCCAGTGTAATCGCACAAGTTCGAGACCACCTTCTGCGTGCTTGTGTATCGAACCCCAATAGAAAAAACTGCATCCACGACACACAGCGGCAACGATGCGTAGCGGTATTCGTCCGCCAGCACCGGGACTCTCAGTCCTGATTTTTCGATGTGATCGGCCAGCTTCGAAACTGGCGACGCGCTGATCAATTCCAACCCTGCCGCGTTTTGTAGACGATAAGTGACGCAAGAAGCGCACCTGTCCCACTGGCAGTCAAGGAGAATGTCACTGATCGTCTGTAGACGCATTGGCGACATGCGCCGTTTCTGGCGACATGGAAATTCGTGCCCGTTTAAGTCTCAACATGCGCCGCCTGCGCCAGTCTAAAGGCTGGTCGCAGGAAGAGTTTGCGCATGAGGCGGGCCTGCATCGAACCTATGTCAGTGACTTGGAACGGGGTGCGCGCAATCCCACGATAACGGTCGTAGACAAGCTAGCCGTAGCGCTGGAGGTGAAGGTCGGAGAATTGCTGGACGAAACATGCGAGACCTCAGCGTGACCATCAAGCGCCGCAAAACAATGAGCGACCTTCGCGAGTTTCCCGCTGCACTGGATTTAGCGCGACAGCTATATCGGGACAATAAAGGGCACCTTCGACAGGGGTACGAATGCGAGGAACTGGGCAACTTTCTTGGGCTGTCTAGTATTGCCATTTGGCACGCCTACCAGCGCGGTGATCTCGGCGTGCCTGCACCCAACGCCGAGCGTGCGAAGGCATGGGCGAAGGGCGAACGGTTCTACGTCGCGGAAAAAAAGCCGTGCCGTCGTTGCGGCGGTGTTCGTCGTCAACCGGGAGACGACATGTGTTTCGACTGCGAATTGGCGAGGAGGGCCGCGGCTAAGGCCAAGACGAGGACCGGGCCAGAGGCTTAGCGGCTTGCCGAAACCAACTGCGACGTCTAAACGTGTAGCCGTGGCTCCTTAGCTCAGCTGGATAGAGCATCCGCCTTCTAAGCGGACGGCCGAGGGTTCGAGTCCTTCAGGGGCCGCCAATTGCATCGCAATTGCATAGTGACGAAAAACGCGGCCCAAACTGCTTTGTTTGCAAGCGGTTGGGGACTTAGAACAGCGACCTTCTAAGCGGACGGCCGAGGGTTCGAGTCCTTCAGGGGCCGCGCGGTGCGCCAATTTGTAAAGCAGGCATAAGGATGCACGAAATGGCCTTTTCCCATGCACACCATATCAAGCTTTGATTCACGTTTGCTCTCCAGTATGTCGTAAATAACTGACGTATATGAATTGTTTCTGGGTGGAGAAGCGAGATGTCGATCGCCTTTGATTTCCGGCATTGGGAAAACTGTGGTTGATGCGTCCGCGCCACCTTCGGCGCCGGGCGGCATGCAGTGAGCGCAAACCGGGTGGTCGGAAAGCCCTTAATATCGCGGGCGAAGTCGCGCCTCCTTTTGCAAGCGGTCACGCCCTTTTCGCTTGGATTCATTTTCTGGCATAAAGGGCGGAAAGTGGGCTTTCGCCGCTCAGACGATAGACGGCAGCAATGCGAACATTCGCATAGATGTATAACATGCTATGGAAATCTCCTCTTTCAGCCAATCGGCGTGTCACCCATCCTAGGATTGAGGTCTATCGCTGATACTAGGCACTTGTCGCTGTGGATGAGTCGCACGCGCAGGTGACCTCCCTCTCAATTCGCTCAGGCGTCGGCGCGACCGGGTTCATGGCATCCGAAATCTTGTGAAGCAAGACGGAGCACTCCCCGTAATGATCTCGCATGGTCTTGGCGTGTTGCTCGGTGACGCCCGTGTTCGCAACACCGCCGGGTTCGGCGCAAAAGAAGGAGTGTGGTGATGGCCCAGCTACTGGATGCCTATGGTCGCCCCGTAAAGCCCAGGCAATTGACCGAGCGGCTGGCCGAGCCGGGGCTGACCAGTATCCGGCAGGCTTTTGCTGGCACTATGGCCAGCGGGCTGACGCCGGTGCGGCTGGCGCAAATCCTACGCGCCTGTGACGAGGGCGCGATCGAGGAATACCTGATCCTCGCCGAGGAAATGGAAGAGCGCGACCCACATTATTTTTCGGTGCTGGGCATGCGCAAGCGCGCGATTTCTGGCGTGGTGCCGACCGTCAAGCCTGCCTCCGAAGACAAGCGCGATGTGGATATCGGCGCAGCCGTGCGCGAACACATAGCCGAACACGACGGGTTCTCCGATCTGGTCGAAGACCTGTTGGACGGTTTGGGCAAAGGCTTTTCTGCGGTCGAGTTGATCTGGCCGGAAAAGCGGACCACCAACTTCTGGGAATTGGTCGAGTTCAAGCATCGCGATCCGCGCTTTTTCCGGTTCGATCGGGAAACCGGCAGCGAGCTGCGTATGCTGGACGAGGCTGCGCCGGTCGAGGGGCTAGAGCTTGACCCCGTCCAATTGAGCGCCAAGGCCGCTGTCTATGAAAACGTCACGGACACGACCCCTGCGAAATCAGCACCAGCCAAGGCCAAAAAAGCGGCTGCGGCGGAATGAGCGGTTTGGGCCGACATGCGGGCCGTGCGGTTTCCGGTGATGCGCATCTGGCGCAATCGATTGCCGTGATCCTGACCACGCCGATCGGCAGTCGGGTAATGCGGCGCGATTTTGGGTCCGATCTGCCGCGTCTGATCGACCAGCCGGTCACGCCCGAAACCGTTGTCGACCTGTATCAGGCCACCGCCGAGGCGCTGGACAAGTGGGAACCGCGCCTTTCGCTGCGCCGCGTCTCGCTGCTTGATGCGGCGGCAGGCAAGGTGTCGATCGAGTTGGAAATGGAACTGGCAGACGGGACCGAGACCCTGACGATTGATCTGGGAGCGGCGGCATGAGCGGTTTTCTGACCATTGATCTGGCCAAACTGCCTGCACCACAGGTGATCGAGACCGTGGATTACGAGGCGCTGCTGGCCGAGATGAAGGCGCAGGCTGTTGCCTTGGTCCCTGATCTGGCCCCGTTTCTTGAGCTGGAAAGCGAACCGGCTGCGATTCTGTTGCAGGTCTGCGCCTATTACCGTGCGCTGGATCGCTCTGCGTTCAATGATGGCGCGCACGCCTGCATGCTTGGGCTTTCCACCGGGGCCGATCTGGACCAACTGGCAGCTTATTGGGGCGTGACCCGCAAGATCACGCAAGAGGCCGATGCCAGCGTTTCGCCTGCAATTCCGCAAATTCTGGAAACCGACGACGCGTTTCGCGCCCGCGCTCAATCTAGCCTTGAAGGGTTCAGCACAGCGGGACCGCGTGGCGCATATGTGTTTCATGCCCTGTCTGCAGATGGTGCCGTCAAAGACGCCAGTGCCACCAGCCCGGCGGCGGGCGAGGTCGTCGTTTCGATCCTGTCGCATGATGGAAATGGCGCGCCGTTAAATACCGTTTTAACCGCCGTTGAAGCGGCCTTAAATCACGAAGATATCCGCCCGCTGACCGACCTGGTGACTGTGCAGGGCGCGACGATCATCGAATATGCGGTCGAGGCCGAGTTTGTGCTATATGACGGGCCGGTCGAGGACGAGGTCACCGCCGCCGCCCGCGCCGCCATTGAGGCGCATGTCGCCACCCGTCACCGGCTGGGCTATGACATCACACTTTCCGGCATCTATGCGGCGCTGCATCAGGGCGGCGTTCAAAAGGTCACCCTGACCAGCCCTGCTGCCGATATCGAGGTGGGGGATGGCGAGGCTGCGTTCTGCACCGCGATCACCCTGACATCGGGAGGCCGCGATGTCTGATCCCGTTTCGATCCTGCCGCCCAATGCCACAACGGTCGAGCGCGCGTTGGAAGCCGCCGTTGCCGGTGCCAGCCCTGACCTGAGGCCCGTGGCGGCGTTGATGCGGCCCGAAAGCTGCCCCGCACATTTGCTGGGCTGGCTGGCTTGGGCATTTTCCGTTGATGTCTGGAACCCCGGCTGGTCCGAGACGCGCAAACGTGCCGAGATACTGGCCGCGCTGGATATCCACCGCCACAAAGGCACGGTGGGGGCGGTGCGCCGCGCACTCGAAGCCCTGAAATTCCGTGCCGAAATTTCCGAATGGTTCGAACATGGTGGCGATCCGCACACCTTCCGCCTCGATGTCTATGGCGACGAGGTGTTCGAGAGCGGTTTCGGCATCGACCAGACACTGGTGAACACGATCCTGCGCGTGGTCGAGCGGGCCAAGCCTTTGCGATCGCGTTTCGAGTTGCGGGTCGGTCAACGCTATGACGCCAGCGTTCACTTGCGCGCTGGCTGCCGTAGGGGGGTAATGGCCACGCTTGGTGAATGGCGGCAGTGCGCAGAGAGTGGAGTTTGCAAAGTTTCCTGCCGGAGAGGCATACTGTGGTAAAAACGGCCCAAAACTGCCCTTCGCACCAAACCCGGCTAACCGGCAGCTCACAGCCCAAAGCGGACGCGGAAGTTATCGCCGCAGCCTCAGCGTCGCCACGTGGCAGGTCCGTAAATGACTTTGCTGGATACCTACAAGTTTTCAATATCTGGATTAACGAGTGGGTTTCGGCGTCCGAATTCTTCACCTGTATCAGCATTCACAATGAGCCTAATTTTGTCGCGCATCATCTCGAACATATTGGCTTTGCGCCGATAGTCCTTTTCGGACGGGGCTGTGGTTAGATATCTACGGAAAACGGCCAACATGAAATCCGGGACGGCGATGCCAAAGTATTTCTTATCGACGATTTCAGTAACAACATAATCTGGATGCCTATTATTTTCGTCGCGCAGCTCTTGCCACAGGGCCTCTACTGTTTCTTTGATGGCATTTTGAGAAACCTTGCTTGTTTGCTCAAAATGGAAGTGCGCCGCATAGCTTTCGGCGGCCATTAAGCGCCGTCTAAGTACGAACTTAAGCAGGGATAGGTAGGTTTCTTGATAGTCCGATGTGAGCTTACCGAAGACGATATAGCCATTGAAAGGCAAGGGTTGGAGTGCGGATAGATAGATGCGCCGCAAATCCTCAGTCGTATCTGTGAAGTGCATGCCTTTGGCGTAGATTTGGTCGCGGTCTCCATCTGACCAAGGGTTCGCCAAGTAGTTTTCCCACAGAATTTGGGTCGTATCGTTTAGGTGATCCTGATGCTGACTGGCGCTCATTCCAAGCGCTAGGTATTTCTCGCCATCTAAGGTGAACTCGGTTTCGTCCACACAAAACTGAAAGGGCATTGTGTGTTGGTTTTTGGGCTCAAAACTTGGCCCTTCGCCGCTCTCTTCCAAGATGCCTTGCCATAGCGGGACAATCTTGGAAGCCAAATGAGGTTCATGAAACGCGATATACTTCACTCGCCCGTCGAGGTGGTTGATATAACTTTGTCGCTCGGATTGGTCTTGAAGCCCTAGGTGGTCTAAATGATCGCCTAAACCATGTTTCTTTGAAAAATGGAGCTCTTGCCTCAAGCTACGCTTCATCTTTCGCGGTGCATGTGGCGCGTCTGTTTCTGACACGCTCAGGCCCGTTACATAGTGATTTTGACCTCGTTTACTGTGCCGCGTTTTGTCGGGTGCCAAGGCAAAGCCATGGCCTTCGACAACTTTTGAAATCTCATCTTCCGAAGGCAGGCCTTTGTTGGATGAAAACGTCAGGTCGTCCGCGTAACGGCTGTAGACGGCATCATATTTTTCGGCCAAGCCGTTTAAATCAACATCCATAAAGTGACTGATTGCGTTTGCAATGGTCGGGCTAGTAGGGAGGCCAAGAGGTAAATTCCCGTCGATGCACAGTAAATTGGAAAGCTGCCGCGCAATACCAGCATTCACACTAAGATTTTCGAAGAAATTGCTTACGCGTTCACAGGATATCGAAGGGAAGTAGTCTTTGATATCGGCTTTCAGAAGGTACTTCGCGCCAACGTGAAACTGAGCGTTTTCCCGAATGTTTCGGCCTCGAACATAGCCGCAATTTTGCGAATGTGGAAAGTCAGGAATTACAGTGCCAAAGAACAAAGTGAGGCGTCTGGCAAGGCCTTTTAGGGCATTGTTGATGTGACTCTCGGCCTCCCAGACAACCCGTTTGCCACGCTTCGGATTACGCTTCGGGATCTCATGCTTCCTAAAAAGAGGTAGGTAGGCGATGCCAGTTTTCGTTGTAATTGAGTATTCTTTCATACGAATTTCATACTCAGCGACACTGAATTCCAGCGCTTTGTCAAAAAAGAACTCCTCTAGACCAATGTAGGTGAGGAGCTGTTCTTTTGTTTGGATGAGTCGTAGATCGTAATCAAATGCCACTTTAAGCCTCTTAGGCGGAGCAGCAAGACACACGTAGCAAGTGGTCCCGTAAAAGGCAGATGCGACTCGCACCTCTAACCTTGTCGTCAAGCTGCTCCGTTAATGGGCTTAGCACAGGTTGCCAGTGATAGAAACAAAGCCTTTTTGACTTGCCTCGCAATGATCATGGGCGTCGTCATGGGATGATCGGGTACTTAAAGGCGCACGCAGTGCGCAACTTTGCAGCGACCGCTTTACTGCGCATGGCCGCCGTTGGTGCATACGGCAGCGAATGTCTGGTTTCCGCCCTCCGTGACGATGCTCCGCATAATGCTGCGCTTGGCATCAATGTCGTGGAAGGGCTGGAAGCAGTTACTGGGGTGTTCCGGGCAATTGGCCCTGGATCACAAGTCGGAGCCTTTTGGCCGAACTTTCCTGCCCGACCGAGCAGGCGCAACAGGTGTGATAATCCACGGCAGATGGTGAAAGGGGTGTTTAATGGGTGTTTAAACCCCGTCTTGGACAGCGCGTTTTAAACACTTGCGGCGGACATCGAGGTCCGTTGCAGACCGCCGCCAGCCGGAGCTGCGTCCCGGTTCAGGACGCGGGTCGGGACAGTCGGGGCGTGTTGTAATGACGGGAAAAGGCCCATAAACGCGGCCTCTAGCCACGGATCAGCAAAACCGCTCTGCTGAAAACATCTCTGTCAAACTCTGAAAAAAACCGTGTCACGCTACAAACAGCCGCAATAGTAGCCGATTTTGCCCAGATCCCAAAGTGCGAACCGGTTTCGGGTGGTTCTGATTCAATAATTGGATGAATTTTTCATGTCATCCACAAGAACTTGGGGTTATCCACAATTTATTGCTTTACAGCCCCGCCAACTGCCCGCACCATATCTAGTAAGGGCGCATGGGATGAACCCAGCCCCTAGAGCAGACAGCTAGCAATAGCGGTGCCCCGCGCCGCCACGCTACAGTGTATAAGAGGTGACGCATGGCCCTGTCCGAGCAATTCCTGTCAGAGGAAATCCACCCGATCGACATCGTCGAACATATTGCCGAACATCATGATTGGGATTTCGACCGTATCGGTGACGATCAGATCGCCATGGCCGTCGAGGGCCAGTGGCGCACCTATTCCATCACGCTGGCATGGTCGGGATATGATGAAACGCTGCGCCTGATCTGCACCTTTGAAATGGAACCACCCGAAGAAACCCTGCCCATTCTGTATGAAACCCTGAATGCGGTGAACGACCAGTGCTGGGCGGGGAATTTCACCTATTGGGATGCGCAAAAGCTGATGGTTTATCGTTATGGTCTGGTGCTGTCGGGCGGGCAAATGGCCAGCCCCGAACAGATCGATACGATGATCAACGCCGCCGTGCGCAACGCCGAACGTTATTACCCCGCGCTGCAATTGGTGGTCTGGGGCGGGCGTTCACCTGCCGAGGCAATGCAAATCGCGATTGCCGAGGCATACGGCCGCGCCTGATACGTCATCACGGCGCCGAAAGTTACAGCCCCGCCCGCAAAATTCGGGCGGGGTTTTGCATGGAAAATGCAACCTTGCCGATAATTGTGGCAGCCGTTGCACCAATGCGCCCGCCCGCATGCAGTGACCCGCCGACGGGTGCGCGCCCCATTGCGCCCGCCCCGATACCTGCCTAACACTGGGCCAAAACCGGTTTTGGCAAGGGGCAAGCGAATGGATATGAACACAGTGGCCGAACGCGGTCTGGTCCTGCTGGGCTGTGGTAAAATGGGGTCGGCCATGTTGCAGGGCTGGCTGAACAACGGGTTGCCCGCATCCTCGGTGCATGTGATTGACCCGCACCCGTCCGAATGGGTGCAGGGCACCGGCGTTTATATTAACACTGATCTGCCCGCCCAGCCCGCCATCGTGCTGATCGCCGTAAAGCCGCAAATGATGGGCGATGCCCTGCCCACCATCGCCGCCATGGGCGGGGGAAAAACCCTGTTTCTATCGGTCGCTGCGGGCACCTCTATTGCGACATTCGAGGCCGCGTTCGGCAGTGACACCCCGATCATCCGCGCCATGCCCAACACCCCCGCCGCCGTGGGGCGTGGCATCACGGCCATCATCGGCAACGCCACCAGCACCGCGGCGCAACTGGATCTGGCTGCGGCCCTGTTGCAGGCCGTCGGGCAGGTGGTGCGCCTGAAAGACGAGGGCCAGATGGACGCCGTGACCGCCGTGTCCGGCTCTGGTCCTGCCTATGTGTTCCACCTGATCGAAACCCTGGCACTGGCAGGCGAAGAGCAGGGCCTGCCCCCCGAACTGGCCCTGCAACTGGCCCGTGCCACGGTGGCAGGGGCGGGCGCGCTGGCCGAGGACACCCCCGAAACGCCGGGGCAGTTGCGCGTCAATGTGACCTCGCCAAACGGCACCACGCAGGCCGCGCTGAAGGTGCTGATGGACCACGAAACCGGCTTTCCATCGTTGTTGTCGCGTGCGGTGCAGGCCGCCGCTGACCGCTCGAAGGAGCTGTCTAATGGCTGAGATATCATTCGATGATTTCCTTAACGTCGATATCCGTGCGGGCCGCATCACCCGCGCCGAACCCTATCCCGGGGCGCGCAAACCGGCGATCAAACTCTGGATAGATTTCGGCGGTGAACTGGGGGAAAAGCGATCCTCGGCGCAGATCACCGCGCATTATGATCCTGACATGCTGGTGGGGAAAACCGTCATGGCGGTGGTCAATTTCCCGCCCCGCCAGATCGGTAAATTCATGTCCGAGGTGCTGGTGCTGGGCGTGTCCGATGCCGATGGCGGCATCGTGTTGATCAGCCCCGACCATGACGTGCCAGTCGGCGGGCGGATGCACTGATGGCCCGCCCCCGTATCCTGTTGGCCCGCCCCTTGCCCGATGCGGTGATGGCCCGTGCGCATGATCTGTTTGATGTCGAACAACGCGCCGCCAATACCGTGCTGACGCGGGCGGAAATGTGTTCGTCGCTGGTGCTGTATGATGGCATCATGCCGACGCTGGGCGACTGCTATAATGCTGAAATATTTGATGAAATCGAAAATCCGCGTTGCAGGTTGCTGGCCAATTTCGGGGTCGGGCACAACCATATTGATGTCGACGCCGCCCGCGCCCGTGGCATCACCGTGACCAATACGCCCGGTGCTGTGACCGACGCCACGGCCGATATCGCCATGACCCTGATCCTGATGTCGGCCCGCCGTGCAGGGCAGGGGGACAGGCTGGTGCGTTCCGGCGGTTGGACCGGCTGGCACCCCACCCAGATGCTGGGCATGCATGTCACGGGAAAACGACTGGGCATTGTCGGCATGGGACGCATCGGGCAAGCCATCGCGCGGCGCGCATATTTCGGGTTCAATATGGCGGTGCAATACACGGCGCGCAGCGACAAACAGCTTGAATTCTCGGCCACCCGCGCCGCCACCCTGACCGATCTGGCCGCATGGGCCGACATTCTGGTGATTGCTGTGCCGGGCGGCGAAAACACCCGCCATATGGTTAACGCCGACGTGCTGACGGCGATGCAACCCCATGCCCATCTGGTCAATATCGCACGCGGCGATGTGGTGGATGAACCCGCCCTGATCACCGCGCTGCAAACAGGGCAGATCGCGGGCGCGGGGCTGGATGTTTATGAAAACGAACCCAGCGTGCCCCCCGCTCTGCGCCAGTTGGAAAACGTGACCCTGCTGCCCCACCTCGGCACCGCCGCATCCGAAGTGCGCACAGACATGGGCATGATGGTTCTGGACAACATGCAGGCCTTTTTCGACGGAAAATCCCCGCAAAACGCGTTGTAATCACCGGCTCAGGGTTGACCTTGGGGGCGCTAACAGGTGATCTGAACCCCAATCGCGAGGGGGGCCACCATGTTTCAACCAGCCATCACCGGCACCGGCGTTTTCACACCTGAAAATGTCATCACCAATGACGAACTAGTGGCCAGCTACAACGCCCATGCCGATCTGTTCAACGCCGAAAACGCCACCGCCATCGCGGCGGGGGAAGTGGCCGAAAAACCGCACTCCTCGTCGGAATTCATATTCAACGCCAGCGGGATCGAACAGCGCTACGTGATGGAAAAACAGGGCACGCTGGACCCCGCGCGCATGTATCCCCACCTGCGCCAACGCAGCGACGATGAACCCGGGATCATGGCCGAAATCGCGCTGGACGCCTGCACCAAAGCATTGCAACAGGCGGGTGTGGAGGCATCCGAAATTGATCTGGTGATCTGCGCCGCATCCAATATGGAACGCGGATACCCCGCCGTCGGCATCGAAATCCAGAAACTGCTGGGGGCAGGGGGCTTTGCCTTTGATATGAATGTGGCCTGCTCCTCGGCCACCTTTGGCATTCAGGCGGCGGCGGATATGATCCGCGCCGGATCGGTGCGCAAGGCAATCGTGGTCAACCCCGAAATCACCTCTGGCCACCTGGAATGGCGCGACCGCGACTGCCATTTCATCTTTGGCGATGTCTGCACTGCCACCGTGCTGGAACGGGCCGAGGATGCCAAAGGCGAGCACTGGTTGATCCGCTCTACCCGATGCGCCACCGAATTTTCCAACAATATCCGCAACAACAACGGGTTCCTGCGCCGCAACCGCCCCGATGGCACCGCCGACCGCCGCGATATGCAATTCATGCAAAACGGGCGCAAAGTGTTCAAGGAAGTCGTGCCTATGGTGTCGGCCCATATCCTGCAACATATGTCGGATGAAACCATCGCGCCGGAACAGCTGAAACGCATGTGGCTGCATCAGGCCAACAAGGGAATGAATGATTTCATCGGGCGCAAGGTGCTGGGCCGCGTGCCGGAAACCGATGAGCAACCCAACATCCTACAGGATTACGCCAATACATCCTCGGCCGGGTCGATCATCGCATTCGCCAAACATCACGACCATATGGCCAAAGGCGACATCGGGCTGATCTGTTCGTTTGGCGCAGGCTACTCTGTCGGTTCGGTCATCATCGAACGCGCCTAACCCGGCGGAGCGGCCCCAAGGGCCGCACCCCGATGCCTCGTCAATTTGCGTGCCGCAAATCACTCGGGCGGGCGCGTGAGGCGGGCGGAAGGCACCAAACTGGCGCTGCGTCCCGCTTCATTGTTCCAAAAATACCTCAATGCCAACGCTGCGGCAGGGGGCAACCTAAATTGGTGTGCGATCCCCCATCGCCTCGCGCCAGTGTTTGCGGCACAGCGACAGATAGGTTTCGTTGCCGCCGATCTGCACCTGATCCCCGTCGGCCATGGCCATGCCATCGACACCACGCCGCACCACCATGGTGGCCTTGCGCCCGCAATGGCAAATGGTGCGCACTTCGCGCATGTCATCGGCCCATGCCAGCAGGGCCGCAGACCCGGGAAACGTGCGCCCCTGAAAATCAACCCGCAGGCCATAGGCCATTACCGGCACGTCCAGATCATCCACCGCGCGGGCCAGTTGCCACACCTGTTCAGGGTCCAGAAACTGTGCCTCGTCGATGAAAATACAGGCCACCGGTCCCTGTTCCTGCCGCGCCTTGATCCGCTGATACAGGTCATCGCCATGGGCAAACAGATCGGCATCCGCCGTCAAGCCGATGCGCGATGCAACCTGTCCTTGCCCGGCGCGATCATCCAGCCGTGCGGTCAGGATATAGGGTGTCATGCCCATTTCGCGGTAATTATGTGCGGCTTGCAACAGCACGGTCGATTTGCCCGCGTTCATGGTGGAATAATTGAAATAGAGTTTGGCCATAACAGCGGTTTATGCCGTGGATCACCACGTCGCAAGGTGCCTGCGCGCCGCAGGTTGACGAAAACCGGGTGGGACCATGCGGTGCATTGGAATTTGCGCATGATGTCGACCGTGAGTGGTGACGCACCGCACCGTTGCCACGGGCCAATGGTGCAACACCGACCATCGGTTGGGTAACCGCGCCGCCCGGAACCTGCCTGGGGAGCAGAAGGCGGCGCAAACTGGTGACCAACCGGATGGCCGGTATTGCGCTGGTGACCGCTTTGACATGGTCCTGCCGGCCCGAAATGGCAGACGCGATACTGGCCCCACCCGATCCCGGTGTGTGGGCCACGCCGGGTACTCGTCAAATCCCTTGTTATGGGACAGGTTTATAAATGACATTTCCCTTCAAACCCATTAATGGGAAAAGAGTTTTGGATTTCCCCGGTGCAATTCGGGGCACGTTAGGAACCTGTGCATGGCCGCCGTTGGAAGTTACCTCAAGAAACACACCGAAGCTCTGGTAAAGGATGTCGGCATCGAAGCTGCCTGCCAGTTGACCGGAAAATCCAAGGCGACGCTGGGGCGGTATTATTCCGACCACGACGAACATGCCGATCGTTTCATGCCTGTGGATGCCGTCGCTGCATTGGAAGAGGCCGCAGGCTACCCCCATGTCACCTCTGCCCTGGCCGAGCTAAAGGGCGCGACCCTGAATGTTGAAAAACGCCGCGAGAATGTTCTGGAAAAAGGCAACGTAAATCAAAGTGTTATCAAGTTGTCGCAACGGTTTGCGCAATTGATGGCGGAATACAACCAATCCATATCGGACGGCGTTATCACCGTGAACGAGGCAAAGCGGATGCTGCGTGAAACCGTGGTGTTGCAGCAGGTGCTGATTGATATGAAACTGCATCTGGAAGACGAAACAGAATAACCCCTGACCAACAGGCGGAAACGAAAAAGGGCGGCCCTGATGGCCGCCCTTTTCGCATTTTCGGCGCGGATCTTAGCCCTGCAACGACAGCACCCGCAATTCGCCCTCTTCGCGGGCTTTCATCGCCAGCGCGGCGGCGTGGCTGCCTGCGGCGGTGGTGTAATACGGGATCTTGTCAAACAGCGCGACCTTGCGGATTTCGCGGCTGTCCTCGACCGCTTGTGCGCCCTCGGTGGTGTTGAACACCAGCGCGATACGCTCGTCTTTCATCATGTCGACCACGTTGGGGCGGCCCTCATAGACCTTGTTCACGATATCACAGGCCACGCCGTTCTGCTGCAACCATTCGGCGGTGCCACGGGTGGCAACCACGCTAAGCCCCAGATCGGAAACGATTTTCGCCGCTTCGATCATATCTGCGGTTTTGTCCATATCCTTGATCGACATGAACACGACCCCGGCGCGCGGCAGGTCGGTGCCCGCGCCCAACTGCGCCTTGAGGAAGGCCAGCGGGAAGGACACATCCCAGCCCATCACCTCGCCTGTTGATCGCATTTCCGGCCCCAGAATGGTGTCGACGCCGGGGAAACGGGCGAAAGGCAGCACGGCCTCTTTCACCGAAAACCACGGCATGTTCGGGTCGGCCAGCGTCATCGGGTCGGCCATTTTGATGGTGCCGGGTTTGGCGTCCTTGGCGTATTGTTCACGCAGCGGGAAGTTTTCCATCGGTTCGCCCGCCATCAGCCGCGCCGCGATGGATGCAATGGCCGAATCCGTCGCCTTGGCCACGAATGGCACGGTGCGCGATGCCCGCGGGTTCACCTCGATCAGGTAAATATCGCCGTCTTTTACGGCGAATTGCACGTTCATCAACCCGACAACACCCAATGACAGCGCCAATGCTTCGGTCTGGCGCTTGATCTCTTCAATGATGTCTTGGGGCAGGGAGTAGGGCGGCAGCGAACAGGCGCTGTCACCGGAATGCACGCCTGCCTCTTCGATGTGTTGCATGATGCCCGCCACATGGACGGTTTTCCCGTCAGACAGCGCATCAACATCGCATTCAATCGCACCCGATAGGTAGCTGTCCAACAAAACGGGGCTGTCGCCCGACACCACCACGGCCTCGCGGATGTAGCGCTCCAGCTGGGTCATGTCGCGCACGATTTCCATGGCGCGCCCGCCCAGAACGTAAGAGGGGCGAATAACCAGCGGAAACCCGATTTCATCTGCAATCGCAAGGGCCTGTGCATCGGTCGAGGCAATACCGTTGTGCGGTTGTTTCAGTTCCAGTTTGTTCACCAACTGCTGGAACCGCTCGCGGTCCTCGGCCAGATCAATCGCGTCAGGCGTGGTGCCAAGGATCGGAATGCCCTCTTCATAAAGGGCGTTGGCCAGCTTCAGCGGGGTTTGGCCGCCGAACTGCACAATCACCCCGTGCAGGGTGCCGTTTTGCTGTTCGACCCGCAGGATTTCCATCACATGCTCGAACGTCAGCGGTTCGAAATACAACCGGTCACTGGTGTCGTAATCGGTCGAAACCGTTTCGGGGTTGCAGTTGACCATGATGGTTTCATACCCCGCATCGGTCAGCGCATAACAGGCGTGACAGCAGCAGTAATCAAATTCGATCCCCTGACCGATCCGGTTCGGGCCACCACCCAGAATGACCACCTTTTTACGATCCGAGGGGCGGGCCTCGCATTCCACATCGCCCATGGCGGGGGCTTCGTAGGTGGAATACATATAGGGGGTCTGGGCCTCGAATTCGGCGGCGCAGGTGTCGATCCGTTTGAACACGGCATTCACGCCCAGGTTCTGGCGCGCGCGGCGCAGGTTGCCTTCGGTCCGGCCGGTCAATGTGGCCAGACGGGCATCGGTGAACCCCATCATTTTCAACCTGCGCAGGCCATGTTCGGTGACAGGCAGGCCGTTTTTGCGCACCTCTTCCTCGGCGTCGATGATTTCGCGGATACGGGCCAGAAACCACGGATCAAACATGGTGACGCCGTGGATTTCATCATCCGACAGCCCGTGGCGCATCGCCTGCGCAATGGTGCGCATCCGGTCCGGTGTGGCCTTGGAAATGGCGCGGGTCAGGGCGGATTTTTCCGGCGCGCCTTCTATTTCGATCTCGTCAAATCCGGTCAGCCCCGATTCCATCGAGGCCAGTGCCTTTTGCAGGCTTTCGTGGATGGTGCGGCCAATCGCCATTGCCTCGCCCACGGATTTCATCGCGGTGGTCAGCAGCGGTTCGGCACCGGGGAATTTTTCAAACGCGAATTTCGGGATCTTGGTGACGACATAGTCGATTGTGGGTTCGAACGATGCGGGCGTGACCTTGGTGATGTCATTGTCCAGCTCGTCCAGCGTATAGCCCACGGCCAGTTTCGCGGCGATTTTCGCAATCGGGAAACCTGTGGCCTTGGACGCCAGAGCCGAGGAGCGCGACACACGCGGGTTCATTTCGATTACCACCATGCGGCCATCCGCAGGGTTGATCGCCCATTGCACGTTAGAGCCGCCGGTTTCCACGCCGATCTCGCGCAGGACGGCGATGCTGCCGTTGCGCATAATCTGGTATTCCTTGTCGGTCAGGGTCAGGGCAGGGGCCACGGTGATGGAATCGCCCGTGTGCACGCCCATCGGATCGACGTTTTCGATAGAGCAGATGATGATGCAGTTGTCGGCGGTGTCGCGCACCACCTCCATTTCGTATTCTTTCCAGCCCAGCAGGGATTCATCGACCAGAATTTGCCCCACGGGGGACGCATCCATGCCCGTGCGGCAGTAATGTTCATAGTCTTCGCGGTTATAGGCAACGCCGCCACCGGTGCCGCCCATGGTGAACGCGGGACGGATGATTGCGGGCAGGCCGACATAATCCAGCGTTTCCAAGGCCAAAGCGACACCGGCAGCCAGATCTTTCTTGCCATTGGCCCCCTTGGGTGCGGTGACGATGCTGGCCTTGGGGTTTTCAATGCCCAAGCGGTCCATCGCTTCGCGGAACAGTTTGCGGTCTTCGGCCATTTCGATGGCCTCGCGCTTGGCGCCGATCATTTCGACGTTGAACTTGTCCAGCACGCCCATCTCTTCCAGTGCCAGCGCGGTGTTCAACCCGGTTTGCCCGCCCATGGTGGGCAGCAGGGCATCGGGGCGTTCCTTTTCGATGATCTTGGCGACCACTTCGGGGGTAATGGGTTCGATATAGGTGGCATCGGCCAGACCCGGGTCGGTCATGATCGTCGCCGGGTTCGAATTGACCAGAATGACGCGGTAACCTTCTTCGCGCAGCGCCTTACAGGCTTGCGCGCCGGAATAGTCGAACTCGCAGGCCTGCCCGATCACAATGGGCCCCGCACCGATGATCATGATAGACTTGATATCAGTTCTCTTTGGCATGGTCGGACCCCTTTGTCGCGTCTGGATTTATGGCAGCAGGTGGCGCGGCACCCGAGTCACGGGTCCGTGCAAATTGTCGTGGGTTATAGACATGGCGCGGCAGGGCGCAACCCCCTTGCAGGCACGGGCTGCGCAATGTCCACGGGCAGATGCGCGGGGGGACAGGACGGGAGCCTCCGGCGGGAGTATTTACACCAAGAAAAAGCAGGCAGGACGCGCTTTTGGCTTTTTCTTGGTGTAAATACTCCGGGGGTGTTCATTTTGCAAAAATGAACTTGGGGGCTGGCCCCCATTGCGCCCATCGACCTTGACTTTCGCCCCTATGCAATGTGTATCGGCGCGAAACCGTTTTTTCGCCCGTGAAAGGGAGCCGACCATGCACGCCTATCGCAGCCACACTTGCGCCGACCTCAATGCCTCTAATGTGGGGGATACTGTTCGCCTGTCCGGCTGGGTGCATCGGGTGCGCGATCATGGCGGGTTGTTGTTCATTGATCTGCGCGACCATTACGGCGTGACGCAGGTGTTGTGCGACCCCGACAGCCCCGTTTTCGCCGAGGTGGAAAAGGTGCGTTCCGAATGGTGCATTCGCATTGACGGCACGGTCAAGGCACGCGACCCCGAACTGGTGAACGCCAAGATTCCCACCGGCGAGGTTGAAGTATTCATTCGTGACATGGAAGTATTGGGCGCGGCCAAGGAACTGCCCCTGATGGTATTCGGCGATCAGGAATACCCCGAAGAAACCCGCCTGAAATACCGTTACCTTGATCTGCGCCGTGATGTGATGCAGCGCAATATGGCGATGCGGTCTGATGTTGTGGCCTCGATGCGCCGTCGCATGTGGGATCAGGGGTTTCGCGAATACCAGACGCCGATCATCACGGCATCGTCCCCCGAAGGTGCGCGTGATTTTCTGGTGCCGTCGCGCCTGCACCCCGGTAAATTCTATGCCCTGCCGCAGGCACCCCAGCAGTTCAAGCAGCTGATCATGGTGTCGGGTTACGACAAATATTTCCAGATCGCGCCCTGTTTCCGCGATGAGGACCCCCGCGCCGACCGCTCGCCCACCGATTTTTACCAGCTGGACCTTGAGATGTCGTTCGTCACCCAGCAGGATGTGTTTGACACCATCCAGCCCGTGCTGACCGGCGTGTTCGAGGAATTCGGCAGAGGCCGCAAGGTGGACCAGACCTGGGAACAGATTTCCTATAAGGACGCTGCCCTGTGGTATGGCAGCGACAAACCCGACCTGCGCAACCCGATCAAGATGCAGGTTGTCAGCGAACATTTCGCCGGGTCCGGTTTTGCCATTTTCGCCAAGCTGCTGGAGCAGGAGGGCACAGAAATCCGCGCCATTCCCGCGCCCACGGGCGGCAGCCGCAAATTCTGTGACCGCATGAATGCCTTTGCGCAAAAAGAAGGGCTGCCCGGTATGGGCTATATCTTCTGGCGGGAAAAAACCGCCGATGCGGTCGCGCAGGAACTGGGCATCACCGTGAAAGAGGCGCAAGCCAAGCTGAAATCGGGTGAGGTCGCGGGCGGCATGGAAGCAGCAGGCCCGCTGGCGAAAAACATCGGGCCAGAGCGCACAGAGGCGATCCGCCAGCAGCTTGGCCTGAATGTGGGCGATGCGGCGTTTTTCCTTGGTGGCAAGCCCAAGGCATTTGAGGGGGTCGCGGGGCGCGCCCGCACCGTCATTGGCGAAGAATTGGGGCTGGTTGATCAGGACCGTTTTGCATTCGCATGGATCGTCGATTTCCCGATTTACGAGGCCGACGAGGAAACCGGCAAGATTGATTTCGAACACAACCCGTTTTCCATGCCGCAGGGCGGGATGGACGCGCTGAACGGCAATCCGCTGGATGTGCTGGGGTTCCAGTATGACCTTGCCTGTAACGGCTATGAACTGGTCAGCGGAGCGATCCGAAACCACAAACCCGAAATCATGTTCAAGGCGTTTGAAATTGCGGGTTACGGCAAGGACGAGGTTGAAAAACGGTTCGGCGGCATGGTCAACGCCTTTCAATACGGCGCGCCGCCCCACGGTGGTTGCGCGGCAGGGATCGACCGCATCGTGATGTTGCTGGCCGATCAGCAAAACATCCGCGAGGTCATCATGTTCCCCATGAACCAACGCGCCGAGGATCTGATGATGAATGCGCCGTCAGAGGCATCCAGCGACCAGTTGATGGAGCTGAGCCTGCGGATCATCCCGCAGGATTGATCCGGGAAGTAATTGCTATAAAACGCGGCGCATCCGGTGCGCCGCGTTTTTTTATGCGCGGCTTCTGGCGCATCGGGCGCTGATCACGCGAATATGCGGTGAAACGGGCGCAAGTTACGCCTATGTTAACTTTCGAGCGACCCTCTAAAGTTACCAAAGTTCCCAGAACGGAGCCTCTCCTTGGCCAAATTCACCCCCACTCTTGCTGAGATACGGTTCGGGTCGGGCCTGTCGCCGACTTTGCCCTCTGTAGAGTCGACGCAACAGATGCTGGCGCGTCTGACGGGTCCCGATCTGAACGCCGACAGCTTTCCCATTGAAACCTTTACCGATTTTCGCGAACGCATGATCCGCAAACAGGACCTGACCAAGGCGCGGCGCAAGCTGCGCGGCAAGCCCGAAGGTCAGGAATTGCTGAAACAGGTGAAACTGGAGCAACAGGCGGCGCGTATCGAATGGTCGCGCTGGACGGGGCGCGCCCTGATGCGCCGTGCATGGGGGCGGGACGGGTTTCGCGAACGGCTGGTCGGGTTCTGGGCCGATCATTTCACCGCGCAGGGCAAACGCGGGCTGCTGCGCCGCGCCACGGCGCCCTATGTCGAAGACAGCATTCGCCCCCATATCACCGGCACATTCGCCGATCTGGTGGTGGCTGCCACCACCGCGCCCCTGATGCTGCATTATCTGGATCAACAGTTGTCGACGGGTCCAAATTCCGACAAGGCCGCGCGGCGTGGGCCAAAGGCCGGATTGAACGAAAACCTGGCCCGCGAGGTGCTGGAACTGCACACGCTGGGCGTGGACGGGCCTTATACGCAGGGCGATGTGCGCGAATTGGCCGAATTGTTCACCGGCATGATCTATACCCCGAAACAGGGGTTCAAGTTTCAAAAAGACATGGCCGAACCGGGGGCGGAAACCGTGCTGGGGGTCAGTTACGGCGGCGGCAAACCCAATATCGCCGATATCCGCGCCGCGCTGGTCGATCTGGCCAACCACCCCGCCACGGCCCGTCATATCGCGCAAAAACTGGCGGTGCATTTCGTGTCGGATACCCCCGATCCGGCGCTGGTTGATGCGCTGGCGGCGCGGTTTCAGGACACGGGCGGCGATCTGTTGCAGGTCTATACCGCCCTGCTGGATCATCCCGCTGCATGGCAGCCCGCATTGCAAAACGTGAAACCTCCGTTCGATTTTCTGGCCTCGGCGTTTCGGGCGCTGCAACCGCCTGCCGATTTTTTCGACAGCGCGGATGAAAAGACCATGAAACAGGTCGCCGCCTCGCAATTGACCCGCATGGGGCAGCCGTGGGAACGCCCCACCGGCCCCGATGGCTGGCCCGAAGAAGATGCCGCGTGGATCACACCCCAAGGGCTGGCGGCGCGGATGCATTGGGCCATGGTGATCCCGTCGCGTATGCTGGACCCGCTGCCCGACCCGCGTGATTTCGTGGCCGCTGCCTTGGGCGATTATGCGCCCGAACCGCTGTTATTTTCTGCCCGCGCTGCCGAAAACCGGCGCGAAGGGGTGGGGCTGGTGCTGGCCTCTCCTGCGTTTCAACGCCGCTAAAGGGATGGATAGATGACCGAGTTTCTGAACCGCCGCGCCTTTCTTGCCCGCTCTGCCGTGTTGGGCTGTTCGCTGGCGGCCTCGCCGCTGCTGACGCCGGTCAGCTTTGCCGCCGCGCCATGGGACAACCGGCTGGTGGTGATCATTTTGCGCGGTGCGATGGACGGGCTGGATGTGGTGCGCCCATATGGCGACCGCGATTTTGCGGGCCACCGCCCGGGGGCGTTGCGTGGTTTGGGCGACGGGCCTGACGGGGCGCAGGATCTGGATGGATTTTTTGCGCTGCACCCCGCGCTGTCGCCGCTGCTGCCGCTATGGGCGCGGGGGCAGGTTGGATTTGTCCACGCGGTTTCAACGCCTTATCGCGACAAACGCAGCCATTTCGACGGGCAGGACCTGTTAGAGGCAGGCACAGTGGACATGGCCGCAGGGGCAGGGCGCGACGGTTGGTTAAACCGCATGTTGCAGCACGTGCCGGGGGTCGAGGCCGAAACCGCCTATGCCATTGGCCATGATGAAATGCTGTTGATGAAGGGGCGCGCACAGGTCGCCGACTGGTCGCCCGATGTGGGGCTGCGCCTGTCGCCACAGGCGGTGCGGCTGGCCGAAATGGTCATGCATGACGACCCGCTGTTCCGCGATGCCTTTGCCGAGGCGATGTTGCTGTCGGGCACCGATGCGCAGGGCGGCATGGCCGCCGAGCCGATGCAGATGCAGGATATGATGCCAGCCGCGACCGATATGTCGGCCATGACGCCGATGACGGGCGGTGATATGCAGGGCGGCGGCATGGATGCGGCCACCACCGCTGGCCACACCCCCGCCGAAATCGCCCGCGCCAAGGGCAATCAACCGCATCACAAGATCGCGGCTTTTGCCGGTAAAAAACTGCGCGGCGATACGCGGATTGCGTCTTTTTCGCTGAACGGTTGGGATACGCATCAGGGGCAGGACCGCAGCATGGATCAGGCGCTGGGCCGCTTGTCTGACACCATCCTGACCCTGCGCGATTCCATGGGCGGGCCGGCATGGGGTAAAACCACGATTGTTGCGATGACCGAATTCGGTCGCACCGCACGCTGGAACGGGTCGGGCGGTACGGATCACGGCACCGCAGGCGCGATGCTGCTGGCCGGTGGCGCGCTAAAAGGCGGGCGCGTGCTGGGCGATTGGCCCGGTCTGGCCGAAGCCGATCTATATGCGCGCCGCGACCTGATGCCGACCCGCGATGTGCGCGCCCATGCGGCGTGGTTGATGCGCGGGCTGTTCGGGCTGGATCAGGCCCTGCTGGAACGCGCCATTTTCCCCGGCCTTGATATGGGGGGCAATCCGGGGCTTTTGCTTTAGCCCGACCTGTTTTCCCCTTTCCTTGCCGCCCGTTCTGCCCGTAACCTGCCCCGCAATCGGCCAAGCAGAGCTGGAGGTGAAGGGCAGATGAGTAACGCAAGACCAATGGACAGACCCGTGGGCGCGAAAATCGCGGATTGGACCCCGCCGCCCGCGCCTGATGCTGCGGTTCTGGAGGGGCAATATGCACGGCTGGAACGCCTGTCTGCGGATGCCCATGCCGCGCTGTTGTTCAATGAATATCAGGGGCATGACTGGGTCTGGGATTACCTGCCTTACGGGCCTTTTGCCTCTGCTTCGCAGTATCACCGCTGGGTCAAGGACAGCGCCGCAGCCAATGACCCGTTTTTCTATGCGATCCGCGACAAGGATACGGGCCGCTATGGTGGCGTTGCCAGCTATCTGCGCGTTACCCCTGCCGATGGCACCATCGAATTGGGCCATATCAACCTTGCCCCCGCCATTCAGGGCAGCCGTGCCGCGACTGAATCGTTTTTCCTGATGATGGATTGGGCGTTTTCAAACGGGTATCGGCGGTTTGAATGGAAATGTGACGCGCTGAACCTGCCCTCGCGCCGTGCCGCGCAGCGGTTGGGCCTGAGTTTTGAAGGCGTGTTCCGTCAGGCCGCCGTGGTCAAGGGGCGCAACCGCGACACCGCGTGGTTTGCCGCCACCGATGGCGATTGGTCCGCCCTGCGCGAGGCCTATGCCGTCTGGCTGAACCCCGCAAATTTCGATGATGGCGGTCGCCAACGCGAAAGCCTCTCCGACCTGACGGCGCTGGTGCGGGTGGCTTCTGATCCGTTGCTTTGACGGCGCGCTGCGCGGGTCGGGTATCTATTGCAAATGTTCAAATCGCCCAGAATCCGGCCCGGGGCGTTAGGCTGCGGTGGCAGAATGGTCACAGGGCAGCCCCCCCATCGTCATGGAAATGTTAACTTTTTCTTGGCGTGCGAATCACTCTGGCGTAGGCTGGGCGGATAAAGATGCCAAAACGGCACATATTCGAGGCAGCAGATGACACAGGAAGACCAAGGGGCCGGTCAGGCGAATGACCTGCGCCTGCGCGAAATCCATTCTATTGCACTGGCTGAAATCCTGACCAAATCGGGCGATTTCGACCATTGGATATATTATGACGAGCTGAACGCGCTCAAGCGGCGGCCCCTGTCGCCCCTGTGGCTGGAATCCTATGTGATGGTCTGTGCCATCGGGCGTATCCGCCCGGCCAAAGTCACGGGGTTTTGCAAGAAACTGCGCGAAAAGCGGGATAAAACCGGGGATCGCGCGTTGTTTGATCAATTTACCGGGCGCTTGCATTCCTATTTGCATCCGCTGGTGTTGACCAACCACGGCTACCGCGAGGCGAATTTCCAGGCGGTCGACCACGATCAGGTCTGGAGCCATGTGGGCGAGTTGGTCGAGCAGTTGGAGCGCGAGGGGTTCGAGGTGTTCCTGAATTCCGGCACGCTGTTGGGCGTCACCCGCGAGGGGGCATTGATCGGCCATGACGATGATGTGGATCTGGCCGTCGTGCTGGATGCCGGATCAGAGGAAGAGGCCGCCGCCGAATGGCTCAAGCTGCGCGATTGGCTGGATCTGCACGGATTATGCGACAAGGATATCCAGCGTGCGCCGGAAATTCACAAGCTGACCTCGCTTGGCGATGTCGAGGTGGACCTGTTCCCCGCATGGGTGCAGGACGGGCGCATGTATGTTTACCCCCACACCTATGGTGATCTGAACGCAACCGAGGTCCTGCCGCTGCGCGAATGCGATGTGACGGGGCGCAAGGTGCCGAAAACACCGGAAAAAATGCTGGAACTGAACTATGGCAGCGGTTGGCAGGAGCCTGACCCGTTGTTCAAGTTTCCCTGGGCCACGGCCAATGACAAGTTCGAAAACTTCCTAAAGGCGGTGCAGTGATGATGCGGTTTCTGAAATCCGGGAAAAAGCCGGTCAGCCGCCGGACCACGGTGTTGACCTATGGCACGTTTGATCTGTTCCATTCCGGCCATGTGCGCCTGTTGCAGCGGCTCAAGGCGATGGGGGATGAGTTGATCGTTGGTTGCGCCACCGATGAATTCAACGAGAAAAAGGGCAAGACGGCGGTGATGTCCTATGATGCGCGCCGCGAAATTCTGGAATCCTGCCGATTTGTCGATGTGGTGATCCCTGAATATGACTGGGTGCAAAAACCGCTGGATATCGCCCATTACAAGGTTGATATTTTCGCCATGGGCGACGATTGGGAAGGTTATTTCGACGACCTAGAGGCCCATTGCCGCGTGGTTTACCTGCCCCGCACGCCGGATGTATCCACCACGTCGCTGCGCGAACGGGTCGATGCGATGCGCAAGACGGCGTGATCCCAGGGTCGCTGTAATGACTGAACAATCAGGCGGGCAGGCGCAAATGCTGATCGGCCTGAACCACCAGCGGGTGCAGATCGCTGTGGCCCTGCGTGATCAGGGCATGCAGTTCGGCCCGCATGGGGGGTGCCCAGAAATCATTGATATGCGCGGCGACCTGCGCGGCCCCGTCGATATTTGGCTGGGTGGCAAAGAACGTGGCGATCTGGCCTGACATGCGGATCAGTTTTTCGGTGTTGCTCATTGCGGCTCTCCGGCAAGGATGCGGTGGGGATGGGTGAAAACCTGCGTGCCCTGGCGGTTTTGGGTGACCAATGTGATGCCCGCGGTTTCGGCCAGTTGCACCCCTGCGACGGTGGGGGCGGACACGGAAATAATGGTGCAAAATCCGGCCATTGCGGATTTTTGCACCATGTCGACCGATATGCGGGCGGTCAGGACCAGCGTGGCGGGGATTGCCGTGGTGGGGATTGCGCCCTGACGCGCCATGGCGCCGATCAGTTTGTCCAATGCGTTGTGGCGGCCCACGTCCTCGCGCACCAGATCCATCCGGCCTGTCCACAGACCTGCGGCGTGAACGGCGCGGGTTTCGTCGTGCAAAGGCTGGGCGCTGCGCAGGCCATCCAGCGCGGCCCCGATTTCCGTCACGGAAATCGCCACCCCCGGCCCGACCCGTGGCACATCACGGGCCGCCTGATCCAGGCTGTCGATGCCGCATAAACCGCATCCCACCGGACCGGCCATGGTGCGGCGGCGTTGCGCCATGGCCTTGGCTCGTGTTTCGGGCAACCATTGCCGCGCCTCGATCCCGTTGGGGTGTTCTTTTAGCTCTACCGTGCCCAGTTCGGCCGCTGTTGCCAGCCCTTCGGACAGGGTGAACCCATGGGCGAAATCGGTCAGGTCGGCGGGGGTGGCCATCATCACCGCCAGCGTTGTGCCGTTGTAAACAAGGGCCACGGGCGTTTCCTGCGGCAATGCACGGGTGCTGGCCGTTCCGTTTCCTGCGGTCACGGGCAGGGTTATGGCGGCGCGAGGCGTCATTCGGCGGCGGGCAGGATACGGCGCGATTGCGTGGCCTGATCGTTGTAATCTGTTTGCCAGTCGGTTGGCCCGTTTGACGGGCTGACCTGCACCGCCGTCACCTTGTATTCGGGGCAATTGGTGGCCCAGTCGGAATAATCGGTGGTGATGACATTGGCCTGCGTATCGGGGTGGTGAAAGGTGGTGTAAACCACGCCCGGGCTGACGCGGGTGGTGATTTCGGCGCGCAGGGTCGTATCGCCCGAACGGCTGGCCAGACGCACGAAATCGCCATCTTTCAGCCCGCGGTTTTCCGCGTCATGGGGGTGAATTTCCAGCACATCCTGATCATGCCAGACCACGTTTTCGGTGCGTCGCGTCTGCGCGCCCACGTTATATTGCGACAGGATGCGCCCCGTGGTCAGCAACAGCGGAAAGCGCGGGCCGGTTTTTTCGTCGGTCGCGACATATTCGGTGACGATGAACCGCCCCTTGCCGCGCACGAACCCGTCGACATGCATCAGGGGTGTGCCGTCTGGCGCATCGTCATTGCAGGGCCATTGCACCGATCCTTTTTCATCCAGCAGGTCATAGGTGACATTGGCAAAGGCAGGTGTGGTTGCCGCGATTTCCGCCATGATTTCAGAGGGGTGGGTGTAGTCCCATTTTCTGTCGCCCTCATTCAGGCAGGCATTGGCCAGCAGTTGCGTGACCTGCCAATCGGCATAGCCGTTGCGCGGTGCCATCACGCGGCGCACGCGGTTGATGCGCCGTTCGGCATTGGTGAATGTGCCGTCCTTTTCCAGAAAGGTGGAACCGGGCAGGAACACATGTGCGTAATTCGCGGTTTCGTTCAAAAACAGGTCATGCACGATGACGCAATCCATCGCGGCCAGACCTGCGGCGACGTGTTTTGTATCGGGGTCCGATTGCAGGATATCCTCGCCCTGACAATACAGCCCTTTGAAGCGACCCTGCACGGCCTCGTCCAGCATATTGGGGATGCGCAGGCCCGGTTCGGGGTTGATTTCCACACCCCAAGCGTTTTCGAAAATCGCACGGGTGTCGGCGTTTTTCACATGGCGGTAGCCGGGCAATTCATGCGGGAATGACCCCATGTCACATGAGCCTTGCACGTTATTCTGGCCGCGCAGGGGGTTCACACCCACGCCGGCGCGGCCCACGTTGCCGGTCAGCATGGCAAGGTTGGCGATGCCGATCACGGTGGTCGACCCTTGGGAATGTTCGGTCACACCCAGCCCGTAATAGATCGCGCCGTTGCCGCCTGTGGCGAACAGACGTGCGGCGGCGCGCAGGGTGTCGGCGGGGACATTTGTCAGCAGTTCGGTCGCCTCGGGTGAATGGCGGGGCGCGCTGACGAATTCGGCGTATTCGCTGAATTCCTCCCAGTCGCAGCGGTCCTTGATAAAGCCCTGATCCATTAATCCTTCGGTGACGATGACATGGGCCATGGCGGTGATTACGGCGACATTGGTGCCGGGGCGCAGGGGCAGGTGATGCGCGGCCTCGATATGGTTTGAACGCACGATATCAGTGCGGCGCGGGTCGATCACGATCAGCTTGGCCCCGGCGCGCAGGCGCTTTTTCAACCGGCTGGCAAACACCGGGTGGCCATCGGTGGGGTTGGCCCCGATCACGATCACCACGTCAGATTGTTCAACGGAATCAAAGTCCTGCGTGCCTGCCGAGGTGCCGAATGTCTGCCCCAGCCCGTATCCGGTGGGCGAATGGCAGACCCGCGCGCAGGTGTCGGTATTGTTGTTGCCAAACACCGCGCGGGTCAGTTTTTGCACCAGATATGTTTCTTCGTTGGTGCAGCGGCTGGATGTGATGACGCCGATGCTGTCCTTGCCGTGGGTGTCTTGCAATCCGCGCAGGCGGTTGGCGGCAAAGGTCAATGCCTCGTCCCAGGACACCTCGCGCCAGGGGTCGGTGATTTTGTCGCGGATCATCGGGTTTAAAATGCGGTCGGAATGCGAGGCATAGCCATAGGCGAACCGCCCTTTGACGCAGGAATGGCCGCGATTTGCCTTGCCGTTTTTCCATGGCACCATGCGCACCAGTTGGTCGCCTTTCAACTCGGCCTTGAACGAACAACCAACGCCGCAATAGGCGCAGGTGGTGACGACAGAGCGGTCAGGCGTGCCGATTTCGGCCACTGATTTTTCCTGCAAGGTGGCGGTGGGACAGGCCTGCACGCAGGCGCCGCAGCTGACACAATCAGAGGACAGAAAATCATCATCCCCCGCGCCGGATTTCACGCGGCTGTCAAATCCGCGCCCCTCGATCGTCAGGGCAAAGGTGCCTTGCACCTCTTCGCAGGCGCGCACGCAGCGCGAGCAGACGATGCATTTTTCGGGATCATAGGTGAAATAGGGGTTTGAAGAATCTTTGGCGATATAGCGCGGGTTTCGGGTGCCGGATTCGCGTTGGCGGAAATGGGTGGATTGCGCATCGTAACGCACATCGCGCAGGCCGACGGCCCCCGCCATATCCTGCAATTCGCAATCCCCGTTGGCCGAACAGGTCAGGCAATCCAGCGGGTGATCCGAGATATACAGCTCCATCACGCCGCGGCGCAGCCTGGCTATTTTGGGGGTTTGGGTGTGGACCACCATGCCGGAGGTTACGGGCGTGGTGCAGGAGGCAGGCGTGCCGCGCCGCCCTTCGATTTCGACCAGACACAACCGGCAAGAGCCGAAGGCCTCGATTGAATCGGTGGCGCAGAGTTTGGGGATCGCGATGCCCGCCATGGCGCTGGCGCGCATCACCGATGTGCCGTGGGGCACGGTGATGTCGAACCCGTCGATGGTCAGCGTGACGGGTTTGCCCTGCTGCGCGGGGGTGCCGAAATCGGCGTCCTCGGGGAATTTGAAATCTTTCATTCCGCGGCCTCCTTTTGGGGTGCGAATTCATCGGGGAACAGGCGCAGGGCCGACATGACAGGGTAGGGGGTGAACCCGCCAAGCGCGCAGAGTGATCCGTCGCGCATGGTTTCACACAGGTCTTCCAGCACCTCTTGTGCGGCAGGGTCGCCCGCCGCCATCCGGTCCAGCGTTTCAACGCCGCGCACCGCGCCGATGCGGCAGGGGGTGCATTTGCCACAGGATTCCACCGCGCAGAACTCCATCGCGAAACGGGCCATGCCCAGCATATCGGCGCTGTCATCGAATACGGTCAGCCCTGCGTGGCCGATCAGCCCGCCCGCGCCGTCGAATTCCTCGTATCCGAAGGGCGTATCGAACTGGTGCGGGGCGAAAAATGCACCCAATGGCCCGCCGATTTGCACCGCCTTGACGGGGCGCCCTGTTGCGGTGCCGCCGCCGATGTCATTGACCAATGCGCCGAGGGTCATGCCGAAACCTGCTTCGAACAACCCGCCGTATTTCACATTTCCGGCCAGTTGCACCGGGATGGTGCCGCGTGAACGGCCCAGGCCCTGCGCTGCATAAGCCGCTGCGCCATTTGCGAAAATCGTCGGGATCGACGCCAGCGAGATGACGTTGTTGACCACGGTGGGTTTGCCCAGAAACCCGTGGATTGCCGGCAGGGGCGGTTTGGCGCGCACCACGCCGCGTTTCCCTTCGAGCGAGTTGAGGAGCGAGGTTTCCTCGCCACAGACATAGGCCCCCGCGCCGGTGCGGATATCCATATCGAACTGGTGACCAGACCCGAGAACATCGCCCAACAGGCCATTTTCGCGGGCCACTATAACGGCGGCGGTCATTGTGGCGATGGCATCGGGGTATTCAGACCGCAGGTAGACATAGCCGCGTGTCGCACCCACGGCGAGGCCGGCAATCACCATGCCCTCGATCAGGCAGAACGGGTCGCCCTCCATCAACATGCGGTCGGCAAATGTGCCGCTGTCGCCCTCGTCTGCGTTGCAGATGATGTATTTCTGATCGGCTGGCGCAAGGCGCACGGTGTCCCATTTGATGCCGGTGGGGAAGCCCGCGCCGCCGCGCCCGCGCAGGCCGGATTCTTTCACCTCGTTTATCATCGCCTCGTCGCGCATTGTCAGGGCGCGGCGCAGGCCGGACAGCCCGCCATGGGCCGCGTATGCGGATATGTCCGTGGGGTCGATCACCCCGACGCGGGCGAAGGTCAGGCGGGTTTGCGCCTTGAAAAACGCGATGTCATGGACAGGGCCAAGCGATTTGGCATGGCCCAGTGGATCGTCCAGAATGTCAGCGATATCAGCGGGTTCTACTGGGCCAAACCCGTGGCGCACCCCGTTGATTTCGATTTCCAACAGCGGTTCCAGCCATGTCATGCCCCGCGTTCCGGTGCGGGTTAGCGTGGCATCGGGGGCCAGTGCGGCGATGGTATCGGCCACGGCATCCGCACCCAATGCGCGGGCAGAGGCATCTTTGGGCAGGTAGATTTTCATGTGTTCACCCCCGCCAATGCCGCATCCAGTTTTTCGGCATCCAGACGGCCAATCAAACGCCCGTCGACCATGGCGGCGGGGGCGCAGGAACACAGGCCAAGGCAATAAACCGGTTCCACCGTCACCGCGCCATTGGCCGTGGTGCCGTGCCAGCCGGTGTTCAGTTTTTCCAATGCGGTGGCGGCCAGTGCATCGCCGCCCATGGCTTTGCATGCCTCGGCGCGGCAGATTTTCACCACATGGCGGCCCGTCGGGGCATCGCGGAAATCGTGGTAAAATGTGACAACGCCGTGGACCTCGGCGCGGCCAATATTCAGGTGTTGGGCGATCTGCGGCACGGCCCATTCGGGGATCATGCCAAATTCGGCCTGAATGGCGTGCAGGATCGGCAGCAGCGGCCCCTCATACCCGTTATGGTCGGTCAGGATCGCGGCGATTTGTTCGGTTTGGATGGCGTCAGGCATGGGCACCCTTTTGCTGTCTGGTCCGATGTTGATACGCCCTGAATGCTACGCATTTCAATATCGTTATTCCGTTGAGTGATAGGTGTTGGCTATCACCCGGGCAGTTCAGAAAGCGACGCGGCCTGCGCCAGAAGCGCCGCCAGAACCGGGGTATGGGGTTCGCGAAACGGCGCGATCAACCCGACCGAGGGCGCAGGGCGCAGATCGGGCAGGGGGATCATGCGCACAGGTTTGCCCGTGCATAGGAATTCGGCCTGACGGGTGGGCAGCACCGTCACCCAATCGCCGGTTTCGACATGGGCCATCAGAACGATGGTCGAATTCGACTGGATCATGGCGCGGGGGTTGGCATCGGCGGCGGCGAAATTCTGGTTGATGATGCGGCGGTTTTGCATGTCGGGTGTCAGCAGGCACAGCGGATGCGCCGCCAGATCGGCCCATGTTGCACCGTCATTCAACGGGTGATCGACATGGCACAGCGCGACATAGCGTTCGTGATAAAGCGGTAGCGTGGTGACCCGCCCCAGCGGATCATTGTCCAGATATGACAGGCCCGCGTCGATTTCCAGATTGTCCAGCATGGAGAGGATTTCAGCCGATGTGCGCGACAGGATGGTCACACCGGCATTGGGGTGGGCACGGGTGAAACGGGCGGTCAGATCGGCGGCAAGGGTCAGCGCGGTGGGGATCACGGCAAGGCGCAATTCGCCCGCCAGCCCCTGCCGGACGGCACGCATTTCGTCGCGCATGGCACGCGTGTCGCCAACGATCTGGCGCGCCCAGATCAGCACGCGCTGGCCTTCGGGTGTTAACCCGCCGTAGCGCGATCCGCGCCAGACCAGTTGCACGCCCAATTGCGTTTCCAGTTGTTTGATGCCCGCCGACAGGCTGGGCTGGGTGATGCCCATGCGTTCGGCGGCGCGGCCAAAATGCTGTTCGCGGGCAAGGGATATGAACATTTCCAGCTTGTCGATCATCGCGCCAGAAAGGCAGGAAAACCCGCCCCGCGCAAGGGGTTGGCTGAGGGATTTCACAGCGCGCAGCCCGTTATAGGCCAGTGCCACATCGCCCGCGCTGCGACATCAGGATCGCCCCGTCGGCACGATGTTGCATGTCAAACTATGGCTGCCAGAAACCTGTTGCTGAACGCGTCATGTTCGCAGCCTTTGGGGGTGCGGATTGGTGCTGGACCGATCGCGCGATCTAGTTATGGTGCATAGTAATAAATATGCGCGGCACAGAGGCCGTATCAGGAGGACCGATGAAACCGACCCTGCCCACCCCCGACTTGCGCCATGTCTGCGATTTGTTTGTCGATCTTGATCCGATCCGCGAAATGGGCATGGGGCGCGGCGGTCAGCGCCGGATTATCCCGATCATCGGCGGGCGGGTCGAGGGCGAAACCATACGGGGGCGTATTCTGAACCTTGGCGCGGATTGGCAGACGATCTGGGCCAACGGGGTTGCCGAACTGGACACGCGATATGGCATTGAAACCGAAGACGGCGCGGTGATTGAAATCAAGAATTACGGCTATCGCCATGGGCCTGCCGATGTATTGGCCACCGTGGCGCGGGGCGAGGATGTGGACCCCGCCCGTTACTACATGCGCACCCATGCGCGGCTGGAAAGCGGCGATGCGCGTTATGAATGGGTCAATCGCACGCTGTTCGTCGGCACGGGGGCACGGCGTGACGGGCAGGTTGTGGTGTCATTGTTCGCGCTGGAATAGGCGGGGGCAGGGCCGTTTCAGGGGGTCAGCAATTTGCGAAACAGGGTGTCCAGATAATCTTCGCCGCCTTTTATGGCGCTTTTTCCGCCCGTCAGCACCCTGACCTGAGCATCGAAATCCGCGTAGTGCTGCGTGGTGGACCAGATCGAAAAAATCAGGTGTTGCGGATCAGAAGGCGCCAGTTTGCCCGCATCCATCCAGCCCTGTATCAACGCGCAGGTGTCATCGAACAGCGGTTTCAGGCCGGATTTCAGATGTGGTTTCATGCGCGGCGCGCCTTGCAGGATTTCATTGGCAAACAGGCGGCTTTCGCGCGGGTATTGCCGTGACATGCGCACCTTGCGCCGGATATAGGCCAGCAGTTCATCCAGCGGTTCACCATTCGGGTTGATCTGGCGCAGCGGGTCCAGCCATGTTTCCATCAGCCGGTTCAGCAGGGTGACGTGCATTTCCTCTTTGCCGGAAAAATAATACAGGATATTGGGTTTCGACAGGCCGGCCTGCGCTGCGATCTGATCCAGCGTGGCACCGCGGTAACCTTCGACCGAGAACACATCAAGCGCGGCATCCAGTATCACTTTGCGGTTGCGCTGCTGGATGCGGCTGCGGGGTTTGTCCGGTGTATTGCCGCTGTCTGCGTCGTCTTTCATGGTTTGCTCCGGTCATGCTGCAATTTTCATCGTTAAGGGAATGGGCCCGCGAGGTCCAGAAAGGGATTTCTTGACAGTGGCGCGCTGTCCGCGCCATCGTGTATTTACCAACTGGTCAAAAAAAGTAGCGGCGCAGATAAGCATTTTGCCCGCGCACAGACAGGAGAGATAGAATGCCCGCCCCCGGTGAGAATTTTCGGATCAATGGCGACCGGCTGTGGGACAGCCTGATGGATATGGCCAGGATCGGCCCCGGTCTGGCGGGTGGCAACAACCGCCAGACCCTGACTGATGCCGATGGCGAGGGGCGTGCGTTGTTCCAGACATGGTGCGAGGATGCGGGTTGCGCCATGGGTGTGGACAGCATGGGCAATATGTTTGCAGAGCGTCCCGGCACCGATCCTGATGCTTTGCCGGTTTATGTTGGCTCGCATCTGGATACGCAGCCAACGGGTGGCAAATACGACGGCGTTCTGGGCGTGTTGGGCGGGCTGGAGCTGGTGCGCACGCTTAATGATCTGGGGGTGAAAACCAGGCACCCGATCGTGGTCACCAACTGGACCAACGAAGAAGGCACACGTTACGCCCCCGCGATGCTGGCATCGGGTGTGTTTGCGGGCATCCATACCGAGGAATGGGCCAAATCCCGCGTCGATGCCGAGGGCAAGGCGTTCGGCGACGAGCTGGCGCGGATCGGCTGGCAAGGTGACGAACCCGTTGGCGCACGAAAGATGCATGCCATGTTTGAATTGCACATCGAACAAGGCCCGATATTAGAAGCCGAGGGCAAGGATGTGGGCATTGTCACCCATGGTCAGGGTCTGTCGTGGTTGCAACTGACGATTTCCGGCAAGGATGCCCATACCGGATCAACCCCGATGCCGATGCGCAAAAACGCGGGGCTGGGCATGGCGCGGGTTTTGCAATTGGTTGATGAAATCGCCTGGAGCCATGCCCCCGATGCCGTGGGCGCGGCGGGGCATATTGATGTCTATCCGAACTCGCGCAATGTGATCCCCGGCAAGGTGGTGTTTACGGTCGATTTTCGTTCGCCCAAACTGGATGTCATTCAGGACATGGAGGCGCGTTTGCGCACCGGCGCGCAGGCGATTTGCGATGAAATGGGGCTGGAGGTCGAATTTGAAAAGACCGGCGGCTTTGATCCGGTGGAGTTTGACGCGGGCTGTGTCGGTGCGCTGCGCGCTGCGGCAGAGCGTCTGGGCTATTCTCACCGCGACATCATTTCCGGTGCGGGGCATGACGCCTGCTGGATCAATCAGGTGGCCCCCACGGCGATGGTGATGTGCCCCTGTGTCGACGGGCTAAGCCATAACGAGGCCGAGGAGATTTCCAAGGAGTGGGCCGTGGCGGGGACGGATGTGTTGTTGCACGCGGTTGTTGAAACGGCTGTGATTGTGGAATGATGATATTGGATTCTCAGGCTTTTTGGGCGCTTATCGTTGGTGGCATTTTTGCTGTTGTGGCGCTCTGGGTCCAACTCGTGATTGCTTCACGGACCTCCACTTTTTTGAAAATGGTATTTTATACGATCTCCTTCGGAGGTCTTGGAGCTGGCGTCGGATACCTCGGGACATATGTGATAGTGTTGATAAAATGGGGAAACTCAGTGTGACAATTCAGGATTTTTGAATGCGGTTCGGGAAGGAAAACACATGACCAAAGTAATCAAAGGTGGCACGGTCGTCACGGCGGACCGGACATGGAAAG
>ERZ1699650.37-NODE-37-length-109394-cov-10.688318_pt1 | contig 109394 bp, 105 predicted proteins | sample MGYA00581512_ERZ1699650 | MGnify/ENA primary metagenome ERZ1699650 (study PRJEB42348, sample SAMEA6618698) | metagenome | isolation source: Polyester-degrading enrichment culture growing on monomer terephthalic acid, Te | collected 2019-05-17 ...
CGGCTCCGCAGTGTCGCGCGTCAAACCTCTGTTTAAGGCAAGGTGGATGGAGGTCTGTCTGCAGAAGGTGTCGGCATGGCAAGTCCGAGGCGGTGGTAGATTGCCTTAGGCGCATCGTGAAGCGCGAGTTGCCGCTCCAGTTCGCGAAGAAGCCGTACCTCGGTGTCTGGGTCCTGAAGCGGTTTGCCTTGACCTGGATCTGAGTGGGTATCGAACAAACGGGTTTCAGTGTCCTGGAACGTGAATTTGCCGTCCATGACGGCGGCGGATCCGTCTTCGGTCCTGAGAGGCGACACTTCCAGAACCGGCACACCTTTGGTGAAGTCGAAAGGCGGCGCAAGCGATGCGGCGCGCAACTCATCGGGGTGGAACATCCGGTTGTTCCTGGTCGGCATCAAGGTGTATTCTCGAAGTCCGCCTGCGTTCAGCTCCTCTGGGTAGCGAAAGTAGGTGTACCGGCCATCGGTTATGTTGCAGGCCGCGCCGAAATAGCCGTAAATCGCCACGTCCCGGACCTTTTCGTCGGTCTCAAGCGTCCGGGACAGGGACGCGCCGGTGACTTCCCCTGGGCAGTCCAACCCGAACCAGTCCAGGAATGTCGGCATCAGGTCGGTCACCTGCGTTAGCGCGCTGCGGCGTTCGCCGCCCAGTCTTGCCTGGTCTGGATGATAGATCATCAAGGGCACGCGCGCGATTTCATCGTAGACCGGCGCAAGGTTCTTGCCCCACCATTCGTGCTCTCCCAGCAGGAACCCGTGGTCAGTGGTGACGACCAGTGCGGTATCCTTCCACAGGTCCAGCGCGTCGAACTTGTCGAGCAGACGACCGAGGTTCTCGTCGCACATCGCCACCAGCGCGGCATAATTGGCCCGGATTTCGTCGATCTCGTCCTCAGTCTCCGCGACTTTGGCGTATCGCGGCCAGTCGAGCGTCGGGCCCTGGTATCCGCTCAGATGATCCTTGCGGAACCTGGACGGGGCGAAAAATGGCTCATGCGGATCGAAGCTCTCGACCTGCAGGAACCAGTTGTCCGCTTTGCAATTGGTGTCCAGAAATTCATTGGCCCGCGAAAAGACCTGGGCGCAGGGGAAATCGTCGTCCTGCTGGATGTAGAGCCGGTTGATCTTGTCCTGCTTCGTATAGGGGCGTTGCTGAAGCGGGTGATATTGCCTCTCGAACTGGTCCAGCGGTGGATCAACGACGGCTTTCCAGTCATCGACCGATTGTCCCCGAACGACTTCCCAGGAATTGAAGCGGTTGTGATAGGTCGCCCCGCCATCGTGGAAATAGTGATAGTGATCGGTGATGATGTGGCTGTATCCGCCGGATTTCCGGATGATCTCGGGGCCGGAATTGTCAAAAGGTTCCAGCGGTCCCCAGTTGCGGTGAAGAAAGTTCACGCGGCCGGTGTGCATGTCGCGGCGTGCCGGCATGCAAGGCAGGGAGCCCACGTAGTGACAATCGAAAGTCACCGCCTTTTCCGCGAGACGGGCGAAGTTGGGTGTCTTCACCTTGTCCCTGGCATAGGGCTCGATCGCCGAGCGGTTCAGGGAGTCGAAGAGAACAAATACAACCTTCACGAATTGGCCTCCTGTCGCACGCACTTGGGATGACGTGCTATTTCATTCCTTGATGTCACGATTGCAGATTATCGTGACGCCCCGGCCTTGCTTGGTGCATGCTCCGTGGCTGCGGTCGCTGAGTTGATCAGAACGGACATGAACTGCGACTTGATGCCGTCGAGGTCCGCGTCCAGCGCGGCTCGGCAGCTGCCCGAACCAGATACGAGGCGGGTACGTCCCGATTGCGCGCCGCTGGTCGACACGTCGATACGCCCCTGGTGCCAGTCGAAAAGCCCGGGGTCGTGCGCTGCGATGATTGTCGCGGGATCGTGCAGGCCGGCGCCGTCCATCATGCCCTTGGACGCATAGAAGTCGATGTAATACGCGCCGATCTTCTGAATGAAGTCAGACAGGTCTGGGTGAACCGAATGGGCGATGGACTGAATGTCGGTCGAAGACAACAGGATCCTGTTCGTGATGTCGAGGCCCACGAAACTGGTGCGTGCGTGCGATTCCGCCACGATACACGCGGCTTGCGCGTCATTTGCTATGTTGGCTTCACCATAAGCTGTCTTGTTCCCTGCGGTTTCAAATGCCCCGCCCATGACAATGATTTCACCGACATCCGCCGCAAAGCCCGGATGCCGGGTCAGCGCCTCCGCGACGTTGGTCAAAGGACCGAGCGCGATGATCGTGACGTTGCCGCGGTCCGTCGCGGCTGTTCGTGCCATGAAATCCGCTGCGTTCTCGGCCAGGGGCTGGCCTCTGGGCGTCCGCGGTGGGAACGGCCCGAAGCCCTCCTGTCCGTGGATATGCACCGGTGGCACATGGACGCGACCGCTCAATGGGGCAGCGCTGCCCCGCGCGACGGGAATGCCGGGCTGGCCCAGTTGTTCCAGCAGCCACAGCGCATTGCGGGTGGTTGTCTGAACACTGGCGTTGCCGAAAACAGTGGTGACACCTGCAAGGTCGAATTGCCCACATGCCACCGCGTAAAGCAGAGCGAAGGCATCGTCGATGCCCGGGTCCGTGTCGATGATGATCCTTTTCAAAGGAGCAGACCTTTCATGATCTTCATTCCGTCACCTCCAGCATCTCGGCCAGAGTCTCTTCGTTGACGGGTTCGAGGAAGTTCAGAGTAACCTTGTCAAGCAGGGGCAGCGGGAAGGCAAACGGCGCTGCATAGGACTGCGACACCGGCAAAGCCGCATCCCGACCGATATCAAGGCCCCAGAATGACAGGTGAGAGGCGGTTTCCGGCAGCAGCCCACCCCCGATCCTCTGATCGTCCGCAAGCAGCGTGATTTGCGCAGCAGTCCCCTTGCCGTGCTTGAGCTGGAGGCCGGCTGAACGGGACGTGCCGCTGATGGTGCCTTCGAAACGGTGTCTCCGACCGACGAAACCGTGCTCGAAAACCAGCCGCCCTTCCTTGATGAACAGAGTGTATCCGCCCAACTCGTTCCCCATCGACGCGATCACCCCTTCGGCGGTGCCCAGGGCGGCGGTAAAATGCCCTTTCATTTCAAAGGACCGGTCCGTGCCGCAGATCATGGAGAGCGTTCCGAGGTGGGACTGGTTGCCATAAAACGTCACCTCAGACTGCGCTGCCAGCCCATGCGGCGAGCGAAACCGGATGATGTCGACGAGGGTACGATCGTCCAGCGGGAAAACGTCATTGGCCTCGGCTTCGAGCCACCACAGGTCCTTCAACTCCTGAAGCTTCTCGGGGTGGCTGTTGGCCAGATCGTGACATTCCGAGGCATCGTTTCGGGTATCATGGAGCCGCCATGTATCCGATGCGTAGTCGTCGCCTTTCTCGTGTTCGGAAATGGCCTTCCAGCCTTCCGCGTATATGGCGCGGCGACCGAACATTTCCCAGTATTGCAAGCTGCGCGGGGCTGGCGCCGAGTCAGAGGCCAGCATGGGGCGGAAACTGTCGCCATCGAACTGGGCGGCCCTTCGGTCGCCGACCAGGTCCATGATCGTGGGGGCAATGTCCACCGCATGCAGGAACTGGTCCCGGATGCCGCCAGAGGCGACCATGCCCATCGGCCAGGAAAACACCAACGGCGAGCGCATGCCGCCGAGATCAACGAACTGCTTGTAGCGCCGGAATGGGGTATTGCCGGCCATCGCCCAGCCCAGCGGGTAATGTGCAGGACCGTTCGGTCCGCCGATGTCGTCGATCCGCTTGATCATCTCGGACACGGGTTCAGGGGTGCCCGAGTAGTTGGTGTTGATGTCCACCGCGCCGTTTTGGCGGCCTTCGGGGCTGGCGCCATTGTCGGACATGATCAGGATGATCGTGTTCTCGTAGAGCCCTAGCCGTTGCAGTTCCGCGACCAGCCGGCCGATCTGTTCGTCGGCATGTTGCAGGAACCCGGCGTAGGCCGACTGTTGGCGCGTGAACAGCGCGCGGTGGTCGGCATCCAGATCGTCCCAGGCGCTCACATCCGGGTTGCGGGGCACAAGGTCAGTGTCCTTGGGCATCAGGCCAAGGCTTTTCTGCCGTTCCAGGCGGTCTATTCGGGTCTGATCCCACCCTTTGTCGAATACGGATACATAGGGGTCGACATAGTCGCGCGCGACCTGGATCGGGGCGTGTGTCGCGCCGAAACAAAAATTGAGGAAGAACGGATCCTTCGCGCGAAAGGCAGCGTGATCGCGCAGATACCCGATGGCCCGGTCACAGAGGTCTTCGCTCAGATGATAGCCTTCGCGGAGCGGGGGGTCGATGGTTTGATTGTCCTGAATCAGTTCCGGCGCGTACTGATCGGTGCATCCGCCGAGAAACCCGTAGAACCGGTCGAACCCCCTGCTCAATGGCCAATTGTCGTAGGGGCCGGCAGGGGTGCATTCGGCGCTTGGGGCAAGATGCCACTTTCCCACCATGTAGGTTGCAAACCCGTGGCCTCGCAGCATGTCTGCCAGCGTCGGAATGTCCGCCCGGATGGCGCCACGCCCGTTCGGAAAGCCGGTGTCGGAATCCGACAGGCAGCGCATGCCGACGCTGTGATGATTACGCCCGGTGAGCAGCGATGCCCGCGTGGGCGAGCACATCGGTGTCACGTGGAAATTCGTGAAGCGCAATCCCTGCTCTGCCACGGTGTCGATGGCGGGCGTCGAAATTTCGGAACCAAAGCAGCCGAAGTCGCTCCACCCAGTATCGTCGAACAGAATGGTGACGACGTTCGGGCGCAGGTTGGCGTCCTTGTCCTGCTGTGGCCACCAGGGTTCGGATTCGGCAACGGTTCGTCCGATTTTGCCCGGAAAGGAATTCATCGATACCTCACAGTCCTTGATGTCCGCCGCCCCCGGAGCAGCCAAAGGCCGGCGCAGAGGTGAGCGAAGCGTGTTTGTGCAGATCGCCGCGCGACGCGATGGCTTCTGCTCGTCATCCGAGTATCGGGGCTGAGGGAAACCGGCGCCAATACCAACGCGGCAGTATGGCATTCCATTTTGTTATGGTCGGCGGTAAAATCGGTCCATGCTCAACAAGGTCCCCAACCTGACGCTCCTGAACCAGTTCATCGTGACGGCCCAGGATGCCAGTATTTCCAAGGCCGCATTGCGCCTTCGAATTTCTCAACCCGCATTGTCCAAGAATATTCGCAAGCTTGAGGCGACCCTGGGAACGCAGCTTTTCGACCGCCATGCCGGCGGAGCAAGCCTGACGGAAGCGGGCCGAATCCTGCTGGACCATGCCCTCACCATCAATCTCGAATACCAGTTCGCGTTGGAGAACATTCGCAACGTGCTGTCAAAGCAGGCATCCACGATCAGAATTGGGGCAGGCCCGATCTGGTCGTCGACGGTTCTGCCGATTGTTGTGGAGAAGTTTCACACGATTTTCCCCCACCATCGGATCCAGGTGAAGACCGGGTCGATCATCGAGCTGAACGAAGAACTGCGGCTCGGGCAGATCAACATCCTGGCCGGAGCCTTGCTTCAAAACGGCACCGCACCAGGTTTCGTGACCCACCCTCTTGCGCGGTCCGAAATGGTGGTCTTTGCCTCGGAGGATCATCCGCTGGTCAAGGACGGGGCGGTTCAGGATCCGCGAAAGCTGAGCGACCAGCCCTTCGTCGTGTTCATGGAATCGCGCAACATTGCCGAGCAGCTGACAAGCTATTTGAAGCAATTTCAGGCGGATCCGCCACGTTACATGCTGGAAACAACGTCGCTGTTCACCTGCACAGAGCTGGTGCGAACGGGCAAGTACCTGCTGTTCGAGACAAAAATGCTGGGCCAGAAACCGATCGGTCGGGGCATGACTGCGGTGCGGCTTCCCAAGCCCATTCACCTCTTTGATGTGGGTCTTTCCCATCGTGAAGGGCTCGACCGGGTGCCGCATCTCAACCGGTTGATCAAGATCATGACACAGAGCCTCGCCGAGACCGCGGCGCAGGATTCAGACCCGGCTCCGGCTGGTCCTGGGGCCGCAAGCGGCGACGGAATTGAGCGACTATAGCCAAAAATAATAGCTCTTGCTCAATTCGGTATGGGTGGTCGGTGATGCCGTTTCCCTAGACTGGCGGTGTTCCGACACGAACCCTCGAAACATGGTACTTTCAACGGAGACAGACACATGATTACTCGCCGGTCACTTTGCGTAAGTGCGCTTGCCATTGCCGCCAGCCTCACCGGCATAATGCCATCTGACGCCGCAGAACCCACTGACGTAGACGTACGGCTCGGGTTCATTCCGAATGTCCAGTATGCCGATTTCTTCGTCGCCATCGATCAGGGGTACTTCGCCGACGCCGGGATGAACGTAAACCTGATACCGGGCGGCCCCGGTGCCCGAGATAGCCTGGTCGAACTGGCCTCGGGCAATGTCGATGTGGCGATTTCTTCATGGCCGCCCTTTGTGGAAGCCCTGAACCAGGGAAATGACTTCGTACTGGTCGGGGTCCATTTTCAAAGCTCGCCGCTGGGCATCATCTCGTTGCCTGACTATCCGATCAACAGCGCCGAGGACCTGGTCGGTCAGCGCATCCTGGCCCAGAGTGGCACGGCCACCCGGATGGTTGAAACGGCAACAAAAGCTGCCGGCCTTGACCCCGAGGAGATAACGTTTCTGCCAGCAGGCTTTTCCGCCGATCCGCTTTTGGCGGGCGATGGCGTCGGATATACCGGTTTCGCCACCAATCAGCTGGTTGCGCTCGAAGTGCAAGGCATGAAACCGGATGAGGATGTCCATTTCCGCAGCTTCGACAAACTGGGGCTGGCCAATGTCGCTGGTTTGATCGTGGTGCGGCGGGAATTTCTGGAGACACAGCGCGACCGTGTGGTCGACTTCATGGCGTCGTTGATCCGGGCCAACGATTTCGGAACCTCGGACCTGGAATATGCTGCCAGGTTGGCAACCGATGTCTTCGGGATCGACTATGGGCTGGAATTGGAACATCAGGTGATTCAGAATCGCAGACAGCAGCACTTCATCGTGCCGTCAGAGATTGAGAATGCGGTTCCTTACCAGATCAATGTCGAAAAGATCATGGGACCGGTCATCGAGATGACGCGCCTGAGCGGGCAGGACACCATTCCCGAAAACCTGCGCGACGTTCTGGACACGAGCATCGTTGAAGACGCTCTCGGTCGGGCCCGGTGAGCAGAATGCTTGACAGCACAAACCAAACCGAAACGGCCATCGACATCGAGGCGGTCAGCCGGGTCTTCCGGCTGAACAACGGCAAGGACCTTACGGCGCTTGATCGGATCGACCTCAAGATCAAAGAGGGCGAATTTGTTGCGCTTCTGGGCCCTTCGGGCTGTGGCAAGAGCACCATGCTTCGTCTTGTCGCCGCTCTCGATACGCCCTCCAGCGGGAGCATATCAATCGAGGGCAGCGATCCCCGGGACCTGGCCAGGGACCATCGCCTCGGAGTTGCGTTCCAGGATCATGCCCTGCTGCCGTGGCTCACGATCCGCGCCAACATCGGGCTGCCGTATCGGCTTGCCGGTCGGAAGACAGACGATGCTCGCGTGGCGTCGTTGATCGAACTGGTGGGGCTCAAGGGTTTTGAGGACTCGCGGCCCAGCCAGCTCTCTGGCGGGATGCGGCAGCGCGCGTCCATCGCGCGGGCGCTGGTCCTGCAGCCGGACGTTCTCTTGCTTGACGAGCCTTTCGGCGCGCTTGATGCGGTGACCCGGCGGCACATGAACGTCGAGCTGCAGCGGATCTGGGGTGAAAACAAGATCACCACGCTCCTGGTCACGCATTCCGTTGACGAGGCCCTGTTCCTCGCGGACCGTGTCATCGTGATGAGCGCGCGCCCCGGACGGATCTTCAAGGAAATGCAGATCCCCTTTGCCCGCCCACGGGCGCCCGAGGTCCAGCGCGAAGCTCGCTTTCATGAGCTGGTTGACGAGCTGACACTCGCGCTTGAACCCGAGGGGCACTAGGATGCGGGGGCTGGATCACAATCGCCTGGCCAGTGCCATCTATGGTCTTGCCGGCGTCATTCTCTTTCTGCTCCTGTGGGAGTTCATCGGTCGCAACCGGGTGCTGGGGTCCACCTGGCCTGCGTTCACGGATGTCGTCTCGTATCTCTTTGATCCCAGGCGCAACGGGTTGTTTCAGCGTGCCTCGACCGCAACCCTGTCAAAGGCTGCGGGCGGCTTCGCTCTGGGCACCTTTCTGGGCCTGGTAACCGCCTCGGGCGTCCATGTGTTTCCGCTGCTACGCCCCGGCACGGATCGTCTGTCCAGCTTTCTGCATTCGGTCCCGGCGATCGCCTTGGCGCCCATCTTCCTGATCTTTGTCCCCCGGGACTTTGTCGGCATGGCGATTGCGACCATGAATGCCTACTTCATCGTCTATATCGCTGCCACATCCGGGCTGAACAACAGCACGAAGTCGCACCGGGATGTCTTTACGGTTCTGGGCGCCAGCCGTCTGCACCGCCTGACCCTGCTTGATTTGCCGGCGGCGCTGCCGCCAGTCGTGACCGGGCTGAAATATGCGGTTTCCGCCGCAATCGTCGGCGCCATCATCGGCGAATGGTTCGGCGCGTCCCGCGGGCTTGGCGTCCTGATCGTCAGTGCGATGCAGAACTACCAGATCAGCCTTCTCTGGGCTGCCGTTCTTATCATCACGGTGGTGTCTCTGGTCTTCTATGGGTTGGGCACGCTGGCCGAAAAATTCATCTACAGGCGCTTCACATGACCGACATTCTTCTGAACTCGAAACTGGGTCGCCTCTTGCTGAACTACTGGGGCATCATCCTGCTGATCGCCGCTTGGCAAACCTGGGTCTATTGCGCCGATCTCAATGCCATCGTGATGCCGTCGCCCATCGATGTCGTCATCGACATTTTCAGCAATCTCGGCCTGTATCTGAAGAACGGCACGCTCACGCTGGTCCTTGCTGTCGTCGGGTTGATCGCGGGCATGTTCGTCGGAACGGCGATTGCCGCCATCGCCTGGACGTCACGCATCACCTCGGGGCTCTTGGTGCCGCTGGGCCTGATCCTGTCGTCCATACCGATTGTCGCGCTGATCCCGATCCTGGCGAGGCTTCTGGGCTATGACATCCAGACGGTTTTGGCGATTGTCGTCATCATCTCGTTCTTTCCTGCGTTCGTCTTTACCTCTGCCGGTCTGAATGCCCTGCCGCCGGGCAGTTCCGACCTGTTCAAGGTCTTCGGTGCAAACCCGGTGCAGCGATTTGTCTTCCTGGTGCTGCCATCAGCGGTGCCGAGCTGGATGATTGCCCTGCGGTTGACCGCGCCGCCCGCCGTTCTTGTCGCGATGCTGGCCGAATTCCTGATGGCGACCCCGGGTATGGGCGGCATGTTCCGCGACTCTCTGGACGATTTCGCAATGGACCGCGCCATCGGCACCAGCCTGATCGCGACCGCCGTATCAACCGCGGCCTTCCTGCTTGCGACCTATGCGGAAGGCAGGGTCAAGGACCGTTGGTCCTAGGAGAAGTTCATATGTCACGATCCCCGAATATCGTCGTCTTCCAGACCGACGACCATGCGCAATGGGCGCTGCCAAGCTATGGCGGCAAACAGTTTGCGGCACCCCACATATCGGCCCTGGCGGAAAGCGGCGTGGTCTTCGACAACGCCTATACGCCCACGCCGGTCTGCTCTCCCGCGCGGGCGTCCCTGCTGACCGGTCTGATGTCCTGTCAGCATGGAATCCGGGACTTCCTGTCCTCCGCACCAGGGTTCCACGACAAAGAGTGGATGGGCAGTTTCGATACTCTTCCAGAGCAATTGGCCCGGCAAGGGTATACCTGCGCACACGTCGGCAAATGGCATCAGGGAAACGCGCAGGAGCCTGCGCCGGGCTTCCACTTCTGGCATGCCATGAGCGGCAAGTACCCAATCCATCACACTGGCGACCAGGAGTTCAGCCGCGCGGGAACGATCGAGACCGAAGCCGGCGTTCTGACCGACCTGATAACTGATCATGCCCTGGGCTTCCTCGAAGGTCGCAAGAAGGATGATCCATTCTTCCTGTATGTCGGCTACTATGCGACCCATTCGCCTTGGGACGGGCACCCGGAAAACTTGGTGCCTTCGGATGAGCCGGCAACCGCGCTGGAGGCACCGCCGCCCGGGTACCGGCTGCGGCACAATGAATTGCAGAACCTGAGCGAGGCAACAGCGCAATACGCTCGCGCCCAGTACCGGGCCGCCGTCGCCGAGATCGACCGAGGTGTTGGACAAGTGTTGTCTGCCTTGCCCGGGGATGAGGACACCCTGATTATCTATACCTCGGATCACGGTCTTTCGATGGGCCAGAACGGAGTGTTCGGCAAGGGCAACGCCACCACGCCGCAGAACCTCTTTGACGAAAATATCCGGATACCGATGATCCTGTCCTGGCCGGGCACTCTGCCTCAGGGCAAGCGGGATGCACGGCTTTGCGACCTCACGGACCTCTATGCCACGCTGCGACAGGTGGCGGGCGTCGACACCCCTGAACAAGACGGAATGATCCGCCCGGGAACGAACATGCTGTCGGATACCGAGGAAAAGACGTTTCAGGTCTGCGAGTACGGCAACCTCGCGGCCCTCATCGACGACACCGGCCAACACGAGTTGCGACGCGGGGACCAGATCAACCAAAGCGCTGCGCATGTCCGGCTTCAGGGCTTCTACAAGAGCCTTGACGTTGCGCCGCCCTGGACTTGGGACTTCCCGGATGAACCGAGCTTCAATTTCAAGGAAGCCTGGCGGGACTTCTAGGCCGATCTCGTGCCGAAACGGGCCTTCTGCCGGCCTGAATACATGGAATATTCAATGACCATCCTGAACCTCGGGTCGATCAACATCGACCGTGTGCTGCGCGTGCCCGCCATGCCGATGCCTGGCGAAACCCTGGCCGCGACAAGTGAAACCCTGGGATTGGGCGGCAAGGGCGCCAACCAGTCCATTGCCATCGCGCGCTCGGGCGGTTCCATCCGCCACCTTGGGGCCGTTGGGGACGGTGGCCAATGGCTGATCGACCGCCTTGCCGAAAACGGGATCGATACGCGGTTCATCATGACGCGACCGGGACCAAGCGGCCAAGCCTTCGTGATGCTGAGGGATGATGGGGAGAATTCCATCGTACTCCTGGCCGGCGCCAATGCGACCCTGGCAGACCAAGAGATCGCGTTGGCGATCGGCGAGATGACCGCCGGGGATTGGTTCCTGTGCCAGAACGAAACCAACGGGATCGAAGCGGCCGTCGACCTCGCGAGGCGGCGCGGGCTGAAAGTCGCCTATTCCGCCGCACCCTTTCGGGAAGAGAGCGTTGCTGCGGTCCTGAACGGCATTGACCTGCTTGCGGTCAATGCCGTCGAATATGCACAGCTTCGCAAAGCGAACCTGGAGCCACCTGACAGCGTATCGCTTCTGGTCACGGACGGCGCGGCGGGCACGACGCTGCGCCATGATGGCACCATTTTCCGAGTGGCCGCCTTTCCGGTCAAGGCAATTGACACGACCGCTGCCGGCGACACGTTCCTCGGGGCTTTCCTCGCGCGATTGGACCTGGGCGACAGCACCGGCGAGGCGCTGAATTTCGCAAGCGCCGCTGCGGCCTTGCAGGTTGAACGCTTGGGCGCTGGCGACATGATCCCGACCCAAGCCGAGGTCGCCGCGTTTCGCTGCAGCCGTGCGGATATTCTGGCATGCTGAGTAGGCTCTGGACCCATTGATTTCAGGCTTTTGGCGTAATTCAGGGTCGACAAGGAGACCTGAACGATGAGCAATCTTTACTGGCTGACCGATGCCCTCAAGGCGCGTCTGAAACCCTTTTCCCAAGAGCCATGGCAAGCCCCGCGTCGACGATCCAGTTTGTCCCGGCGTGGCTCATCACCACCTTGGGAAATCCACAAAATCAACGGAGCCTGGATGGCGCATCCGCTCAACCTGGTTCAACACCTTCCATTTCACCCTTGAACCTCGCAAAGAACTGGTCGGCCATTTTCCTGGCAAACCCGTCGATGATGCGCGAGCCGAGCTGTGCGATCTTGCCCCCGATCTTTGCCTCGACCACATAGGCCAGTTCGCATCCCTCGGGATGATCGGTCAGCCTGATCGTCGCATTTCCCTTGGCAAACCCGGCAGCCCCCCCTTTGCCCTCGCCGATGAGGCGAAGGGAGGTTCCGGCAACCACGTCTTCGATCGTGACCGTGCCTTTGAACCTGGCCTTTACCGGCCCCACTTTCTGCACGACGACAGCTTCGAACCCCTCGGCTGGCGAACCGGTCACCTCTTCTGCGCCCGGAATGCAGGCCTTCAGCATCTCCGGTGTCAGAATTGCCTCGAATACGGCCTCCCTCGGCGCTGCGATAATTTGACGGTCTTGCATTTCCATGAATGAATATCCTGTGATTATTGTTGTCTGGCGTTTTCTGCTGCCATGATGGCCTCAAGAATGCGGCGCGTGGTGAAGGGCTGCTTCACCACTCGTGTGGCCAGCGGCGACAAGGCGTCACTGATCGCTGCGCGCAGGGCTGCGGGCGCGCCGACAGTGCCTGCCTCACCTACACCCTTGGCGCCGAGCCCGGACGCGCGGGTTGGCGTTGTGATGTGGCCCACGTGGATATCCGGCATTTCGCCAGCCATCGGCACCACATAATCCGCGAGCGTCCCATTGGTGAATTGGCCACCTTCGGAATACACACACTCCTCATAAAGTGCCGCGCCGATGCCTTGCACGATTCCGCCGCGCAGTTGCTCGTCCACCAACAGCGGGTTCACCACCGTGCCGCAATCATCCACCACCCAATAGTCGAGCAATTCCACGGTGCCGAGATCGACATCGACCTCGAGATGTACAGCATGAACGCCGTTGCTGGTGATGTAGGGCAGGTTTGCGGGCAGGAAACTTTCCTCGACCGTCATTGGCGGCACCTGCCCTGTCGGAATATCATAGGGTCGGTAATGGCACAGCGCCCCCAAGTCAGCGAGCGTCACGCCGGAGGGGCCTTTGGGCCCGACAACCTCGCCGTTCTCGAACGACAGCGCACTTGGCTCGCATTGCAGGATCTCGGCCGCGACGTCGAAAAGTCCGTTGCGCAAACGCACGCAGGCGCGTCTTGCGGCTTCCCCGCCAAGCGCCATTCCGCGCGACGCCCAGGCGCCTCCGCCATATGGGGTGCGCCCGGTGTCGCCAGCGATCATTCTGACCATGCCCGGTGCGACATCGAATTCGCCTGCGATCAACTGGCCGAGTGCGGATAGCGTCCCCTGCCCTTGATCCGTTACGCTGGTCGCGCAGGTCAGGCTTCCATCGGGTTGCAGGGTCAAGCGACAGGCCTCGTTTGCAGCGAGGGGAAGCCCGAGCGGACCGTAGAGTCCTGCCCCGACGCCTGTGATCTCGACGAAACTCGCAAGTCCGATCCCGCGATGGATGCCCTGCTTTCTCAGCCCCGCCTGCTCGACTCTGAGCTCTTTGTAATCCATCGCTTCCAACAGCTTTTCGAGGCAGGCGTCGAGGGAAAGTTCTTCGATCACAAGCCCGGACTGGGTCGCACGCGCTCCTGCGTCCAGCGTGCTGCGATAGTTGATGCGCCGCATCTCGGCCGGGTCAATTCCTGCAGCCCGCGCAGCGAGATCAATCATGTCTTCGGTGATGGCGCAGGCAATGGGTTGGCCGACGCCACGATAGGCACCACTCGGCGCCTTGTTTTGTCGCCATCCTTGTACCACGGCCCGAAAAGCACCCACATTGTAGGGGGCGCCGATCAACTGAGCGGCTTGCATTGCCTCGCCGAAACTGCCGCGCGGATGGATGCTGTAGGCGCCAAATCCGGAATCGACCACTGCGTCAATCCCGAGGATATGCCCTTCGAGATCGATCGCCATACGGCATGTGGCATTGGCCTCGCGTGCATGGGCGTCGGAGGTGAAAGCCTCCAATCGGTCCACAATGTATTTCACCGGCCGTCCCAACAGCTTTGAAACCGCCACCGCCGCGAGTTCATCAGCGTAGGCATGCAGTTTCAGGCCGAAGGCACCGCCTACGTCTGGCGTGGTGACACGTATGGACTGCTGTGGCAGGCCCAATTGCTTGGCATAGACCTCGCGCATCTGCCAAGGCACCTGGTGCGATTGCCAGACCTCGAGCGCCTCGGTGCGGGGGTCCCAATGCGCGATGATACCACGCGGCTCCAAAGTGACCCCGGTCTGGCGGCCAAACTCGAAACTTGCTTCAACCACATGGGCAGCGCTCTCGAAGGCATTTGATACATCCTCAACTCCTAAGCGATGACGAAGCGCGAGATTGGTTTCGAAACCACCGTGGACCGGCGCGGCATCGTCGGACTGAGCCTCCTTGATGGAGCAGGAAGCCGGTAGTTCTTCCCAATCGACGAACACCAGTTCCACCGCATCCTCGGCGATGGCCCGGCTCTGTGCAACGACGGCGATGACCGCCTCGCCTTGAAAACAGCTCTCTTCGATCACCAAAGCGGGCTGGGGCGGTGAAGAATGGTGCGGCACACCGGGTGGATTGGTGTCGAAGGGCGCACAGACCTTTGCCAGGTCCTTGCCGTCAATCACCGCGACAACGCCGGGCAACTCCCGCGCCTCTGCAGTATCGATCTCCAGAATACGACCATGCGCGAAGGGCGCGCGCAGGAAGGCAACATGAAGCATGCTTGGCAGCACGATATCATCAATGTAACTTCCGCGCCCTTCCACCAGGCGGCGCGCGCTTTCGCGCGGCAGGGGCGCACCGATACCCTTGGACATCATCTTATTCACTGGGCGTCTCCCGCAAAGACTCGGCCGCGTCCGAAATCGCCTCGACGATAGCTTGATACCCGGTGCAACGGCACAGATTGCCCGAGATCGCATCACGGATTTCTTCGCGGCACGGCGTGGTATTGCCATTCAGCAATTCGCGGGCGGTCATGATCATCCCGGGTGTGCAATAGCCGCATTGAAAGGCATTGCGGGCCACGAACGCATCCTGAAGAGCGGCGACATCACGGTCATTCCCCAGGTGCTCAATGGTTTCAATTTCAGCACCGGCGACTTGCACGGCGAGGGTCAGGCAAGAGCGCACCACAACCCCGTTCATCACCACGTTGCAGGCGCCACACACCCCATGTTCGCAGCCGATATGCGTGCCTGTTTCGCCAAATTCGTGACGTAGAAGATCGCCCAGATGGCCCCGTGTCGTGGCAGGAACCATGACATCGCGCCCATTGAGGGTGAAACGGATTGTGTCGTCAGACATCGGCAAACTCCATTGAAGCGTGCAGGCCGCGCTCGGCCAGCGCGCGGTATTGTCGGCGGCGCATTGCAACAGTCGCGAGCGGGCTATCCATTGGCTGAACCTCACCTGCGACCGCCTGCGCCAGATCGGCGATGAGGCCCGCGTCAGGTGTTCTGCCCAAAGCGATGTCGGCCACCTTGTCCAACAAAAGGGGCGCTGGTTCCGATCCAAAGGCGACCAGGTCGAATGCTGCGACAACGCCGCGATCGACATGAACCTGCCCCGCAAGACCGAGCGTCGCGAAATCGCCCCGCCGCAGGGCCACTTCTTCAAACACTGCCGAGGCCCCCTCCGGTGCGACCGGAAAGCGCGCTTCGACCAGAATTTCGTGCGAAGCGCGCCTGGTTTCATAAAGCCCGGCATAAAACTCCCGCGCGGGCACCTCCCGGGTTCCATCGGCACTAGCAAGAACCAAGGTCGCCCCGAGCGCCACTGCACATGCCGGCATTTCCGCCGCGGGGTCGCCGTAAGCCAGGCTACCGCAGGTCGTACCGCGATTGCGGATCGCCGGATGCGCGACATGCGGCAGTGCCTTGCCGACCAGAGGCAGAGCCTTGGTTGCCGGCGCACTGGACATGAGTTGCGCATGACGCACGAGCGCTCCGATGCGAACCTCGCCGCCTTCGATCTCGATCAGGTCAAGGCCAGGGATGTGATTGATATCCACCACCAGTTCGGGCATCTGAAGCCGCAAGTTCAGCGCCGCGACAAGGCTTTGCCCCCCCGCGAGGACAATGGCGTCCTCTACGTCCGCAAGTGCGCGCAACGCCTGATCCAGTGACTCGGCCCTCACATAGGCGAATTCGGGACTTTTCATCGTTTCACCTCGCTAGCGGATCAAGTCGGGCAGCCAACTCACGGTGGCCGGCAGGAAGAGAATGAGGCCAAGCACGGCGAGTTCGAGCAGCACGAACGGCATGACCGCCCGATAAATCGTCTTCATCGCAAGCGGCCGGTCAGCCACACTCTGCATCAGAAACAGCAGCAGACCGAAGGGCGGCGTGGTCAGGCTGATCTCCAGCGCGATGAGCATGAGAACGCCAAACCAGATGGGATCAACGCCGGCGGTTATGACGATCGGCATAAAGATCGGCAGGGTCAGCATCATCATGGACACCTGGTCCATGAAGCAACCCAGAAAGATCAGGATGGCCAGCATGAAGATCACCAGCATCGTGCTCGACACATCGGCGCTGGTCACGATTGCCGACATTTCCTGCGTCGCACCGGAAAAGGCAAGGATCTGCGAAAAGGTGCCGGAGGTGCAGATAATGAGCAGGATCATCGCGCTGAATTTGAGTGTCTCGCTCACCGACAGGATCATCGCCTTGATCGACAACACGCGGTAGGCCGCCGCCGCGACCAAGGTCGCCAGCACGCCGAGCGCGGCGCTTTCGGTCGGCGTCGCGATACCCATGAACATCGACCCGACGACCACGATGAACACGCCCAAAAGCGGCACGACATGGGTAAAGATCGGCAGGACACGCTCGCGGAAACTGAGGACCGGACCGTCATAGCGGGGCGCAATCTCGGGGTCGAGGCGGCACCGCAAAACGATATATCCAAGAAACAACGCCGCCATGAGCACGCCCGGCACAATCGCGGCAATCAACAGGTCATTGATCGAAATCCGCGCCAGCGACCCCAGCAGCACGCCAAGACCCGATGGCGGGATCAGCATGGCGATACCGCCCACCGCAAGGATCGGCCCAATCGAAATGCTCGATGAATAGCCGCGGTCTCTCATTTGAGGAAACAGAGTCCGCCCGAGAACCGCCGCATTGGCCAGCGTCGAGCCCGACAAGGACGAAAAAACGGTGCCCCCCAGAACAGCGACAATCGACAAGCGCCCGGGCACTTTGCTGATCAACCGGTCAATCGCGTCAATGGATTTCTGCGCCATGCCGGTCTGCAACATGATTTCGCCCATCAGGACAAAAAGCGGGATCGGAACCAGCGAATATTGTCCGGCGGTCGAGCGCATGCTGCGCACCATCTGGGTAAGCCCCATGTCACCACCGAGAAAAATCAACGCGCCGATGATATTCACCGCGAGAAAGGCAAACACCACCGAAACACCCAGCATGAGCAGGAACAGAACACTGCCGAACATCAACGAAATAGCGAAAATCCACTCAGGCATTGTCTTGAACTCCTGTCAGGGTGGCGCGGCCGACCGGAAAGCCGAAGCCCAGCCAGAGCCGGCGAATGAATTCGACCACCAACAATGCCAGGGCCAGCGGCACCTGCCATTGCAACAACCATTCGCGCACCACCACATCGTCAAAGAGGAAACGTCCGCGCTGATATGATTGCAGCAAAACGCCCAGAGCATAGCGCAATGCTACGGCAGAGGCCGCAAGGCCGATGATATCGGTCAAAATCAAGACCCTTTTCCGCGCGCGCTCGTTCAGAGCGTCCAGCACAATCGTCACCCGCAGATGGCCATCGTGATACAGCAACCAGGGCGCCGCGAGCATCGCGAGACTAAAGATCGCGTATTCCGAGAATTGCACGCTGCCGCGAATTGATCCCAAATCGAACAGGCGCAAAATCGCTTCAGCGCCGATCACCACGACAAGGAAGACCAGCAAAAGGCCGGCCACAATCGCAAGACTCAGTAAAATACCTCTGTATATTCGTCCCATGGGCGCCTTGGCGAACCTCCGTGGTTGGATAATGTGGGCCCGGGTTCCTTTGCGGAACCTTCAGTCAGATTTTGGCCGGGGTGGGCGCAGAGCGCCCCCAGCTCTGGAGTAGCTGTTCTATTTCTGCGAGGTCCGACTTCGAAGCCAGGGCCAGCAAAACGAGGATACGCGCCTTCTGAACGGTTAATCCGCCGCCGCCCAGAATGCCCTCGGCCCGGTTATAAGGCTGAACCGGCACGCTGCCGCGCAATGCACGGCTGGACTGGACGACAACCACGCCTGCCGCGACCGCTTCCAGCATGGCAACCCGGTCTCCCGGCGCTGCGCGGCCCGGCGGCATGCCGGCGACGATGATCCCCTGCGCCCCGGCGGCGGTCAGAGCGCGGATCGCGGTGCCGTCAGAGCCGGAATAGGACAAGGCGATGTCCACCCGCGGCACAGCGCCCGCAGGCAAGTCCTGCACTTTGGGCGCCGGGATCGGCGCGCGTGCCATGAACAGGCTTCCGTCCGCATCGATCCGACCGAGCGGGCCGAATTCTGGCGCCTCGAACGCATCGAGCGCGAAGTTTGACGTTTTGCTCACGTCCGAGGCCGCAAACAGCTGACCATTCATGCAGGCATAAACCCCCGCCGGTGCCTGTGTTGCAGCAGAAACCGCCGCGCGCAGGTTTACCATCGCGTCGCTTGCGGCGGTATTGGGCGGACGTTGTGCGCCAGACAGGATGACCGGCTTGGCTACCGCGCAGGTTGCTTCGATGAAGAACGCGGTCTCTTCCAAGGTCGCGGTTCCGTGGGTGATGACGATCCCCGCGATCCCGGCCTGAGCGTCCAGGGCCTTCACGACGCCGGCAAGTTCGATCCAGTCATCGACCGTGATGCCGGTCGAGGGAAGCATGCGAAAGGGCACCAGTTCCAGCCCGATGCCGTCGAGCCCGAGATCCATTCCCGCGACGATTTTATCGACCGGATTGATCCGGCCGGTATCGCCGTAATCGACCCAATCGAAGGGATGCGCCCCCTCCATCGCGATGGTGCCGCCAGCGCCGATGATGGCCACGCGGCAGGCCGAAGCGCTCATAGCTGCACCTGCACGAACCCGTCTTCGACGCGCACAGCATAGGTTTTCACCGGTTTGTCGACAGGCTCTCCGCAGGCCGCGCCATTGCGGTAGTCGAACAGACCGCCGTGGAGCGGGCATTCCAACACGCAGTCCTCGGTGTCGCAATACCCCTCGGAGAGGAACGCCCGGCCGTGGGTGCAGAGGTCATCGACGCAGTGGAAAGACCCCGCATCATTGACAAGGCAGAGGCGTGCGCCAGAGATTTCGAACGCGCGTGCTTCTCCATCAGGCAGTTCCCCGACGGCGCAGAGCGTAGACCAGCTTGTGCTCATGAGTTCATCCTTCATAGTCACAAAGCGACCGCGTCGCATGGTTCGGACTGCTGATCGACGGGCAGTTTGAGCGCCCCGGTCAGTTCCGCCACACGGGTCACGTTCTTTCGTGTGCAATAATCCGCGACCCAGGCGATGCTTTCTTCCATCGTCGCGGTGTGGACAAAATTTGTTGTGCCGATCTGCACGGCCGAGGCGCCGGCCAGCATGTATTCGACCACATCCTCACCGGAGGCAATACCGCCGCAACCGATGATCGGGATTTTCACCGCTGCCGCACATTGGTTGACCATGCGCAGGATCACCGGCTTCACCGCAGGCCCGGTCAGGCCGCCGACAACATTGCCAAGGCGCGGCGTCATGGTTTCGGCGTTGATCCCCATCCCGAGGATTGCATTCGCCGTGATCACCGCATCGGCGCCCGCATCTTCGACCGCGCGGGCAATCTCGGCGATATCCCCGACATTCGGGGTCAGCTTGGCCCAGACCGGCAAATGCGTATTGGCCTTCATCGCGCTGATGACCTCGGCGGCGGCAACCGGATCCATACCGAAAGCCTGGCCATGCGCGCGCAGGTTCGGACAAGAGATGTTGGCCTCGATCGCCGCGATACGTGGATCGGTGATATATCCCGCGAGCGTGCCGAAATCCTCGGCGGTATCGGCCGAGATGCTCGCGATCACCGGCGGACCGAAGCGGGCAAAAAATGGCACGGTATGGTTGAGCAGGTAATCAGGACCCTTGCTCGGGATGCCAATCGAGAACAGGGTCGCATCGGTATATTCAACCACACGCGGCGGCTTTACGCCCTGCCGGATATCCGGCGTAATGGTCTTGAGCACGATGGCCCCGAGCTTGCCGAGATCGACCAGATCGGCCATGCCCTCGGCGATGGAGCCGGATGCAGGCATGATCGGGTTGGCCATGCGCACACCACCGACGGTGACGGAAAGATCTACCATGCTGTCACCTCCTGGACCCCGAAAACCGGACCGTCATAACAAACCCGTTTCATCTCTTCATTTCCCTGTCCGTCGCGCACCGGAACCACGCAGGCAAAACACATGCCCAGACCGCAGCCCATGAAGGCTTCGACTGCGACCTGACCGGGAATGCGCCATTCGGCACAAAGGTCGCGTGTCAGGCCGAGCAGACGATTGGAGCCACATGTCGCCATGAACTCGATCGGCGTGTCGGCGTGGATATCGCGCAGCCGGTCGATCACATCTTGCGGTGCTGACGTGCCCTCGGCATCGTTCACCTCGATGACCCTTGCACCGGCGGCTTCGAGTTCATCACGCGACATCAAAAATTCGGGCGCGCGCGCCGAGAGGATTGCGGTGACCAGCGCGCCCTGCGCGCGCGCCATACGCGCCAACGGAGCGAGCGTGGCCAGGCCGACACCGCGCGCAACCATCGCCACATGTTTGGTCCCGTCCGGCAGGCTGAACCCGACACCCAGCGGGCCGGTTGCGTTCAACTCATCGCCGGGCACCAGTGACGCAAGCGCACGGGTGCCTTTGCCGGTCACTTTGTACAAGAACCCAAGCTGACCGGTCTCGCGGTCAATCCGGTAGATGCTCATCGGACGCCGCAGGAACGGCTTTTCCGTCGCAGTTGCCGGACAAAGCAGGTGAAAAAACTGGCCGGCATAGGCGGACAGTCCGATCTCTGGCGCATCCACCACCAATAGTCTGTATTCGGCATTCATGGGCTCGTTGGACACCACATGGCATCGGTTTTCCGCGCGCGGAAAACAACCGGACGGCGCCTCCGGATTGGCGGTCGCAGGCATCGTCATGCTGCTTGTCCTTTCTTCGGTATTAGGCAGGTGACCGCATTGCGACTGTCGGCGAGTTCAATCTCCTGCAGCACTTCGAAACTCATCGAAGCTATGCGCCACCCTTCGGTTGTCCGCCGGCAGGTTTGCGTCACGACTCCGGCCAGAAGAACCACGCGTTCATCGGCCTGGGGACAGCCGATTTCGAGCAGGCGCCAGCGAAGATCTGCGATATCGCCGTCAACTTTGATTTCGGGACAGACGTAATGGTGTAGCGCATAGCTCCACGGGCTGGTCTCGAAAAATGCCGCGATGGCCGCGCGACCAGAAAGCACGCCGCCGAACTGGCCCGCACTCCAGGCTGCATCTTCGGCGAAACAGGCGGCTTGTTCGGCAGCGGCTTGCGACACGGAGTCCGGGTCCTGCAAGGTCAGGTCCGCTGTGTACTTGGCATCTGCTGCCCGTGCATAGCGCTGCATGAGATCGCGAAGGGCTTCGCGATCCTCAAGCGCCGCGAGCCGCTCAGATATATCCGCTGCACCACTCATTTCAGCGCGACCCGATACAGCAGCGCAGGCGCTTCGAAATCCCACGACCGCTCGGCGGCATTCGGGATCAAGACCCCCTGCCCTCTGGACAATTCGTAGACCTCGCCCTCACATGTCAGCCGCCCCGCTCCCTCAATGACCGCAACGAGTTCTTCACCGGCGCTATGCGGTTCAATCGGGTCTCTGACCCAGCGCATATCAACGCTAAGTTCATTTCCAGTCGCGGAAAAAGGCGTCTCGGCCATGTTGGTTTGATAGGTTTCGCAATCGATCATGGCTTGTCCCCCGTCGGGTAATACACCTTGGTCTCGCCCGATTTTCCGTATTCAGCGCGCGGCGGCGTCACCACGTTGAGACGCAGGCACATGCCGGAGGCATCAAAACGGTTGATGCCCGAGTGATACCGGTCCGCGGGCATGATCATCACGACGCCTTCCTCAAGCTCGACCGCGCCATCGGGTGCGTCTACATCCGCCCCAAGGTTGACCGTGCAGCCGCCGCGCAGCTGCAAGGTCGCCTCTTCACCATGAGCATGCGATTTAGGCGGAATATCGCTGCCCTTTGCGGCGCGGAAATTGACCACGCCCACGCTCAGCGCCTCACCAACCACGGCCTGCATGTAGAGCCCGTCCTCGATTACCTCACGCAGATCGCTGTCGAAGCTGAATACCTGACACTTTGCCATGCCGGGCCTCACAGCGCCGGACGGAGCGGGTGGCGCTCATCGGCGACGAACAGCTTGGAGTCGTAGCCGTGAACGACCTCGACTTCGGGGTCGTAGCTTTCGATCGCGGGCGCCACCTCGGCCAGAGACATGAGCATGTGGAAAAGGTTCAGCGTCGGCTGGTCCAGATCACCCTCGGCCTGGGCCGCATCGATATGCGCGCAAATCGCTTCAATGTGCGGCTCCAGCGCCTGGGCAAAGGCCGAGATGTCCTCGAAACTGCTCGCCACGCGACACGCATTCCGTTCGGTTTCGGTGGCCAGGCACCATGCGCCCCAAACCGAAAGCTCTGCGAATTTATTGGGAAGCTCTGTCATGTTCAGGGTCCTTATTCCGCCGCCTGCGCGGCCGCATCGGCCGCGAGGCCAGCCTCGACAATTCTGTCGACAACCACGGCTTGGTGCCGCACCATCAATTCGAAGTCGTTGATCACCATTTCGGTCTTGGCGCCGGTATTGGCGGCTTCCTGCGTCATTTCCAGCGTTGCCAGGTCTTCCAGCAACACGTCACGCAAAGTGACCTTCATGTATTCCTGATAGAAGCGCCCGCCTGCAGTCTTCATCTCGGGATAGTACACCCGGGCTTCGAACAGCGTCTTGTCGTGGGAGATCGGGCGGAAGTTATATGCCTGGAAATAGTTGGGGCGACACGAGAGATAGAAGTCCGGGAATACGACGTTGATATCGAAGGCCCAATGCGGATGCTTGGTCCAGTTCAGCGCCTCCGGCAGCACCACCTTGGACAGGTCCATCTTCGTGCCGCCCGCCCCCGCGGCAAGCGCTTTGGCAGCGATCCGCTTGCCGATGTCGGCGCTACCCGAGACCGAGCTTTGCGTCAGACCACTGGTTGCGGCCTGCGGGTTGCCATACACCGTGTTCGGATTTCCCGCGATCGACAGGCGGCGATGCACATCACCGCACAGACCATCAATCGGATGCAGCATCCCCTCCTCGTTCTTTTCGAGGGAGTCGGCGATCGAGCGGCCATGCAGATAGGCGACGTGATAGGTTTCCTGAAAGGCGTCGAGCGCGAACTTCCAGTTTGCATCGACCACCGTCGACCAGCCGTAGCACGCGGTGAATTTCTCGAAAGGATAGCCCTCAAGCCCGCCGTACATCGGCTCCATGAATTCGGCCAAAGTCTGCGCCGGTTGCGGCTCCATGTTGATGAAGATGAAACCCTGCCAGATATCACAGGACACCTTTGAGAGGCCGAGACAAGCTTTGTCAAAACCCTCCATGAAGGATTTTTCATCCGGCACACCCGAAAGCGAGCCATCAAGCTCATAGGCCCAGCCGTGGAACCGGCAGGCGAACTTGCGTGCCGTTCCATAAGGCTGATAGGCGATCTTGTTCAGGCGATGCGAACAGACGTTGTGAAAGGCGTTGATCTCGCCAGAGCGATCACGGGCGATGACAATAGACGCGTCGAGCGCGGCAATGTCGCGCACCATGTAAGAGCCCTTTTTCGGAAGCTCCTGGACGCGACCCACATGGAGCCAAGTTTTCTTGAAGAGATGCTTTTTTTCCGCCTCCCAGTAGTCCGGGTCGATATAGGGGCCGACGGGCAAAGTGCCCGTTCCCAAATCTGGGTAGCGATCGTGAAGCCTGGCTGTATCTGTCATTCTGACCTCCTTATTTAACGTATACCGTATACTCTATTTCGAGGCATGCAAGACAATTTTCCAGGTGTTGACCTGCGCTCGCCTGTGCCTAATACCAAAAGGACGATGGTCGGTGCTCCGTCACTGCCGGCCATGAACAGCGCGGCTGACCCGTTTGAGAGGAACTCGCATTATGAAAAAGCCGATTGTCCGGGCCGTTGATCTGCGCCAGCAAGTCTATGAGAACCTTCGGGCGCGCATCACCAGCGGTGAGTTCGACGAAAACACCCGGTTTTACGAACGAACTTTTGCGGATGAACTCGGCGTCTCCAGAACACCCGTGCGCGAAGCCCTGGCCATGCTGGAGCAGGATGGACTCTTGTCGCAGGCGGCGCGCGGCTACCGCTTGCCCCGGATGTCGCCCCAGCAGGTGATTGATGTGACCGAGATCCGCCTGCTGCTGGAGCCACATGCGATTGGCTCGATGGTGCGCGAGACGAAACCCGCGAAACGGGCCAAGGTCGCGGCCCTTATCCGCAAGGAAGTCGAGGCAAATCGGGCCGGAGATGCCTATATTGCCGCGCACAGCCGCATGCGAGACAGCATTCTGAGTGAGGTCAGAAACCGACCGCTCGTTGATGCGATCCAGCAATACGAGGATTCCATTCACTTCGTGCGTATCAGCACCCTCGGGCGTCCGGATTGGCGGCGATTGTCTGCCGATGGAATGCTTGATCTTGCCGACGCTCTCGAAGCCGGAGATGACCAACGCGCCGCCGAGATTCAGCATAGGCTGCTCACCAACGCACGGGATTCTTTCCTTGAGCTCAGTGATGCCGACACCTGATGTCGCGCGACGAACCCGCCTGAGTCACGCCCAAAACGCTTGCTTGTCGGTTAAGCCGCGGCAGTAAATTCTGTCCTTTTATCAATGCACTTACGCATAGGTAGACATCTGTTGACAGAATTAACGTATACCGCATACGATGAATAAATCCCAACGAATCGGAGGCCGCACCCATGGATCATCTAGAGCGACCGATCTTGATTGTCGGTGCTGGACAGGCCGGAGCCCGCAGCCTTCGCGCGCTGATCGACGAGGGCGTCACCGCCCCGATCATCCTGGCTGGAGACGAGCCTCACGCGCCGTATGACCGCCCGCCGCTCAGCAAAGACTTGCTGAGAGCTTTCGATCCGAAGAACACCGACCCGTTGTGTTCGGATGGCGTGCTTCAGGCGCCGAACGTCGAGGTGAGGCTGGGCGACCCGGTGACGGCGATTGACTATGCAACCCGTGTCGCGACCACCGCATCGGGCGCAAGCATTGCCTTTGGTTCCTTGATAATCGCCACCGGTGGCCGGTCGCGGGCCCTGCCCGTGCCGGGTGGGGACCTCTGCATCGGCCTGCGCAATCTGGACGATTGCGCGCAGCTCTCACGCGGGTTCGACAACGCAAAACACATCATCGTCATTGGTGGGGGCGTGATCGGCCTGGAAGTGGCCGACGCGGCGCGCGCGCGTGATATCCAGGTCACCGTGCTCGAAGCCGGGCCGAGAATCATGGCCCGGATCTTGCCGCCGACCGCATCGCAGTGGCTGGCAGAACTCCACCAAGCGAATGGCACCGGCATTCGTTTCGGCGTGTCCGTGGACCGGATCGAGAAAACCGACCGGAAATTCACGGTTACAACAGATCAAGGAGCTTTCGAGGCCGATATCGTTCTCGCCGCCATCGGCATGACGCCAAACACCGAACTCGCTCCGCCGGGCGCGCTCGGTCCCGGCGGCGGCATCCTCACAGATGCTCACGGGCGCATTGCGGGGTACGATAATCTCTATGCTGCGGGCGACGTTGCGGAAAGCTACAATCCGCATTTCGGTACGCATGTCCGGCTTGAGACCTGGCGCAACGCCGACCGGCAACCCCAGGCGATCGCACGCTCGATCGCCGGCAAGCCTGCGGAACATGCCGAGATCCCCTGGATGTGGACCGATCAGCTTGGTCACAACCTTCAGGTCGTCGGTTTCTGGACCGAAGCCAGCGAAGAAGTGGCGCGCGGCGTGCCGGGGGAAAAGGGGTCGAGCCTCTATTGGACGTCTGACGGCGTGCTGATGGGGGGCGTGCTGTTTGACAACGGGCGCGATCGCCGCTTTCTCGAAGCGCTGGTGCAGAACAAGGCCAATGTGCCGCGCGAAAGCCTGTCAAACCCCGAGATACGGCTCAAGAAACTCGCCTGATCAAAACGCAACGAACCATCAGAGGCCAGACTACGGCCCAATAATCACCAGCAGGAGTAGAACGATGAACATGAAGCTAGTTTCTGGCGCCTTCGCCACAGCCCTCGCGGTTGCATCCACGGCGCAGGCCGAGGAGCTGACCTTGCGAGCGGGCGTATTCGTGCCGCCGCATACCACTTACGGTGTGCCGTTTCAGATGTATGCCGACCATCTCAATGAGATCGGCGAGGGCGTGCTTCAGATCCGCATCGTCGGCGGCCCCGAGGCTGTGCCCGCCACGGAACTTGCCACCGCTGTTTCCAATGGTGTGCTCGATCTCGCGGCATTGCCCCCCTCCTACTACAAGGGGCAGATGGTCGAATCCGACGCGCATTCGCTGACCCCGCTGTCGGTGTCCGAGCAACGCGCCTCCGGTGCCTATGCGGCGCTTGACGAAATTGCGCGTGAAAGCATGGGCCTGACCTATGTCACCACCTATGGCGATGGCGTGCCGTTCCATATTTTCCTTACCGAAGAGATTGCCGGTCTCGACGACCTCGATGGCATGCGTCTGCGCGGTCAGACCACCTACAATCTGATCTTCGAAGAGCTGGGCGTGATCAATACGCCGATTCCCGCGCCCGAGATCTTCACCGCATTGGAGCGTGGCACGGTCGACGGTTACGGCTGGGCGCTTTGGGGCATCGGCGACATGGGCTGGCTGGACATGACTTCGGTACGGGTGGACCCGGGGTTTTATAATGTCATCATCAATGTGCTGATGAACGAAGAAACCTACAATTCCCTCACCGAGGAGCAGCAAGGCATCGTCGATCAAACCACCGCATGGTTCGAGACGATGATGGTCGAATGGAGCGCCGAGCGCACCGCCGCTGAACTTGCCGCGCAACAGGCCGCCGGTGTGACCGTGTTTGACGCGGGCGACGGGCTGCGTGAAATGGCAACCTCGGCCTATTGGGCAGACCTCGAGGGCCTTAGCCCTGAAATCGCACGTCTACGCCCCCTTCTGGAGGCACAAGACTGAGGTTTTCGTCTTCGCAAGATCAGACCACCCCGGGTCTTCGGGGTGGTTTTCCTGTTGCGGCTCAGGCCAGCACGCGTTGTAGCCCGGCCTGAACCTTCAAAAGTGGCCCGTGAAAGCGCGCTACAAGCTCCCCGGCGTCTGCCTGCGTCGCCGCCAGCCCGATGTTCAATGCCGCGACCACTTTTCCACGCGTATTCATCACCGGCACGGCGATGGAACGCAGGCCGATTTCGACCTCTTGGTCTATGACACAATAGCCGTCGTTCCGGGCCTCCGCGATCCGGTTCATGATCTCGTCAGGGTCGCTGAGACTATGAGCCGTGCGCGGCGACAAATCGGAGCGATCAACCAGCATCCGCGCCTCATCCACGGGCAGGGCGGACAAGAGGATACGCCCCATCGACGTGCAATGCGCCGGAAGCCGCGACCCTGGCATCAGACCGATCGACATGACACGGCGCTGTGCGGCGCGAGCCAGATAGACAATTTCGGTTTCGTCCAGGATCGACACCGAGGCCGACTCGCCGATTTTTTCCGACAACTGGTCGAGCCAGGGCTGGACCAATTGCGGCAGCGGCAACGATGCAAGAGCCCCGATCCCCAGACGCAGGATACGCGGCGTGGCAGTAAAAAACTTGCCGTCGAATTCAACATATTCCAGGTGATGGAGCGTCAACAGGCAACGCCGCGCGGTTGCACGGTCCAAGCCGGTTCTCTTGGCGGCATCCGTGATCGTCAAGCGCGGGGTTTCGCTGCCAAAGCATTCGATCACCTGAAGGCCTTTCGCCAAGGACGCGATGTAGTCGGTGGGTTTGTTCATCATGCGCACAGGCAAACACATGAATTGAACAAAAATCAACATGCGAACAAAATCTCTCGCCCGGGGCATCGTCGGCCCCTAGGTTGGCGTCAAAGGAGACCCGGACATGGACAAGACCATTCAGACCGCTGCCGAGGCCGTGGCGCAGATTCCCGACGGGGCGACGGTGATGATCGGAGGCTTCGGTGGCTCGGGCGCGCCGATCGAATTGATCCACGCGCTCATTGACCACGGTGCGAAACACTTGACCGTCGTGAACAACAACGCCGGCAACGGCCATGTCGGCCTCGCTGCGCTGATCGAACAGGGGCGTGTCGATAAGTTGGTCTGCTCATTCCCGCGCTCTGCCGATCCCAGCGTCTTCGTCGAGTGCTACAGGGCCGGGAGGATCAAGTTGGAGATCGTTCCACAAGGCACACTTGCCGAACGTATCCGGGCAGGTGGTGCAGGCATCCCTGCCTTTTACACACCAACGGGGTTCGGGACCGATATGGCCGAAGGCAAACCGGTTGAGGTCTTCGAGGGCCGCTCCTACGTGCAGGAGCGCTGGCTCAAGGCAGATTACGCCCTGATCAAGGCCGAGCTGGGCGACAGGCATGGCAATCTGACCTACCGAATGGCCGCGCGCAATTTCAATCCGATCATGGCGACCGCCGCGACGACAACCATCGCGCAGGTGTCGCGCATCGTCACGCCAGGGGGCATCGACCCGGAACATGTCGTCACGCCGGGTATCTTTGTGGCCGGTCTCGCCGAAGTTCCGAACCCCGCACAAGAAGAAGAGCTCAACCGAGCGGAGGCCATTTACCCATGATCGACATCACCAACATCAAACTGTCCAACGCGCAGATCGCCTGGCGGGCGGCGCAGGATATCCAAGACGGGGCATATGTGAACCTCGGCATCGGCTTTCCTGAAATGGTCGCGCGGTTCCAACCCGATGGCAAACAGGCCATCTTCCACACCGAAAACGGCGTTCTCGATTTCGGCAAGGCACCAGACCCGGGCGAAGAGGACTGGGACCTGATCAATGCCGGCAAGAAAGCCATCACCCGCAAGCCGGGAACGTCCTTTTTCCACCATGCAGACAGTTTTGCCATGGTGCGTGGCGGACATCTGGATGTGGCCATTCTGGGTGCATATCAGGTGGCACAAAGTGGTGACCTGGCGAACTGGTCGACCGGCAAAGGCGGCATTCCTGCGGTGGGTGGTGCCATGGATCTCGTCCAATCCGCCAAGCGGGTCGCGGTAATCACGGACCACGTGACCAAGAAAGGCGACCCCAAGCTCGTGGACGCCTGCACTTTGCCGCTAACCGGCGTGGGATGCGTCACTCGCATCTACAGCTCCTTGGCGGTGATCGACGTGGACGCGGTCGGGTTCGTCCTTCGCGAAAAGATTGCCGCAATCTCGATCGAGGATCTTCAATCCCTGACCGGCGCCCCGCTGCATAGGGACGGGCCAGTCGAAAACCTCGCATGTCCAAAGGAACTGGCATGAACGACGTCTATATCTGCGACTATGTCCGCACCCCAATCGGCCGATTTGGCGGCAGCCTGTCATCAATGCGCGCAGACGACCTCGGCGCAGTGCCGATCAAGACGCTCATGGCGCGTTGCGACATCGATTGGGCCGCTCTGGACGAAGTCTATTTCGGCTGCGCCAATCAGGCCGGTGAGGACAACCGGAACGTCGCCCGCATGGCGGCGCTTCTGGCCGGGCTGCCGGACAGCGTGCCTGGCACGACGATAAACCGTCTTTGCGGCTCTGGCATGGATGCGGTGATCATGGCAGCAAGAGCCATTCGCGCCGGTGAAATCGACATCGCCATTGCGGGTGGTGTCGAAAGCATGAGCCGGGCGCCATTCGTCATGCCCAAGGCCGAGAGTGCCTTTTCCCGCGCCACCACGATCTACGACACCACCATTGGCTGGCGGTTCGTGAACCCGCGGATGCAAGCGGCATTCGGCGTCGACACGATGCCCGAGACGGCGGAAAACGTTGCGGAGGATTTCAAGATTTCGCGCGCGGATCAGGATGCCTTTGCCCTGCGGTCGCAGGTCAAGGCCGCCGCTGCGCAAGTCGCTGGTCGTCTCGCGCGGGAGATCACGCCGGTCACCATTCCCCAGCGCCGCGGCGATCCCCTGGTGGTCGAGAGCGACGAGCATCTCCGCGCCACGACGCTGGAAAGGCTCGGAGCCCTCAAGCCGATCGTCAAGGCGGGTGGCACGATTACTGCGGGCAACGCGTCAGGCGTCAATGATGGGGCCGCCGCATTGGTCGTCGCCTCCGCAGCCGCGGTCAAGACACACGGTCTGACGCCGCTGGCGCGCGTTCTGGGCGGGGCGACCGCAGGCGTGGCGCCGCGCATCATGGGCTTCGGTCCGGCGCCTGCATCCAGGAAGCTCATGGCGCGGCTGGGCCTGACCGCAGAGGATTTCGCCACCATCGAACTCAATGAGGCATTTGCAAGTCAGGGCCTTGCCACATTGCGAGATCTCGGCATTGCCGACGACGACCCGCGGGTGAACCCGAATGGCGGCGCCATCGCCCTGGGCCACCCTCTGGGCATGTCTGGCGCCCGCATCACCGGCACCGTCATCCACGATCTGAAACCCGGAGAAAAAAGCCTTTCGACCATGTGCATCGGTGTAGGGCAAGGTATCGCCATTGCGTTGGAACGGCTTTGACAGCGGCGGCAGATCTGGGAAATCGGATCAAGCCACGTTCAATCGGGTCCCCTGTTGGGCTGGGCGCATTTGCATTGCAAACGCGGCCTCACCCCAACAGGTGGATACGCCAAGGCATTCATTCTCAACGCGTCAAGACACGACTGCCCTAGCTTTCGGCATCTGCGCCAGCCCGTCCACAAAGAACGGACGGAAGGCCTTGGGGTGTTCGCTCATCGGGAAATGCCCGACCTCCTCCATGATCGACAGTGTCGATCCCACCACTTGATCTGCGGTGCGCTGTGCGTCTTCCGGCGTGCAGGTAAAGTCATAGGCGCCGACGATGAAATGCACCGGCGTCCTGGCGGTGTCGATACGGTGGAGCTGGCCGACAAGACTCTCATCCTGCGTGTAAAAACTCAAGTCGCCCCGGAACACGCCCGGCCCGGACTGCATGAACATCCACAAGGTATTGGCGCGTTCCGCAGCAGGTGCATATGGCGAGATATTCGTCGACACGAGCGCAGCGCCCATCTCGCCACCGTGGGCATCAGGTCGGTGGAACCAGTCAATCGAATACCACGCAGGCTGAAAGTCGCTTGCCTCGATTGCAAGGAAGCCCGAGAACGCCTCGGGATGATGCACGGCAAGCTGCAAGGCGATCCGGCCGCCCATTGACACACCAGCCAGCACCGGCCGGTCAAGTCCCAGGCCGCGGACAACGGCCAGAACCGTCTCCATATAGGTCTCTGTGGTGAGCAGGTATTCTTCGGTCAGGAAGCCTTCGGGTGGCAGGCTTTTGCCATGCCAGGGCATATCAAAGGCGATGATCCGGTTCTCGGCGGTGATCTCCCGATCGTTCAGAATGTGGCGCCATTGTCGCGTATCCGAACCGGCGGTGTGGAGACACAAAACCGGTCGCCCCTGCCCCGCTTCTTCGAAATAGATGCGTTGCGTACGTCCGGCGACATCGACAGTAAGGTAACGCCCGGTGATCTGCTCGACGCTCATTCCGCCACCTCCCGCTGCGCGCGTGGCAATGCCAGCACTTCTTTGAAAAACCTCAGGTTTTTGACCAGCAACAAGATGTCGCCCATGATCTCGGCCCGTCCGATCTTGACCATCGCAAAGATGTCATGAAACCCTGGTTTCGGCGTCGCGGTCCAGAACTCCTCAAGGGCGGCCCCATCGGTGACAAAGCTGAAACGATAGGGCGTCTTTTTCGACGGCCCCTCCAGAAGCTGCGCTATCCGGCCTTTTTCAAAAACGAGATAAAATTCCTGCCCATCCACTTTGATCTGAACCGTTTCCGAGAACAATGCTCCGAGCCTGTGCAAGTGCGGCAGGTGATCCAGATCCGCCTGTATTCGCTTCATTCGTTCTATCATTTGGCTGTCTCCTGGTGCTGATGCATCGGGCGCATGAATGGCGGGGGCCTCGGCCCCGGTCATCTCCGATAGCATGACCCACGACAAGCCATGCGCGCAAAAACCCCAAGGTATCGCGTAATACCCGGAGAACGGCTTTCCCAATCCCTCCCCGCGATGCAGTCTTTCAGGACCAAAAAGCTGACGGTCAGCAATGACTGCCCGAAATGCACCCACCTGAGGAGGAGAATTTCATGCGAAACGTTACAGTGGACAATATCACCGACGTCGTCGTCGAAGCCATCGGTGCATCGCACGATGTGCCCGCGCGCAACAAGCAAATCATGACTGTTTTGGTGCGACATCTTCATGACTTCTGCAAAGAAGTGAATCTGAGCAGTGACGAATTCATGATGGCTTGCGACTTCCTCGCCCGCGCCGGTGCCGTCAGTTCGGACAAGCGGCAGGAATTTATCCTCCTGTCCGATATCCTGGGGGTCGAGGTGCTGGTTGATATGCTTTCGAACCCCACGCCCAACGGTGAAACGGTCGGCACGGTGCTTGGGCCCTTCTTTCGCGAGAACGCCCCGGTGCTCCCTCATGGCGCCTCTGTCGTCCAAAAGCACTTCGACAACGAGGAAACGGTATTCATCGACGGCTATGTCAAGGATGCAGACGGCAATCCGGTGGCGCAAGCCGTGATCGACGTATGGGAGGACGCGCCCAACGGGCTTTATGAAAACCACGATCCTGAGCAACCGGACTACAATCTGCGCGGTCGTTTCGAAACCGATGAAAACGGCTACTATTGCTACCGGGCCATTCGCCCGGTGCCTTATCCGATCCCCTCTGACTGGACAGCAGGCGAGATGATTTCCTTCATGGGGCATCACACCATGCGTCCGGGCCATATTCACGTGATGATAAACAAGCCGGGTTTTCGCACGCTGGTGTCGCAGCTCTACGACTCGTCGTCGGAACATCTCGATAACGACGCGGTGTTCGCCGTGAAGGAAGACCTGATTGGCGACTTCACGAAGGCGACCGATGAGATGGGCACCGAGCTTTATGTCAGGTTCGACTTCACCCTGGCCGCCGAAACCGTTGCGATGGCGGCCGAGTAATCATTGACCGGCGCACGCGGGGTCCGACCTGCGTGCGCCTGTTTGAGGCTTTGCCCCACGCTGGCAGCCTAAAGGCTCGCGCAAAAGGATACCGCACATGCCCACATCCCAATCCGCCGTCATCAACCATCTGGACGGTGACGCGCGGCGTGACACGACGATCGAATATATCGAAACTCGAATTGTCGATTGCATCACAACCCGACGCCACAAGCTGTCGAACACGGAAATTACCCACCAATCGTTTGTCATTGTCGCGGCAAAACTGGCCTCTGGCGCGGTCGGTTACGGCGAAGCCTCGACCTTGGGGGGGCCGCGCTGGTCCGAGGAAAGCGTAGAGGCAATAAAGGCCAATATTGATACCTATATCGCGCCCGTTCTTGTCGGCCAGTCGGCGCTGGCCTTCGAAGCAAACGGGTTGCGCATGAACAAGGCGGTGAAGCGCAACAGCTCTGCGCGGGCCGCGATTGACAGCGCGCTTTATGACGCCGCCGGCAAGGCGCTGGAACTGCCTGCAACCGCATTTCTGGGTGGACCTGTGCGCGACCGCATCGAAGTGCTCTGGGCCCTCGCCTCGGGGGACGCGGATCAGGAAATCGAGGAGGCGCGCACCAAACTCGCCGCGCGCGAACATAGAAGGTTCAAGATCAAGCTGGGATTCCACAGTCCGGCTGACGACATGGCCCGTCTGCGCAAGATCATGGGCGCGTTGCCCGAAGGCACCGAGATGATCGTCGACGTGAACCAGGGCTGGTCCGAAGCAACGGCGATCCGCTATCTACCCGAACTGGCAGACCTCGGCGTCGCTTTGATCGAACAGCCACTTCATCCCGGTCAGCTTGCTGCCACCGCCCGCATCGCCGCGCGCAGCGCGATCCCGATCATGGTCGACGAAGCCGCGTTCTCCAATCCCGAGATCGTTCAGAACGCCGTGGCCGCCGCCGGCAGCGTCTATTCCCTCAAGATGGTCAAGTCTGGCGGATTCCTGGAAATGAAACGCGCGGCGGGGGTCGCTTCCGCATTCGGGATGGAACTCTATGGTGGATGCCTGCTGGAAAGTGGGATCGGCGCCGCGGCACACATGGCTGTTTTCTCGACCTTGCCGCAGCTCGAATGGGGCTGCGAACACTTCGGTCCGCGCATCCTGAGAAATGACCTGATTTCTTCCGGTCCAGTGTTCAAGGACTTTCATATCCACATGCCGCACGGCAATGGCCTCGGCATCTCGATCAATCACGATGCACTGAACGATGCGACGCGAAAGGTCTGATCAACATTGATTGCGCACGAACTTCTTCGCAACATCCAGGAATTGAAGCATCTGGCGAGACTGGTTGTCCCGCCGTGCATGGATCGTCAATCCGGTCCCCGGGTTCGGTCCCTCGTAAGACCGAAAGAACACGCCCGGACGGGTGGTGCGCGACACGCTTTCCGGCACGACGCTGATACCGGCGCCGACAGAAACCAGCGCAATCGCTGTCTGGTAATCCTGCGCCAGCTCTCGCGTGGCGGGTTCGAAACCCACCTGTCGGCACAGGTCAAGAACGAAGTCCGCATAGCTCGGACGCGGGCGGCGCGGATAAAGCACAAATGTCTGATCGCCCAAGTCCGCAAGCCGGATCGTTTCTCGGGCCGCAAGTTCGGAATTGTCGGGCACAGCAAGGATCAGGGCTTCACGCTCAAGCGGCTCGCGGCGCAATTCATCATCTTCCAAATACGGGCGCGCGACGGCGATATCGATCTCGCGTTGCACCAGGGCCAGATGAAGCGCGGCATTGTTCATGGCCGACAGCGCCAGTTCAACTTTGGGGAAATGCGAGCGGTAGGACTTGATCAGGCTGGGCAATACCCCGTGTGAGGCAGAACCGACAAATGCCACGCGAAGTCGTCCAGCGCCTCCGGCGCCGACAAGGCGGGTCTCTCTATACGCCGAGTCGAGCCGATCAACGATTTGCCGCGCATGGCTTTCCAATACCTCACCCGCTTGCGTCAAGCGAATCTGGCCCCGACTACGATCGAACAGTTGCGCGCCGATATCGGCTTCGAGGGCCGCAATCTGTCGGCTGAGCGGAGGTTGGGAAATGCCGAGCCGCGAAGCGGCGCGCCCGAAGTGCAGCTCGTCAGCGACCCCGAGAAAGTATTTCAGTCTGCGTAGCTCCATGAGCGCCTCCGAAAGGTACCAAAACCGACCCGACCGCAATTTTCCCGTACCGGCGAGACATGATCTTGCGGCACACCAGTTTGCTCAAGCCTGGACCGACTTGCGCGAGAAAGGAGTAAACCAGCGCAGTAGTCGAGCATGGATCGAAACTACTTTCATCTTTTTACGGAACAAAGTTGATCCAAGTCAATCGTATACGGTATACGTTGATTAGAGATATCGATTGACGACAACAGCGTCGGTGCGCGTGCTCAAGGCCGCCCAAAACGCGCCATCGTAAGGATTCCAACCTATGCAGCACAGGCGACAAAGTTGACAGCGCCCCGATCCAACCCTTTGGAAAAAGGAAGAACTCCTGAGTTCGCCGTTCCGGCGCGATAACAAGATCACCCCGCCACCAATCAAAGGTGCAACCCCGACAGGAGAGACCATGACCGACACATCCAAAGAACGCGCCGAAGCGCTTCTCGATCTCACTGCGACCGGCAAGCTGAGCCGCCGCGCCCTTCTCACCCGGCTTGCCGCCACCGGTCTCGGGGCTGCGATCTCGGCCTCTGCGGTCAACCAAGCGCTCGCCGCCGGCCTTGTGCAATCCCGGAATGCCGCCAATATTCAAGGCGAATACGACTACATCATCGTCGGCGCTGGCGCTGCTGGTTGTGCTCTGGCGCGGCGCCTGGCGGATGGAACTGACGCCAGCATCCTTGTGCTCGAAGCTGGCGGCAATGACGCCGGCATCCCGGAAATCGACAACCCCGCCGCATGGGTCGCCAACATCGGCTCCGAGCGGGACTGGAACTATTTTTACACCCCCACCGAGCATGTCGACAATCGCCCGATCCTATTGTCGCGCGGCAAGGTCTTGGGCGGCTCGTCTTCGACAAATGCGCTGGTTTGGGTGCGCGGTGTTCCCGGCGACTACGACAATTGGGCGGCACAAGGCGCCGAGGGGTGGGATTTCCAATCCGTTCTGCCCAAGCTCAAAGCGATGGAAGACTGGCAAGGTGGCGAAACCGAGTTGCGTGGCGCCGGTGGCCCGATCCCGGTCATGGCCCCGACGCGCGATAGTCTTCACCCGGTTGCCAAGGTCCTTATCGACTCGGCCAAAAGCTGGGGCATGCCCTATATCGAGGATATGAATGGCCCGTCAAACCTTGGTGTGGGGCCCAACAACTTCAACATGCGCGACGGGGTCCGCGTCAGCACCGCGCGAGGCTACTTGCGTCCGGTGCTCGACAATCCGAACCTGACGGTCTTGCTGGGCGCCAAAACCACCGGGTTGGTGATGGAAGGCAATACCTGTGCCGGCGTGACGATCCTTGTCGACGGCGCGCAACGCACGATCCGCGCGGGTGCCGAAGTGGTGCTATGCGCCGGCGCGATTGATACCCCTCGCCTGTTGATGCTCGCCGGAATTGGCAATGCCGAGGATTTGGCCGACGTGGGCATCGCCTCGCATACTCATCTTCCGGGCGTCGGCCAGAACCTGCAGGAACACATCCTGCTGGGCGGTATGATCCATGAAGCCCGCGCGCCGATCGCGCCACCGACCCATAATCTCGAAGGCTCCACGTTCTTCTGGAAATCCCGGTCTGAATTGACCGCGCCCGATCTCATGTTCGTATCGATTCAGATTCCCTACCTGATGCCAGGGCTGGCGGCAGAATACCCGCTTCCGCAAAATCCCTTCACCATCTCGCCGGGCCTGATGGGCGTCAAAAGCCGCGGCTATATGAAGATGCTGACTTCGCAGCACGATGGAGAGTTGGAGATTCAGCCCAACATCCTGCAAGAACCGGAGGACCGCGAGGCCATGTATCAGGGCTTCTTGCTGGCCGAGGAATTGGCCAATGAACCCGCCTTCCGCGAGTTCGCGGTGCAACGGTCGATACCGCCAGAGAACATCACCACACGCGCCGAGAAAGAAGCCTTCATCCGGCGCTCGGTCACGACCTATTTCCATCCCGTCGGCACCGCGAAAATGGGCGTTGACGACATGGCCGTCACCGATCCGGCAACGCTCAAGGTCCACGGGATTGAGGGGCTGCGCGTCGCCGATGCGTCGGTCATGCCCTCGACCACCTCGGCCAACACGCATGTGCCTTCGATCCTCATGGGCGAGATGGCGGCAGATATGATTATCAACGGTTAAGGAGACAAGGAAATGAATATCCAAGCCAGGTCTTCCGAAGCCGCAAGCAGCCTGATGTCGTCCGCCGGGTCGTTGTTCATCGACAACGAATTCCGCGCACCCGGGACCGGCGAGGGCACCCCGATCAAGGTCGAAAATCCAGCCACGCGCGATGCCAATGCGCCCGTCTGCTACTGATATGGCAAGGGGGCGGTAACGCCCCCCTGTCCTTGGCCTAGTGAAATTGTGCAGCAGGCTGACGCGCGGGTTGGATCGCAGCGCACGGGTGATCGCGGTCGCGGGCATGGTCGCGGTCCTTCTCTGCGAAGACGGTCTTCATCACACTATTATTGACTTCAGCGCGTTTCACTTCGGTTACGCTTCCTGGCCTGCGACAGAGAGGCTTTTCCGTTCCGGCCTCGTCAAATTGAACCTTCGGAACATCTCGTCAGGAGCGTCGTGATTGTCCATGACCGTCGCGGCGGCGGTCAGAAGACGTGCTTCTACGGCAGCATCGCGCATGGGGGTCAATTCCCGGGGATCTGTTCTCAGGTCATAGAGCCGTGTTTCGGTATCCTCAAACCCGATACCGTCGTGATTGGGCACGCGCTTGGAGTCATCGCGGGCTCTGATCTTGAGCAGTTCGATGCCCTTCGTATGGGAAAAGGGCTGGACGAGTTCCATATGCCGTAACTCCTGTACCGAGAACGGCCCACGCATGTGCATAGGCAGAAGCCGATACTCGTATAGATCAGTGCTGTCGAGCCATTGCGGGCGGTAATGGAAGGCATAATTGCCATCCGAAATAAGCATGGGCCCGCCAAACACGCCAGACAATACGACCTCATGGCCCGGACCGTCCGCTGCGAGCAAGGGCACAAGGCTTTGCCCCTGCGCTTCCGCCGGCGCCCCGGCCCCGTAAATCTCCGCCAATGTGGGGAGCACGTCCACTGCCGAAGTCAGTGCCTGTCGCCGTTCCCCAGCGCGATCGGCAAAATCCGGATGCCAGATGATCAACGGAATATGGGAGACCTCCTGATACATTGGCATTTTCACCTTCGCCCACCAGTCATGTTCAGACAGCAGGAAACCGTGATCGGAGGTCGCAATCAGCACCGTGTCCTCCCACAGGTTCTCCTCGTCGAACCGGTCCAGCAAGCGACCAAGATACTCGTCACACATTGCCACAAGAGCCACGTATTTTGCCCGGATGCTGCGAACCTCTTCCTCGGTTTCGGTCACGCGGGCATAGTTTGGCCAGTCAAGCGCCATCCCGTCATGCGCCGCCTTGTGCGCGCGCGCAAAGCGATCTGGTACGTGGAATGGTTCGTGCGGATCGAAACATTCCAGTTGCAGGAGCCAGTTATCGGATTCACGCGCCCTGTCGAGGAAATCGAATGCGGAAGCAAAGCATTGCGCCAGCGGAAAATCAGCCTCTTCCCGGATTTCGCTGCGATTGGCGACGTGTTGAAGCTTGTGTCCGGCACGTTCCTTGGAACGGAAGTCGTAGTGGCGTGGATCATATTGCTGGCGCAGCGTTTCGAGGTCTGCATCCAGCGTCGGTTTCCACGCGTCGTATTCCTGTCCGCGGATGTTTTCCCAGGTGTTGAACGTGGTATGATAGCACAGTCCGCCATCCTCGAAATAGTGGAAGTGGTCAGTCACGAGGTGGCAGTAGGTGTCGGATTTGGCGCGCAGAAGGCGCGCATAGGAATTGTCAAACGGCTCCAGTGGTCCCCAGGAAGAATGAAAGAAATTGTATCGCCCGGTGTGATGGTCGCGGCGCGCGGGCATGCACGGCATGCTGCCGGTATAGTGATTGTCAAACGTGATCCCGCGGGCGGCAAGCCGGTCGAAATTGGGTGTCGGAACCTCGCCGCCGTAGCAGCTGAGCGCCTTGCGGTTCAGGGAGTCAAAAAGCAGGAAAACGGCTTTCATTTCTCAGCAACCTCTTCTTTGAATCTGTGTTCCTCGTGGGGCGTCTGCTGGATGATGCTGATCTGATGACTACAGCCCAGTTTGGCGCCGGGCGTCAGCAGGGTGCCCTCACATTCGGGACCGCCTGCCGGCAATCCGCACCAGGGTTCGATACACACGAAAGCGCCCCCCGGCTTACTCCAGACCGCAAGGTCGCTCGTATCGAAAACGACCTCCACGGACGGAAACCCGTTCCGAAGAAGGCGTACGCTGCGACTGCGCGCATTGGGAAATATGATTGCGCCGGATTGGAAGGTGTCACGCGTGATTGGCAGTCTGCGTCGTCTCAAGGGCGACGGCTCCGGAGCACCTGTGATGCGGCCGTCAAAGCCCCTGTAGACGGGACCCGCCTCTTCCTTCTCGAATTGCAATTCTGCACCTTCGGAGAGATCACACGAAAAGCCCGGGTGAAAACCGACGGCACAATGGAGCGGCACTGTTCCGGAATTCTCCACGCATGCACAAATCTCGATGCCGGAAGTCCGGAGATGGAAAGAGACGTCCAGTTGAAACTCGTGAGGAAAATATTGCCTGCTGGACGCTGAATCACGCAGCCTCAGCAAGACGGAATGCGGCGTCTGGCTGACAATCCTGAATTCCGCATCGGGCGCAAGGCCGTGAATCGGCATGTCTGCCGTTGCTCCGGGAAGGCAAGAAGCTTCATCTGGCAAGCGACCGATGACCGGAAACAGAACGGGAGCGCTACGATCCCAGAATGCGGGATCACGTTGCCAAATCAGTTCGTCATTGCCGTCGCGCAGCGACAGGAGTTCAGCACCTGTTGTGCCAATCTTGGCGCGTAGTTCACCGGCTGTCAGGGTGATGCTCACGGTCGCCACTCCTTGAGCTTCGCTTTGAGGTCCGCAAGCCGAGCGGCCTGTTCGGGATCTTCGGCGAGATTTGTGAGTTCGAACGGATCGTTTTCAAGATCATAAAGTTCGTCCACATCCCCCATCGGGTCGTGAACGGCCTTCCATGCGCCTTCCACCACCATGGCTCGCCGGCCTTCGTGCTCGCGCTCGACCAGGGTTGCCAGGATGCCGGCATGGCCCGGTGGCACGTTCCTGCGTTGCATTTCTTCAAGCCCGAACAGGGGTGCGCCGCGTCCGTATTCGGCAAAGATGCGGTTCCGCGGCGGGTGATTGCTCGCAATCGGAAGCGGCTGGCCATCTGCCTGTCGGATCGGTCGCAAACCCTGAGCTTCAAGAATGGTGGGCAAGAGGTCAATCAGGCTAACGGGATCGGACACGGACATTCCGCACGGCCAGCCCGGCCCTGCGAGCACAAGCGGTACATGGGTCAGGCAGTCGTAAAAGGCCCCGCCCTTGCCCATCATGGCATGTTCGCCTGCAAAATCGCCATGGTCCGAGCAAAAGGCGACGAGCGTATTGTCGGCAAGACCAAGACGGTCCAGAGCATCCATCACGACGCCTAGCTGGTCGTCGATAAAACGGATCATTGCGAGATAGGTTGCCACGACCTCGCGCAGCCCGTCGCGCTTCTCTTGGGGCCACCGAAGCAATTCTGCCAGCAGCCTGTTTCGCTCCGGTGCGCCGTCGAATTCGTCCTCGGGCGCTGGCGTGAGCTCGATGGTATCGGGATCAAAAAGACGTGCATACTGTTCCGGCACTTCGTAGGGGCTGTGAGGATCCGGGATCGACACCCAGGCGGCAAAGGGCTGGCCGGCGGATTGCTCCATGAACCGCACGGTTTGCGCACAAACCAGGGCTGTCGAATACTCCTCCAGCGGAAAATCGGTCACTGCATGGGCAACCGGACCGCCCGTGTCGGGCATAGAGCGCCGTATTGCATGTGTTGCCGCGATCTGATCCTCGCTGCGTGGCCACTCCATGCCCTTGGTCCTGGCACCTTCGGGAATGCCGGTGTGGGTGATCTCGCACCATACGTCAAAAAGGTCTTCGTACTCCGACCGGTCGAAACAGTGGTTCTTGCCGATAAGCGCCGTGCGATACCCGGCATCACGCCAGATATGCAGTGCGGTGTCCCGGTTGGCAGGAACCGTGTCCTGGTTGGTCTGAGCATTGGTGTTGTGCGACCAAGATGCTGTCCATGTCGAAATGCGCGAGGGAACGCATAGCGGATGGGCGCAATAGGCGCGTTCATAAAGGATGCCGCGCTGTGCCAATTTGTCGAGATTTGGCGTATCGCACATGCCGCCCCAGAGCCGCGCCGTGCGTGCCGCCATCTGGTCGACCATCACAAAAAGAACGTTTGGCTTTGTCATTCGGGCACCTCCAGCATTACGCCTCCGGCGAGACCGTGCAGCACAGGCGGCACCTTTTGGGCATCAGATAGCGCGTCCAGGTCCTCGCGGAGGCGTCCCGACGATGCCCAGGGTCGGTTCGGATCTGGCCAGGGAATGGAGTCGATCAAGAGGCGGGTATAGGGATGCTCCGGAGCACCGATCACATCTTGGGGCGCACCGGCTTCCACCACCCGGCCTTGTTGCAGCACGATGACAAAATCACTGACCTGATAGGCCGTCGCCAGATCATGGGTGATGTAAATGACCGAGATGCCATGACTTTCGTTCAGTGCGCGGATGTTGCCAAGGATCGACGCGCGTTGGCTGGCATCGACCATGGAAACCGGCTCGTCCGCCACGATCAGCCGCGGTTTGAGCATGAGCGCGCGCGCCACCATGAGCCTTTGGCGCTGCCCGCCGGACAATTCATGCGGGAAACGACCGAGTGTGAGTGCCGGATTGAGGCCCACCTGCGCGCAAGCCTCGGACATCATCTGTCGCTGTGTCCGCGCATCCGTCTCTATGCCGAGTTCGTTCAGCGGAACGGTAAAGCCATGGTCAACCTTGTAAAACGGGTTGAAAGACGCGTACGGGTCCTGAAAAACGGCTTGGACGTCACGGCGGAAATTGCGCTCGCTGCGGCCGGAGAGATCCTTTAACGGTTTGCCGTCGAATGCGATGGAGCCGGTCGTTGGCGCCAAGAGCCCCAGCGCAATCTGGCCGAGTGTCGTCTTGCCGCTGCCGCTTTGGCCTACGACCGAGACAATCGAGGGCCGCGTTGACGGAAGGCGCAAGGTCAATGGATGAAGGGCTGTCGTGCCGCCGCTGAAAAATGACTTGCCGTAGACCTTGCCAATGCCTGTCATGTCCAAGAGAGCGGGGTCTTCCGCACTATCCCTTGCAGCGTCCGCAAGTCGGGCAGGTCTGGCTTCGAAAGAGGGAACGCTGTCGATCAACAGCCTGGTGTAATCGGCTTCTGGCGCGGAGAATATCCGGTCGATGTTACCACGCTCCTCGACGACCCCGTTGCGCATCACCATCAACTCATCGACGGATTGGGCCATTAGCCCGATATCGTGGCCGATAAGGATCATTGCTGCACCGATCCGCTTTTGTACGCGGTCGAGTGTCGCCATGACCTTGCGCTGCGTAATCACGTCCAACGCGCTGGTCGGTTCGTCTGCAATGATAAGCTTCGGCGTTAGGATCATGCCTATGGCAATGCAGACGCGTTGTTTCATGCCGCCCGAAAGCTCGTGCGGGTAAAGCCGCATCACGGAGCGCGGAAGGTCGACACCTGCGAGCGCCTCGGCGACCCGCTCCCGAAGTATGGATTTGGGTTGCGCCCCTTCATGGTCGATGATCGCGTCGAAAAATTGTTCCTCGATGCGGTATACGGGGTTCAGGGAGTTCATCGCCCCTTGGGGAATGTATGAAACGAGGTTCAGCCTGGCCTCGCGCATCTTTCGGTCAGGCAATGCAAACAGATCCGTGCCGCCAACCGTCGCACGGCCGGACACGATCTTGCCAGGGGCCTTGATCATGCGCATGAGTGCCAGTGCCGTCGTGGTCTTTCCTGATCCGGACTCGCCGACCACTCCCAGTCTCCTCCCCGGCGCAAGGTCGAAAGAAACACCACGCACTGCATGAATGGTCTTGCCATCCGCGAAGAAATCGACGGCCAGATCCTTGACGCTCAGAACCGGAGATGCTTCCCGATCAACATTTGGCATGACATCCTCCCTGTTGTTGGGGACCAGATTAGTTGCTGCCAATTGATTCATGCCCGCCTCCGCAATCTTGGGTTGGCCAGCTCGTCGAGGCCGGCGGTGATCAGGTAGAGGCTGACGAAGAGAATGATGAGTACGGCGATGGGCGTGAGAACCCACCACCACATGCCCAGCATCAGGGCGGAGAAATTCATCATCCAGAAGATTGTCATGCCCAGCGTCGGCACGCTTTGTGAGCCCAGCCCCAGCGCCTCAAGTCCTACCGATGCAAGGATCGCGGCCGAAACCGCAACCGTAAAACTGGCTGCGAGGAAAGGCAGCAGGTTTGGCAGGATTTCCTTGAAGATGATGGCGAAGGGGCCGCGGCCGGAAATACGCGCCGTTTTCACGAAACCGGCTTCCCGCAGGATCAGGACCTGTGCGCGGATCTGCCGTGCCGGTCGTCGCCAAGCCAGCAACGCAATGACAAGCGCCATGCCAAGCGGTGGCAATTCTCCTACGGCAGATGCGATGATGACCAGCACAAGGAGCGCCGGAACGGTCAGCAGCACATCGACGAACAGCTTGACGACCGTGTCTACCCAGCCACCGAAAAAACCGGCGATAAAACCGAGCGCGCCTCCGAAGGTGAGCCCGATACTACCGGCCAGGAGACCGATCCCGAGCGTCAGCAGCGTGCCCCGCGCGATGGAAGCGAAAAGGTCTCGCCCCTGGGTGTCGCTGCCGAAGGGAAGTTCGGCTGATGGCGGCTGGCTGGGCATGACCGAAAGTGGCTGCGACAACGAGGTGTCATAAACCACATGCGCAACCAAGGCGGCGCCGATCAGTGTGAAGAACAACAGTCCTCCAAACAACAGCGATGGATTACGTTGCAGGTAGGAGAATGTCGTCGCGAGGCGACTGCGGCGCTCATAGACGGAATCGGCGATCGCCATGGGTTACTTCCTCAAACGTGGGTCAAGCAGAGGCATCACGATATCCATGATCAACATCGAGGCCGCGACAGTGAGAACGAGAATGAAGACCACTCCCTGGATTACAAAGAAGTCAGAATAGCCAATGGACTGGAACAGTAGTGTGCCAAGGCCGGGGTAGGAAAAGACGACCTCGACCAGAACAGCTCCCGTGACGACCTGCCCAAAGGTAAGAGCGAGGGTCGTCAATTGTGGCAAAATCGCGTTGCGCATTCCGTAACGGAAGAACAGGCGCTTGGGGCGCACCCCCTTCGCTTCGGCAAAGGTGACGTAATCCTCGCCCAGAACAGTTACCATCATGCCGCGCATTTGCAGCGCCCAGACGCCAATTGCCGCCAAAACGATACTGAGTGCCGGCAGCGCCGCATGGTGCAACACGTCGCCCGCGAAATCCAGCGACCACGCCGGCCTGGCGCCGATCGGATATCCACCGCCAATCGGAAACCACCCCAGGCGGAAGGCGAACAGGTCAATCAGCAACAAGCCGATCAGATAGAAGGGTACAGCCCCAAGAACCATGATCATTGGAGTCAGATTGGAAAAGATCCGCGATGCCCTTGGCCATACGATCAGCGCACCGAGCAACGAGCCGATCAAAAAAGCGATCAGCGTCGCCGTCAGCATCAACCCGATGGTCCAGGGGAGTGATTGAGCGATCAACTCATTGACGGTCACGGGATAATTGGCGATCGAGAAACCGAAGTCGAAACGGACTATATCGCCGAGATAGCTGAGATATTGCGACCAGAGCGGCTCATCGAGGCCAAGCCGGGCACGATAGGCTTGGCTTAGCGACTCGATGTCAACACTGCCCCCGCCCGTCTCCGCCATGGCCGCGATGCGTTCAGCTACCGGATCTTTTCCGATCAACCTTGGGAGGAAGAAGTTGAGAGTTGCGGCCGTGTAGACAACCAGAACGAACATCGCGACGAGGCGAAGGACATAAGCGGGAGACATCGGGAGGTTCCTATTCGGCGGCGCGCAGGCTGTGCAGGAGCAATGTTCCCTGCCCGGATTCATACCAGAAGGCGGGCGATGTGTAGGGATTGTCAATCGACGGCCAGTTGGTCCAATAGGTGCCGTTCATCGGGATGTTGTGAATCCATTGGCTGATCGGCACTTCGACGACGTCGCCATACCAGATTTCCATTGCATCACTCACAAGCTCCAAGATCTTGGGATCCCCGGGCGCCAGGTCATATACCTGCTCGACGATGGCATCGAAATCCTGGTTGCACCAGCGTGCGATACTGAAGGTCGGACGGCCGACCTCGAGCGCATTGTCGCAATGGTAGAGTTCCAGCGTTGCCGCGGGGTCGAGAACGCTTCCGAAATGCCCGAACAGCGCCAGTTCGGCCTGCCCCTGCCGGATGACGTTGCGGGAGTCGCTGGTCTGCACGTAGTCGATGTCGAAACCGGCATTTCGCAGCTGTTGTGCGATTACCGGACCGATGGCATTCATCGGTGGTACACCGTGAATGGTCGCTTTCACGGTCGCGCCATCCCGTTCCCACAATCCATCGGAATTGCGAGCATAGCCCATCTCCTCCATCAGCATGGCCGATGACTCGAGGTCGGGGCCGGCCAGACCTTCTTCCCGCGCAATGTTTTCGGCTATCTCGATCGTGGGCAGAAGTGGCGTGAACCCAGGAAATGGTGTCAGGCTGGGAGGGTTGGCCCCGCGGTAGGCAACCTGGACCGCCTGTTGGCGATCAATGACCTGGGCGATGGCCCGGCGCAGGCGTACATCCTCCCACATCGGCTTGGCGTGATTGAAGTAAAGCGAGGTCGGCCAGAAATCGAGACTGCCGGCGGGCATGCCGCTTTCGGTTTGAGTGAAGGCCGTGAGATTGGGATTGACCCGCTGCATCTGCGCGATGAGCTGTGGGTTCTGGAAATCCATGCTCACGTCAATTGCATTCGTCGCCAGCAGCTGGGCAGCTCGATCAGGCCCCCCGAAGGGAACGCCGATAACTGTCTCGACCTCTGGCAACGGGCGGAAACCGGTAGCGGCACCCCACCAGTCTTCGCGGAGCTGAAGCACGTTCTGCGCCGACGTCGATTCTACCAGCGTCCAAGCGCCGGTTGTTACTGGCAGCCCCGCTTCGAGGTCGAAATTGCGAAACTCGGCCGGGTTCTCGACATCGCGCCAGATATGCTCCGGCAGCCAGTAGAGGCCCTGGGCCATATGGTTCGTCAGATGCGTGAAAATGAACCGCGGATCGGGATCTTTCAGCACGATCTCGACGGTTTGAGCATCTTTGACCGAAGCGCTGGACACGCGGCGAGCAACATCGGCAGCATCGCGCATGTCACCGGCACCAGCTGCATTTTCGATCAGCAGATTCAGCGTGAATGCCACGTCCTCGGCCGTGAACGCTTCGCCATCGCTCCAGGCCGCACCCTCCCGGAGCGTCACGGTGATGGTCGAGAAATCGTCACTATACTCGTAACCAGTCGCCAGCCAGGGAATATGCTTGTCCTCGTACACATTGTAGAAGAACAATGGTTCGAAGGTCTGCAGTGGTCCGGTCCGAATTTCGGCGGCAACACTGTAAGGATTGGCAATGCCCGGTGTCCGGAAGGTCGGTCCGTCCGCCCTCCCTGCCATGATCAGGGTTGCCGCCCTATCTGATTGAGCTGAGACGTTGGTCGCCGCAGCAACTGCAATCGCAAAACCTGCGCAGAAAAGTGTCTCACTAACACGCATCAAGAATTCCTCCCTATGTGCCGGTGGCCGAGTGGCACACCCTCTTTTAGGCGGAGGTTTAACAACCCTTGCCATAAAGACAAATGAGAAATAAGACTTGTTCCATAACTGGAGGGAATAATAATAGACCCGCTGCGCCACCGCCTTCTGTCCCATTTTCTATCCGTCTACCGTCACGGCCAACTCGGCCGGGCGGCAGAGGCGGAGCACGTCACCCAACCGGCCATGACAAAAAGCATCCAGAAGCTGGAAGCAGCCCTGGCTGTTCCCCTGTTCGAGCGGGGTTCGAAAGGCGCCGAACCGACCAAGTTCGCACATATTCTTTATCGCCATGCGCGCGTCATCGAGGATGAGTTGCGCTATGCGATGACCGAACTTTCAAACGTTACCGAGGGATTGGCCGGGAAGATTTCGATCGGGATCGGCCCAGCGCTTGGCCTGTCTGTCTTTCCGTCTTACCTGGCCGAGCTTCAGAAACGTTATCCACGCACCTCATTTGACGTCACGACGGGGGTCCGCGATCGTCTTCTACCACTCGTGGCGAGAGGCGAGATCGACATCTGGGTGGGGTCACTGCACGAAATTGAATCAGTACCTTCGCTCGAATCGGTTCCTTTCGGCGAGGCCGAGATGACACTATTCTGCCGCCCCGATCACCCGCTCCGAGATAGATCAAGCCTTGGTCTGGCAGACTTGTCCGAGGTACGGTGGGCTTTCTTTCGTGAAGACGACCATGGGCCAAAGATGCTGATGGACATCCTTGCCAGGAACGGCGTGGAGCAGTGCGAAGAAGGCTTGCGATGTGATTCTCTGGCGCAGCTTTTCGCCGCGGCAGGCCTCAGTGACCTCGTCGTCTACGCCGCAAACACGCTTGCCGGGGAAGCAAAGGCGCGCGGATTGGTTCAGCTGCATCTCGGTCAGGAACTGTGGTCGTTCCCTGTCGGACTGGCATTCCGAAGTTCGGTCCGCTCACTGACCGTCGTGCAGGAAATGATCGAATTGATGCCGGCCGCCGGGCTTCGGTCGTAACATACAGAAAAACCAAAGGAGGAAGAAGGAGTGCAAACGCAGCGGCACCATGGCCGTCAGTTCGGAACCGATGCCCGGTCTCCCTCCCTGTGGATTGACTTCAACACCCCGCGAAGCCCCAACATGCGGCGGCCCAGTGCCGACCGCGGAGACAACCATGCATCCGGCAGACGCAGTCAAAGCGCAAAGGGATTGACGCGGGAACAGCGATTAGACAACCGCATCAGTTTAGGTCGGTTCCCAATGGCGTATTCAAAGCGCCGGGGCACAGAATTCCGGACAGTCTCTGCAGCCGGTATCGACCTTCTCCTCGCACGGCTCCAGCATTCGGCATGATGGCACCACAGAAATTGAGTCGGACCCATTTTGGGGCGCCTGTTCGCAATCACGAAAAGCTTGAGGTCGGTCTTGTTCATTCATGAGAATTCAGTAGGGCCGCAGCATTTCTTAGGGAACTCAGGGCAAGTTCCTTCGCGGGCGCGTCGAAACGGAAGGAGGGGCCAGAGACCCCGAGCGCTCCTCTGAGCGCGCCGCCAGAACTCAACACGGGCACGGCGACTGCGGTCACGTTCGGCGTGCGCTCACCTTCGGAGATGGCGAAGCCTGCCTGTCGGATCACCTCGTCTTCTGGGCGAGCGTCCTTGCTATAAGCGCGCAAAACATGCGCGCTCGCTCCGCGCTCCATCGTTAGTCGAACCCCCTCATCGAGATCAAACCGCAACGATTGCGGCGAGGTCTCACGAAAGAGACAGACGCGATCGCACCCTTCGCGCACGTAAAAAGTCGCGGTTTCCTTGGTCGCCTCGACGACCTCACGCAGGCGTGGGCGAATGACCTCCGCTTGCTCGAAGCCCTGACTGTAGAGCGAGCCGAGCCGCCACAGGCTGGGACCAATCCGGAACTGCCCCGTCGATAACCGGACGATATATCCATAGCGTTCAAGCGAACCGCAAAGGCGCAGGATCGTGCTCATGTAGAGCCCGGTCAGCTGGCTAATTTCAGTCAATGTCAGCTCTCGCTCATTCGCCGAAAAACACTCGATGATCGACAAGGCCCGTTCTACGGCCTCAACCCTTTGCTCCTTCACGCGCCTCACTCCTGCCGTTTGCAATCACCGGGATAGCGGGAGGGACAGGCCGAGTAAAGAAAATTCTATCAGGCAGAAGTCAGCTTCTATTTAGTTGAGTTCGCCTCCAGGTTCCGTTTAGGTTTGTCGTCAATTCGGTAAGGGGGGATCGCGCATGGACGTGAGCGACGATGTTCAAACGTGGTGGAGGACATCCATAATTGACATGGAGCCAGGCCGGATCGCCCTGCGAGGCTATGATATCGCCGATCTGATCCCCAATGCCGGTTTCGTCGAGATGATCTGGCTGATGATCCGCGGGGATCTGCCCACCAAGGCGCAGGCATGCCTTCTGACCAAGGCACTCGTCGCCTCGGTGGATCACGGCCCTCAGGCGCCTTCCATCGCCGTCTCGCGTATGGCCGTGACCTGTGGGTTGGGGCTCAACGGTGCCATCGCCTCAGCCGTAAACCTGCTTGATGATGTGCATGGAGGTGCCGGAGAGCAGGCGGTCGAACTTTTTACCGACGTTGTGGCCCGTATGGTGCCCAACGCCGACCCGAAAGCGGCCGCTGCGGAGGCACTGGACCAATGGATCGCGGCACAGGGCAAGATCGTGCCCGGGCTGGGACACCGGTTTCACAAGGACGGTGACCCCAGATCGCCGGTGCTCCTCGCCGCCGTCGATGCCGCGCGGGACCAGGGCGTGGTGAGCGGAAGCTTTGCCACGGCAGCGCGCGCGGTCGAGGCGGTGCTGATGGAGCGAAAGGGCTGCAAGTTACCGCTGAACATCGATGGTGCCACCGCCGTGATTTTTGCCGAACTTGGTTTTGCCCCCCCTTTGGCACGGGGCCTTTTCTGCCTGTCGCGCTCCGTAGGCATTCTTGCCCATGCCTGGGAGCAGACACAGCAAGGCGGTCGCAACAAGGGGCCGACGCCGCCAAGCTATCGCTGGCTATACGAAGGCACCTCACCCCGCCGGACCGGAACGGAGACTGACCAATGACTATGACGACGTATGATCTTTATATCGACGGACGGGGCGTGGCGCCGGGAAACGGGGCCTATTTCGACACGGTCGAGCCCTATTCTGGTGAGGTCTGGGCGCAGATCGCACGGGGCACGATCGAAGACGCGGATCGGGCCGTCCGGGCGGCGGATACGGCTTTCAGGCATCCCGATTGGCGCGACCTCACGGCGACAAGGCGCGGCGCCATCCTGCGCAAATTTGCCGATCTGATCGTGGCCAATGCCGAAAAGCTGGGCCGGGTTGAGCAGCGCGACAACGGCAAGCTGATCGCCGAGGTCAGCGGGCAGGTGCGCGGCGTGGCCGAATGGTTCTACTATTACGCCGGTCTGGCCGACAAGGACGGAGGGCGGGTCATCCCGATCAACAAACCCGGGGTCTTAAACTACATCAAGCACGAGCCGCTCGGCGTCGTCGTCGCAATCACGCCCTGGAACTCCCCGCTCGCCCTGACTGCTTGGAAGCTCGCCCCGGCGCTGGCCGCCGGCAACACTGTGGTCGTCAAACCGTCGGAATACACCTCCGCCTCGTTGATCGAACTGGCCCGCCTGGGCTCTGAGGCAGGATTGCCGGACGGGGTGCTGAACGTGGTGACCGGATTCGGCGGGGAAATTGGCGATGCCCTCGTGCGCCATCCCCTCACTCGCAAGGTTGCCTTCACCGGGGGCGAGGCCGGAGGCCGCGCGGTCAACGTCGCGGCGGCCGAGACCTTCAAATCCGTCACCCTGGAATTGGGAGGCAAATCCCCCAACATCATCCTCGCCGACGCCGATGTGGATCAGGCGATCAAGGGTGCGGTCTCGGGTATTTTCGGGGCGTCAGGCCAGACCTGCATGGCGGGCTCCCGGCTGATCGTCCATGACAGCTGCCACGACGAGGTAGTGGCGGGGCTTGTCGAGGTTTTGAAATCCGCCAAAGTCGGAGACCCGTCAGACTTCGACACCCAGATCGGCCCGATCGCGACGCGCCCGCAGTGGGAGAAAATCCTCGGTTATGTCGAGATCGGAAAAGAGGATGGCGCAACCCTGGAATACGGCGGCTTTGCACCGGTGGGCCCGGAATTTGGCTGCGGTCAATTCGTGATCCCCGCGATCTTCACAGGGGTGACCAACGACATGCGCATAGCTCAGGAAGAGGTCTTTGGACCGATCTTGTCGGTGATCCGCTTCACCGATGACGAAGAGGCCCTGCGCATCGCCAACGACACACGCTTCGGTCTGGCGGCGGCGGTCTGGACCCGGAGCCTCGAACGGGCGATGCATTTCACCGACCGGCTGGAGGCGGGCACCGTCTGGGTCAACAACTACCGCTCCACCAGCTTCACCACCACCTTCGGCGGCTATAAGGACAGTGGCTTGGGTCGCGAGGGCGGGCCCGATGCCATGCGCGAGTTTCAGCAGGAAAAGAGCGTCTGGATCACCGGCAGCCCCGACCGGTCCAACCCCTTTGTGCTGGGTTAAGATCATGGCTCAGACAAGACATTCCCCGCTCTCAGGCATCCGTGTGCTCGACTTCGGTCATACCGTTATGGGCCCCTGCTGTGGTGCGATCCTCGCCGATATGGGCGCGGAGGTTGTCAAGATCGAACCGGTCGGCAAGGGCGACCCGACGCGCGATCTCGGCGGTTTCGGCAGCGGCTATTTTGGCTTCTTTGCGCGCAACAAGAAAAGCGTGGCCATCAACCTCAAGTCAGCCACAGGTGCGGATATGGCCAAGAGCCTGATCGCCGGGGCCGATGTGCTGATCGAGAATTTCGCGCCCGGCACGATGGAGCGTCTCGGCCTCGCTTTCGACACTCTGCACAAGGACAATCCCCGCTTGATCTACGCAAGCCTTAAAGGTTTCATGCCCGGCCCGTTCGAGAACCGGTTGGCGCTGGATGAGGTGGTCCAGATGATGGGCGGGCTGGCCTTCATGACGGGACCATCGGGGCGGCCTCTCAGGGCGGGCACCTCGGCCGTCGATATCGTCGGCGGCATGTTCGGTGTGATCGGTGTGTTAGCTGCCCTCAAGGAGCGGGACCGGACCGGTCGCGGCCAGAAGGTCGAGACCGCACTCTACGAGTCACTCGTATATCTGATGGGCCAACACCTATGCTACGCCGAGCTTTCGGACACGCCTGTTCCACCAATGCCGGAACGCGTCTCGGCCTGGGCGATCTACCAGATTTTCCAAACCTCCGACGCGAAGCCGGTCTTCATGGGGCTGACAACCGACAATCACTGGCAGCGCTTTTGCGAAGTGATGGGTTGGCAGGATTTCCTGAGCGATCCGAGCCTCGCATCCAACAACCAGCGCGTCGCGGCGAAGGACCGTATCGCTGAGCGGATACAGACAGCATTCAACGGGATGGCGCAGTCTGAGGTTCTATCCATGCTCGAAGGCGCCAAGGTGCCCTTTGCCCCTGTGCAGCGCCCCGAGGATCTCTTCGACGACCCTCATCTCATTGCAACCGGAGGGCTGATCCAGACCCATCTGCCCGATGGCACGCGGACACGGCTCCCTCGCCTGCCCCTTAGGTTGTCCGATACCGACCTGGCCGAAGTGTGCAATCCGCCCCGGCTCGGAGCCGATACATGGGAGATGCTCCGAGGCGCCGGGGTTGCCGACGCAATAATTGAAAGAGCGATATCTGAAACGGCAGTCGAGACTGCCGAAGAACACGTGGGAGAGAGTCAATGAACACAAAGACGACAGATGTGCTGATTGTCGGCTGCGGCATTGCCGGGCTGTCGGCGGCGGTAACAGCACTTCAACAGGGAGCGAAGGTGGTCGTTCTGGAACGGGCCCCCAAGGAAGATTTCGGTGGCAACACCCGCTGGACCGAAGCCTATATGCGTATGAAGAACGATGCTGAAATTTCGGACGATTTCGCCGAGCACTTCATGCAGAACCCCGGCGCAAACCTCGATCCAAATGTCGAACGCGCGGTCGCAGGGGAGTCGGCAAGCTGGCCCTCCTACGTTCGCGCGCATCCGCTGCCCGACCCAGAGGTGATTGCAACCTTCGCCGACCAGGTCCCGCCGACAATTGCGTGGCTGAAAGAATTCGGGCTCAAGTTCGGACCGCAGCCAATCTACCTACTGACCCAGAACACGCATCGGATTGCGGCCCAAGGCGGGGGGCTTGCGCTGATTGAACGACTGAACGCTGAAGTGGAAGAGCTTGGGGGCGAAATTCTTTATGAAACCACCGCCAAAGACTTGATGCAGGCAGACGACGGCTGTGTCCGTGGCGCGCTGTGCAAGTCCCCAGACGGCACCCCCTTGAAGATCGAGGCGAAAGCCACCGTGCTTGCGTCCGGCGGATTTCAAGGCAATCCTGAGATGATGGCTCGCTACATCGGGCCGCGAGCTTCCTACATGCGTCCTGTCGCGCGGGGCGGCTACTACAACCGCGGCGAAGGCATCCGCATGGCGTTGGACGCCGGCGCCGCCCCCGCCGGTGAGTTCAGTTCCTACCATGCCGAACCCGTCGATCCCCGGTCACAGGAAGCCGAAGCAGTCGTTTTCATCTATCCCTACGGCATTCTTGTGAACAAGCGTGGTCTGCGTTTCATCGACGAGGCGCCAGGCACAGTCGACGCTCACTACGACAATATTTCGCGAAGTTTTGCCCATCAGCCCGATGGCATCGCCTGGGTCATTTTCGACAATCAGGTAGAGGACATCCCCCGCTGGCAGACCTCAATCCGGACGGATATTCCGCCCATTGAAGCAAAGAGCATCGAGGAGATGGCTCATAAACTGGGCCTTCCGGTCGACAACCTCATCGCAACGGTCGACGGCTTCAACGCCGCTTGTCCCCATACTGACGGCTTCACACCTTTCGAAATCGACGGTGCTGGCACTCAGGGCATAGAACCACCGAAATCAAACTGGTCGCGGCCACTGACGAAGGCACCGTTCCGCGCCTATCCGTTGATTTCCAGCGTCTGCTTCACCTTCGGCGGGCTCAAGGTGAATGAGCAGTCCGAGGTCATCGATACTGAGGGCCGGGTGATCCCCGGTCTGCTCGCCGCGGGCGAGACCATGGGCATTTATCACCAAGTCTACACCGGGTCGACTTCAGTGCTGCGCGGTGCGGTTTTCGGACGGATCGCCGGGAAAACCGCAACTGCAACTAGATAGTTAACACTTTCGGGAGGACGAAATGAAAAAGTTCAACACATTCATCCAGATTACCGCAATGTCGACTGCGCTGGCGGCCACTTCGCTGGTCGCACAAGAGTCGCACCATCTCAAGGTAGTCGGCACTTGGGGCTATCTCAACACCTGGAACCAGGTGGAAAAACCCTTCTGGACCGAAGAGCTCAGAGCCGCTTCGGACGGCGCCATCACGGTAGAGGCGCTGCCGATGACCGAAGTGGGCCTCAAGGGTTTCGAGGTCATGAGGATGCTTCAGCTCGGCGTCTTTGATGGGGCGCATGGTATCATCTCCTACCTCGGCGATGATCCTGCGGCAGAGGGTTCTGACCTTGCGGGCGTCGTCCAGACCTGGGAGGAGGCAAAGGCTGCTGCGACAGCCTATGAAGCCTTTCTGGCAGAAAGCTTTGACGAGACTTATGGCGCCAAGCTTCTCGGCATCTATCCGTTCCCGAGCCAGCTGCTCTATTGCAACGCGCCTATCTCGGGCCTGGCCGACCTGAAGGGCAAAAAGATCAGGTCCTACTCCAAGTCGATGAGCGACCTGTTCACCGGCCTCGGCGCGACCCCGGTGACTATAGCTTTCGGCGAAGTCGTTCCGGCCTTGCAACTGGGGACGGTGGATTGTGCCGTCTCGGGGACCCTGCCGTCCTACACCTCGGGCTGGGGCGAAGCCACGACGCACTTGGTGCGCCTGTCGACCGGCTTTGCCTTCAGTTTCGCGGCGGTCAGCAATGTCTCCTGGGGGCGACTGGATGAAAAGACCCGCGAGATCATTGAAACAAACGCAGAGACGATGATCGAACGCGCTTGGGAGATCGGCCAGAGAGACGACGAAATGGGCATCGCCTGTCTGACTGACGGCCCCTGCACGATCGGCGAGCCGGCGGGACTGATCGACATCGAACTCTCCGAGGACGACCGGACGCTGCTGGCCGATGTGCTTCAGGAAACCGTGCTCAAGACTTACGGCGAACGCTGTGGTTCGGAATGTTCGACCACCTGGAACGAAACCATTGGCACGGCCGTCAGCCTGTCCATCCCAGAATAAAGGGCCTGGCCGCCGGACACCGACCCCGGCGGCCATCCGGAGGAGGCTATGATGAAGACCTGGACCACCCTTTCTGCGACACTGAACAAGGCGCTGACGGTCACCGGAGCAATGCTGCTTTTGATGATTTCCACCGGCATCGCCGTCGAGATCCTGCTGCGCAAAATATTCAACATGACATTGGGCGGTATGGATGAACTGGCCTCCTATGGCTTCGCTATTTTCACCAGCCTGGCCTTCAGCGTCGCGACCATCGCCCGCGCCAACATCCGCATAGATGTGGTTCGCGCCCTTTTGCCCCGACGTTTCCGGATCGCCCTCGACTTGATCGCGCAAACTTCTCTGATTGGATTCGTTGGCTTCCTCACTTGGCGCGCGATCCTGTTGGTCGCTGCCTCGTGGAGCAAGGGGACTACGGCCATCACACCCCTCGCGACCCCGGTTGCTTGGCCTCAGACCGCGTGGCTGGCAGGGCTCGTCATCTTCCTGGCCCTCCTCGTTGCAATGTTCGGCCTTTCCGTCCGCGCGCTGATCCGTGGCAATTCCGCCGCCTTTGCCGCCCTTGCCGCCCCGGTCGGCGAAATGGACGAGATCCTGTCTGACGACCAGCTGCATGCCAGCACACATCCGAACAATTCGCAGGAGGCCTGAATGCTCGCCACGTCCCTTTTTTTGCTATTCGCCCTGATCCTATTCAGCATCACCGTTGCAGCCTCTCTTGGCCTGCTCGGTCTAATCCTCGGCGAGGTATTCTCGCCTATGCCGCTCTACCGCGCGCTGGCCGACATCATCTGGGTCAATTCGATCGAATTCCTGCTCCTTGCAATTCCGCTTTTCGTTTTCATGGGGGAGGTGCTTCTTCGGTCTGGCATCGCCGCGCAGATGTATGACGCGCTGACCAAGTGGCTCGCCTGGTTGCCGGGAGGATTGATGCACACCAACGTCGGCGCAAGCGCACTCTTCGCGGCGACCTCCGGTTCGAGCGTGGCGACCGCAGCGACAATCGGCACCGTTGCACTGCCCGAAGTCGAAAGCCGCGGCTACAATGAGCCTCTTTTCCTTGGCTCGTTAACCTCGGGCGGGACATTGGGCATTCTCATTCCACCCTCGATAAATCTGATCATCTACGGGCTGCTGACCAACACTTCAGTGCCGGATCTCTATATGGCGGGACTTGTTCCGGGTCTGGTCATGGCATCGATTTTTGCCATGACGGTGCTGATTGCCTGCCTAGTGAGGCCCGCCTGGGGCGGTGAACGCATTCGCTGCACTTGGAAAGAGCGTTTCGCCGCCTTGGCCGACCTGGTGCCGCCAATCATCATCTTCATGCTTGTGGTGGGTTCGATCTACGGCGGGCTGGCAACACCGACCGAGGCGGCCGCACTTGGGGTCGTAGGGGCGCTGGTCCTTGCCATGGCGCGCAAGGCGCTGACCTGGACGACGCTACTGGCCGCGGCGGAAGCGACTATGCGCACAACGGCCATGGTCATGCTGATCATACTTGCCGCAATGTTCCTCAATTTCGTGCTCGGCGTGATTGGTCTAACCCAGGCTCTGGCGGGCTTCGTCGCTGATCTGGGGTGGAGCCCGACGGCAATGATCTTCGCGATTGTGGTCTTCTACCTCGTTCTGGGCTGTTTCCTCGAAACTCTGTCGATGCTGATCACGACCGCCCCGCTGATTACTCCGATCGTCATCGGGCTGGGGTTTGACCCGGTCTGGTTCGGGGTGCTTTTGATGGTGCTCTTGGAAATGGCCCTGCTTACACCCCCGATCGGCATAAACCTATACGTCGTGCAATCGGTGCGCGGGAGGGGGCGTATGATGGACGTGGTAATCGGCACTTTACCCTTCCTCGCGGCCATGATGGTGATGGTCGTATTGCTGATCGCTTTCCCGCAGATCGCGCTCTGGCTGCCGGAGGTTCTGGAGTGAAGGTCGCAAACAACTTCGGAGTTTTTGGCCACCTCGACGGTTACGCCTGCATCGATCTGACACGCCTTCCAGACCAATCGGCCATCGCGAGGCTTCCAGTCTGGCGGAAAATCCTTCTGGAGGGGCTGTTGCGGAACCTTGGTCGCTCTGACCTGCCCCCGGCCAGAACCCACTTGCCAAAAACGGTTCTCTGATTGCGGCCTTGTCAAGCGGGTGAGCGTGGCGTCCGTCCGGGGTCATGGTTCTCTCCGAGGTCGCGCGGTGCGCCTCATGATGGTGTTCGGTGGTGGATCGTCTCCAATGTCGCTTGCGGGGTGAGCAATCGAGCTTGCGTCCCAACCGTTTTACGAGATCGATCTACCTCCTTCCCGTCAGGACTTCGCTTCCCGCCTATCCAGTGGCGGAAACTCTGGTCAGGCGGTGGCTTCCTTTGTCCATTGATAGTCCGTTTTTTTTCCAGAGCGTCAGCATCAGGACGGCGATCTTGCGCGCAGTGGCAACCGCGGCCTTGCGGAACCCACGCCGCCCGGCCAGGCGCACCGCCCAGCTTTTCAGGGGCGAGAACCGTTTGACCTCGCGGAGCAGGCAAGACGCCGCTTCGAACAACAGGCCTCGCATCGTGCCGTCACCGCATTTTGAAACGCGCCCGGACCCGTCCATTTCGCCCGACTGGTGCCGTTTCGGTGTCAAACCAAGAAATGCGCCTACATTCGACGTTCGGCTGAACCACTTCGGATCATCGACCCGAGCCATGAAGCTGAGCGCGTTGACCGGGCCAACACCGGGGATTGTCATCAGATGGCGCGCCACCCGATGAGCTTTGGCTTTTCTCTTCACGGCTGTCCGTCGAGACCCTCATTGGTCAGAGCAAAATGCCTGCGCGAAAGCCTCGGGCGAAAGCCGGCGCGAGGCGGCTGAAAAAATCAGGCCAGGTTCCGGCCGGGTTGCAGGCGGTGCCAGATCAGGCCGCAACAAGCGGTTCAATGCCCGACACATCGACTGACTTTCGGGCTGAGGCCATGTCGAAATTCGTCTGCATGTTGATCCAGAATTCAGGGGTTGTCCCAAGAGCCTTGGACAGGCGCAAAGCGGTGTCCGGGGTCACGGCGGTTTGTTCCTTTACCAGCCGTTCGATGCGCGTGCGCGGCACGCCGATCACCTTGGCCAGGCCGATCGCGGAAACGCCAAGCGGCTCAAGAAATTCATGCTTGAGGATTTCGCCAGGATGGCAGGGGTCGGTCATCAGTCCCATGGCATGTCCTTTCAGTGGTAGTCCGTAAACTCGACATCAGCAGGGCCGCTTTCGGTCCATACGAAACAGAAGCGCCATTGGTCATTCACCCGGATCGAGTGTTGCCCTTTTCGGTCCCCTTGCAGCGCCTCAAGCCGGTTGGCCGGTGGCGCGCGCAAATCCTCAAGCTTGGTTGCCGCATCGAGCATGGTCAGCTTTCGGCGGGCAACCTTCATGATACCGGCGGGGAAGCCTTTACCGGCCTTGTTCGCCAGTATGTCCTGGATCAGCCTGCCCTTGGTGCTTTGGATCATTTCAGACATGTATCACGTGAAGATATATGCGTCAAGGTGTGATACATATTTCGGCCCCCACCGGGTTCGGAGACTTGCGGCCAATGCCGTCGCCTGCATAGTTCGGAGCGAAATACCCCAACGTCGACCTTGATCTGCAATTCTATGACCGCCGCGATGCGCTGGTAGCCTTTGGGCCCAGGTCACCCGGACATACACCCTGATAGCCGCAGCGGCACTTTCAGACCTTTGAGCCTTACCCGGATATCGATTGTCGGGTGATGAGCGTGGCCTGCAGCATGTGGATCATTGGACCTGGTTTCGTTTCGGTTTCGCGTTTCATGTCCAACAAGGCCATGGCCTCTTGCGCCAGATCTTCCACGGGCAGCCGCACAGTCGTCAGCCCCCCACCGATCCATTCATAAAATGATGGATCACCGTATCCGACAAAGGCCATGTCGCGCCCCGGCTGCAATCCCATGTCCATCAGCGCGCTTAACGCGCCGTTCGAGATTTCGACCCCGCCGCAGACGATGCCGGTGGCACGTCCTTCGTTGATCAACTGACCTGCCCGGGCAAAGCCCATGTCGAAGGACGGTGCGTCCATGTGGATCAGCGCGGGGTTTTCGGCCAGCCCGGCCCCGGCCAGACCCGCGCGATAGGCCGCCAGACGGTCACGGCCCGTAGACAGCTCGCAGGAGCCACCCAAATAGGCGATCGCCCGGTGCCCGGCCCGCGCGAGGTGCAGGACCGCGTCGCTGATGGCGGTGTGGTCCTCGACCAGAATGGTCGCATGTGCGTCAAGTCCCGGGCGCTGGCGGATCAGCTGGATGATCCTCATGCCCCCCGTATCCGGGCGAGGTTCAGGGTCGTCTCCGGGCGACGGGACCATGACCACCGCCATGGCCTGCACTTCACGCAATCGATCAAAGGCGCTGCGTTCCTGCGTGCTGTCGTCATTGGTCAGGTGGATGATGAGATGGAGCGACTGCGCCTCGCAGGCCAGCGCCATGGCATTCGCAAAGCGGGCGTAGAATTCATTGACGATATTGGGCAGCAGCAGGCCCACGATCCGGGTCGTTTCGCCCCGCATGACGCGTGCCGCCTCGCTTTTGACATAGCCCAGTTCGCGGGCGCGTTGCTCGATCCGCTCGCGGGTGTCTTTCTGGACATTGGGGTTGCCGGACAGGGCCCGTGATACGGTCATGTGCGAGAGGCCCAGATCCTTGGCGATGGATTTGATGGTAACGCGGGCAGCCACGGGGTTTCCTTTGCACGGTTGACAGGTTTCGCTGTGTTACCTTAAGTGTTCACGTGAACATTGCAAGAGAATCGCGAATGTCAGACGCATTTAATCAACGCTGCTGCGCCTTGGTCGAAGAACTGGGGTTGGGTGCGGCCGGCGACGTGACAGAGGTTGTTCCGCTGACGGGCGGGGTGGCGTCGGACATCGCCATGGTGGCGCTCGCGGATCGCAGGATCTGCGTGAAATTCGCGTTGCCCAAGCTGAAGGTCGCCGCCGACTGGCACGCCCCCGTGCATCGAAACGCGGCGGAATATGCCTGGCTGAAGGTGGCGGCAGAGCAGGTGCCCGACAGCGCGGTGCAGCTGTTTGGCCGATCCGAGGCGCAGCATGGGTTCGCGATGGAGTTTCTGGACGGTGCAGACGTCTATCTGTGGAAATCTGCACTGCTGGACGAAGCCCCCGATCAGGGAGAGGCCGCGCGCGTGGCTGACATGGTCGGGCGCATTCACGCGGCGTCTGCGGAGGTGGGGTTCGATAGAGCCCCGTTTCAGAACCGTGATGACTTCCATGCTCTGCGGATCGAACCCTATCTGACGTATACGGCGGGTCAGCACCCTGATTTGGGCCCGCAGATCACCGCGCTGGCGGATATGCTGTATGACAGCGGACAGGTGTTGGTGCATGGCGATGTCAGCCCCAAGAATATCCTGCTCCGTCCCCGTGGCCCGGTGATCCTGGACGCGGAATGCGCGACCATGGGGGATGCCAGCTTTGATCCCGCCTTCTGCCTGAACCACCTGGTGCTGAAGGCCGCGCAACTGCCGGGGTCTCGGGATCGGTTGCTGGCCGATGTCTCCCGGTTCCGGGCGGCCTATGCCCCCCATGTGACATGGGAGGCACCAGAGGTGTTGGAGGCGCGGATTTGCCGCCTGTTGCCAGCACTGATGCTGGCGCGGGTCGATGGCAAATCCCCGGTGGAATATCTGGATGAAACAACGCGGGCGCAGGTGCGCCGTATCGCAATCGCTCTGATCCGTGATCCGTCTGACCGGCTGGATGATCTTGTTGCGCGGATCGCGACAGAATTGAAGGACGAATGACATGACAGCAATCACATCAGTCAAAGGGCGGCGTGTCTGGGACAGCCGTGGAAACCCCACGGTCGAAGTCGACGTGGTGCTGGAAAACGGCGTCCTGGGCCGGGCGATTGCCCCGGCCGGTGCGTCCCGCGGCACGCGTGAGGCGATTGACCTGCGCGATGGCGGCGACGCATTGCGCGGCAAAAACGTCGGGCAGGCGCTTGCCGGTGTGAACGGCCCTGTCGCTGATGCGCTGACGGGCATGGATGTGACCGATCAGGCGGCGGTGGACCGGGCCATCCTGGATTTGGATCCGTCGCCATTGAAGGATGCCCTGGGCGGGAATGCCACCGTCGCGACATCGCTGGCGGTGCTGCATGCGGCGGCGGCCAATGCGCGAAAACCGCTCTGGCGGCATGTGGCCGATCACTATGGCTGCACGCCGTCCTTGCCCCTGCCCGAGATCCAGATCTTTGGCGGCGGCGCCCATGCAGGGCGGCGCGTGGATATTCAGGATTTCATGATCATGGTGCCCGGAGCCCGCAGCTTTGACGAGGTGATGGAAGTCACCAGCGAGGTTTATTTCGCCGCCGGAGACATCATGGCATCGCGCGGCAAGCTGGCGGGCGTGGCCGACGAAGGCGGTTGGTGGCCAATGTTCGACAGCAACGAAGAGGCGCTGGAAACGCTGGTCGCGGCCATCGAGAAGGCAGGCGAAAAGCCGGGCGACCGGGTGGTGATCTCGCTTGATGTCGCCGCGTCGGAATTCGGCCGGAACGGGAAATACCGCCTGGCGCTGGAAGACCGCGAAATGGACAGTGCCGCGTTGATCGACATGCTGGGCGGGTGGCTGGATGCCTATCCGATCGCGTCGATCGAAGACCCGCTCGGAGAAGATGACAAACCCGGCATGATCGAATTCACCCGCCGTTTTGGCGACCGGGTGCAGATTATCGGGGACGACTATCTCGTGACCAATGCGGATTTGGTCAGCGAGGCGGTGGCGGACAAGGCCTGCAACGCGGTGCTGGTGAAGGTGAACCAGGCCGGGACGGTGACGGAAGCCATCGATACGTTTCTTGCGGCGCGCAAGGCAGGTTGGGGTGCGATTGTGTCGGCGCGCTCGGGCGAAACCGAAGACGTCACGATCAGCCATCTGGCCACGGGCCTGGGCGGCGGTCAGCTGAAGGTTGGATCATTCCAACGGTCCGAGCGGATGGTAAAGTGGAATGAATGTCTGCGCATTCAGGATGAACTGGGCGCCGCAACCTTTGTCGCGGGCAATCCAATGATGTCCACCTGGTGGAGCAGGACCAAGCCTGATTTTCGCGCCAAGTGAGGCTCGGCAACCACCTTGTCAGGGCAATTGAAGGGCACCTGCGGCGAACTTCCGCGTCCCGCCCTCTTCGCCGAAGCCCATTGCGGTAGAGGCCGAGACTGCGCACGCGCGGCAAACGGCGGGAAGGTCCGGTTCGCGCCCAAAGCGAAGCCTGGGTTTTCTCGCCGATGGAAGCCCCGGCGTGCATGAACGGTTGGGCGAACGTGGTGAGCTTTTACGTCACGCCATACGTTTCAGAACGTTGTCGCGTTTGACCAGCTGATGCCAGAATACGGCCGCACCAATATGCCCGAGCACGAGTGCTGCGAGGATCCAGCCCATTGTGCCATGCCATTCCGAGATTGCTCTCGTCCAGGCAAGTGCGGCATCACGGGCAGGAAATACCTGCAAGCCCAGGTAGCTCAAGCCGCGCGTCCCGCCCGCGGACCCGATGATCTTGAGGCCGGGGACGATCACCATGAGCGCGTATAACCCGGCATGTCCGGTCTTTGCCGCATAGCCCATCGGACCAGCCTCGATTGGTCGATTGCCCAGATTGCAAAGCCCCCACAGACCACGCAGCAGCACCAAGAGGAACAACGTCATACCCAAATCCGCGTGATAGGACCAAAGGGTGTCGCGCAGGGCATTCTCGCGCGGCAAAGCCCAATGTGCGGCCGCGGATGCAAATTGCATGGCGAACAATGCAGCCATGCCCCAGTGAAAAAGGCGACTGACAAGACCGAAACGGTCCGGGCTATCTGTCAATTTTGTCATCCGATGCGTCCGTCTGTTTGCTGTTTCTTTTGATACGTTGGCGCACACGAGCTCCGTCGCAACTTTGCCTTCGTGGTCCCGAGCCTGCGCATTGCCGGCGCAGGCTTGAGACGGCAGGTCATTCCCGAATGACCCATTGCTTGAAGCTCGGCTCCAACGTGTCGCAGGCTGCAAGCAGCAGATCGCGGGACTGGAACGGGCCGGCATCGTCGATCGTCGGAGAGACCGTCACACATTGCGTTTCATCCATGCCCAGACGGATTTCCATGCTGGCCTCGTCATGGATGAAAGTCTGGCTCTCATCCGCAGGGTCGCAGGCGATCAGGCCGAACGGGTTTTCTTCATGTTCAGGATCGTTGTAGGCCATGCAAACGTCGTCATAGGTCCCGGACTGGATCATGTTGCTGTCCGGCAGATATGAAAACAGGACGTCGTCGCCTGTCGGCTTGCACGAATGCGCATGCAACTTGTCGCTTTGCCCCCGGCCTTCGGTGTCGATGCACCAGCCCAGCTTCTCTGCCTCGTCGAGGTTGTCGGCAAGATGGATGATCGGTCCTTCGGTCTGAATGGTCGGCGCTTGTGCGAAAGCTGCCGCAGGAAGCGCGAGGCACATTGTCGTGAACAGGAGGGTGGTTGCTTTCATGGGTCTTTCCCTTTGGCTGGTGCGTCGGATCAGAATTGCGCTTGAAACGCGCGAATGCGGGCGGCGTTGACACCCTGGTCGCTCCGTCCAACACGGGACACGCTGCGCATGTCGACGCGACTGCCGTTCTCTTGATCGGTGACAACAACCACGACATCATCGGCGAAATAGAAGACGGATGTGCGGGCGACAGCCTCAAAACGGTGGTTTTCAGCGTCTTCCGCGGCGATCTCCCAGCCCATGTCATTGGCCACGTCCAAAGCGCGCGCATAAGCAGCATCAACGTCGAGATCAGTTACCAACGGTGAGATATCCGGGTAGGTCCGCGCCTGCACCTCGGCGACCCCTGCCCCGGCATAAGGTCGTGGGGTTTCCAAAACCTCAAAGACCGGGGGATTGGCCGTGTCGGTTGTGATGTCGTTGATCGGTGCCCCTCGCACAGGCGGGTTGATCGTCGAGGAAATCATCGGCGCCAGCATGGCAGCCCCGACAAGGACAGCGATGCCGGACAATACGGCCCACTTCTTTTCCTTGCGAACAAGGTGGATGACGAGCGCACCAATGCCCGCGGCCGCGACAACCATCGCCAGTGGATTGAACCAGGACCGGTAGAGCCCAAAGCCCGTGATCGGCTCCCACAGGCCCAGCCGCGCTCCGAATACCATCAGCGCCGCAGCGCCTGCACCGACCACGGCGATCAGCAGGGCGATCTTTCCCGAATGTTTCACTGTCTCTCCAATCCTTGACTTGCATCTCGCTTTTCTGCGGGATACGCAAACTTTGCAGACTACGCAAGGATTGCAGTGATGACACTTCCGTTACGGGAAAAGCGGCGACAAGAGACAGCGCTCCTGATCCAGAGGGCGACTTTGGAGTTGGCCAAGGAGAATGGTCTCGACGCGGTTACAACCGATGCGATCGCGGCAGCGTCAGGCGTCAGCACACGAACGTTTTTCAACTACTACGCCAACAAGGAAGCCGCAGCGATCGGGCACCCACCGACATTTACACAGGCGCAGATGGATGCCTTGCGCACTGGGTCGGGGCCTTTGGCGGCCGATCTCAAACAGTTTTTGGACAGCCACATGGAGGCCTTGTCGGAACGAGAAGACATTGTCCGCCTGGTCGGAACTGTCCTGCGATCAAATGACAAGGCCCGCGGAATCCTTGAAGGGCTGTTGGGCGCGGAGCGTCACGTTCTTGCCGAAGCGCTGTGCGCGCGCGTGAACGATCGTCAAACGGCGGCATCCCTCGCGAACGCCGTCACCAGCGCAATCGGGTCTGCAATCTTCCTGTGGCAGAACGAAGAGAACAAAGCCCTTGGTGACGTTTTGGATATTGTCTGGGAGGGGCTGATCGATGCGTCGCGGCTTCTTTCTTCTGAAACAAATGACGAGCCCCGATCATGAAAAAGCTACTCTATATTGTCGCGTCACTCGCCATTGTTGCAGGCGCTTACGTCTGGTCCTTCGGTGTTCCCGGCGCGCTGGCGCCCGGTGCGGACGGTGAAACCCCCACAGCGCAAGTTCAGGGTGGTCCCCCGGGGCCTGGTGGACCGGGCGGCCCGGGCGGACCCCGGGGAGGAGGTGCGACAACTGTCGTGTTGACGCCTTTGGACATGCAGCCCTTTGAAGACACGTTCCGCGCCATCGGCAGTTCTGAAGCGGTGCAAAGCGCGACAGTGACCTCTGATGTGTCGGGCAGGGTTGTTGCGATCAATCTGGTGCCGAACGCACAGGTCACCAAGGGGGAAGTTCTGGTGCAGCTTGACGCGCGCTCGGCCACGGTGTCGCTTGATACGGCGCAACGTGAGTTGGAGCAGGCCTCTGCCACGGTGGAACGCTACGAACGCCTTCAGCAAGCAGGGAGTCTGACCGTGACGGACGTCACACTTTCCGATGCACGATTGGCGCAGAGCGTGGCGCAAGCCGCCGTCGTGCAGGCCGAACTCGCCTTGGAAGACCTCACCATCCGCGCGCCGATCTCCGGCAGGATCGGACTGAGCGATGTGAACGTCGGGGACTACCTTACCGCCAACACGCCGATTACCACCGTCGACAATTCCAGCGCCTTGCTGGTGGAGTTCGAGCTTCCCGAACGGTCCGTCAGCTTCCTGGCACTTGGGCGCGATGTTGCCCTTGAAACACCATCGCTGACAGGTCGGAACTTCGAGGGCAAGATCACATCCTTCGACAGCCGGATTGATCAGGTCACGCGCAGTGTCACGGTGCGGGCGCGCGTCGAAAATCCCGATGGAATACTCTGGCCGGGCATGACGTTTACCGCGCGGCTCAGCAACCTCAGCGATCCGCTTCTGGTCGTGCCGACAACCGCCATCACGTGGTCCCGCGACGGCGCCAGCATCTGGTTCGAGGATGACGGCAAGGCGCAGAACATTCCGGTGACGATCCTTCACCGCCGCGACGAAAATGTCTGGCTCGACGCCGACCTGCCAGCTGGAACGATGATCATCACCGAAGGCGCGCACAAGCTGCGCGCAGGTGCCACCATCACGGATGCAAACGCCGCGCCGCAGCAGCCGGGTCAGGAGCCGACATGAGCACGCCCACCATCCAGCGCGCGGCCACCGGGTTTGCCGATTTGTTCGTTGCACGTCCGATTTTCGGGTTTGTCGTCAACCTTTTGATCCTGATTGCGGGGTTGGCCGCATTGATCTCTGTCGACGTGCGGGAAATGCCCGATGTCGATCAGCCCGTGCTTTCAATCCGCACCGATTACGAAGGTGCAACACCGGCAACGGTCGATCAGGAAATCACGCAGGTCCTGGAAGATGCGCTGAGCGCGCTTGAAGGTCTGTCTTACATCGAATCCAGTTCCTCTACGGGAACAAGCAGCATCACCATTGATCTGTCGGATGGCACCGACATCGACGTGGCCGCGAACGAGGCCCGCGAAATCGTGTCGGCTACGGCGCGCCAGCTCCCCAGCGATCTGGACGATGACCCGACCGTTTCAAAGTCAGACAGCAACGCAAGTGCGATCATTCGGCTGGCGGTCCTGGGCGATGCCACGCTGGATGAATTGACCGCCCTCGCAGAGGGGCCGATCTATGACCGGCTGTCGCTTATTGATGGCATTGCCGAGGTGACAACGCGCGGTGACCGCTCGAACGAGTTTCGTGTCACACTTGACGACCGCTTGCTGCTCAGTCGGGGGCTGACCGTTTTTGACGTGACCGAAGCACTGGAGGATCTGCGCGACGATACCCCATTGGGCGAGCTTGAGACCGATGCGCAAACCATTGCCCTTCAGGTCGGGAATGCCGACGTCACCGTTGACAGCATCGGTCAAATCCTGATCGACTCGACCACACGGATCGCTGATGTGGCGCTTGTTCAGTTTCTGCCCGAAGAGACCGACGTGACAACCCGCGTCAACGGTCAGACCGCCATCGGGCTGGACATCACCCGCCAATCCGAGGGCAACACGCTTGAAATTTCACTCGCCGTGCAGGACGCCGTCGACGAGCTGCGCGACATCCTGCCCGAGGGCGTGGAACTGGTCATCGCCAGCGATGATGGCATCTTCATCGAAGGGGCGCTGACCGAGGTGATCAAATCCATCGGCATGGCGACGGGCATCGTGATCCTTGTGATCTTTGCCTTTCTGCGCTCACCGCGTGCAACGCTCATTCCAGCCGCGACCATTCCGGTCGCATTGGTCGGCACTGTTGCGGCGATCTGGCTGACGGGCTTCTCCATAAACACAATCAGCCTTTTGGCATTGGTTCTGGCGACCGGGATGGTCGTGGATGATGCCATCGTTGTGGTCGAAAACATCGTGCGCAAACGCAAAGAGGGCATGGGCGCCTTCGCCGCTGCTGCCGCTGGCACGAACGAGGTCTTCTTTGCCGTCATTTCGACCACCGCGACGCTGGCGGCCGTGTTCATCCCCATCTCGTTCCTTCCCGGGCAGGCCGGCGGCGTGTTCAGTGAATTCGGCTTTGTGCTGGCGTTCGCCGTGACGCTGTCCTCGATTGCCGCGCTGACCCTGGCACCGGTGCTGGCAGCACTTCTGGATCCTGGCAAGCAGGCCGAAACAATGCCGCAATCCCCGCAAACGCCGGGGCGGCTTGCGCGTGGGTTTGACTGGGTGACAGACCGTGCCATTCGCGCGCCCCTGCTGGTGCTGGCCATCGCGTTCGGGTTTGCCCTGATTGCTGCGGGCGCGTCCAGCACACTCACATCAACGATCACCCCGACAGAGGATCGCGGGTTCTTTTTGATCCAGGCGCGCGGCGCGTCTGACACAACCCCGGAATACCTCGACTCGCAAATCACCCAGATCGAAGACATCCTCGCGCCGTATCAGGAAAGCGGGCAAATCACATCGGTGCAAAGCATCATTGGCATCGGCGGCGGGACAACCGCATTCATCGTTGCACGCCTGCCGGATTGGGCAGACCGGGACTGGTCGCAACAAGAACTTATGGGGCCGATCAACGGCATGCTCTCAAGAGTGCCCGGTGTGCAGGTCTTTGCGATCTCGCCAAACAGCCTCAACATTCGGGGCGGCGGGAACGGGCTGACCTTTGCGGTCACCGGGACCAACGTTGACGAGATGACCGAGGCCGCTGACGCGCTTGTGGCCGTCATGGCCCAGGACGATGCCTTCTCAAACCCGCAGGTGTCCGGCGACAGCGTGCAGGCGCAGTATGAGGTGACCGTTGACAACGAAATGGCGGGCGTCTTTGGTCTGAGCGAAGCCGATATTACCCGAACGATCAGTGCGCTGACCCAAGGCACCGTCCCCGTCAGCGTGTTCGTCGATGATACTGAAACGGATGTGAACGTGGTCCCCGGTGGACCGCCCATCAACGACCCCACCGATCTTGAAGATATTCAACTGCGCCTGCCGAGTGGCGAATATGTGCCCCTGTCCGCAACCGCGACCCTGACCCCCGTGGTCAGCCAATCGTCCATCGAACGGCAGGGCGGTACCTTGGCGGTGTCACTTCAGGCCAACCTTCCGGACGGTGTTGATCTGGGCACCGCCGTCGCCCGCGTTGAAGAGCTTGCCGCCGAGACCCTGCCTGATGGCATGGGGATCGTCTACACAGGCGAGGCCGCATCGTTGAGTGATAGCCAGTCGGGCATGTATCTGGTGTTCGGCGTGGCGGCGATTGTCGTGTTCCTCGTTCTGGCCGCACAGTTCGAAAGCATCGCGAGCGCCGTCGTCATCATGCTCACAGTGCCCTTCGGCCTTGCCGCCGCGTTGTTGGCGATTTCAATCACCGGCGGGTCGCTGAATTACTACAGCCAGATCGGCCTGGTCCTGCTGATTGGTGTCATGGCGAAAAACGGCATTCTGCTTGTCGAATTTGCCAACCAGTTGCGAGAGGCCGGACAGGACATCGACAGCGCCATTCGGCAAGCCCTGCGCCTGCGCATTCGGCCGGTGATGATGACGATGGTGTCCACCGTCTTTGGCGGTTTGCCCCTTGTCCTGTCCTCCGGGGCAGGTGCCGAGGCGCGCATCGCGGTCGGCTGGGTCATTGTCGGCGGGCTTGGCTTCGCCACCGTCTTCACCTTGTTCCTGACGCCTGTGTTCTATCGCTGGATCGCCGTCTGGGGATCGCAACCCGGCACATCGGCCCGCCGCTTGCAGCAAGAAAGAGAGGCGCTGGTCGCTGCGCAGTAGAAGCCAAGGGCCGCCGATTTGCTTTTGTCGGCGCAGTCTGAGATTGGCAGGAATTGACACCGTTGAAGGTCTGGTTCGGCGAAAACCGCCGAACCACCCAAAAGAGGATGCCGCAACTGCACCCAATTGCTGCGCAAGCGAGGCTCCGACAGGTCAAGGGCGGCATGGCGCGCTTGGCCTGACAGGGGCATGTCAGGCGGGCTCAAACCGGCGGTTTTCTACAGCAATGCCTTGAGATCGACATCGGGGTCGGAGACCTGCGCATGCTCCGGCGACCGTCCCGCTTCGATCAATCGCTTGCCGATCATGTATCCACGCGGGTCGTTCATCGCGTCGACAGCCAACAGTCTTTCGCCCTGAAAATACCAGTTCGACTGGCCGCCACGCGCGGCCTGGCGGGTGATGACACGGTCGTATCCGGTGTTCAGACCGGCGATCTGCAGTTTGACATCGAACTGATCGGACCAGAACCAGGGCTTCGGCACATAGTCGGCTTCCTGCCCCAGCATATTGGCGGCAACCGCTTCGGCCTGGTCGATGGCGTTCTGCACGCTTTCCAGTCGGATCATGCTGTCCCGGTATGGCAGGCGCGCGCAATCCCCTGCGGCCCAGATATTGCGGTCGGCCGTCCGGCCGTACCTGTCCACAACAATGCCGCCATCGCAGGGCAATCCTGCGTCCCGGGCCAAGGCATCGTTGGGCTCGATGCCAATTCCGACGATGACGAAATCGACCTCCAGCGTTGTGCCGTCGGTAAAACAGGCGGTTATCGTCTTGTCGCGTTCAAGCCGGTCCAGCCCGATCCCTTCCCGAATATCGACCCCTCGGCTCTGATGAAGTGTCCGGAAAAAATCCGAGGTTTCGGGTGCCGCCACCCGTTGCAGGATGCGCGGCGCCATTTCGACCAATGTGACCGACAGGTCCGAACTCGCGGCAACGGCGGCCGCCTCAAGACCGATATACCCGCCGCCAATCACCAGAACCCGACGCCCCGCCTGGAATTCCGGCGCCATGCGGTCCACATCCTGCAAGTTGCGCAGGTAGTAGACACCGGGCAAATCCCCACCGACCGCCGACGGCAGCCGCCGCGGACGCGAGCCGGTGGTCAAGGCAAGCTGATCATATGCAAGACCCCGGTCGCCAAGGAAGAGACGCTTGGCATCCCTGTCGATTTTCGTCGCCGAATGCCCGCGGATCAGCGTGATACCGTGATCGGCGTAGAAGCCCTCGGGTCTCAGGTAGAGCTGTTCCCGCGTCATTTCGTTCCGCAGGTATTTCTTCGACAAGGGCGGACGTTGATACGGCAGGTCCGGCTCTTCGCAGATCAGTGTGATCTCGCTGTCAGGACACAGGCTTCGGGCCTTGGCCGCCAGCGCGTAACCCGCCTGACCGCCTCCGGCGATAACCAACTTCTGCATGTCTTCCTCCCGGGTGATTTCCAGATTGAGTGCGTTCCGCTTTGCGCGGCATCGCGCCGCATGCGGAGCATTTCGGAAACGGAAATCCGCAGTGATTCGCGGAATTTCAGGTCCATCATTCCAGAAATATGTTTATTTACAGCGCTTTATATTTTTTACCAAATAGTTTGACCAATTGCTATGTTTTTTTCTAGGCTCTCGTGGAGGGAGACCAAAATGATCAAGATCAAATTGAAGCCTGTCGCAGCGAGACCAGCGCGATGAAGCGATACTGGGCGGATTACTCCAGGCACGCTTTCGCGGAACTGGATCACGACCGCATCATCGCGGTTCAGCCAATCGGGGCGATCGAGCAGCACGGGCCGCATCTGCCGATGTCCGTCGATGCCTGCACGGTCGACAACCTGGCGAAACGGCTGGCAAAGGCGCTGCCAGATGACAGCCCGGTGCTGATCCTTCCGACGCAGGCCGTCTGCAAGAGCGATGAGCATATTGATTTTCCCGGCACGCTGACCCTCACGGGCGAAACCTTTGGCCGCGTCCTGACCGAGATCGGCGCAAGCGTGGCACGTGCCGGGGTGCGCAAGATGGTCTTTCTCAACGGTCACGGCGGGAACATCCCCGCCATGGACCAGGCCGCGCGGGAATTGCGCGTCACGCAGGGGATGATGACCTTCTCATGCACCTGGGTCGGGTTCGGAATGCCGGACGGGATCTATTCCGCCGAGGAACGCAGCTACGGGATCCACGCGGGCGACATGGAAACATCGGTCATGCTGGCGCTTGATCCCGAAAACGTGGACATGGGCCTTGCCCGTGATTTCCGCTCCCGGGGCCAGGACCTGGCCGAGCAGACAGACACCATCGGCCTGGGACGTGCGGTCAGACCGGGCTGGAAAACCCAGGATCTCAACACCGCAGGTGCCTGCGGCGAGGCGCATCTTGCCACCGCCGAAAAGGGTGAGGCCACGCTCAGCCACGCCGTGGCCGGTCTTGTCACGGCAATGGCCGAGATCGACAGAATCCCGTTGTCCTGGCTGGACCGCAAACCGGAGACCTGAACGATGAATGACCTATCAAACCGGCCGGAAACGCCGGACCTGATCCAGATCAGAGACGTGGACAAGACCTTTGGCAACGGCACTGTTGCCGTGCGGGACATGTCCTTGGGCATCAAGCAGGGCGAATTCGTCAGCTTTCTTGGCCCCTCCGGCTGCGGCAAGAGCACGGCGCTGAAGATGATCGCCGGGCTTTTGTCCGTGTCCGCTGGTGACATCACCGTCAACGGGCATCCCGCCGGGCAAAGCCGCGACGGCAACGACATCGGTTTTGTCTTCCAGGAAGCGACGCTGATGCCCTGGGCGAATGTCTACGACAATGTCTACCTGCCGCTGAAACTGCATGGGCTGAAGAAATCCGAGGCCCACACCCGGGTGGAAGAGGCGCTGGCGATGGTGGGGCTGGCGAATTTTGCCAAGTCCTATCCGCGCGAACTTTCGGGCGGGATGCGGATGCGGGTGTCGATCGCGCGGGCCATGGTGACACGGCCAAAGCTGCTGCTGATGGACGAGCCCTTTGCCGCGCTGGACGAAATGACCCGCGCCAAGCTGAACGACGAGGTTCTGGCGCTTTGGGAAAAGCACGGCTTGACGGTGATCTTCGTGACGCATTCGGTCTTTGAATCCGTCTACCTATCCAGCCGCGTTGTCGTCATGGCGGCCCGGCCCGGGCGCGTGGTCCACGATATCCCCCTGTCCGGCGGGTATCCGCGCAACGCGGAATACCGGATGTCCACCGAATACACCGAGACCTGCAAGCGGGTCAGCAACGCCTTGGAAGGGACCATGACCAATGTCGATCTCAACCATTGAGCCCGAAACCGACGCCAAGCCGGCCCGCCCTGCCGTGGACCCCCGTGTCCTGCATGAAAGGCGCGAACGCCGTTTGCGGATCATCTTGCCGATCCTCGCTCTGACGCTGGCCATCGGTGTCTGGGAATTCCTGGTGTGGTACAACGAGGTCCCGCACTACCTGATCCCGGCGCCCAGCCTGATCGCCAAGACCCTTGTCACCGACTGGGCCACCCTGATGCAAAGCGCGGCCTTCACGGTGAAACTCACGCTCTTGTCGCTGGCGCTGGCCATCATCGGGGGCGTCAGCCTGGGCATGATCTTTGCCCTGTCCCGCCCGATCGAGATGAGCCTGTTTCCCTTTGCGGTGATCTTGCAGGTCACGCCCGTCATCGCCATCGCGCCGCTGATCCTGATTTATGTCAGCAACACCTTCGCCGCCTTGCTGATCTGTGCCTGGATCGTGGCCTTCTTCCCGATCCTGTCGAACACGGCCATCGGTCTGCGCAGCGCCGATCACAACCTGCGGGACCTGTTCCGCCTGTATCAGGCCACACCCTGGCAGCGGCTGAAGCACCTGCTGATCCCCTCGGCCCTGCCCTATTTCATGGCTGCGCTCAAGATCGCGGGCGGCCTGTCGCTGATCGGGGCCGTTGTGGCGGAATTCGTCGCGGGGACCGCCGGACAGAACACCGGCCTGGCGTCCCGGATCCTCGAATCCAGTTTCCGCAACGAGATCCCGCGGATGTTCGCGGCGCTCTTCCTCGTTTCGCTGCTGGGCGTCGTCATCTTCCTGATCACCTCGTGGCTGTCGCGCGCCGTGCTTGGCCATTGGCACGAGAGCGAAATCAAGCGCGAAGGGTGATGGTGATGACTGCTTCTGAAATGCCGGGCGAAACCCTGACCGGCCTGTCGCTGGCCGGCAGGGATGGGAGTTGGGATTTGACCCATCGCGATGGCCGCATCGTCGCGTTGCAGCCCTCCGCAACGACCGGCGGCGGCTTTGTGATGCCACGGCTGGCGGACATTCATGTCCACCTCGACAAGACCTTTACCGTCGATCGCATGCCGCACCGTGCCCTGTCGCTTTTCGACGCCATCGACATGATGACCGAGGACAAGGCGAACTGGTCGGCGGCGGACCTGAAAAGGCGGGCGGAAACCGGGCTGGCGCGGGCCCATGCCCATGGCACCGCGCTTGTGCGCAGCCATGTGGACTGGAATGGTGCCGCGCCGCCCCTTGCCTGGCGCGTGCTGTCGGACCTGGCGCGGGAATGGCGGGGGCAGATCGACCTGCAACTGGCCTCTCTTACGCCGCTGGACGATCTGGCCGAGATCGGCCCCTCCGTGGCGCGGACCCTGCGGGACGAGGGTGGCGTTCTGGGCGCCTTTGTCTATCGCAACGCGGATCTGGACCAAAAGATCGGCGCGGTTTTCGACCTGGCCGAGAAACATGGGCTCGACCTCGATTTCCACGTCGATGAAGGGTTGGAGCCCGAGGCCCGCGGTATCGACGTCATCATCGCGGAAACGGCGCGGCGCGGCATGGCGGGGCATGTCCTGTGCGGCCACGGCTGTGCCTTGTCCGTGCGCGACCCCGACGAGGTGCGCCGCGTTCTGGAAAAGGGCGCCGAGGCCGGTGTGGGCCTGACGGTCCTTCCCGGGGCCAACAGCTATCTGCAGGACGGCGGCACCGACCGGACACCACGCCTGCGCGGGCTGGCCCCCCTGCACGAGGCGCGCGCCGCCGGTATTCCGGTGATGATCGGCTCGGACAACGTGCGCGACGGGTTCTTTCCCTACGGCGACTATGACCTTTGGGACGTCTACCGGCTTGCGGTCCTGAACGGGCACCTGCCGCATCACGATTGGCTGGACACGATCAGCGAAGCACCGGCCCGCTGGATGGGCCAGGATCTTGGCCTGCGCGAGGGCGGGCCTGCGTCATTTATCAAGTTCGACGCCACCGGGGCGGGTGACGCGCTGAGCCGGGCGGGCGCCAGGCGCGAGGTCTGGCAAGACGGCAGACGGCTGCCGGGAATTCAAGGAGATGAGAGATGAACACGACCTGGGATCAGGCGGCCTTTGCAGCCGATCTGAACGGCATTCGTGCATATGACGACGAGAAATACCTGGCCGCGCGGTCGCATGATTATTTCTGGTACAGCCCCATCCTGAACGAGGAACTCAAGGACATGCGGGGTGAGTTCCTGGTGATGCCGCAGACACTGGACGAGGTGAAGCATGTGGCCTCTCTTGTGGCGCGGCACCGGGTGCCGCTGACACTGCGCGGCGGCGGCACCGGGAACTATGGCCAATGCGTGCCGCTGCAAGGCGGGGTGATCATGGATCTCACCCGCCTGGACAAGATTGTCGAGATCACCCAAGGGCATGTGCGCGTTCAGGCCGGCGCCCGTATTTCGCGGCTGGACGACGCCGCGCGCGAAACCGGGCAGGAACTGCTGATGTATCCGTCGACCCGGCAGATGGCGACCATCGGCGGCTTTCTGGCCGGCGGATCGGGCGGCATCGGATCCTTGCGGCACGGTATGCTGCGCGATCCGGGCAACGTCACCTATGTCAAGGTCGTCACGGTCGAGCCCGAACCCCAGGTGATCGAGCTGCATGGCGAGGACATCCAGAAGGTGCAACATGCCTATGGCACCAACGGCATCGTCGTCGAAATCGGGCTGGCCCTGACCGAGGCGACCGACTGGATCCATACCGCTGCGCTCTTTGATGGCTATGACAAGGCGCTTGATTTCGCCACCACGGCGCAGGTCGAAGGCTTCGACTGTTACCTGCTGACGACGGTCGAGCGTCGGTTTGCCCCCTATTACACGAAGTTCGGCGATTTCTTTCCCGATGACCGCGACGCGGTCTTTGCCATGGTCGCGCCGGGCGAAATGGCGCGGTTCCAGGCCGAGGCAGAGCGCATGGGCGGGCGCGTTTCCTTTGCCATGACCAAGCCCGAGATCCGCAAGGCCGGGTTGCAACCGGCCTATGAGTGCGGCTGGAACCACACCACCTTGCAGGCGCTCAAGGTCGACAAGGGGTGGACCTATCTGCAGGTCGCCTATCCGCGCCCGTTTGATCCCGAGCTGGTGATGCGCCAGATGGCGCGCTACGGCGATGAGCTGTTCTGGCATCATGAAATGGCGCGCATGGACGGCGAGATCCAGATCTTTGCCCTGCCGCTGGTCCGCTATCGCGGCAAGGAAGAGACCTATCGCCTGATCCGCGAGCTGGAAGAGATCGACGGTTGCACGATCTTCGACCCACATGTCGTGACCATCGAGGATGGCGGCATGAAAACGATCGACGACACCCAGATCGCTTTCAAGAAACTGGCCGATCCCTACGGGCTGATGAACCCGGGCAAGACCCGCGGCTGGAGCGCCGACATGGCGCGCGCTGACTGACAGGAACAACAAGGAGGACTATGATGAACACGATGAAAACGGCCTTTGCGGCCCTCTGCGGCATCCTGACGGCCGGGGCTGTCTGGGCGGATGACAAGGTCGTGCTTGGCACCAACTGGCTGGCCCAGGGCGGACATGGCGGCTTTTACCAGGCGCTGGTCGACGGCACCTATGAGAAATACGATCTCGATGTCGAGATCCGCCCGGGCGGCCCGCAGGTCAACAACCGCCCGATGCTTTCCGCCGGGCGGCTGGATTTCCTGATGGCGGGCAATCTGCTTTTGTCCTTTGACAATGTGCGCAACGGCATTCCGACAACCGTCGTCATGGCCCTTGCCCAGAAGGACCCGCAGGTGCTGATGGCCCATGCCGGGCAATACGAGGATTTCGCCGCCCTCGCCACGGCGCCGACGGTCCTGGTCTCCAAGGATGGCCAGTTCAGCTTTTGGCAGTGGCTGACGGACGAGCATGGCTTCAAGGACGAACAGCTGCGCCCCTACGGCTTCAACCTGGCGCAGTTCCTCGGTGACGAGGCAATCGTCCAGCAGGCCTATGGCACGGCAGAGCCGATCTATGCCGCCGATCAGGGGGCCGAGGTCGATACCTTCCTGCTGTCGGATCAAGGCTGGAGCACCTATGCGAGCACCGTCGAGACGCGCCAGCAGCTGATCGATGAGAACCCCGACCTGGTCCAGCGCTTCGTCGATGCCTCCATCGAGGGCTGGTACAACTTCCTCTACGGCGACCGCACCGCCGCTTATGAGGCCATCATGGCCGACAACCCCGAAATGACCGTCGCCAAGCTGGACAAGGAAATGGCCCAGTTCGACAAACTGGGCATCATCGATGTCGGCGACGCGCTGGAACACGGGATCGGTGCGATGAGCGCCGAGCGGATCGAGGACTTCCACGACCTGGCCGTGAAGGCGGGGATCATCGAGGCCGGTGCCGTCGATCTGTCCAAGGTGGCCGACACGCGGTTCGTCAACAAGGGTCACGGCATGGACATCAAGTCCACCCTGACCGGCAACTGAACCACCCGAGGAGCGCGGCCATTGCGGACACTGATTGTCTTTGCCCATCCCAGCGCGGAAAGCTATGGCGCCGCGCTCCTCGACCTGGCCCGCCGGACGTTGGAGACACAGGGCCACGACCTGCATGTGATCGACCTGTATCGCGAAGGTTTTGATCCGGTCCTGTCGCCCGAGGACTGGGCTCTCTACCAGTCCCACCCCGAGCGTCTGGCCGACAAGCTGCGCAGGCATGTGGATGCCATGCTCTGGGCGGAAAGCCTTGTGCTGATCTATCCAACCTGGATGTATGGGCCGCCAGCGATCCTGAAGGGCTGGCTGGAACGGGTCTGGTTGCCCGGCGTCGCCTTCGGCATCCCTTCGGCGAAAGGCAAACGGCCCAGCGGCAACCTGCGGAATATTGTCCGGTTCACGGTTGTCACGACCTCGGGGTCCCCCTGGTGGTGGCTGCGCCTCATTCGGGATCCGAACAGGTCGTTGATGATGCGCGGGTTCCGCATGCTGTTCAATCGCAAGTGCCGGACAACCTGGCTTCAATTGCATAGTATGAACCACAGGACCAAAGCTGACCGGCTGGCGTTTCTGGACCGGGTCGAACGAAAACTCGCGCGCATCTGAGGCGCACAATCCGAGGCGAAGACAGATGAATGCCCCAAAGAAAAAACGCACTTTGATGCGCGATACCATTCGCGACGCGGCCATTCGGGAATTTGCGCGCAACGGTCTGGCCGGCACGTCGACCCAGGCCATCGCCGACGCCGCTGGAATATCCAAGGCACAACTGCACTACTACATTTCCAGCAAGGAAGAGCTTTACCAGGAGGCCCTGGGATACATCCTGTCCGAATGGCGCGATATCTTCTTTCTGTCGTCCAACACCGACGATCCGGAAACGGTGATCCGCACCTATATCGAACGCAAGATCAGGCATGCGCTGGCGCATCCCGACAGTTCGCGGCTCTTTGCCAAGGAAATGGCGCGCGGCGGGCCGGAAATGGCCAAACACTGGCCCGGACAGCAGGCAGCGGTAGAAGAGGCCTCGGCGGTGATCCGGTCCTGGATCGACGATGGCAAGATCGCCCCCGTCGATCCCCTGCTGTTCCAGATCAATATGTGGGCGGTGACGCAGCACTATGCCGAATACGAGGCGCAGACACGCATGTTGATGCAGGCAGGACCGGATGCGCCGCTTGACGCGGATCGCATTGCCGAAGAAGCCATCCAATTGTTCCTGACCCGCTGTGGTCTTGCCCAACCCCGAGAAAAAGAATGAAATCACTTGTCCCAGAACGTCTGCCGCGGCCTTTCGGCGCCTATTCGCACGGTGCAGCCGAGGCGGGGGTGATCGTGACCTCCGGCCAGTTGGCGCTGGCCAAGGACGGCAGCATTCCGACGGATGTGCGGGCGCAGGCCGAGCTTTGTTTCGACTATATCGATGCGATCCTCGCCGAAGCCGGGGCGGATGTATCCCATGTCCTGCGGTTCTCTGCCTATGTGACACGGCGTGAGGACATGGCGGCCTACATGGCGGCGCGCGATGCCCGGGTCGCGCATTTGACGGCCAAGCCGGCCTCGACACTTGTGATCGTCAGCGGGTTCACCCGACCGGAGTTCCTGGTCGAGGTCGAAGCCCTGGCGTTTCTTCCCGACATGACAAGCTGAGGACACCAGAACATGGTTGAAGTGACCTTTATCGAGCCTGACGGCAATCGTCGGGTCGTTTCTGCCAGCGTCGGCCTGACCTTGATGGAAGTCGCTCGCAATGACGGTATTCGTGGTATCGAAGCGGAATGCGGTGGCGCCTGCGCCTGTTCGACCTGCCACGTCTACATTGCCGGGGATTGGGTCGACCGCCTGTCAGAACGCACGCCGATCGAGGAGGACATGCTCGACTTTGCGCATGAGCCGGACCCGGTGACCTCAAGGCTTGCCTGCCAGATCCCGATTTCGGAGGACTTGAACGGGCTGATCATTTCAGTCCCGCAACGACAATGCTGAACGGGATGGGGCCTGTTGCGCCATTCGGCGCCGAGGTCTAACTGCCCCTTTCCCTGTTGGCTTCCGGTCACGGTGCTTGTCCGAGAGGCGGGCAGCGATGTTCCGAGACAAGCGTGCAGGCCGAGCGTTGCGGATCACAGCGACCCGCAACGTGTTTCTGGGGGCCCGGCAATCAGGCGGGCAGACGCGCCACGGCGATCATCTCGACACGCATGCCGGCGCGGGCCAGGCGGACGCCGCCGGTTGCGCGGGCGGGCGGGTTTTGCGGATCGACCCAGGTGTCCCAGACCTCGTTCATCACACCGATGTCAGAGATGTCATCAAGCCAGACCTGGATCGAGATCAGGTCCGCTTTCGATGCGCCCAGCGAGGCCAGAACAGAATCGATATTCGCAAGCACCTGGCGCGTCTGGGTGGCGACGTCAGCGTCGAGATCGTCAGGCACCTGCCCGGCGAGGTGGATGATGTTGTCAGAGACGACCGCTTTGCTCATGCGCGGGCCGGGTTGGAAACGGGTCAATGTCATGGTGTCTTCCTCAGTGTCGTGATGCATGTGGGATCAGGCTTGGGCGCCGAAGCTCTGATCGAAGAAATCGAGCCAATTGCCGCCGAGAATGCGGTCGGTCTCGGCTTCCGAGAAGCCGATCTTGCGCAGGCCGGTTGCAATCCCGCGCAGGCCGCGGTTGTCGGCGAACCATTCGGGCTGATCGGGGAAACCGGCCGCATCGGCCGAGCCTTCGCCGTAGTCGATCTCGCGGGTCCAGCGGCCGACGCGCATCCATTCCACCACGGAATCCGGCTGATCCTGACACAGGTCGCTGCCGATCCCGATGCGCTCGACGCCCATCAGCTCGGCGGTGCGGGCTATCATCGTGCAGAAATCGTCAAGCGTGCAGGCGCTGCCCCCCTTCAGGTGGTGCGGATAGACCGAGAAGCCCAGCATTCCGCCACTTTCGGCCAGCGCGCGCAACACCGTATCGGATTTGTTGCGCCGTGCCGGGTGCCAGCTGGCCGGGTTCGCGTGAGTGATGGCAATTGGGCGCCCGGAATAGGAAATGGCGTCAAGGGTGGAGCGTTCTGAAGAGTGGCTCATGTCCACCACCATTCCGACGCGGTTCATCTCGGTCACGACCTGTCGGCCCATGCGTGTCAGGCCGGGGTCTTCGGCCTCGTAGCAGCCGGTCGCGAGTAGTGACTGATTGTTGTAGGTCAGTTGCATGAAGCGTGCGCCAAGCCGGTGCAACACTTCCACAAGCCCGATGTCCGCCTCGATCGGAGCGGGCGTCTGGAACCCGAGGAAGATCGCGGTGCGCCCCGTTTCGCGCGCCCGGCGCACATCGTCGCCGGTAAAGCCCTGCATGATCAGGTCGGAATGTCGCTGAAACCGCAGGTTCCAATCCGAAATGTTCCGCACGGTTTCGCGGAAATCCTCGTGGTAGGCGATGGTGACATGAACTGCGTCCACGCCGCCTTCGCGCATCTGGCGAAAGATCTTTTCCGACCAGTTCGCGTATTGCAGGCAATCGATGAAGTAGCTGGACATCCGGACGTCCCCTGAAGTTGTGCGTGACTTTCCGGACTATTGCCTCGTGATGGCGCTTCAGTCACATTCAAACGGCTTAACCGCATTAAAGGAATTCTGAAGTATGGCCATCAAGATCGAAATGCTGCGGAATTTTGTCGCCGTGGCGGAGCTGGGCAACCTGAACGATGCGGCCGAGCGGCTTGGCCGCACCGCCTCGGCGGTTTCCATGTCGCTGAAACAGCTGGAGGATCACCTTGGCGCGCCGCTGTTCGAAACCGACCGCAAGAACCGGTTGACGGCCCTGGGCCAGTTCACTTTTGCCGAAGGGCGCCGGGAGGTCGAGAATTTCAACCGCTGTATCGAATCCATCAGCGCCTACGCCCAGGCGCGCGTGGGCACTGTCCGGATCGGGGCGGTGCCCTCGGTCACTGCTGTGCTCTTGCCGCCTGTTGTTCAGGCGTTTCGCGCCGAGCGGCCCGATGTCATCATCCACATCCGCGACATGGACTCGACCACCGTGCTTCGCGAGGTCGAAATGCAGCGCATTGACATCGGGATCGCGTCAAGCCGTGTGAGCTTGACCTCGATCACCGCGCGCCCGCTGTTCTCGGACAGGTTTGGGGTTGTCTGCTGCGCCGATCACCCGCTGCGGGATCTGAAGCAACCCCTGCAATGGGGTGACCTGCTGCCTTACACGCTGATCTCAAACGCGACCGGCGCACAGATCACCAGCCCCGAGTTTCGGGCGATGGATGAGGCCGCGCACCTGCGCATCCGCAATACCGGCTCGGTTCTGGGGATGGTGCGCGCGGATGTCGGCATCACGGTCCTGCCAAAGCTGACACTGGACGGGCAGGCAGATGATTTGCTGTTCCTGCCGCTTGCCGACCCGGCGGCGACGCGCCGGGTGAGCATTCTCACCCGAAGCCAGGCCGAGTTGCCGCCGGTTTCGCAAATGTTCGAACGTGCGATCTTCGACGGTGTGGCGACGCGGGGCCGCAGCCATCCCGATGATTTCAAATTAATTGAAGTATGCGCCACTACTTCTTGATTGATTGTAATCCCGACCCATGCGGAATTAACGCATCACGAAGCCGGCCCGCCCGGCAGATACCAACAAGGAGAAACCGCATGACCACCGACATCACCAGACGGACGCTTTTGCGCGGCACGGCCGCAGCTGCCGTTGCCCTGTCCGCACCCCGGTTCGCGCTGGCACAGGCGCCCGACTTCCTGACGATTGGCGGCGGGCCCTCGGGCGGCGTGTTCGGGATTGTCGGGACGGCGGTTGCCAACCAACTGTCCACGATCTTCCCCGCGACCATCATCGACGTGCAACCCGGCGGTTCGGGGCCGAACCTGCTGCGCGTGCGCGACGGCAAGGCCGATCTGGGGATCACCTCGGCCAACAACGCGCTCGACGCCTGGAACGGCCGCGATCCGGCCACACCCGAGGCACCGGTTCAGAATGCACGCGGCCTGATGACCGTCATGCAGAGCGCGATCCAGATCTGGGTCGATGCGGAGTCCGACATCCATTCGATCGAAGATTTGCGCGGCAAGCAGGTCAGCGCAGGCCAGCCCGGCCAGACGTCCTGGCTGACGTTCGAGAACCTGCTCGCGGCGTCCGGAATGACCATCGCCGACATCGAAGCCGATGGTGGCAAACTGCACCCGCTCAGCTGGTCGGAATCTCATGAGGCCCTGAGAAATGGTCAGCTCGACGCGGTGATGTGGCTGTCGCTCTGGCCGCACCCCACGGTGTTGCAGAACGAAACGGTCCGCCCGATGCGCGCCCTGTCCTTCGATCCGGCGATGCTGGAGACATTCGTGGCCGATCACGGCGCCGGGTTCGAGCCGGTCACGCTGCCCGTGGGCCTGTTCGGCGGTCAGGAAGAGCCGGCCCAGACGCTGGGCACCAACACAATTCTGTTCGCTGGCGCGGAAATGCCGGACGAGACGGCCTACGCCATCGTCAAACAGCTTTGGGAGAACCGTGAAGAGCTCTATGCGGCGCATTCGCTGCTGCGCTACATGACCCCCGAAACCGTTGGTCAGGGCATGGTCGTTCCGGTTCATCCGGGAGCGCGGAAATACTTTGACGAGCAGGGGATCACGGTCTCCGATTCCAAACTCGACGCTTGAGGACCGCATAGATGACCACCGCAACCGAAACCGGTCGCGCTTCCCTGCGGGACCGCGCAATCACCGCCCTTGCTCTGGCGATGACGGCGTTCCACCTGCTTGCAGCCTCGCCGCTGTGGCTTGCGCCCAACCTGCTGCTCAGATCGATGCACATTCTGTTCGCGGTGGTCATCGTCTTCCTGCTTCAACCGATGCCCCGCCGAAAGCTGGGGCATCTGGTCGACTTTGGCCTGATCGCGCTGTCCGTGGTGACACTGGGCTATGCCGCGCTGCATCACAGTGCCATCGTCGTGCGCCCGCCCTGGACGATGGAAGCCTCACCGATGGAGTTGTTCGCCGCCATCGGCGCGATCTTGGTGATCCTCGAGGCCACCCGCCGCAGTCTCGGCATGGCAATCGTATGGCTCTGCCTGATTTTCATCGTCTATGCCTTCGTCGGCCCGGAATTGCGCCACGTCAGTTGGCTGCGCCCGCTTGCCCACGGCGGGGTCGGCATCAGCGAATTCGTTGACCAGATGTATTTCAGCTTCGAGGGCCTGTTCGGCACCGCGCTTGGCGTGTCTGCGGAATACATCTTTCTTTTCGTGATGTTCGGCGCTGTCCTGCAAGTGGCCGGTGGCGGCGATTTCTTCATCACCATCACCCGTGCCATGACGGGGCAAAGCCGAGGCGGCCCGGCAAAGATTGCCGTAATCGCCAGCGGCCTGATGGGCATGATGTCGGGCAGTGCCGTTGCGAATGTTGCAACCACCGGTTCGTTGACCATCCCGATGATGCTCAAACTTGGCTACCCGCGGCGTTTCGCCGGGGCAATCGAGGCCATCGCCTCGACCGGCGGGCAGATCACGCCGCCGATCATGGGGGCCGCTGCCTTCCTGATGGCGGGCATTCTGGGCATCGGCTATCTTGAGGTGGCCGCCGCCGCGCTGATCCCGGCGCTGCTGTTCTACGTGGCGTTGCTGCTTGCGGTGCATCTGGCATCGGTCAAGCTGAACCTGCAGCCGCTTGCAGCGGCCGAGGCCGGATCGACCCGTGCGGTGCTTTTGGGGGGCTGGACCTTCCTGATCCCAGTCGTGATCCTGGTCGCGCTGCTGATGCAGGGCTATTCGGCAAGCTTCAGCGCCTTCTTCGGCGTGGTCGCGGCCTTCGTGACGCCCTACCTGCGGCGCTCCACCTTCGTGAATTGGCGTCAGCATGTTGCGGGCATCCGGCTGGGCGTTGAAGGCGCCGCCACCGTTGCGGCCGCCTGTGCGTCTGCCGGGATCATCGTGGGGGTCGTCCAGATCTCGGGGCTTGGGTTCAAGTTCAGCGCCGTGGTCACCAGCTTCTCTGGTGGCTCGCTCGATATTGCGCTGCTGCTGGCCATGATCGCCGCCTTTATCTTTGGCATGGGCATGCCCACGACGGCGGCCTATATCGTGCAGGCCACGCTGGTGGCACCGGCCTTGGTAAAACTTGGCGCCGATCCGCTGTCCGCGCATATGTTCGTGTTCTACTACGCCGTGCTTGGGCAGATTACGCCGCCTCTGGCCGTTGCCGCCTATGCAGCCGCCCCGATCGCAGGCGAGCGCCCGTCCCGCGTCGGTTGGACCGCCTTCCTGATCGGGCTGCCGATATACATCATCCCGTTCATGTTCGTGTCGAACTCGGTGCTCCTGACGCCGGACTTCAGCCTCGACCTGTTCTATTCGCTGCTGCGCGCGGTGCTTGCCGTTGCCGTGCTGTCTGCCGTGGTTATCGGCTGGTTTTTCGGCGCGGCGCTCGGATGGGTGGCCCGCGGGCTGCTTGTCCTGGCCGCCATCCTGATGATTCATCCCGAGCTCATCTCTTCGGTGGCGGGCCTGGCGATCCTGATCGGCATCTATCTGCTGCAACGCACCAAGTCTTTCAAAAATCGCGAGGTTGCCCCCTGATGAACGAAGCATTCGAACTCCCCGCACCGATCGGAACGAACTACGAATACATCCTGGCATCCCGTCACGACCGCCTTGTCATGGTTGCCGGACAGATCGCGAAAGTCGGGGACAACACGCTTCACGCAACGGGCCGTTGTGGTGAGGATGTCGATCTAGAAACCGCCTGCAAGAACGCCGAGATCGCCGCGGGACAGGTGCTGGCATGGCTGTCGGAACACTGTGAGCCAGACGAAAGGATCGAGCGGATCCTGCGGATGACGGCCCATATCGCCGTCGGTAATCAACCGTTCGACATTTCGACCGTCGCCGATGCGGCCTCGCGTCTGTTCATTTCGGCACTTGGCGAAGCGGGGCGCCACCCTCGCTCGGTCATCGGGGTAAGCCGCCTTCCGCGCAATGCGCCCGTGTTGCTGGAGGTCACCGCGGTCCTGGGCCCGCTGGACCGCAGCGAAATGCATCGGTAATTTCCAGGCCTGGAGCGGGTGTCAGCACATTCGACATTTCGCTCCGGGCCGCGTCACCAAGAACCCGGCATGGCTCTTGGCTGCATCCAAAATCCGCGCGCCCGGCTGAAAACTCTCGGCCACACTCCGGGCCTTCGCGTCCTTCGGCCGACGCCGGTTCCCACGACCAGGTTCAACCACCTCGTACCGGCCACCAAACCGACCTCCCTCTTTCGTTTCTGCCGCCACCAGACAGGCAAGGCGGCTTCAACAACATGCCAATGCGCGTGCCTTTGTCAGGCGCCCTGAGACGACGACCCAATCGGTAGAGCGGGTCGCCGGCCTCGGTAAGGCGGCGGGCTTTGCGCGTCGGGGAACCGATGGAATGGGCCAGTTCAGATCTGCCCCGCAACAGAAAACAGCACCAGAAATGTAATTATTAGGCTGCATGATGGAGCCATTTCAGCGAGCTTTCGGTAAATTTTCAGAATTTGACTTACAAATATTGACTCATTCGTGATGCGGGCGTAGATCTCGGCCCACTGATTAGGGAGAGCAGTTTGACACTTGCCGAAAGGCCCCGGACCCGGTGCGATGTTGTTGCACCGGCCAGAGGAGTGATCGTTCCAGCCAGTCTCGCCCTAAGCTGCCAGACGCAAAGCCATAGGAAGAGACCATGAGCGAATACATCCTGTCCGAAGAAACACGCGACAAGCTCCGCAAGGTGTCCACCGCCTCGGTCGCAACGGCGCTGTACAAAAGAGGCCTGCGCAACCAATTCGTGCAGGGCGTCGTGCCGGTCGAGCGCAAAGCCGTCACAATGGTCGGTCAGGCCTTCACCCTGCGCTACATTCCCGCGCGCGAAGATCGCAACCCCATCGCCGTGTTCCGTGACCGCGACCACAAACAGCGCGTCGCGGTTGAGACCTGTCCAGAGGGGCATGTTCTGGTGATGGACGCCCGCAAGGACAGCCGCGCCGCCACCGCCGGTTCGATCCTCGTGAGCCGACTGCAAAAACGCGGCGCTGCCGGTATCGTTTCGGATGGCGGTGTGCGGGATGCCGCGGGCATCGGCGCGCTGGATATGCCTGCCTATTTCGCGCGTCCTTCGGCCCCCACCAACCTGACGCTGCATGAAGCGATCGACATCAATGTGCCGATTGCCTGTGGCGATGCGGCGGTGTTTCCCGGCGACGTGATGCTTGGCGATGGCGATGGCGTGATGGTCATTCCCGCGCATCTTGCCGACGAGATCGCAGCGGAATGCACCGAAATGGAATCCTACGAAGACTTTGTGCTTGAGCAGGTGAACGGCGGCGCCGGGATCATCGGGCTTTATCCGGGCACCGAAGAGAAACACCTCGCGGACTACAAAGTGTGGCGCGAAAAGACAGGACGTTGAACATGACATTCACCCCTCACGGAGATCACCTGATTGCTGGCAAACGGGTCGGCAACGAGGCCAAATTCACATCCGCACCGGCAAGCGGCCAAAGCTTCGAGTTCTCGACCGGCACGCCGGATCTCGTGGCCCAGGCCTGTGCGGCCGCAGATGCCGCCTTTGCCGGGTTTGCCGCCACCTCGCGCGAAGAGCGGGCGGTGCTGCTGGACACCATTGCCGATGAAATGGACGCCCGTGGCGATCAGATCACCGAGATCGGCTCTGCCGAGACGGGTCTGCCCGCTGCACGGCTTGAGGGCGAACGGGGCCGGACCACCGGCCAGCTTCGTCTGTTTGCCGCGCATATCCGCGATGGCGCCTATCTTGACCGGCGGCATGACACGGCCTTGCCCGACCGTCAGCCCCTGCCCCGCCCCGATCTGCGGATGATGCAGCGCCCGGTCGGCCCGGTTGCGGTCTTTGGCGCGTCGAACTTTCCGCTGGCCTTTTCGACCGCTGGCGGAGACACCGCCGCGGCGCTGGCGGCGGGCTGCCCGGTCGTGGTCAAGGGCCACGGCGCGCACCCCGGCACCGGTGAAATCGTGGGCGATGCGATCGTCGCGGCCCTGGCCAAACTGGGCATGGATGGCGGCATCTTCAGCCTGGTGCAGGGCGGGACCCGCGCGGTGGGCGAGGCCCTCGTGACCGACCCGAGGATCAAGGCGGTCGGCTTTACCGGCAGCCTGGGCGGCGGTCGCGCGCTGTTCGACCTTTGCGCCAAACGCCCTGAACCGATCCCGTTTTTCGGCGAGTTGGGCAGCGTGAACCCGATGTTTGTCCTGCCCGAGGCCGCCGCAGCACGTGGCGCGGAACTGGGCACCGGTTGGGCGGGCAGCTTGACGATGGGCGTGGGGCAGTTCTGCACCAATCCCGGCATTGCCATCCTGGTCGATGGCCCCGAGGCTGATGCCTTTGCAGCGGCTGCCACCGAAGGGCTGAAAGCCGTGGCGGTGCAAACCATGCTGACGGATGGCATGGCAGATGCCTATCGCAACGGCGCGCGCCGGATGTCGGAAGGCGCGGGCGTGAAGTCACTTCTGAGCACCGCCTGCGACGGGCGTTCGGCAGCCCCGTATCTGTTCGAGGTTTCGGCCGAAGACTGGATGAACAACGAAGAGCTGTCGGAAGAGGTCTTTGGCCCCCTGGGCCTGGTGATCCGGGTCAAGGACGCGGCGCAGATGAAAACCCTGGCCGAGAGCTTCAAGGGCCAGTTGACCGCGACCTTGCAGATGGACGATGGCGATATCGATCTGGCGCGGGGTCTCTTGCCGGTGCTGGAGCGGATGGCCGGACGTGTGCTGGCCAACGGTTTCCCCACGGGTGTCGAGGTCTGTGACGCGATGGTGCATGGCGGGCCCTACCCGGCCTCGACCAATTTCGGCGCCACGTCCGTGGGCACGCTGTCCATTCGCCGGTTCCTGCGTCCGGTGTGCTACCAGAACCTGCCCGAGGCATTGCTGCCCGCCGACCTCGCACAGGTCTGATGAACGCCTGAGCGCGTTTTCATGGTCCGCCGTCGCATGGCGATGGCGGACATCAGTCCGCGCCGTCCGGCCAGCCGGAAAACCATACAACTTCTCACAAGATTGCCGGCGCGGCGGCCTGATGGATCTTGCCCCGCGCCAAGTTGTACTTTTTATGAACTTATTTTAGGCATCATCCCCGCATTCTTCCCGATATTTGTCGTTTTTTGTGTTGATTTGTAAAAATTAATACCGTAAACCCTTTCAAAGCCTCGAGGGCACCGGCCGCGCAAGCGGCGCTCTGCGGGGGCATCGGCCTGGTGATGGATGGAGGGGCATTATCAACCGCAAGAAACGCGTGAGGCCCGGCCCGGCATGTGTGGGATGAACCCGCCGGAATGCAGGCTCGACTTTCCGCGCAAATCGCAAGGCCCGCCACGTTGGCCTTGTGCCCCTTCCGAAAGGGAAACGACCGTGCTGCTCCGGTCTCTGCCAGAGGCAGCTGCAGCACATTCCAAGTGCCGGGGATACCTGGTGGACGACATCTGTTAAGGAGGAACAGGTCCATGATTGCCAAAGCTTTCAAAACAACAATCGGTGCAGCCTTCGCCGCTGCCATTCTGGGCACTTCGGTTGCTGCTGCTGACTTTCCGCAGCGCGACATTCGCCTGATCGTGCCGTGGCCCGCAGGTGGCGGTGCCGATGCGATTTCCCGCAAGATCAGCAACATCGCCGAACAGGACCTGCCGAAATCCATCTATGTGGAGAATATCGCAGGCGCCGTGACCGCAACCGGCCTGATCCAGATGACGAGCGCCCGGCCCGATGGCCACACCGTCGGCGTTCTGACCTATGACAGCATCATCACCCTGCCGCGCGGCCAGATGGTCCCGGGCTATTCGCTGGACAACATGAAGCCGATTGCACGCATCACCAGTGAAGCGGACGCAATCGTGGTGTCCAAGCTTTCGGGCATCGAAAGCTATGAAGACCTGATCGCCCGCGCCAAGGAAAACCCCGGCGAAGTGCGGATCGGCGTCGCGCCCAAGGGCTCTGGCCCCTATCTCTCGGTGATGCAGTTGGAAGAACTGCTCGACGTCGATTTCAACGTGATCACCTATGCCGGTTCGTCCAGCGCCGAAGCCGAAGCTCTGCTGTCGGGTGAGCTTGACGCCGCCATTTCCAGCCTGGGTGACTTCAGCGGTCTGCTGTCTTCGGGCGACGCCAAGGGCGTGGTCGAACTGACAGCGGTGCAGAACGCAACCTACACCGACGTGCCGACGCTGAAATCCAAGGGTCATGACCTTCAGACCGGCAGCTTCATCGTCCTCGCGGCACCGGCCAACACGCCTGATGACGTGGTCGAAACGCTCGAGACCACCTTCAAGGCGGCCTATGACACCGCGGAATTCCAGGACTGGCTGGCACAGATCGGCGTGACCGCCGACTGGCTTGGCTCCGACGATGTCGTCACCTGGATCGACGACCTGCAGACCAAGACGTTCAAGGTGATGGACGATCTGAACCTCTAAGCTCTCCTCCCGCGTGTCCCTCGGCCTTCGGGCCGGGGGCGCGTTTCAGGAAGGGCGGAGCGACGGGCCCCTGGGTGGCCCAAAGACCGCTCCGAAATTCCGTTCTGCCCTCGACATCCGCAGGCCCCCTGCCATGCGCCGTGGTGCAGAGCCAGCCTCGCGCTGCATCCCCCATCCCCCCAGTCTTGGAGAAAACGATGCTCTTGAACAGGCAACTGGTTTTTCTTTACCTCATTCTGGCCGTGTCTGTCGGTTACCTGGTCTCGGCCCTGAATTTGGGCGCCCCCATTTCCGATGGCAGCCTGACGCCGGCGTTCTTTCCCATTCTCGTGGGCTGTGCGGCGATCCTGTTTGCCAGCATTCTGACCCTGCAAAAACTGCGCGAAACCCGCGATGAGCCCGAGGACACGGCGCCGCGCACTTTCACGCATCTCTGGGTCGTGGTGGCGATGTTCATCTATATCGCGGCGTTCCGGCAGCTGGGATATTTCCTGTCGTCCGGTCTGTTTGTCTTTGCGTTGATCGTGCTGTTTTCCTCATTCGAGAAGCTGGCCATCAAGGCCGTGATCGCAGCTGTGGTCACCGGGGTCGCCTATCTCATGTTCCAGCAATTGTTCGGGGTTCGACTCCCGACCCTCTGGGGGTAAGTCATGGACTTCATTGCCCAAGTTTTCGGCAGCTTCTCATTGCTGCTCGACCCGTTCAACCTGACCTATGTGGTCATGGGTTTCCTGATCGGCACCATCTTTGCCGCCATTCCCGGCCTGACCGCGACCCTGGCGATGGCCCTGCTCTTGCCGCTGACCTACTCGCTGAATGTCGAGACCGCGCTGATGGCCTGTGCCAGCATCTACATGGCGGGCATGTGCGGCGGATCGATCACCGCCACCACCATCAACATTCCCGGCGCGCCGTCCTCGATGATGACCGCGCTGGACGGCTATCCGATGCAGCAGCAGGGCAAGGGCGCATTGGCGCTGGGCCATGCCGCGCTTGGGTCGATGTTTGGGGGCGCGGTCGGCGCGCTGTTGCTGATCGCGGTGGCGCCTTTCGTGGCCGAGCTTTCGCTTCTGGTGAAAACCACGGGCAAGTTCTCTCTGCTGGCGTTTGCCCTGATCGTCGTGGTCATCGCCCAGCGGGGCCGGATTCCCCAGGCCGGGCTTGCCGCCTGTATCGGGCTGATGCTGGCCACCGTCGGGCTGGACGCGATGGAGCCGGTGACCCGCTTTACCTACGGCAACGCCAACCTGACCGCCGGGATCGCCCTGATGCCGGTGATCATCGGCACCTTCGCCATTGCCGAGGTGCTGACGCAAGCCTACTCTCATACCGATATCAGCGCCGCAGCGGCCGCCGCCGACAAGGTCAAGATCCGGCGCCGTGACTTCATTCCGCCGTTGTCCGACATCCGCAAGATCGGCTTTGGGTGTTACTTCAAATCCTGTCTCATCGGCTATTTCGTCGGCACCCTGCCGGGCGCGGGCGGGTCAATGGGCTCGTTCCTGGCCTACACCGAAACGGTCCGCACCTCGTCCGAGCCCGAGACCTTTGGCAAGGGCAACCCCCAGGGCATCGCCGCGTCAGAAAGCGCCAACAACGCGGTCTGTGGCGGGGCGATGGTGCCGATGCTGACCTTCGGCATCCCGGGCGATCCGATCACCGCCATCATGCTGGGTGTCCTGGTGATCAACGGCATTCAACCGGGACCGCAGCTGATGGCCGACCAGGCCGGGTTGATCGCACCGATGCTGGCCGCCTTGCTGTTCAGCGCCGTGGTGCTCATTCCGCTGACGCTGTGGCTGATCGGGCCGTATTTCATCAAGATCGTCTCGATCCGCAAGGATGTGCTTTATGCGGTGATCGCGCTTCTGGCGGTGGTGGGCAGCTTCGTGGCAACCTATTCGACGTTCCAGATGTTCATGGCGCTTGGCATGGGGGTTCTGGCCTTCTACCTGCGGCGCAATGGGTTCCCGGTGATCACCATGTTGCTGGGCTATATCCTCGGGCCGAACCTGGAAGAGTTCCTGCGGCGCTCGCTGTCCTTGTCGAATGGCGATCCGACGACCTTCTTCACCAATCCTGACAGCCTGTTCTTTGTCGTCCTGACGCTGATCTTCTTCTACTTCCTGGTGATCCGCAAACCCGCGGAACTGCCCGGAGCGAAAGCGGCAAAATAAGACCCCAAGCCCAGGGCCGCCCGTTTTCAGGACCGGGCGGCCCTTCCTATCTTGATCCGACACCCGCCGCTGACTGTATTTCAGGCACAAGCCGTTTATAAAGGCGTCCAAGATGCCCAGGGGCGACCAGCCCGGCACCTCAAACAAGGAGACCACGTTGGCGGAAACAAGGCGACCCTCGCTGGCAGATCAGGTGTATGATCAACTGCTGACCAAGATCCTCGAAGAGGAATACCCGGTCCACAGCCGGTTGCCCACCGAGGAAGTCCTGGCGCAAAGCTTCGGTGTCTCGCGGCCCGTCGTGCGCGGTGCGCTGTCGCGGTTGCGCGATGATGGCATCGTCCAGTCGCGGCGCGGTTCGGGCAGCTATGTGCTGCGACGTCCTGACCGCGAATTGATCAGCTTTGTGCCGCTGGAATCGGTCTCGGATGTTCAGCGCTGCTACGAGTTTCGGATCGATGTCGAAAGCGCCGGGGCCGCCTGGGCGGCGCGGCGCCGTGACGACCAGGACCTGGCCGCGATGGAAGCGGCGTTCAAGGCCATAGAACAGACCTACCAGCAGAATGCGCTGGGTGTCGACGCCGACCAACGGCTGCATCTCGCCATCGCGCGCGCGTCCAAGAACCCCTTCTTTTCATCCGTTCTGGAGTCATTGAGCGAGCAAATCGCCTATGGCGTCAGACTGTCGCGCTCGCTGACCTTGCTGGATACGCCCTGTCGGCAAGAGACGGTTCTGGCGGAACATCGTGCCGTGCTTGACGCAATCCGCCTCAAGCAGCCCGAGGTCGCACGCGCCACGATGGCCCATCACATCACGGCCGCCAAGGACCGGATGTTTGTCGCGTCGCAAGAGGATTGAGGAGATCGGGCCGAACGACGCCCGGCCCCTTGATCAGTGTCTTGCGCGTCCCTCAGCCTGTCGAAGACGTCAACCTTGAGCCCCTCGCCCCGGAACCGGGCGTCAAAGCTGTCGCAGTCTCCGTTTTGCCACGATGACCCCGCCCTGCGGAGCCGTTCAGGCGTTGCGGATCGCGAAGCCCAGATCGAGCGTGCCTTCTCCGATGGGCAGGTAGAAATCCTGAAAATAGATCGGCTCGCCAGTGACCGGGAAGGACACGACGTTCAGCACGGGGGACACCCCGCCCTCCGGCCTGCCACAGACCTTGGCCACGTGATCGGGCGTCGGTCGGAAGCTGAGCTGCTGGCGCACTTTCTGCGTCGGTGACTTGTATTTCGCCGCGATCAGTTTCTTGAAGTTCAGACCGTTCATCTGTTCCGCCGGCAGCTCCATGAATTCGGGGAAACGAGAGGTCAGGGCGTAGAATTCCGAATAGACGTTGATCTGGCCGTCGAGAGTAAAGATCCGGTCGATCCTGGTGACGCTGCTGCCGGGATCGCCCAGTTCGCGCGTCCAGGGGCCCGTGGTCTCGATCACGCGGCGGGCCAGCAGCCGGGTGTGCAGGGTCAGGTAGGCCTCGTCGCTGTCCTCGGGCGCGCGGTAACGGATGTGCCAGGGGTCCGAGAGCCGCCCATCAAGATCGGCCACCACCGAGCCGCTGCCACGGCGACGGTCGATCAACCCTTCGGCGGCAAGCCCGCGCAGCGCACGTTGCACCGTGCCCAGGCTACAGGGCGTGTGGCGCGTCAGTTCCGCCTCGGTCGGCAGGCGCGCTCCGGGCTGCCAGAAGCCCTCGGCAATCGAGAGTGTGAAAGCCTGCTTGAGCCGCTCGTGCTTGGCCTCTGCGCCGGCTTCGCCCCAGTAGCGGGCGACAAATTCCTCGGTTCTGGTCTTGGCCATTCTGGAAAACCCGCCCCTTCTCAAAGCCTTGCGTCCATCTTCTGCAAATTATGACAGAGACCGATTGACTTGGCAAGATTGCTATGCAGTAATTGCTATATAGTGCTTTCCCGAGGAGGGGTCAGCACGCAACAGGGAGGAGACATCATGCAGATCAACTGGATTTCCGGCGCGGTGGCCGCCGTCGCCCTTGGCCTTGCAAGCGGCGCTGCCGTCGCCAAGGAACGGCTGTCGCTGTCCTCATGGGGCAGCCCCAAGCACTATCAGGTGGCGGAATTCGTGCCGCTGTTCGAGAAACTGCTCGACGAGAAATCCGACGGCGATTTCCGCCTGAAGGTGTTCGAGGGCGGCGAGATGCTGAAACAGCAGTTCGTGGCCACCGCGATCCCGCAGGGCACGATGGATATCTCTCTGACCACGCTCGACAATTGGTCGGGCCGGATTGCCGATGTCGGCATCCTGACCACCCCGCTCTGGGACCATTCGATGGAATGGACCCGTGACAACCTCGTGCCCGGCATGCCGGTCTTCGAGTTCTTCAACGACCAGCTGAAAGACGAAGGCGCTGTTCTGATCGCGATGTTCGACATCGGCGCGCCTGTTGTCAGCACCAATTTCGCGATCGAAGGCCCGCAGTCCTTTGATGGCAAATCGATCCGCGCCTATTCCAAGGGCTCTGCCGAGCTGCTGCAGACCCTCGGCGCCGTGCCGACGATCATGGGGGTGGGTGATCTCTATTCCGCCTTGCAGCGCGGCACGGTCGAGGGCGCGATGGGCGGCCTGGGCGGCGCCGTGGGGCTCAAGCACTACGAGGTGACGTCGCATATGTTCGTGCCGAACGGGGTGATGGGCACGCTGATCCACGCCTACGTGATGAACCGCGACAAGTTTGAAGGCATGTCGCCCGAGAACCGGGAAATCCTGCTCGCCTCCGCAACCGAAGCACGCAATCACATGCAGCAATTTGCCATCGACAAGCTCTCCGAGCTGATCGACGAGGTGCGCCAGAACGGCAACGAGGTCACGGTGGTCGAACCCGACAGCGAGATGTGGCAATCCTTTGCCGCCCGCCTGCAACCCCTGGCCGAAGGCGCGCGGGCGACCTATTCACCCGAGGTTCAGGCCGTCGTCGCCGGCGCCACCAACTAAGCCCCGGGGGGCGGCCTGCCCCCCCTCACCCGAACGCACCCGTAGTTCAATACCCACTACCAATGGAGGTAAGGGCAATGGTTCGATTCGCCCAAGGGATCGGCAACGCGATGACCTATGTCTCGCTTGCTCTGATGATCCTGCTCTGCATTCCCATCGCTTACGAAGCGATTGCCCGCGCCTTCGGCGCCCCCACGATCTGGGTCTTCGAGACCACGCTCTATGCCTTCATTTTCCTCGGCTTCCTGGGCAACGCCCTGGCGGTCCGGACCGGTGCGCACTTCCGGGTGACGCTGCTGGCCGATGCGATGCCGCGGCATGAGCGGCTGTTCAACCGGATGTCCGACATCGCCACCATGGCTTTTGCGCTGCTGATCGTGGCCGCCGGGCTCTATTTCGTGGGCAACCTGGTGTCCAACGGGGTGGTGTCGGCCACGCTTCTGGAAGTGCCGCTGTGGATTCCGGCGATGGCCATTCCCCTGGGCGGGCTGGGCCTGTTCTTGCAAACACTTGTGCATCTGCTGCGCAACGACGACCCGCTCGACCTGCACCTGGCGGGGGATTGAGCGATGCTGGAGGATTTCATCTACGACTACGCCGGATACATCTCGATTTTCCTGCTGTTCTTTTTCATGCTGCTGACGATCCCGGTGTTTGTCTCGATGGGGCTGGCGGCTTTCATCGCGGCGCTGCTGATCGAGGATCCGTTCCTGGCCTTCAAGACCCTGGTCAACACCGCCTGGCAGGGGGCGTCGATCTTCGAGCTTGTCGCGCTGCCGCTCTTCATCTTCACCGGCACGATCATGCAGCGCACCGACGCCGGGCGCGACCTGTTCGAGGTCACCAAGGCCTGGGCCGGATCGATCCCGAACTCGCTGGGCGTGGCCACCATCATCGCCTGCGGCATCTTCGCGGCAATCTCGGGGTCTTCCGTGGCCACGGCGGCGACCGTTGGTCTTGTCGCCATTCCGCTGCTCCTGGAAGAGAAATACGGCGAGGCCCGTGCCGGCGGTTTCGTTGCGGGTGGCGGGACACTGGGCATCATCATCCCGCCTTCGATCCCGCTGATCCTCTATGGCGTGATCACCGAAACCTCGATCGGCCAGCTGTTCATCGGCGGCGTCATCCCCGGCATGATCATGATGAGCGCCTTCATGGCCTATGTCTTCCTGTCGCGCCCCGCGGTGCGCGTGGTCCACGCGATGCCGCTGCGCCAGCGGGTCAACACCACCTTCAGCTCGCTTGGCGTGGTCATCCTGCCGTTGGTCATCATCGTGGCGATCTATACCGGCATCTTCACCCCGACCGAGGTCGGCGCGCTCAGCGTGCTTTACGTCGCGGGCCTTGGTCTGTTGCAGGGGCGGTTGAACCTGGCCAAGCTGAAGGAGGCGGCGCTGGCGGCCACGGCGACCACCTCGATGCTCTTCATGCTGATCGTCTTTGGCCAGTATTTCGCGCATTTCCTGACATTCGAGCAGGTGCCGCAATCCATTGCCGGGGCGATCATCGACAACGCCAGCGGCATCTGGGCGATCACCCTGATCATCCTCACCTACGTGGTGCTGGGGATGTTCCTCGAAAGCGCGGCGATGCTGCTGATCTCGATCCCGATCTTCTTTCCCGTCGCGATGGAGCTGGGCATGGACCCGGTGGCCTTTGGCATCTTTGCCGCCATCGCGATGGAAATCGCACAGATCTCGCCCCCGATCGGCGTCAATCTCTTCACCATCCACGGCATCTCGAAAATCAGCCTGTGGAAGCTGGCGCGCGGCGCCTTCCCCTTCCTGCTGATCCAGATCGCGATGCTCTATCTCGTCTACTTCTTTCCCGAGGTGGTCACCTGGTTGCCGGGACAGATGAAATGAACATTCAACAAAGGAGGCCCGTGATGCGCCTGACAGATGAAGAAGAGGCCATGCTGGCCGGAAAAATGGGCAAGGCCCGGCAATGGGCCATCGACCACCAGATCAAGGTCGGCCGGATGTTTGACGCCGAAGACCTGGTGCCGGTCAGCCAGGCCCACATGATGGGCGACCCCGAAGCGGTGGGCGAAGCCGGAGCCGATTTCCTGGAAGGCATGGCCGATGACGGCGCGCGTGTCGCCATTCCGACGATCACCGATCCCCGTGGTGTCGACCTCAGCTACTACGAGCCGATGGGCCAGACGGAGGAGATGGCCACCCTGGAGCGCCGCATCGTTGGCGCGCTGGAGCGGATGGGGGTGATGATGACCAACACCTGCATCAACTACCAGACCATCATGCCGCCGGTGCGTGGCGACCACGTGGCCTTTGGCGACACCGGCGTGGTGATCTATGCCAACTCTGCCTGCGGCGCACGATCGAACTTCGAAGGCGGGCCCTCGGCCCTGGCCGCAGGTCTGACCGGGCGCACGCCGCGCTATGGCCTGCACCTGGACGAAAAGCGCCGCGCCACGCGCCGGCTGCGCGTCAGCGAGCAGCCCCGGGGTCTGACCGACTGGGGCATCCTCGGCGCGGTCGCGGGCAAGACCGTGGGCTCTTACTGGGAGGTGCCGGTGATCGAAGGGCTCGAAGTCACGCCCACCTCGGACGAGATGAAACACCTCGGCGCCGCAATGGCGAGCTATGGTTCGACCCCGCTGTTCCACCTGGCCGGGATCACGCCCGAGGCGCCAACGCTGGCGGCGGTCGGCGGCGACACGCTTGAAAGCGAACTGCTCGATGCCGATGCCATGGGCGCCATGCGCTCGCGCTTTGGCGGCAAGGGCGACAAGCTTGACGTGGTGGTCTTTGCCGCACCTCAACTGTCGCTGGTCGAGATGGAGCAGGTGTCTCGGCTCTGCGACGGGCAGACCCTGAAAGTGCCGCTCTTTGCCTGCGCCGCACCGCAGGTCTACCCGGACGCGCAACGCATGGGCTTCGTCGACAAGATCGAAACCGCAGGCGGCAAGGTGCTTGTCGGCACCTGTTTCTACAACGGCTTCGCACGTGAAGTGGGCGAGGCCAATGGCTGGACACGGCTGCTGAGCAATTCCGCCAAGATCGTCAACATTCTGGGCGGCTACGGCTATGAGCCGGCGCTTGCCAGCATGGAGGATTGCGTGTCCTCCGCCATCGCAGGGGAGATCGTCTGATGAAAATTCTGAAATGCCATGTGGGCATGGGTGACAAGGTCGAAGGCGAAGCGCTTGTCGCCAAGGACAATTTCTCGGCGCGCTACGACCTCGACCGGATCAAGGGTGTCTTCTCGCGCCCCGATCACGAGTTGGCGGGACAGAGCTACGATGGCAAGATCCTGGTGATGAACACCTCGAAGGGCGGCGTCGCCTCGGCCTGGATGCTGCACGAGATGAAGATGCGCGGTGTCACGCCGAAGGCCATCCTGTTCAACACCGCCAACACCATCCTTGCCCAGGGCGCGGCGCTGGCCGATCTGACCATGTGCGACCGGTTCGAAGAGGGCGATGTGACCGATCTGATCCAGACCGGCGACAGGCTGGAAATCGATCCCGCAGCCGGCACGGTCACGATTGCCAACCGGACCTGACCTTCGCCGCGCGTCCCAAGGGCGCGCGGCTCGGCCCGGGTGCCGTCCATGACGCCCCGCGCCACAGCACGCCCGTGTCCCTCCGGGCCGACATGCTCACTGCCGCTCTCATGATCCACAGCGACGACTAAGCACGGCCTTCGAACCACACCCTGCGTGCGCGAACCAAGAGACCGGCCCCCAACCATGCAGTCATCAGGTCAATGGCTTTCAATGTCCTGTGACAGCACTCTCAGGTGCTCGATGACCCTGGTTGCCTCGGGGTTGAGCCAATCGTTCTTTCTTCGCTGGATGCCCGCAACTCTTCGAGGAAGCGGAACGTGGGTCGGGATCCGGACCAGTCCCTCGGCGCGCGATTGGGACGATTCCACCAGAAACGTAATGTGATCCGAAATCGAGACGAACTTGGAGATGAAGCTCAGAGAGGTCGAGGCGATTTCCGGCTCCGGGGCGGACATGCCCTGAGAGTTGAACAAGCCCGTCAGGCGGTTCTGTGCGTTCACGGCCGAGCTCGGCATGATCCAGGAATACCGAAGCAGATCAGACAGCTCGACCGGCTCGCCGGTGGCAAGCGGGTGACCCGGGCGCGCCAGCAGGGAATAGTCGGCAGATGTCAGCGGTTCCATGTCAAGGTCCAGAAACTCGGGGTCCTGGGTGATCTCGGCCAGGACGAATGAGACTTCGCCCCGTCGCAGCAGCTCCACCAGATAGCGTTCGTAGCCGCCGATGATCTCGATCGAGGCCCAGCTCATTTCGTCCGCCGTCAATCGTATGGCCTGCGGCAGCAATTCGGACAGCCAGACCGGACCGGCGCCTATCGAAAAGCGAGAGCCCGATTGGCTGCGGATGTCGTCGATTTCCTGCTGGGTTTGCTCGATCTGCTGAAAGATGGCCCTGCCCCGCCGAAGGGCGATTTCCCCGAAACGCGTCAGCTGCATCTTCTTTGGCAGACGATCAAAGAGCGGCACCCCCAGCTCGCTTTCCAGCGCGGCGATGCCGCGGCTGACCGCCGGCTGGGTCACGTTCAGCTCTTCCGAGGTGCGGGTGATCGAGCCGGTTTCGGCCACGGAGACAAGGTAGCGGAAGTTTTGAAGATTCATACCGGCCATTACCTGAATGCATATCGAACAAAGTATATATCATTTGAAATTATGATCAAGCTCGCCCATACACTTGGCCCAGAGGAGACCCAAAATGAAAAAACTTACCCTGTTGACCGCGACCGCACTCTGCTCGGTCATGTTCGCCGGCCTTGCCGCCGCAGAGGATTTCCCGGCGCGGCCGATCACCCTGATCGAGCCCTGGCCCGCGGGCTCTTCCGGCGACATCACCGCCCGTATCTTTGCCGAGATCGCTTCGCAGAAGATCGGCCAGCCCATCGTGGTTCAGAACATCGCCGGCGGCGGCGGGTCCAAGGCCATGCTGACCACGAAAGCGGCCGAGCCCGACGGCTACACGATCACCAACTCCTGGGTCGCGACCCAGATCATGGTGCCCACCTTCCAGCCGAACATCGGCTTTGAGCCGACGGATTTCGCGTCAATCGGCCTGATGTGGGTCAACCCCTTCCTGGTGACCGTGGCCGCCGACCATCCCGCGCAGAACCTGGAAGAGTTTGTTGCATGGGCAAAGGCCCAGGACCGCACGTTGCGCGTCGGTGTCTGCTCGGTCGTCAGCCTTCCGCACGTGGTCATGCGGCGGTTCCTGGAAGTGGCCGAGATTGACAACTACCAGTCGATCCCGTCCGAGAGCTGTGAAACCACCAATGTCACCGGGCTGTTTGACGGAACGCTCGACTTTACCACCGGCTCCCTGGGCGCTTTGCAGACCTATGGCGACGAGATCCGCGCCCTGGCTGTCATGACCGATGACCGTTCACCGATCGACCCGTCGATCCCGACGGCCAAGGAACAGGGTGTCGACCTGGCCTGGGGCCAGGCAACCGCCGGTTGGTCGGGGATGGTTGCGCCGATGGGCGTGCCCGATGACCGTCTCACGTTCCTGCGCGAGATGTTCGAGGAAACCGTCCATTCGGATGAGTTCCAAGAGCGCATGAAGGACGGTGGCTTTACCGTGTCCTACCTGAACCCGGAAGAGTTCGAGAACCTCTGGCAGGTGTCGATCGACAGCCTGGCGCCGGCCCTGGCGAAGCTGAAGGATTGATTTCAGAACCGGTGCGGCCTGGCCCTGAGGCCGAGCCGCACCAAGACGGACGGAATTTGGGAGGACGGGTCCGATGAATGAACATGCAAATGGCGAAGCATCGGACACCCGCATCGCCGTGGAAGACATCGCAACGATGGCGATGGGTGCCCTGACCTTTGCCCTGGGGCTCTGGATGATATTGTCCATCCGGGCAATGGAAGACAATGTCTTTGCCGGGATGTCGCCCGGGATCAGCGAAAAGCAATATCCGACCTTTCTGGGTGTCGCGCTCATGATCGGTGCCATCGCGGTCTTTTCCAAGCCGTTTCTGCGCTGCCTGACCGTGTCAGGGCCGAACCTGGCGGTGCTTCGCGGTGCCCAGCCCTGGGGAAAGATCGGGCTCGCGGTGCTTGCATTCTTTCTCTACTTCCTTGCGTTCGAATGTCTCGGTTACATCCTGTCCACGACCCTTTTCGGCGCGGCCATGATGTGGATCGGCGGCTCACGGCACAAGGCAGCGCTTGCCTTTGCGCCGCTGTCACTGGCCGTTGCCATCTACTGGGGCATTCGCCTGTCATTCGCTGTCCACCTGCCGCGCGGCGATGTCTGGGCCTTCATCCTGGGGGGCGGACATGCTTGACGCCTTCCCCCTCTTTCTCGAACAGACCAACCTGATCTGGCTATGTGGCTCGATCGCAATCGGACTGGTGTTCGGCATCCTCATCGGTGTGCTGCCGGGGATGGGCCCGTTGCTGGGGGTCGCGCTCGCGATACCCTTTACCTTCTACATGGAGCCCGTCTCGGCGGTGGCGCTCTTGATGGGCATCTATCAGGGCGGCAATTTCGGCGGCGCGGTCACGGCCATCATGATCGGCGTGCCCGGCACGCCGATGGCCGCCGCAACCCTGCTTGACGGGCATCCGATGGCCAAGAACGGCCGTGCCTCGGATGCGCTGCTGCTTGCCACGTTCTCGTCCTTTGGCGGCGCATTGGTGGGCGCGGTTCTGCTGATCTTCCTGTCGCCCTATCTTGCCGCGGCAGCCCGGAACTTCGGCCCGATGGAGACCATGCTGCTTGCCGCTCTCGGGCTTTCGACGGTGGCTTCGCTGACCGGGGCGTCGATCTGGAAGGGCCTGCTGTCGGCGGTGTTCGGCCTGTCGGTCGCGGCCATCGGAACGGACCCGATCCTTGGCCTGCCACGGCTGACAATGGGGTTGCAGGGGCTTGATGGCGGCTTTGGTCTGGTGCCATTGCTGATGGGCCTCTTTGCCGTCTCGGAGCTGCTGCACCAGGTTTCGCTGCAATCCCTCACCCAAAAGGTCCGGGTGCGGATCGAGATGACCTGGAAGCTGGTGCTGTCCTTCCTCGGGCGCTGGAAAAACCTGCTGAGATCAAGCTCTCTGGGGATCAGCATTGGGGCCGTCCCGGGCATCGGTGGCGACGCCTCTGCCTACCTGGCCTATCGCTTTGCGCAAGATTTCTCGGACAAGCCGGAAGAGTTCGGCAAGGGGGCCGATGACGGTGTCGTCGCGGCGGAATCGGCCAACAGCGCCACCACGGGGGGTGCGCTGATCCCGATGCTGTCGCTTGGCATCCCCGGCGATCCTGTTGTTGCGGCGCTGATGGGCGGCTTTTTGATCCACGGCCTGACACCGGGTCCGATGCTGTTCAAGAATGAACCCGAGATCGTTCTCGGCGTCCTGGTCTCCTTCCTGATCGGCGCGGTTCTCCTGCTGCCCATCGCGCTTGTCTTCCTGCGTGGCCTTGTCCGCGCCCTGTCGATCCCCAAGCCGTTTCTTGTCGCCAGTGTCGGCATCCTGAGCGTGCTGGGCGTCTTCATGGTGCAGCGCTACATGTTCGACCTGTGGGTGTTCTTCGCCTTCGGCCTGGTCGGCTACCTGATGCGCCTTGCCAGCATACCCGCCGCACCTCTCATCATCGGCTTCCTGCTGGGACCGACGTTTGAGACCCAGCTTCGCAAGACATCGCTGATCACCGGCGACGATCCAATCGGGTTCTTCATGACCCGCCCGGCGTCCCAGGTGATCGCTGTCCTGCTTGTCATTGTCCTCGCCACGCCGCTCATCCGCGCCTGGCGGAGGAAACGTACCGCTTCCAAGGAAAGTGTAAAATCAAATGCAAACTCCTGAACGCCGCCCCAACATCGTCTTCGTCATCACCGACCAACAGCGGCATGACACGGTGGGCGCCATGGGCTTTCCCTACATGGACACGCCTGTGCTTGACGAATTGGTCAGCAAGGGAACGGCCTTTTCCAACACCTACGTGACCGCCCCGGTCTGTTCGCCGTCGCGGGCAAGCCTGTTCACCGGGCTCTATCCGCACAATTCCGGCGTGCTGCGCAATGATGAGCCCTGGGCCTCGACCTGGGTGACGGATCTTGCCGACGCAGGCTATCATTGTGTGAATATCGGCAAGATGCATACGCATCCGTTTGAGGCCCCGCTCGGGTTTCACGAACGCCATGTCATCGAGAACAAGGACCGCGCCCACCCGAAACTGCCCTTCTACCTGGACAACTGGGACAAGGCGCTGATGGCGCGCGGGGTGGTCAAGCCCGATCGGCGGACCTATCGCGACCGCCCGGATTACAACGAGTCCCTTGGCGCCTTTGTCTGGGAAAAGGAACGCGACCTGCATCCCGATATCTTTACCGGAGACCTGGCCTGCCGCTGGTTGAAGGAATGGAACGGGGATGCGCCCTTCTTCCTGGAAATCGGCATTCCCGGCCCGCACCCGCCCTATGATCCGACCGAAAAGGACGTGGCCCCCTATCGTGGCCGCGATCTGCCCAAGGCGATCCGCGCCGACATGGAGAACCAGCCAGCGGTCCTGCGCCGCCTGCGCGAGAACCACATGCGCGAAGACCACGATGCCGTGGTGCATCTGGCCGAGCCCACCGAAGATCAGAAACAGCGACAGCGCGAGCATTACTATGCCAACGTCACCATGATCGACGAGATCGTGGGCAAGGTGCGCGATGCGCTGCGCGAGCGCGGGGTTGAGGACAACACCGTCATCATCTTTTCCTCGGACCACGGCGATTGTCTCAATGACCACGGCCACAGCCAGAAATGGACGATGTACGAACATTCGGTCCGGGTGCCTGCCATTGTCTATGACCCGCGTGTGCCGGGCCAGGGCCGCGTCGACGACCTGGTGTCGCTGATCGACCTGGCGCCGACGATCCTGGAACTGGCCGGGCTGACACCGCCCGACTGGATGGAGGCGCGCAGCCTGAAGGGCTATCTCGACGGGACACAGGACGCGCCGGTTCGGGAAGAGGTCTATTCCGAACTTGCCCGCGACATGATCCAGGACGCCTCGGCCTTCATGACGATGATCCGGCGCGACAGGTTCAAGCTTGTCTATTTCCTCGACAGCGAGGAGGGCCAGCTCTTCGACCTTGAAAGCGATCCCGATGAGCTGACCAATCTCTGGGACGATCCGGGCCATGCGGGCATCCGCCACGACCTGACGCTTCGGTTGCTGAACTGGCGGATCGAAAGCGGCCTGGAGGCGCAACGCTGGATCGGGCGCGCGAGCTGACGCCCTGGGCATCAGCACGATGCAAAAGACCCGCATCGGGACACCCGGCCTTGCGCGGCGTCCCGGCGGGCTCCGAGAGATGTGGGTTGAAAGCATCACCGGAGACAGACGGACAGAGGAAAAGGTAGAACGATGAACACTCACATCCTGATCACTGGCGCGGCCGGAGGGATCGGCGCGGTCACGGCGCGCATGGCGGCACAACGCGGCAGCGCCGTCACTCTGATGGCGCGGGCGTCCGGGCGGGGCGAGGCCGACAAGCTTGCTGCCGAGATTGTCGAAGCGGGTGGCAAGGCGCTGGTCGTCATTGCCGATGTGTCCAACGAGGACGAGGTGGTTGCCGCCTTCCAGTCCGCCGTCGAAACGCTGGGGCCGCTGAGTGGCGTTGTAAACGCCGCCGGGATCACCGCCAATGCATGGGTCAAGGACCTGGATGCGGGGCTGGCCGACAAGGTGATGAAAATCAACGTCGTCGGGCTCATGGTCTGCTGCCGAGAGGCATTGCGCCACATGTCCACCAGCAGCGGCGGTCAGGGCGGCAGCATCGTCAACGTCTCTTCAATGGCGGCGACCATCGGCGGTCGCCCGGGGGCGAGCGTCTACGCGGCCTCAAAGGCGGCGGTGGACACGTTCACCACCGGCCTGGCGCGCGAAGCGGCGGCCGAGGGCGTTCGGGTCAATTCGATCCGCCCGGGCATGATCGCCACCAAGATGACCGCCAACCTGGATGCAAACCCCGAGTTGCTGAAGGCGCTGGAGGCCTCGATCCCGATGGGGCGGCGTGGCCAGCCCGAAGAGATTGCCGAGCTGGCCCTCTGGCTGCTCTCGCCGGCAGCCTCTTTCGTGACAGGCGCCCATGTCAACGCGGGTGGCGGCGGTTTCCACGTCGCCGGTGAAAGATAAAGCATAGAAGGAACACACCATGACCATACTTGTAACCGGAGCCTGCGGCTTCATCGGATCCTACCTGATCCCGACCCTGCTGGAAAAAGGCCACGAGGTCGCCGCGACCGACCGCGGACCGGAGCCCGAGTGGATCGCGAAGCTGGACGGCGTCACATATTATCAGGTCGATATGGGCCGCGAGGCCGAGATCCAGCGAATGATGGGGTTGGTGCGCCCGCAGAAGGTCGTTCACCTCGCCTCGATCCTCGTCGGCCCATGCGAGGCCGATCCGCTGACCGGGTTCCGGATCAATTTCATGTCCACCGCCGCGCTGCTGGATGCCTGCCACGCCCACGGCGGCGACCGTTTCATCATGTCGAGCGCCGGGGCGGTGTTCGGCAAGGGTCTGGAAGAGCCGGTTGCGAATGACGCCATCCGCGTGCCGGATACCGTCTATGGCCAGACCAAGGTGGCGGGCGAGCAACTGCTGGAATGGTATCGGCGCGTGCGCGGGCTGGAATGCGGCGCGGTCCGTTTTCCCTGGGTCTACGGCCCGGGCCGCTCGACCGGGTTGACGGCGGAGTATTCCTCGAAGCTGCTCGACCAGATCGCGGCCGGCGAGAAGGTGGTCATCGACAACCCGGATGAAAAGGGCGACTGGCTCTTTGTGAAGGATGCGGTGAAATCCATCATGCTGCTGCTGGAGCGCGACAGCCAACCGGCGATCTCCTACAACATCATGGGCGAGCTGCACACGATCCGCGACGCGATGGAGGTGGCGAAGTCCCTCTATCCCGAAGCCGAGATCGAAATCCGCGAGAGCGCCCAGACCAGCCAGCCCTATGCCTCGGCCTTTGACGATTCCCAGGCGCGCAAGGATATCGGTTGGGCGCCCGATTACAGCCTGGCCGATGGCATCCGCGCGCATGTCGAGACGGTGCGGGCCAAGGCATAGACGTCCCCCCCCGATCGGCGACGGCCCTGTCCTCCCCGGGCGCCAACGCCGATCACATGCCCCGGTCAGATCGCGTCATTTGCGGCGCGGTTTGACCCGGGGCCTCTGATCCCGGGGCTTCGGCCCTGACCCCATCCTCTTGCCCAATTCCCAAGGTGCCTGCGATGAATGCGCTTTCCGACAAGACCTTCGATCAGCTTCCCGTTTCGGTCCTGCACCCGACCTATGACCGGTCGTCCCTGACCCCCGGCATCGTGCATATTGGCGTGGGGAACTTCCACCGCGCCCACCAGTCCTGGTATCTGCATCGCCTGATGCAACAGGGGCTGGCCGGGGATTGGGCGATCATCGGCGCGGGCGTGCGACCGCAAGATAGCGCCATGCGCGACAAGCTGGCCGCGCAGGATTTCCTGACGACCCTGATCGAGCTTGACCCTGCGGGCCGCTCCGCGGAAATCGTCGGCTCGATGATCGGCTACGTGCCGATTGAAGAGGGCAATGGCGCGCTGATCGAGCAGATGGCCGACCCCGCGATCCGCATTGTGTCGCTGACCGTGACCGAAGGGGGCTATTACATTGACCCCGTCACCAAGGGCTTTGACGCCAAGCACCCCGACATCCTGCATGATGCGCTGGAACCCGAGAAGCCGCGCACGGCCTTTGGCGCGATTGTTGCCGCGCTGAAACTGCGTCGTGACCGGGGTGTCGGCCCGTTCACCGGCCTCAGCTGCGACAACCTGCAAGGCAATGGACAGATCCTGCGGCAGACGGTTGTGACGCTGTGCCGAATGAGCGATCCGGCGCTGGCCGACTGGATCGACGCCCAGTGCAGCTTTCCCAACTCGATGGTGGATTGCATCGTGCCCGCGACAGGCCCGAAAGAGCTTGAATTGGTGGCCTCGATGGGGCTTCGGGATGCTGCCCCGGTGACGCACGAAAACTTTCGGCAATGGGTGATCGAGGACGATTTCTGCGCCGGGCGTCCGGACTGGGATCTCGCCGGGGCGACCTTTTCCGACAACGTGCATGGCTACGAATCCCAGAAGATCCGTATCCTGAATGCCGGGCACCAGGTTCTGGCCAATGCGGGCGAGATCATGGGCGTGGAAACGATCTGCGAGGCGATGCAGCACCCGGCCATCGGCGGCTTCTTTCGCAAGGTGACACGGGAAGAGATCGTGCCGCATGTCGTGCCTGTGCCCGGCATGACGCCCGGCGAATATGTTCAGCTGATCGAACAGCGCTTTGGCAATCCGGCGATTGTCGACACGGTCCGCCGCGTCGCCTTTGACGGATCGTCGCGCCACACCGGCTTTGTCCTGCCGACGCTGCGCGACGCATTGGCCGCCGGCGCGCCTATCTCCGGTCTTGCACTGGCCGAGGCGGCCTGGGCGCGGATGTGCGAAGGCACGCGCGAAGATGGCAGTCAGATCGAAGCGAATGACCCGATCTGGGATGACCTGCAAGCCCGTGCAATCGAGGCGCGCGACCGGCCGCAGCGCTGGTTGGAGATGGCCCATATCTATGGCGACCTTTCCGGGAACACGCGTTTTGCAGACGCCTTTGATCATTGGCATCGCAAGATCCGGGCCGATGGCGTCGAGGCGGCGTTGAACGCCTATGTCGAAGGATAAACCCATGGCATATCTCGGACTTGACCTTGGCACATCGGGATTGCGCGTTCTGCTGATGGGCGATGACGGGGCGCCGATTGGCGCGGTCGAGCGGCATTACCAGGTGCAGACCCCGGCGTTCGGGTGGTCGGAACAGGACCCGGCGGACTGGATCAAGGCGCTGGAAAGCGCGGTGTGCGAGTTGCGCGAGACCTTTGCCGCCTTTGCCGGGGTCAAGGGGATCGGGGTTGCGGGCCACATGCATGGCGCCACGCTGCTGGACAGTGACGACCGCGCGATCCGCCCCTGCATCCTGTGGAACGACACCCGCAGCCACCGGGAGGCCGCCGAACTTGACGAAACCGCGAATGTACGGGCCGTGTCGGGCAATATCGTCTTCCCCGGGTTCACCGCGCCCAAGCTTGCCTGGGTCCGCACGAACGAGCCCGAGGCCTTTGCCCGCGTGGCGAAGGTTCTGTTGCCGGCGGCCTACCTGAACCTTTACCTGACCGGTGAGCATGTCGCCGACATGTCCGACAGCGCCGGGACCTCCTGGCTGGACGTGGGCGCGCGCGACTGGTCATCCGAATTGCTTGCGGCCGGCCACATGCGCGCCGACCAGATGCCCCGGCTTGTCGAAGGATCCGCGCCCGCAGGCAGGCTGCGCACCGACCTGGCCGCGGCCTGGGGACTTGGCCCGGATGTGGTCATTGCGGGTGGCGCGGGGGACAATGCGGCGGCGGCCTGCGGGATCGGAGCGTTGAACGAAGGTCAGGGCTTTGTCTCGCTCGGGACATCCGGCGTGCTGCTGGCCGCGCGCGACGGCTATGCCGCGGCGCCCGAAACGGCGGTTCACACCTTCTGCCACGCGGTCCCGGACCGGTGGTATCAGATGGGCGTGATGCTCTCGGCCACCGATTGCCTGAACTGGCTGGCGAAGATTTCCGGCAAGACCCCGGTCGAGCTGACGGCCTCGCTTGGCGAGGTCCGGGCGCCGGGGCGGGTGCGGTTTCTGCCGTATCTTTCGGGCGAACGGACGCCGCACAACGACGCCGGGATCCGCGGCGGCTTTACCGGCATCGGGACCGACACATCGCTGGACGATCTGACCCGGGCCGTGCTGGAAGGCGTCACCTTCGGGCTGCGCGACTCGCATGAGGCGCTGAAGGCCACCGGGGCCCGGATCGACACACTCTTTGCGATCGGGGGCGGTGCGGCGTCCGGCTATTGGCTGAAACTGATTGCCTCGGCATTTGGCGTGAGCCTCAACCTGCCGCGCGGCGGCGAATTCGGTGCCGCCCTGGGCGCGGCCCGTCTCGGCATGTGCGCCGCGACCGGCGGTGATGTGGAGGCGATCATGTCGCCGCCGGACATCCGCGAAACGGTGGCGCCCAACGCCGCGCTGAAAGAGAGCCTCGACGAAGCCTATGCCGGTTTCCGCGAGATGTATCCGGCCATCCGATCGGTCCAGTAGACGCCCCTAAAAAGGCCGACGTTTCGCATGCCCTGCCCCTGGCCCGGGGCTGATCCAATCCAGGAGATCGACATGACAGATGTGCTTGACCAGACCACCGCGCTGGACCAATTGCGGAAAATGACCACCGTTGTCGCCGATACCGGTGCCGTGGCCGCCGTCAGGAAATACCAGCCCGTGGATTGCACCACCAACCCGTCGCTGGTGCTGGGCGCGCTCAAGGACCC